>Ga0302324_100004753_pt1 | contig 29960 bp, 24 predicted proteins | sample Palsa_T0_1_FD_201949 | JGI IMG/M metagenome (GOLD analysis project Ga0302324, IMG submission 201949) | Peat permafrost microbial communities from Stordalen Mire near Abisko, Sweden - Palsa_T0_1 | ecosystem: Environmental > Terrestrial > Soil > Palsa > Peat permafrost | place: Sweden: Abisko...
GGACCGAGGCTGCTGCGTGACGGCGGCAAGATCTCCGTCACCAACAATATCCTGCCGGTGGTAAAGACTCTGAAGCACATGGTGCAGCAAGCTCATGACCCGGAGAACAAGCGGGTCTTGCCGGACGGCTTCAAGACGGCAAGAGTGCGCCATTCCCTGGACGACCTGCACGACCAGCTAGGCGAGCTGATCAAACTCACCACGCAGGTCGAGCAGCAGGTGCCGTTCCCCGAGTACGACCTGAGGATTGATGGCCTCTCCGTAAGCAATTTCACGACCGATGGGGACGACTTCTCAGCCACGATCTCCTTCTTTGGCAGTGCTATTGACTATGCGGCCAGCGTGATTCTTCACTCGGCTGCTGCCGTGCCGCTATCGGCCTATACCGTGGAGTATTATTCCGCCGAGCGGATTGACGTCACGCTCAACCCGTTTGATCCGACAAACGACAATCCACTAGGAGATGGAGCGCACGAAGTCACGGTGGTGAATCCTGACGGCGAACGTGCAACGTTCCGTTTCACCGTCACCTGGGATTTCACCGAACCCTATGGCCTGACGCTTGCCCCGATCAATGGTGACAATGGCGATTACGGAAACGGTGGCTATAACGGTAACGCTTTTCCGCAGACAGCTCTAGTCGGGCGTTCTGCTGCAGCTCGTCCTGTTGCTCGTTCCGCTACCGTTGTGGCAGCGACCTCGCCAACTCCGACTCCGTCCGCAGCGCCTGCGCCCCCGGTAACACCGATTACGCCGGCCACGCCTGTTGTGACGCCAGTTCCGCCAGTTCCTCCGGCCCCACCTGCGGCTTCAGCCGACGACGTTGCCGCTTTGCACCAGAAGATGGACCAGATCAATGCAGGCCACGTGAGCCTCTCCCAACGATTCGACGACCTGGTGTCCAGGTTATTCGACAAGAAGCAGAAGTAGGATAAGCAGGCCCAGAGGACCAGATGTGGAGCTTAGCACTCGCACCGACAGAGGTTCAGGACCTGCGGCGGAATTCAAGACGTAGCACCGACTACAGCAGCAAGGAGGCGCATCAATGGCTTCAGAAAAAGACTACCAAGGTTTATACGATCGCATAGCAGCTCTTCGGGAGCAGGTAGCCAGCCGGCTTTCATCGGACCTGGTATCCAACCCTTCGCTCGCCGATGCGATCACCAAGCAGATTGATGACATGCTGTCCTCCGTGGTGGACGCGGACTCAAAGATCCCACCACCGCCGGACAAAGGCCTCGGTCAATTGGCCGGCGTCGGTCCCGATGCTGCGAGAGCCCTTGGCGCCACGCGCATTCCGCAGGGCGTAGAGGCCTATGACGAGACCATCACCTCCGAACGCATCATTGCCGTGGGAGATATGTACTACCTCTGGCAACATGAAAAGATCGGAGTCTTTCGCGCGGTGCAAAAGTTGCAGGAGCTCTTCAAGGCAGGCACGGTGCGGCTGTCCTCGGGGCCTGGCGCTTTCGCTCTTTACCAGTTCGATCGCCGCGATGTGCTGCGCTACACCAAGGACGATCGAATGTCCGCGTACAGGCGTATCTTCGGATACGGCGGCGCACCGGTGCCCACAGGCTCTCGCGCCAATACGGACTACCACAAGCTCTTCTCGCACTTCGTTCACCAGGTAACGCTGTTCTGGCGTGACAAGCGGATTTCAGATGTAATCCGTGAGCGTGCGTACGATCCAAGTTTTGGTTCGATCGCCATTGTGCGGCGCGCCGGCCTCGACCTGCGCAACAACCTCAAGTGGTTGTCGTTTGGACATTTGAACGTGCTGCGCGTGGAAGTGATGCAGCTGCTCGAAGAGGCATTCAAGATACTCGACTCCGAAGACGTGAAACGCCTGTTTGGAGCCGACACCGGCTGGGATGTGTTGGAAGAAATATTGATCCGCTACTTCAACGAACGGCTCGTAACTTCACCTCGTCAGCGCATGGGCGTCACAGGACGCGAGGTGCTTCGTTGGCTGGCCCAACCGCATATTCTGCAAACTACGCGCTCGCAGTTTGAGACTCTGTTGCTTGAGATCGCCGAGCAGTCCGAAGAGTGGCTCACGAGTGCGCAGGCCATGGGCCTGGGCAAGCGTACAGGATCGCATCGAGTACTCCCGTGGGATCAAACTCAGCCGACGCCCATCAAGGCAAATGGGCGGCCAAAACCAGGGGTTTCTCCGCAGCGAGCGCCGGCTCGCGAGTTCGAGTATGAACTTTGATAGCCAACGTTTGCTTCAGCGCGAGCCGTGTCGCTTCAAAGGCTCGCGCTGAACGTGCAACTCGAAGTTTCAAATAGAAGCGGTGTTCCCGCGTAGTAAATCAGAGAGTGAGGCTGTCCATTGAACAATAACCTTTTTCAGCCGGCGCGCATATCAGGGCGCATGTCGGGGATCGTCAGACAGGGGATCGTCGGCCCAGCCATCGTTAATCCATCGGCCTTCCAGAGTTCGGCCAGCTACATTGCCAGGCAAAGTCGCTTCGACGAGCGTTCCCGCAGAAGGTACGGCGATTGGTCGGTCCTTGGCGTTCCGGCCATGCTGCTTTGGCTTGACGACGATCTTGCGCTTGACGATGGCGATAGCTCCTGTGACGATAACTGCTGAAACGATGGGCACGCACGAAGATGATTTCCAGACGGTGGGGGTGAGCCTTGGAATCGCATCGCGCACTCAACTACGCTCGTGCCGGCGGGAAGAGATTTGTCTCGGAGCTGAAGGAGTTCCTTCGCTTCCCCAGTGTCAGTTCACAACCTGAGCGCGCCGGCGATATAAAGCATTGCGCGCTCTGGCTTGCGCGGCACTTAAAGAGCATCGGCCTCGATCAAGTTCGAGTCATACCAACCACGCGCAACCCCATCGTCTATGCTTCGTGGCGGCGAGCTCGCGGTCGACCGACTCTGATCATTTACGGTCACTACGACGTGCTACCGGGAGAGCCTCTGACCGAATGGAGAACCCCGCCGTTCGTCCCGACGCTCAAGAACGATATTCTTCACGCCCGCGGTGCCGCTGACGATAAAGGGCAGCTCTTTTCACACGTTAAGGCGCTCGAATCCTATCTGAAAACAGACGGCGCTCTACCTGTGAACGTCATCTGCATCTTCGAAGGGGAAGAAGAGATCGGCAGCCCCAATCTTGCGCCCTTTGTCGAACGCAACCGCCGCTCTCTCAGAGCCGTCGCTGCGGTCATCTCGGATACGCGCATGATATCCGCCGATCAGCCCGCCATCAGCTATGCGCAACGCGGCGGACTCCGTGCCGAAATCGAGGTTCACGGACCGCCTCAAGAACTGCACTCAGGCGCGTTCGGCGGAGCTGTTCACAATCCCGCCATGGCCCTCTGCGAGATCGTCGCAGGACTGCACGACGACCACGGCCGCGTTGCCATTCCGGGCTTCTATGACGATGTGCGCGAGTGGGGGGAAAAGGAACGCGACTATATGGCTCGATTCGGTCCTTCAGACGATGCGATTCTACGTGATGCCAAGGTCGAAGACGCGTGGGGAGAATCCGGCTATAGCCTTTACGAACGAACCACCATACGGCCAGATCTCTCCGTCAACGGCATCCTGGGCGGACACACAGGACACGGCGCCAAAGGGGTCATTCCGGCCAGCGCGCTAGCCAAAGTCAGCTTCCGGCTGGTTCCCGATCAGGATCCTGATCGGGTCGCGCAGCTCTTTCGCGATCACATCACACGCGTCACGCCGTCGACCGTGAGCTCCACTGTACGTACCACGTCGCCCATCCATCCAGCCCTTATCAACCGAGGGCATCCCGCAGTTCAGGCTGCGCGCCAGGCCTACCGGAATGCATTTGGAAAGCCGGCCGTCTTCATTCGCTCCGGTGGCTCCATCCCGGTCGTTCATACCTTTCAGAATGTTTTGGGCATCCCCGCCGTTCTCATGGGTTTCGGATTGCCCGACGACCACATTCACGGCCCCAACGAGAAAATTCACCTGCCAATCTTCTACAAAGCGATTGAGACCTGCATCTGGTATCTCGCCTTGGCATCCAGGCTGGGAGATACGACCCGCAAAAAGCAAGTGAAGGAATGGATCGTATGATCATCGATTGCCATTGCCACGCAGGAAAGGGCGATCGCATGACCGCACCCTGGAATACCGAAGCGGCGATCGCGCCTTACCTTCGGCGCGCTCGCGCAGCAGGCATAGCGAAGACCGTCGTAGTAGCCACCTTTAACAGCGACTACGCCAAAGCTAACGCCGACGTGGCCCGCATCATCGCACGATATCCAGATTGTCTGATTGGTTTTGTTTTCGTTCATGCCACCCGCGACGCCGGTCGTATCTTCCGAATGGTGGCTCACGCTCTTCATCTCTGGCATTTTCGCGGCATCAAGATTCATGGCTATGAGGCCATGCCCACGCGTGAAGTCTGTGAAGCAGCACGCGAGTTTCGTCTGCCGATCTTCATCGACGTCGTGAGTCGCCCGGAGGTAATCGACATGCTCGCGCCGCAATATCCCGATGTCAACTTCATCGTCGCTCATCTCGGTAGCTACACCGACGATTGGCGCGCGCACCAGCAGGTGGTTTATCAGGTTGCCCGCTATCCCAATGTCTACGCGGACACCTCGGCCGTCCGGCGCTTCGACTACATCATCGAGGCCGTCAAACGCGCGGGCCCGCGCAAGCTCCTGTTCGGTTCCGATGGTCCGTGGATTCACCCCGGCGTGGAACTCCATAAAATCCGGCTGTTAGGCTTGCCGAAGGATCAGGAGGCGCTGGTCTTGGGTGGGAACCTGATGCGCTTGATGCGCCATGCACGTGTTGGCGCAGCTGCGGCTCAAGTGGCCCACAGTGAGCAACATACCGAAGACAGCGACCTCGAACTTTTTGAGGCGAAGGCTACAAGGCCGTTATTGCCCGATCCTGCTACTGGGTCGAGCGACCTCAACGAATACCGTCTTTAACCGCCTTCATGAGCCAAGGGGAAGATAGAACCGCTGCACTAAGCTCATTTCGATCCAACTGGCCCATGATGCTCCGAAGCAAGCCCACCCGACTCCAGTAACTGCGCGACCATCGCCGCTCTTGATCCGACTCCGAGTTTGGCGAAAATGCGGCGCAGGTGCGTGCAAACAGTCCACGAGCTTATGTTGAGTACGTCTGCGATGATCTTGTTGGGATGCCCCTTGGCGACCATCCGCACGATTTCCTGTTCACGCGGACTGAGTCGAATTCGACCGGATTTGGGTTTGGGCATTCGCACCAGAAGGTAACGCGAACCGTGGATTTCGGTGTCGACGAGTACTTCCTCGGAAGAATCATCTCGACCACATTGAAGCGCCTCTAAAGCACTCTCTCTTCCGACCAGCTCCACCAGCGTGCGTACCACCTCATCCACACGTGTCAGGGTGAGCTCGGCAGGAAATTCCATTGCGACCAGGGCTGGGCTGCTTCGCATGGCAATCATCTCCATCTGCAAGGCGTGAGGCCTTCCCCAACGCGATGCATAGCTGCTATTTACATGTCCTTCTCCAAGGAACAACGAGAGAAACCGCATCTCTTCATATCAAAGAGTGCAAGTGAAGACATATTCGCTACAAACAAACCGACGAATTGTGGAAAGATATCGTCAGGAGTAATCCAATACCAGTCGCCTATTCAGGCGAAGCCCATACCGATTACCTTCCAAAGGTGTCCGCGAATTCATCCGTCGGACTTATTCGCTTCTTCGCAGACGTCAGAATGGGTGTAACTTGTTCGTAACCCTTTTGTTACGTTAAGGGAGAACATTGGGAGCTTACTTCGGGCGAGCCGTTCCTATCGGATACGGAAAGCCCAATATAGATGAATTCGCCGGCGAGCCGCTATCAATTTTTCTCAAATCCGGGCTTTCCCTTATTAAAGCTGCGATGGGAAGCCCGGGACCCGGGTATTTTTCCATCTTCGAATGCATCCTTCGACTATTATCTCTAAGTAATTGACAAAACAGGACTTAATTGCGGAAGAGGTGAGATTCGAACTCACGGTACCCTTTCAGGTACGACGGTTTTCAAGACCGGTGCCTTAAACCGCTCGGCCACTCTTCCGTCTCTCGATCATAAATCAAGCGACGAATCGAGGATTAAATTCGTCATCGAGCAATGACCTTGAGAACATCTTCGGTCGCTGCCGATTTTGGCGGAGACAGCGGAATGGTTGAACATAACGAGAAGCTCTTAAGGAGCGAGTCCGGACGTGCTCGCCGCGCATCGAGAAGCTCCCGCATAGAGCACAAACCGCCGCCCGCGCAGAAACCCTGCAAGCGTAAGTCCCAACTCACGCGCCAGTTGGACAGCCAGGCTCGACGGCGCGGAAACAGAGGCCAGTACTGGAATACCGGCCGAGAGCGCCTTCTGCACGATCTCAAAGCCGCCTCGTCCGCTGACCAGAAGGATATGCGCGGAAAGCGGTACCAGCCCTCGCCGCAGCGCCCAGCCAACCACCTTGTCCACTGCATTGTGGCGGCCAATATCTTCACGCAGAACGATGAGGTTGCCTTGCACATCGAAGAGCGCGGCAGCGTGCAAGCCGCCGGTATGGCTGAAGACGGCCTGCGCAGCCCGGAGCTTGTCGGGCAGTGTGCAAAGCAACTCGGGATCGAAGCGGAAATCAGGGTTCGGACCACGCAGGCCACGCAGTCGAATGGCCTCAATCGAAGCCTTCCCGCAGATGCCGCAACTGGAAGCAGCAAAAAAATTGCGCTGCATCTGACCAGGGTCGAATTCGCAGTCGCGCAACCCCACTTCGACACCATTGCTCTTGCCGCTGGCGGACGTCACGTAGGGCGTCAACGCGGCGATCTGAGCTGCGGATTCAATCAGGCCTTCGGTAAGCAGAAAGCCGGCGGCGAGTTCCTCATCGTGACCCGGCGTGCGCATGGTCACCGTAAGCGGTGCGCTGCCTATCCTAATCTCAAGCGGTTCTTCGGCGGCCAGCGCATCACTGTGCGGAAGCAATCGCCCCTCGTTCCACTCCACCACCTGAGTGAGTTGCAGGCTGCGCGCGGGTGGCGGCGCGGCTCCGGTATCCGTTTCGGTATAGGCCTTGGCGCTCTCAGAGATCTTCACGCGAACCCACCTATGATCTAACTATAGCGCCGTCGAGGTGGGTCTGGGATCGGGGACCGCAAACCTCAAACTCGGCCTCATCCGGCTTTCGTGCCGAATTGCGGACCAAACCCTGCTGCGAAATGCTACAAAGTGTGCATGGCAAAGCTCAAAACTCCCGGTCCTGAACCGGGCCAGAACATCAGCCTGCGGACGCTCGGTGAATATCTGGATCTTTCCCCCGCCACAATTTCGCTGGTGCTGAACAATGCGCCCGGCGTCAAGTCGATCCCGCATGAGACACGCGAACGCGTGCGCGAAGCGGCCAAGAAGTTCAATTACCGGCCCAGCTTTTTCGCGCGTTCCTTGCGTAAAGGGCAGACATTTTCAGTGGGCGTGCTTGTGCCCGACCTGAGCGACGGCTACGCAGCGCAGGTACTGGAGGGTGTGGAAGATGTTCTGGTCGAGGAAGGATACTTCTACTTCGTCGCCAGTCACCGCCGCCGGCAGGATCTGGTGGAAGAGTATCCGAAGCTCCTGCTGGATCGCTCGGTCGAGGGATTCATCGCCATCGACACCACTTTCGCGCATGAGCTGCCGGTCCCTGTGGTCGCCGTCGCCGGTCATCGCAAAATTCCGGGCGTGACCAACGTTGTTCTGGACCAGAGACGCGCCGCTGAGCTCATCCTCAAGCATCTCTATGAGCTTGGCCATCGCAGAGTGGCGTTCATGCGCGGCGGCAGCCACAGCTCAGACGCCGACGAGCGCTGGGAATGCCTGATGCATGTGGCGCGCGAGTTGCAACTTGTGATCCAGCCGGAGTGGCTGGTGCAACTTGAGCTGCGCGTCTCAACCCCCGAATTGGGGTATATGCCCGCCGTCGAGCTGTTAAACCGCTGTGGCGAGACTCCTCAGTGCTTTACCGCGTTGATTTGCTACAACGACATCGCCGCCATTGGAGCCATGCGCGCTTTGAGGGAGCGTCGGCTCCGTGTGCCGGAGGATATCTCGGTGGTGGGCTTCGATGACATCCAGGCTGCCGCGTTCCAGAATCCAAGCTTGACCACCATCCGCCAGCCCCTCCGCGATATGGGAGCCACCGCAGCGAAGATTCTGCTGCGCAGGATTCGCGCCCAGGGCAGCGATCCCGACACGGTGCCCGTCCAGCCTGAACTCATGATTCGGGAGTCCACCTCGGCGCCCAAAGCTTAACGGTACGAGAGAGCAGGGGGCTTCAGACCCCTGAAGCAGGTCGGGCCGATAGGGGGCTCTAGCTCCGGAGCTAGAGCCTCTACCGTTTGCCCTGGATGGTCTTGTTGTCTTTCTTTGCAGCCCGTTTGGCAGCCAGTGCGTGCAATTCCCTTCCCATGCTCGATCGATTGATCCCCAACTGCAAGCCGAGATTGAGCAGGTTGCCGGTGGCCCAGTAAAGCGCCAGGCCAGAAGAGTAGTTCCACATGATCGTGCCCATCATCACCGGCATCATGAAAGCCATCATGCGGCGCTGCGCGGGGTCCATGCCGGGCGACGGAGTAATCAGCTGTACCAGAGGCATGCTGATAATGATCAGGATGGGCAGAATGTGCAGCGGGTCGGCCACGGCCAGATTGGGTAGCCATCCCCAGTGCGCCTGGCGCAGCTCGATCACGTTGGCCAGCACGCGATAGTAGCCATAGAGCAGCGGCATCTGCACCAGCATCGGCAGGCAGCTGCCGTACATGTTGATGCCTTCCTCCTTATACAGCTTCATGGTCTCCGCATTCATCTCAGCGCGTTTGGGATCGGTGGCCTTGAGATGCGCGTAGCGCTTCTTGATGGCATCCATCTTGGGCTGAATGCGCTGCATCTTGAGCGAAGACTTCATCATCATGAGGCGCGTAGGCATCATCAGCAGGTTAAAGAACAGCGTGGTAATGACAATCGCCCAGCCCCAGTTCCCGACAAATCGTTCCACGAATCGCAACAAGAGGAACAGCGGTTCAGCGATGATCTTGAGGAAGCCAAATTGGATAAGAGGCTTCAGATCTTCGCCCGTCGCGAGTCCATCCGGCGCAGTGGAGTGGATTGATCCCAGAACGTCAAACTGCAGTGGTCCGGCAAAAAGGCGTGTGTGGGTAACGCCGCTCGTGTCGCCCACAGCCAGACCGAGAACCTGCGATTTGAATTTCTCGCTGTTGGGTACTGTGGCGTCTTTGGGTGCATCGACGGCGTTGTGCAGCGTAACCAGCGTCGCTCGCGCTGGAACGGCGGGAAGAAACGCCGCAGCGAAGTAGAGGTCGATGGCGGCGGCGTAATCGTAGGGCTGTTCCAGAGTCGCGTTGCCGTTGACCTTGTTCGGACCAACGGAGTCCCGCTTGCCATCGATCGACCAGGCAAACTTGCCCGCATTGTACTGGGAAACTTCTTCCTGATCGCCCAGGCCGCTGGGCCATGCGATCAGCGCCCGCACTGGAGAGCCGGAGCGCGTGACGGAGACCTGCGTATCAATGACGTAGCTCTCATTGAACATGAAAGTCTTCGTCACCGTCAGCGGACCCTTGGCATACTTGAAGGTGACTCCGGCGGGTGCTGCGACCGTGCCAGTGGCTGAGGCCTGGTACAGCGCCTGATTCAACTCGGTCGTCAGCGATGGCTCATAGGTAAAAATCGAAAGCGGGTAGCCCAGGGCAGCCGCGGCGTGCTGGTTCACCAGATCCAGCGGGTGCCCCTGAGAGTCCTTGTAGCGCTTGAGAATCCAGTGCGTAACCTGCGCGCCCTTATTGCTGAACGTAATCTTGTAGAGCTCGTTTTCAACAATCGTTTGCGTCTCAGCGGCGGCGACAATGGCCGCAGCTGCCGCGTGAGCCGTTGTGTCCGCGCTGACCTGCCCAACTCCCGATTGCGGAGCAGTGGAGGTTGCCGGCGGGCTCGCGGTTTGCGTCTGCTGCGCAGGTGGCAGTGAAGCAGGCGTAGGAGGCTTGAAATACTGGAAAGCTAGAAGTGCGACCAGGGCCAGCACCATGAAGGCGAGCATGGAGCGCATATCGCCGCCGCCAGAGCCCTGTGTTGGAGCATTCGGATTACGAAGTTCAGCCAATGGGTCAATCCTGTCTGGGTCAATCCTGTAGTTTTAGGCCTGTAGTTTCCAGCCTGTCGTGTGTTTCCGTGGTTTGGTAGCAGCGTTCGCCCTGTTTGCAGCGCTCTTTCTATGGTAACGGGTCATGGAGGCTGGTCGCGATAGTGGTCGCAGCAGCTCTCCCTACCGCTAACGGCACAGGATCGAATCCGCTGCGCGCGAAAGGATTGCAGCGCAACAGCCGTTTCAAAGCCATCCAGCCGCCGTGCGCAGCGCCATGCATCATGATTGCTTCCGCCGCATATTGCGAGCAGGAGGGATGGTAGCGGCAGCCCCCAAAAGGAGAGAGCACATGGATCGCTGGAGAGAGCCACGCCCGGTAGAAAGCGAGAAATGCAAGCAGAATGCGCTTCATCATGCGTTGGGCCGCGTCTTGGCCACCACTTCAAGGCTCTTTCCTTGGCGAGCCCGGTCAGTAGTCTGGGCAGCAGCCTGACGGAAGATACGCAAAACTTCAGACTCAAGTTTCACAAAATCCATAGTCAGCACCAAGCGTCGGGGATGCAGGATGAGGTCGATGCCATCGGGCAGCTCATGCAGATGCTGACGAACGGCCTCGCGCATGCGCCGCTTGATCCGATTCCGTTCATGCGCTTTGCCTAGCACCTTGCCAGCGGTCAGTCCCACACGCGGGCCCGCAGTGGGAGCGCACCCGGAACTCCGCATCAGGGACACTTCAGCAGCGCTGGGGCGGCCAGCTAGAAACCATGTCATGGAAGCGGAAAACTGCTTGCGTGCTGCCTTGTAAACCCGCTGGTAGTCGGCATGTTTGCGCAGGCGCGCCTCAACGTGCGGAGACGTTGCCGCGCAGGAACACAAACTGAGCGAGCCGCGAGTGCCAAGCTCGCAAGCGGCAGATTGAGTTGGGGGGACTTGGATCATCACTGGCACCATCTGCCGACAGAAGCAATGTGGCGGGTGCCGCAACTTGCTATGCAAATCGATGAAGCCGCAAATCGGTGAGGCCCGGGACAGGTAAAGCCGTCGAATCTCGCTGCATCAGCCATCGACGGCCAAAACATGTCGAACCTAGTCGCGGAAGCCAGCGCTGACGGCTACGCGCTTGCGGCCTTGCGCACGGCGGCGGCTCAACACGGCGGCTCCGCTCTTGGTCTTCATGCGGGCCCGAAAGCCGTGGGTCTTGACCCGCTTGCGGCGGTTGGGCTGGAATGTACGCTTGGGCATGGAAATGCTCCTGAATCTCTGTGTAAAAATTTCTGCCTGAACGGCAAGTTCTGAGTATATCGCAGAACCCGTTTTGAATCCAGTCCCGAACATGAATTCAGGCAAAACCGGTTTGTGCCTTTCGGCACTTTTACATCTGCGTCCTGGGGTGTAGAATCCGAATTCTGGCTGGAGATTCTCGCTCCGGCGAGCAACATTACGAAAGTGTGTATGACCCCTCGAAGCAATCCCCAAATCGAAGCTCGAATCGATCGTGGAGATGCCTCGAACAAGACTTTGCAGGTCACGCGCGAGCGCTATTCGCGCGGGTTTCACCAATGCTGGTGCAATTCTCCAGCCTTTGTGAATAGGACGTTGCAGAAACCGCAAATTGTGCTAGTATCGGACCCGTTCACCTAAGATTTGGATCGCTCTGCTGTACCGGTTTTTATCAACAAAGTCGATGCAAAGTTCGGGTGATCCAGCCCGGCCATCTCTCGGCAGATTTCAAAGTCAACGCGACGCGCAGTGATCCCTTGCGCGCCGGTGGCGAAGCATTGTTTGTTGCGGTGCAGTAAGTCGGAGTCGCAGTTAAGTCTTAGGCAGGAACAGAGTGTACGTAAGGAATCTATCGATGTCATTTGCCACTACGCCCGCAACGGCGATCAACCCCTGGATGCAGATTCTGGCGGCGCTGGAAAAAAAGATCAACCGCCAGTCGTTCGAAACCTGGCTCAAGCCCACCCGCTACAGCCACATTGCCGGCCGCACCATGTATGTGCGGATTCCTACAGAAGAGTTCCAGCATATCGGCGACAAGTACAGCGATCTGGTGCAGGAAGCCATTGATCTGCTCAAGCTCAACCTAGACGACGTTGCGTTCGTCACCCAGGAAGAAGACCCGTCGCAGCCCCCGGTTCGCAAGGATGGCGGTTTCGGCCCGGTTCCAACTCACGCGCCGACCGCTCCGCCCGTGAACCAGAGCAGCTACGAGAGCCGCAACAGTTATCAGAACAGCTATCAAGGGCAGCCAGGCCGTCGCGGTTCTTATCCATCCAATCCTTCGTATCCGGCGGAGCAACAGGCCAAGTTCGACTGGTCCACAGCGGCGCAACTCAATCAGCGTTATACCTTCGACAACTTCGTCATCGGCAACGGCAACCAGTTTGCGCGCGCAGCCTCACTGGCAGTAGCTGAACGCCCTTCCAAGGCATACAATCCGTTGTTCCTGTATGGCGGCGTCGGCATGGGCAAGACCCACCTGATGCATGCCATCGGCCATGAAGTAAAGCGCCGTCAGCCCATCGCCAACATCTGCTACGTCTCCGCGGAAAAGTTCACCAACGAGATGATCAACTCGCTGCGCAACGATCGCATGACCAGCTTCCGCGACCGTTTCCGCGGCGTTGACGTGCTGCTCATCGACGACATCCAGTTCATTGCGCAGAAAGAGCGCACACAGGAAGAGTTCTTCCATACCTTCAATGCCCTCCACGAGAGCATGAAACAGATCGTCATCGCTTCCGATCGCCCGCCCAAAGAACTGGCCGAGATCGAAGACCGCCTGCGCTCGCGCTTCGAGTGGGGCTTGATCGCCGATATTCAACCGCCCGATCTCGAAACCAAAGTCGCTATCCTGCAAAAGAAAGCAGAGAGCGAGCAGTCCAATCTGCCGACAGACGTGGCGATGTTCATCGCCTCCAACGTCCGCACCAACGTGCGTGAGCTTGAGGGCGCGCTGGTGCGCCTCATCGCCTGGTGCAACCACAACGGCATGGAGATTACGCTGCAGTCCACGCAGCAATGCCTGAAGCAGTTTATTGACACTCAGGTACGCAAGATCACCATCGACGCAATTCAGAAGTCAGTCGCAGAAAATTTTGCCATGCGAGTCAGCGAATTGAAGCAGAAGAACAACTCGCGCGCGGTCGTAGTGCCAAGACAGATCGCCATGTACCTGGCCAAGAATCTCACCGAAGCCAGCCTTCCCGAAATAGGCCGTCAGTTCGGCGGCAAGCACCACACAACCGTGATGCATTCCATCGCCAAGATCGACGAACAGCGTCGCACCGACAAAGACCTCAATCGCACCATCAACAAACTGCAAGAGTTGTTGAACGGATAGATTGTAGGGATCGTTCGAAGCTGATTTCGAACAATCTCATAAGGTATAAGCTACGGACAGAAACAAAATGGCCGCTCCGGATAACATCCGGAGCGGCCATTCAGCTGAGTCAGCTTATCTATTTCTTCGTGTCCAGCTCAATCAACTCAAACGAATAGCCCGGAATCGTATGTTTCAACTTCGTCCCGGTAGTCGGAATCGTGCTCTCCACAGGCACAATATGCCTGGGATCGGTGATCGTATTGGTATCGACCGGCGACAGCGCATGAAGCCGCGTCACCTTCGCTGGGCCGGCAATCGCGCTCACCCCGCTTAGGTCAATCTCCAGATCCTGCGGCGTCGGCACACCATTCACAATCTTGAGAAAGACCTTCCCAGTCGAGGCCTGATGCGTGACCGAATAAGCCACACGCGGTCCCGCACCCGTCATCGTCGAGGCCGGAACCTCGTCACCAACGTGCGCCGCAAACAGCGAAAGCACATAGTAGCTCGGCGACCCGTAGCTGCTCAGTCCGTCATAGCCAATCAGATCCGGATGCCACTGCATTCCGCCGGGGTGCACATTCACCAGCAGCGGTGCATAGCTAGACATCACCACCACATCGCTGTTGCGCTCCACACCTGTGAGCCACGCCGCATCACCCAGCGCTGCGCCAAAGTCCCCGGTCGGCGAGCCTTCCATCGTCGCGTATTCGCCCATGAAAATCTTCGGTCCGTTCCGGTCGAAGTTGTCATAGTGATGGATGTCGTCGAAGTACTTCTCCGCGCTCAGATAAAAGTGGTCATCCAATACATCCGGCTTGCGGCTGGTCACCGGCGCAGTCGCAATCAATTTCTGATCGGGATACTTCTTCTTGATCGCATCATAAAACTGCGTAAAGCGGCCATCATAGCTCTTTGATTGATCGAACCAGTCTTCATTGCCGATCTCGACATAGGCCAGCTTGAAAGGAGCAGGATGGCCATCCTTGGCGCGCTCCGCACCCCACCTGGTATCCGTGCCTCCAGTAGCGTATTCAATCTCATCGAGTGCGTCTTGAACATAAGGCTCAAGATCCTTGCCGGGCGCAACATGCTCCTGCTTCATCGAGTACCCGCCATAAACCGCGAGCACATTCTGCATGTTCAGATCTTCACACCACTCCAGAAACTCAAGCAGCCCAAGACCGTCTGAGGAGTGATAATTCCAAGGGCTCGGATGAGTGGGACGATCAACAAGAGGCCCAATCGTCTTCTTCCATTGATAACGCTCGCTGATGTGGTCGCCTTCAAGGTAATTCCCCCCAGGAAAACGAAGAAACGCCGGATGCAGCCCAGCCAGCTTCTCCATCAAATCGATCCGGTTACCGTTGACGCGATTCTTGTACGTAGGCGGAAACACCGAAACGAGCGTCATCCACACCGTCCCCGGCTTTGTGAGCGTAAGCTCCAGATGATTTGCCTCGGAAGGCTCGATCTTTCCCGTATGCAGCTTAGCCGTGTATTGCTTCCAATCGCTACCGATACCGAGAATCTCGGCGCTCGCGACGCTCTTCCCGGTCTTGTTGTTGATCAGGTTCACATGCAGTGGCGACAGAGTCCCACCACCGAGGTCTCCCTTGGCATAAAGCGAGAAGGTATAGGTCATATCCGGCTTCAGCGGATAGCCCCAATACCCCTGATTGCGCAGCCCGGCGGGCTCAGTGGGCGAGGCAGAGGTGACGGTGAGCTTAATGCTGTCGTTCAGCGCCTCCGACGGACCAGTGGTCTTGTCCTTGTCCATCTTGGCGCCTCCGCTCGCGTTCTGGACCACCAGCCAATCCTGCTGATTCCAGTTCGGATCGCGAAGCGTCCGGTTCCGCACCATCTCCGGATACAGGCCGCCGTCGTACGAGTAATTGATCTCTTCCGTCATCATTCCGTAAAGCGTGGGGCTAACGGAGTGTTCGGTCTTATCGACTTGGATATTCAGCGTGGCGGCCGGCTTGGCGGCAGGCTGGCCATACGCCAGCGAACCAAGCGAAAAAACCGTGAGCATGAGACCGGCAGGCGAGCCGAATCTCTTCAGGATTTGCGTGGATTGCATTTCTGGAACCTCTTCGAGTAAAGGTTTACTTGAAAGGCGAGTTTAATAGGTCAATCCAAGATTGGCAAGGCTTTTGCCCCAGTTTCGCTGGCAGGCTTCGCTGGGCAGATACGAGCACCAGGATCGCGATTCCATTGTTTCGAGCACTCTTTTCTACAGATATTCCTTCTCGAACCCACTCAAGCTTTGGCTACTTCCACGAGCGTTGAATAAAATGTCGCGGCTTTGCCAATGTCGGTGAGCCTCTCACTCGTGAGCACGTTTACGTTCTGGCCGTCTGGATTCAGTTTTGCCCAATCCAACCGGCCCGCAACCACGCCGCTGGGGATGCGGTCGGAGATCATAGCCGTAAGCCGTAGGCTTCCGCGATCATTCCATATGCGAACCGGGTCGCCCTCGGCGATGCCGCGCGCGCCTGCGTCTACCGCATGTATCTCCAGCCGATGATTGGTGCGCGCCTCCATGCTGCGATGCCCATCCAAATTGGCGAAGGTCGAGTTCATATAGTGGTCAGCCTTGCGCGGCAAAAATTCGAGCGGATACCGCGCTGCATCCGGGCCCAGGCGAGACTCAGTCGGTGGAATGAATGCAGGAAGAGGATCGGCGCCAGCTGCGGCGAGCGTCTCCGAGTAGAACTCAATCTTGCCGCTGGGCGTGGGCAACGAATCGTTACCGTTGCTGAAAGGTAGAAAAGATTCCTTCGCGCTCTCGCACATAAAGCTGAGCGGAATGTGGCCTCGTTCAGCCAGCGATTCAGCAGTGATGTGCTCCATGCCAGGATTGCGCGAGTGCCCGGTCTCATCCAGTTTCAGCGCCTGCCGGATCATCTCTTCGGGCGTATCGTGGAAGCAGTCCTCAGTGAAGCCCATGCGCTGCGCAAGCTGCGAAAACAGCCACACATTGGAGCGCGCCTCACCCAGCGGTGCAATCGCCTGGTGCGACTGCTGCAGGAAGTAATGCCCGTAGGCTCCCTGTATATCCGTGTGCTCCAGAAACGTGGTCGCCGGCAATATGTAATCGGCGTAATCGGTGGTGTCAGTGAGGAATTGCTCATGGACGACGGTGAAGAGATCCGTCCGCTCCAGACCGCGATGCACCGCATTCTGATTGGGCGCGACAGCAGCAGCGTTGGAGTTGTAGACGAATAACGCATGCACACGGGGGCCGTCCTCCGGTGCGTCGCCAAGCTCCGTAAGCGCATGGCCCAGGCGAGACATATTCACCACACGAGCCTCGCGGCCGAGCGGCGAGGCCAGCATCAGGTCAGGGCGCTCGATGGCCTGCGAATCGAACTTGAAAGCTCCCGAGACGGAGAGCTGGGCTCCGCCGCCGCGATGCTTCCATGCGCCAGTAAGTGCGGGCAGCATCGCGATGGCGCGAACCGCTGTCCCGCCATTCTCCGAGCGCTGCACGCCATAATTCATGCGCAGAACGGCTGGCTGGGTTGTGGCGTATTCGCGTGCCAGTTGTTCGATTTCCGTCGCCGTTAATCCGGTCCATGCCGCGACGCGCTCCGGCGTGTATTCACGCACCCGCTCGGCTAAGTGGGCAAAGCCATGCGTCATCTCGTCAATGTAAGCGCGGTCTTCAAGGCCATCGCGCAGGATCACATGCATCATGCCCAGCGCCAGCGCCGCATCGGTGCCAGGACGAATCGCGATGTGCCAATCCGCCAGTCCCGCAGTGCGGGTGCGATACGGATCGATCACGATGAATCGCGCTCCGTCGCGCCGCGCTTGCTCTACAAACGGCCATAGATGGATGTTGTTGCCGTGTATGTTCGCGCCCCAGGCAATGATTAGTTTGGCGTGGGGAAAATCTTCGTTGGGCGTGCCCAGCTTCTTGCCGTAGACGAGCTTGAATGCCTGTCCTCCAGCTTCCGCACAGATCGTCCGGTCGAGTTGCGAAGCTCCCAGCCGATGGAAGAAGCGGCGATCCATCGAGCCGTAGCCAAGCACGCCGATGGTTCCAGCGTAGCTATAAGGCAGAATCGATTCCGGTCCGTGAATTGAAGCGATCCTCCCGAGGCGCGCGGCAATTGTGTCGAGTGCTTCATCCCACGAAACCTGCTCGAAGCTTTCAATCTCACGACCTTTTGTCAGTTGCCCTTTGGCCACACCGGCCTTGCGTCGCAGAGGATGCAAAATGCGTTGCGGTGAATAGACGCGATCCAGATATTTGGCCACTTTGCCGCACAAGAAACCCTGCGTCACAGGATGCGATGGGTCGCCCTGTACTTTGACTGCGCGGCCTTCGCTGTTGACTGAAACGAGCACAGCGCAAGAGTCTGGGCAATCATGCGAGCAGACAGTGTGCACGATTCGGAAAGGTTCACTTTCCAGGTGCTCGATTGTTGGGCTGGCAGCCATAATGTCATTGTAGAGTTTCAGCAGAGGGAAAACCATGCGTATTCCAAAGGTGCTATCGGTTCTGCTTGCACTGCTTTTGTGCGGACTAACTGCGGTTCGGGCTAACTCTCAGGCGCAGCCTGCAAGCGGCAAGCACGCAGAAGAAGCTGCGATTCATGCCGTGCTGGATGCGCAGGTTGCGGCGTGGAATCGTGGAGATATTCCGGCATTCATGGCGACTTATGAAGATTCGCCAGAGACGACGTTTGTCGGAGCTACATCTGTAAACAAGGGATTTACGCCGATCCTGGAACGCTACAAGCGAAACTATTCAACTCCGGAACAGATGGGCAAACTTACCTTCAAGGAGCTGGATATCCGGCTCCTTCCCGCGACTTCGGGAGCAACGGAGTATGCCGTGGTGACGGGGCACTTTCACCTGGAGCGAACGGCTAAGGGCGCGGCTACCAAGGATGACGGAATCTTCAGCCTGGTTTGGCACAAAGGGCCTGGCGGGTGGAAGATTGTGCTGGATCACACGGCTTAGAGCAAAATCTTCGCGAACTATGTCGTTCCTTGCCATCACCACCGGCCGAGGAACGGTGGATCCGGCCCCAAAACCGGGGGGGTGTGCACAATGTTTGCAAGTGCAAGAATCGGCAAGAGTTGAGTGCAAATTTAGGTGCGTTTATGGCGCGATTAGCCGAGGATTTGTGCACTTAAATGCATCGTGTTTGTGCGGCAATTCTGGTGTTTTCTGTTCAGCCTGCGTGTGTTTGTTTCTATTTTGCCTGAGTTGGGCATAATTCAATGCAAGCCTGGTTCACCGTTGGTCTTTAGGTTGCCTAGAAACGGGCGCGGACGCCGAGTTGGATTTCTCGGGGGCGGTAGTAGTTGGTGGCGTTTACGTCGAGAGGTTTGCCGAATTCTACCGAGGTGGGGCTGGGCAGGCCTGCGCTGGTGAGGCCGGTCATGAAGTTAAGTGTGGGCAGCTCTCCGGAGGTGGCGCCGCGGTCGATGGTGTAGCCGGTGGTTTCGATCAGAGTCACGTTCTGGTGGTTGAAGAGATTGAAGCTTTCGGCCAGCAGTTCGAGCTGGCGGTTGTGCGCCAGGTTGAAGCGCTTGGTGAGGCGGGCGTCGCCGGTCCAGGTTGCCGGGTAGCGATAGGTATTGCGTCCGACGCCGTAGACGCGGTTGTCGCCGCCCGAGCCGTTCATGCCGGGTCCTACGCCCTGGATGAGCTGCTCCAAATCGTTGTAGAAACCGGGGACGTAGCCGCTGGTGCGCATGGTGTAGGGCAGTCCTGAACGGAATTGTCCGACTGCGGCGACACTCCAGGCGTTGGCCAGTTGGCCGGCCCAGTTGGGTATCTTCCATGGAGTGGTGTAGAGCACTGTGGCGGCGGCGGAGTGGCGTATATCCAGGTTGGATGTGCCGTATTCGAGGCGAAAATCGTGCGGATCGAAGACGTCATTGACGGCGACGTTGCCGGATTCGTTGGGATTCCAGTCGGTGGCGTGGGCATAGAGATAGTGGGCGTGCAGGCTGAGGCCGTGGCTGCCGTAGCGGACGATTTTGAACATGGCTGCGTCGTAGGTGGAGTTGGCGCGGCTTTCGATTGAGTCGAGTTGCTGGTAGCTGGTGTTGGTGCGAGTGGTGTAAAAGGGGACGGTGACCGTGGGGGTCTTGATTGGGCCGGCTTGCAGGGCATCGACCACGGCGTAGGTGATTGTTTGCGGGTTGCCATCGCCGTTCTGCGCCGGGACGAGATTCGTATCCATGGAGATGGGCAGTCTGCGGCCGAGGCTGGCCAGCGCGCTTGCCGAGATCAGCCAGTGGCTGGGCAGCTCCTGTTCCACACTCAGGACGGCCTGATCGACCTCCTGAGGACGGAAGCTGGCGGCGAAGGAGACTGCGCCGGGTGTTACGGCGGCCTGCGGCTCGACTGGAAACACGAACGGAAATGGTGGAGCGCCGTTGTCCGTCGGTTTGAAAAAGAAATTCAGGTCACCGCTTGTGCTTCCAGTCTGGGTGAGGGCGGCGAGGACGGTGGAGTTGTCGATGCGTCCGTAATAGAGACCTGCGCCTGCTCGAATGACTGTGCGTTTCAGCGGAGCGTAGGCGATGCCGATGCGCGGGCCCCAATTGAGGGTCGCGGCGGGGAGTTTGAGGGTTTGCGGCAAGGCTGAGTTGGCGACGCCGATTAGGGGCGGAGGCAGTTGCTGGACCTCAAGACGCAGGCCGGCCGACAGGGTCAGATTGTGGAGCGGCTGCCATTGCTCAGTTGCGAATGCGGCGAGGTCGTTGGTGCTGAGGCTCCAGTCTGACGGGCCGATGCGCTGCGAATACCAGGCGTAGCAGGGCAGGTAGCCCAGACCGGTGAGGGTGCCGCTCTCGTTGTGGACCTGGCCCGTTGCATCGCAGTTGTGCTGAGGGGAGTTGACGCCGCCGACGCTGCCGAAGCCATATTGGGTGAAGCTCGCGGTGTCCGAGAGGAAATTGAGCACGTCGGCGTAGGAGTAAGTGCCGGTCTGGTTGAGCAGGGAATCGACCGCGTCAGAGGTGTGATCGAAGTAAGCGCCGGCTTTGATGAGATGCGAGCCGTGGACCCAGCTGAGCATGTCCTGGGTTGCAAGAATCTGTTCGTCTGGGTTCTTTGTACTGCCAGGGCTGGCGAGACGGGCGGGTTTGCCGAGGATGAAGCCGTATTTGGAGTCGGCGATGATCTCGGGCAACTGATCCCATTCATTGGCGATCAATGGGGCCTCGAAGGCGGACGGAGTTTGTGCGGTATCGCCCTGGATTCGGTGTTGAAACTGGACGGCGGCGGCGTTGAGCAGGTTCGGTGTGAGAAAGCTGTCCAACTTGGCCAGCGCCCAGGCGTCCGATGCCTGGCTGTTGCCGAAGCTATGGCTGCCGTAGGTTTCTGATGTACTGCTCAGTCCACCGCCGGGTGAGTTTTCGTCTGATCCCTGACCCTCGATGCTGAGGTGCTGTCGCTCGCCGATGTGCCAGTCGACGCGGGCGAAGCCCTGCCATTGGCTGGTGGTGCGGGGAACGGGGCCGAGCAGGCCGTTCAACTGGCCGAGGCCAGCGGAATATGCTGAGGCGCCTTCTTCGAGGATGGCTGGTTCGGGAAGGTCGAGACGGGCGGCAAGGACGGTCAATTGGTCGTTGGTTGGCTGTGCGAAGAAGTCGTCAGGATGGCGCACGCTGGCGACGGCGGGATCGTTGCTGAGAAGTCCGTCGAGGGCGGCGAACCAGAAGAGTTTGTCTCGCTTGAGCTGACGGCCTATGCCTAAGCCGAGGGTCTGGCGGCTGTTGGGCGGCGAGTACGGCTCTGGAGTGAACTGGGCGATGTTTACGCCGTTTACCGGGGCGGTTTGCTCGATCCGCTGTGTGAATGGGTTTTGCGCGCCCCAGAGGCTTTGGCGATTGAGGTAAAAGGCCTGCCCGTGGAGGCCGTTCTGGCCATGTGCGGTGATCAGGTTGAGAGCTCCACTGGAGGCGTTGCCAGTGCGGGTCTGCATGACCTCGATGGCCGATGCGCCTACGGACTCGGTGGCTCGGTTTGACCGGCTGGTGTCGGACTGGAATACGGACTGGGATGCGGGCTGGGCGGTCTGGAATGCGGGCGCGATGGCCATGCCGTCGATGCTACTGGAAGCCTCAATCCCGCTGGCTCCTTCTATTGAGAGCGGTGCGTCAAGTGGCTCCGGGCCGGAATTCGGGCTGGAATTGGAGATCGTTTCGTCCCCGTTTTGGCCGCTGTGCCCACTTTGAGAGATGGGGTTCGAGGCCGGGGTGATGGCGGCGAATTCCTGCCAGTCGCGAGTACTGGCTGGGGCGGCGCTCAGCTCTTCAGTGGGGATCATGGCGGTGACGGCTGGGGTTACGGGGTCCAGTTCGCGGACTTCGGGGCCAAGATCGAGTTCAGGCGGCGCCGGTGGCAGGGGCGCTTGCATGACCAGGGCGGCTTGCATGCGGGTGGCATGGCCAGCAGAGATGAAGATGCCATCGACCGCGCCTTTGCCGAGTGAGGGAATGTCGGCCTCAAGGCGGTATTCGCCGGGGCCCAGGCCGGTGAAGCGGTAGCTGCCATTCTTGCCGGTTACACCGCTCGTGGTGGCTCCGGTGGAGAGATTCCTGATGGTGATAGATGCTTGCGCGAGCGGGATGCTGTGCCAGTCGGTGAGTTTGCCGTCTAGAGTGCCAGTGCTAGCGCTGGTGGGCGATTCGGCCATGCAGGCGAATGCGACGCAGCAAAGCGCTGAACATGCCAGGTAGGCCAAGCAGGCCAGCATTCGTGCTGGGAATCGCCAGTGCCGGAATTCGCCGAGGTTTCTTGAGCCGAAGCTCATTGGTCTGCGCCCTAAAAAGGTTGGTTGGGCGCAAATCCGGGAAAAATGTGGTTCAGAGGTGCAAGTAAAGGCGCAATTTTAGAACTGTGGGCCCGACCTGTCTTCGCAGGAATGCCAGTCGACTGTATTGTCCAGTTCTTGGACAGAATGGAGAGTTACGAGCGAGTATATTCCGGATTGCGTAGACTGGATAGATAGGAAGCAGGGATTTTGCACTTATGTTCATTGATGAAGCAAAGATTTTGGTTAAAGCGGGCGATGGCGGCAACGGTTGCGTGGCTTTTCGGCGGGAGAAGTTTGTGCCGCGCGGGGGTCCGTCGGGCGGCGATGGCGGACGCGGCGGCGATGTGGTGATGCAGTCGAGCCAGCAGCACAATACGCTGATTCATTTTCGCTACAACCCGGAGCACAAGGCGGAGCGCGGACGGCATGGCGAGGGCTCGAACTGCACGGGGAGCGACGGGAAATCGATCATCCTCAAGGTGCCGGTGGGGACGACCGTTTTTGACGCGGAAACAGGCGAGCTGATTCACGATTTTTCGCTGCCGGACGAGTCCGTGGTGGTGGCCAAGGGCGGCCGCGGCGGACGCGGAAACCAGCATTTTGCCACTCCCGTACACCAGGCGCCGCGGGAGTCGGAGCCGGGGCGGCCGGGCGAGGAGCGCACTTACCGGCTGGAGCTGAAGCTGTTGGCCGATGCTGGGCTGGTGGGTTATCCGAATGCGGGCAAGTCGACGTTGATTGCGAGGATTTCGGCGGCCAAGCCGAAGATTGCGGACTATCCGTTTACGACGTTGGAGCCGAATCTGGGCGTGGTGACGGTGGGCGAGGCTCCGAATGAAGAGAGCTTTGTGGTGGCCGATATGCCGGGCCTGATCGAGGGCGCACATCTTGGGACCGGGCTCGGAGTGCAGTTTCTGCGGCATATTGAGCGTACGCGCGTGCTGGTGCACCTAGTGGATGTTTCAGATGGGTCGGGACGACCTGATCCGATTGAGGACTTCAAGGTGATCAATGCCGAGCTTGAAAACTTTGGGCATGGGCTGGCCGAGAAGCCGATGATCGTGGTGGCGAGCAAGATCGATGTCGCGAATCCGGAGAAGCTGAAGCGGCTGGCGACGTCAGCGAAGCGGCGGAAGCTGGAGTTCCATGCGATTTCGGCGGTCACGGGCGAAGGGATCGAAGAGCTGAAGTGGGCGCTCGCGAAGCATGTTCGCGAAGCTCGGCAGGTGGAAGTGCCGGAGCCGATCTTCTAGAGTCCGCTCGCTCCTGTCTCGCTACTGCAATGGCTGGATGGTCGATCCGGAGGGGACTTTTACCTGGAACTGGTCGTCGGTCAGGGTGGGGTTGGAGGCGACTCGCTCCACCGTCATGATGAGCTGGTACTCGTCCTGAGGGCGCTTTAGGGTGATCTTGCTGGGGTAGTTGGTGCCCTCGAAGTTCTGATAGGGACCGTAGATCACCTGGGTAGCGAGTTGGCCCTTGTCGTCATAGAAATCCTGCTCGTAGGGCAGCAAGTCTTCGCGATGGAAGCGGACGATACGGACAGGGAACAGCTCCTGGCTATCTGCCGTCTTGCGGCGGACGATGCTGAGCTCGTATTCGGGGCGCAGGAGCAGGCGCTTATTGGAAGCGTCCTCTTCGGTGATGTTTTCCGAGGTGACGGAGTAGAGATTGTCCTTGTCCAGGCCGCGCACCACCATGGCGTTGAAGAACGGGTCGGGTCGCAGATTCTCGTACCAGTTGGGCGAGGTGCCTTTGCTGGCGTTGTGTCCCTCGTAGGCTATGTTTTTGGGCGGAATGACCATGGTGAAGCGGGTACCGTCACTGCCCAGATCGAAGAGCTGCGTCTGGACCAGCGGCGCTTTGCCGAGAATGCGAAGGGCGTTTGGCTTGCGCAGAAGCAGGTAGGCGCGGATGGATGGGTAGTCCGTGGCGACGCCCTCTTTGGTCTTGAGATGGCTGGCTTGGAGGTCGACGGTGGCGGTGAGGCTCTGGAACTTGGCCCATTGATCGTTGAGCCGTGCTACGAGCTCGTCGGCGGAGGCGTTCTGGACGACGGACGGAGCAACGGGCACAAGGAGCTTGCGCTTGGAGACGAAGAGGCTGAGACAGCCCGTCATCGGAAAGAACAACGGCAGCACGGCGGCGGCCAGCGCGAGGGAGGCCAGTCGCGGAGCGGAGTTCGATTTGAGGCGGGCAGGCGTTATTTGCAGGAGTGGCATCAGTGTCCACCTGCTTGTTTGACGGCCTGACGGTAGCTTGCGACGTTTTTATTGTGTTCTTCGAGTGTGGAGGCGAAGCGGGATTTGCCCTGCGGGTCGGCTCCGGCGGCGACGAAGTAGAGGTAGTCGGTGGCGGCGGGGGACATGGCCGCACGCAGGGACGGCAGGCCGGGATTGGCTATGGGTCCGGGCGGCAGGCCGGTGTGGCGATAGGTGTTGTAAGGCGTATCATGCTTCGGATCGCTAAGGTCGGAGGCATAGATGGCTCCGCGCCAGCTTCCGCTAACTTCAAGGCCGTAGATGACGGCTGGGTCGGTCATCAGGGGCATCTTTTTCGCGAGGCGGTTGGTGAGGACGCTGGCGACCAGCGGACGTTCTTCGTTCACTGCGGTTTCGCGCTCGACGAGCGAGGCCAGGGTCACGACGGAGTGTACGTCGTGTGAGGTGTTTGGGTTCCCCTGGGCGATGAGGCCGATTTGCGCAGCGGTGGCGCGGAAGCGGCGCACCATGACGGACACAATCTGGCTGGCGGTAGCTTTGTGGGGAAAGCGATATGTGTCCGGAAACAGGTAGCCTTCAAGGCTGCGAGCCTGGGGATCGAGATCGGCGATCAGGGGGGTGTCTTTCACCGTGGCTGCCAGAAAATCCTCTCTCTTCACTAGACCTGCCTGCTCCACCCGCGCGGCGATTTCGAATCGGGTTGCTCCCTCGGGGATGGTCACGGGGAGGGTGAAAACGTCGCCGCGGACGATACGTGAATAGACTTCAGTGACCGGCGCAGCGTGATCGAAGCGATATTCTCCGGCCTTCAGCGTGCCTCGCTTCCATATCCTGACCAGATCAAAACCGTATCGGGTGCGGATGACGCCGGCCTGTTCCAGCTGCCTGCCAATCTGCGTGCTGGAGCTGCCGGGAGCTATTTCCACGAAGGTTTCGTGTGACGGGGCGGAGGGCAGAAAGACGAACCAGGCCGCGCCGCCCAGAGCAAGTACGGCCAAAAGGAACAGGCCGAACAGCACTCCTCCGCAGCCCAGACCTGCTTTCTTGCGGTTCGTCCGCCTGCGGCGTACCATTCCTTGCGGCAACCCTTCCTGAAAGACCTGTCACGAGATAAGACGCGGGCAACCCTTGTGGGGATTCCTTATCCTTCGATTGTATCGGCTCGCTTTGCCTGGGTAACTTGAGTAACTAGCCTCTGGGGGCTCGCATCGCGGCCAGCGGCTAACTGAAATAGCTCAGAGAGAGAAGCGTGTAGAGTAGCTGCAACCCCTTCCTGAAAGGGTGTGAGGCGCAATGATCGTGCTCGATGCCAACCGCGCTGCCAGCCTGATCGAGCTGGCGCAGAAGCGATTCGACCCTGACCTGCCGGAGAGCGAGCTGAAGATTCTGCGCGATTCGGCAAGTTCTGCTCCACCGGCGTGGCCAGATCAAGCCGTGCCTCAAGCGGAGATCCGGCCCGAATTTGTGCGATGGCTGGTTACGGATGCCGAGGCGGCCGCTTGCATCGACGCGAACGGCTTTCGCGGCTATGGCGTGAAGATTGCCGGTCAACTGAATCTGGATAATTGCCGGGTTCTGGTGCCTATGCGGTTGCATGGATGCACGCTGGAGGGCGAGGTCAGCTTCGTGGACGCCGAGACCAAGAGCGTCTTCTTCAGCGATTGCACGGTGAATGGCGACTTCAGCGCCTGGCGGATGGATGTGAATGGGGCGCTCTATTTCGATGGGACCGTCTTCAACGGAGTCATCAAGCTGATGAGCGCACGCATTGGCAGCACATTTGTGTGCGATCGAGCGCAGATCCTGGTGAAGAGCGGCTATGGATTGGACGCAACCGGCTCTGTGTTTGAGGATGGCATCTCATTCGGCGGAGAATTCTTCACTTCGGGCGGGATTCAATTGATCGACGCCAGACTGACAGGCGTGCTCGACTGCACCAGCGCAAAGTTGCATGTTCCCGAGGGAGACGCGCTAGTTCTGACTCGAGCCACGGTCACGGGCGGAGTGTATCTGTGCGGCGGGTTCGAATCGTGGGGCGCGATCCGGATGCAGGATGCGGAGATTGGCGGAACGCTGAGTTTTATGGGCGCTTCCGTGGCCTGGGTGCTGTGCATGAATATGCGCCTGACGGGCGACATGCTGTGGATGGGGGTCACCAAGTCCGCTGGAACGAATTTGGATCTTACCGCAGCCACGATCAAAGCCCTCCGGGATGATGTGCTGAGCTGGCCCTCGGCAGACAATCTAACCTTGACCGGATTCACGTATGGGGAGTTGATCCTGCACAAGGCGCCTTCACCGGAGGAGGCAAAGAACGGGTGGTTTCCCCAGGAGCTGCCACTAAACGCGGATGCCCGAATTGAATGGCTGATGCGGCAATCTCGCGAAGGACGGATTCAGCCGCAGCCGTGGATGGCGCTGAGCGCACATTTGCAGGCTCGGGGAGATGACAGGGCAGCGAAGCATGTAGTGTATCGGCTGCGCCGCGTACAGGCGATTGAGAAGAAGACTTCGCCGCTGTTGAGAGGCCTGGCGATTCGGTTTGCTTGGCTGGAAGAAGCGCCGCTGCGCATCCTGTATTCGATCACCCTCACGCTGTTGATCGGCTGGGCAATTTTTGGCTACGCCAGCCACAAGGGGGCGATTGCCCCGACCAGCGCGGAAGCGTATCGCGCGTTCATGGCCGGCAAGGTTATGCCGGTGGCTTATCCAACCTTCAATCCATTTGTCTATACGCTGGATAACGCGGTGCCTCTGGTGAAGCTTGGGCAGGACGATAAATGGACTCCGGACCAGCGTTTTGTCTCGACCAATCCGCTCACGAGCTACTGGTTTCTGATGTGGGTTCGCTGGGGAATCATCCTTTTTGGCTGGTTCCAGGCGACGGTGCTGGCGGCGGCGCTGTCGGGACGGTTCAAGCAGTAGCAGTAGACTGCGATGAGGGGGCAACGCTGGAAGCTGCATCCATATCGCGCTATCTCGGTCTTGACGTTGGGTCGAAGCGGATCGGGGTTGCTGTCTCAGATGAGTTGGGACTGACGGCTCAGCCGGTGCTGACGCTGACGCGCAAGCGCAATCTTCGCGACGATCTGAGGTCGCTGGCGCGGCTTTGCAGGCGGTTTGAGTGCGTGGGGATTGTGGTGGGCGACCCGGTGCATCTCTCGGGCGAGGCCAGCGCCCAGGCCACGAAGACGCGGGCCTTTGCCGAGGAGCTGGGGCTGCTGGCTGGTTTGCCGGTGCATCTTTGGGACGAGCGGCTGACGTCGCGGGAGGCGCACGAGATTCTGTACGCGGCGGGCAAGAGCCGGCAGGAGCATAAACCGTTGGTGGACCAGGTGGCGGCGGTGCTGATCCTTCAGTCCTTTATGGATTCGCGGGGGAATGCCGAAAAGCCGGCCGGTTAAGCCGGACGATTGCGCCCCGCTTCCGTTTGCGTGGAATTAACTCCGTTTGGCGTACAATGAAGATGTAGCTGGGAGTCCACACCCGGCAGCATTCCCAGTCATCCTCACTCACCGCAGATTTGGCACCCGTTCGCAGCAATAATGTGCGCAGAAGTGTCGCATATCACTGGCTAATCGCGCCATACGAGCACCGAAAAAAGCTCGCAAGTCATTCATTCAATTGAAGATGGATCGGGAAAACAACCCCCACCCCCGGTTTTTGGCTCTTTTTGTTCGTTTTTTTCGGCAATCCAAGCCACGTTTTTCCGTTCATGCAATTGCCCTGGTTTGTCGCCGCAGGTGTAATCAGGCAGAGAGCGATCATCGTATAATCGTGGTTTCAGGGTTTCTCCCGGTAAGAAATATTAGAGACAGGGCGGACCGCATCGTCACAACTCAACAGGACCGGGTACGCGGCTTGAATTCGCGCCCTGGATTTTCCTTTCCTGTGGCCCTCTGAGTCGATGCCCACCGCGACGGCAAACGAATGACGGAACACATCAAGAAGCAACTGCTTGAAGAGATTGCCAAGCTGGAGCATGAGCTAGCCCACGAGCTACCTGTCGAGATCAAGAAAGCGGCCTCGCTGGGCGACCTGTCGGAAAATGCCGAGTACCACATGGCCAAGCAGCGCCAGGTCTTCGTGAATGCGCGCCTGGGTCAGGTAAAGAAGCGCATGGCCGAACTGTCGCTGGTGAATCTGGCCAATATTCCCAGGGACAAAATCGCTTTCGGCTCGACGATCACCGTCTATGACACGACCAAGGATGAGGAGATTGTCTACAAGCTGGTGACCAGCGAGGAATCAGACGTGTCGAAGGGGTTGATTTCGACCACTTCGCCGATTGGGCGCGGGTTGATTGGCAAGAAGGTTGGCGACACGGCTGTCGTGGTTACGCCGAACGGCAAGCGCGAGCTGGAGATTCTGAAGCTGATGACGATTCACGACGAGGCTGGTCACGACGAAGCCAGTCAAGACAAAGTAGGGGCCTAAGCGGTGACGACTACCTGGACGGGCGCCTTTGGCCGCGGCTGCGGATGGCTGCTGGACCGCATAGTGTACGGATTGGCGCTGACGCAGATCTCGCCCAATGTTCTGACATTTATTGGCCTGGTAATCAATATTTGCGCGGCGATTTTGTTTGGCCATGCTAATTCCACGAATGCCGGGCGTATGTTTTTTTATGCGGGCCTGGTGATTATCGGGGCCGGCATCTTTGACATGGTGGATGGCCGGGTGGCGAGGCGCAACAACCAGGTAACGGTCTTTGGCGCGTTCTTTGACTCGGTAATCGATCGTTACTCGGATGTGGTGCTGTTCTTTGGGCTGATTGTTTACTACGCTCGCGAGAACCACTTCTGGTATGTGTGGCTGGCCGCGTTTGTGATGGTGACTTCGCTGATGGTAAGCTACACGCGCGCTCGCGCTGAGGCGCTGATCGGCTCGTGCAAGGTGGGCTTTATGGAGCGGCCGGAGCGCATTGTGCTGATTATTCTGGGCGCGCTGTTTAACCATTGGGGCGTGATGGCGCCGGTGCTTTGGGTGCTCGCGATTCTGTCCACCATCACAGTGATTAACCGGATTTCCTACACCTATTCGAATACCAAGCATATGGCGCCGCTGGGCTGAATAGGGAACAGGGCTTTTGACTGACGATTGAAACCCGATGAGGCTGGTTTGGATCAAATGTGCAGAGGGTCGAGATTTCTATGACACAGGGTTCTGAAACATCCGCGAAGGTTGAGCGTACGGACGCTGAGTGGCGTGCGCTTTTGACTCCGGAGCAGTACAACGTTCTTCGCCAGAAAGGGACGGAGCGGCCATACACGGGCGCGCTGACTCAGAATCATGAGACAGGCGAGTACATGTGCGCGGGCTGCGGAGCGGTCTTATTCGCGAGCGACGCCAAGTTCGAGTCTGGATGCGGCTGGCCGAGTTTTTATATTCCCAAGGATTCGAAGGCCATTGCAGAGCATGAAGACGTGAGCTACGGCATGAGGCGCGTGGAAGTGACGTGTGCGCGCTGTGGCGGCCATTTGGGGCATGTTTTTCCGGATG
>Ga0302324_100004754_pt1 | contig 29953 bp, 24 predicted proteins | sample Palsa_T0_1_FD_201949 | JGI IMG/M metagenome (GOLD analysis project Ga0302324, IMG submission 201949) | Peat permafrost microbial communities from Stordalen Mire near Abisko, Sweden - Palsa_T0_1 | ecosystem: Environmental > Terrestrial > Soil > Palsa > Peat permafrost | place: Sweden: Abisko...
CGATAATCTGCACCGTCGCCGCTGGTGGCGTTTCCAGCCCCGACAGCACCTCGAATGCACGCGTCTGCAGCGCGTCGCCGGCCAGGATCGCGATTGCCTCGCCAAACGCCACGTGGCAGGTCGGCTTGCCGCGGCGCAGATCGTCGTTGTCCAGTGCCGGCAGGTCGTCGTGGATCAGCGAATAGGTGTGCAGCATCTCGAGAGCCGCTCCCAGCCGCGCAATGCCGACGGGAAGCCTGCCGGCAATCGTTGCCGCCGCCTGCATGGCCAGCACCGGCCTGAGCCGCTTGCCGCCGGCAAATGTCGAGTGGCGCATCGCCCCATGAATCGACGCAGGCACTGTCTCCGCGCTGGGAATCAGCTCCTCAAGCGCCCGGTCGGTCAGCTCAGCGCCTTCCTGAATCAGCGATTTTACGTCCGTGGCCATCATTCCTCATTTTAATTGACTCCCCACTCGCCTCTGCCGGTTTGCATGGCGCTGGTATGCCCACAGTCCCGCGAGCGCCAGCACGATGAGTGCGCTTATCCCACTTATCCAGCGCCCGGCCATGACATCGGGCGTCGTTGTCCAGTCGACCGAGAGAACCACCGGCCCTTCCAGCACGGGAACAGCCAGCAGTCCGTCCTCCCGCTTGGGCAGATCCGTTACCACGCGCCCATTTACCGTCACCTGCCACGCTGGGTATCGCGTAAGCCGCAAAACCATGTACCCTGCATGGTCGGTTACAGCCAGCAGCCCAAAATGCTCGGCCCGCTGCCGAACCCGCACCGGCGAAACGGGAAATGTCTGGTCGCAACTGCCTTGTGCCTCGTCCCACACCAGGGTCGCATCGCCGTTACCCAGGTCCCCCGCCGGAACCTTGCCCAAGGGAGCATCCGCATCCGTCACCAGGCACGCCCCCGGCAATCCCTGCGCAATCTCAGTATCGTCCGCGCCTGTTGGCTGGTACTCGTCCGTCCCGACAAACCCCGCGCCCGTCTTGGCCACGGCCACCATCGGCGCCACGGCGTCCTCGTCGTCGCAGACCTGAAACCACGTGTGCCCGGCAACGTGAACCATCCAGCCGAAAGCAAGCGCACACGCGGTCGCCGCCGCAATCTGCCCCCATCGCTTTGTCTGCCACACGGCCGCCGCAATAAAGATGCCCATCGGCGCTTCGGCCGCCACCATCCATCGCCAAGGAAACTGGAGAAACCGCATCTTTGGCAGCAGATTCCAAACCGGCCACGAGACCGGGAGTTGAAGCAACAGGACCACAACCGGAACTGCCGCCAGCACCAGCCAGAATTCGCGCGCGTGAGCATCATCTTTTGCGCGGCCGTCCCTCGTCTGAAGGCGTCTCCGCAGCCACGCAACCACGATCCCGGCCAGCGCAAGGGCGATCATCACAGCCGCGATCAGCGAAACTTTTTGCAACTCCGAGTCGTGGCTTGCCAGCGCCGGATCGGCATGGTGCGCAAAGAGCCAACTGTTCTCGACCCGCAGCCCAGGGTCGTTCGTCGCCTCATTGATGTCGACCCATTTTTGTTCCCATGCCGCGGGAACAAGGTAGACTGCCGCCAGTCCCAGACCGAGAATCACTCCCACAGCAGCACGGACCAGGGGCATCAAGGAGCGACGGCGCACGGCGAGCACTCCCGCGACTGCCGCAAGCAGGTAGCTCGCCATGACGCCCACTGGCGCATTCGAGATCCACGCACCCGCAATGACCAGCGCGATTGCCACCGACCCACCGAGCTCGCGCGCCCAGGTCCTCTCGCTGCTTTCGGGCGTGCCGGTCGCTAGCTTCAGCAGCAGAGGAATCCACATCCCGCCCGCAAGCTCACCAAACGCGCTACGCTCGTAGGCCGTGAACAGCGCGTAGCCTGAGAACAGTGCGGCGCACCCGGCCAGTGTTGCCGCGCCATCGTCAAGCATCTCGCGTGCCAGCGTCCGCGTCGCCAGGCCCGTTCCCGCAAACAGCAGAAACGTGAGCGCAATCGGAACCAGCGCCCACGGCATTGCGAGTCCCATCGCAGCGCCCAGCATCCACGTCAGCGGCGGATAGAAGACAAACCGCGGCTCGCCCGCGCCGTAGTCCGCGCTCGGAGCCCAGTGCGGATAGGGAATCCCCCAGCGCCATCCCTGTTGCGCGTCGAGCCACGACACCAGGTGAAAGTCGAAATCGTGGCCGCACGAGTTGCCGTGGACTAGCTGCGGCGCTACCGCAATCGCAGCAGCTAGAAGGATCACCACGGACCCGGCCCAGCGCCGCAACCGGCCTGACCCCTGAACTAGGACCGCTGCCGCCGTCGTCGGCGAAACGCTTCTGCTCGCCGGCTCGTCTGTTCCCTTTTCCCTGTTCCCTTCTCCCTGCTCTTTCATGGCGTCAGCCGCAGCGTGTGCCGAGTCTGGGCGGCCACGGCATTATCAGAGAACGGAAGCGCAAACGTGGTTCCGCCGTAGTAGTCCTTCCACTGGTCCCGGTAGTAAGGGCTGTAGGGATCGCCGCTCTCGCCCAGCACAATGTCCTCGGTCGAGCCATCCACGTCGCTCCAGTCCATGGTGAACCGCTGCGACGGCCCAAAGTCCCTGCCCACCTGTTTCACCGTCACCTTGTCCCCGCTCAGGGGCTGCTCCCCAGTCCCGGCCATGCGGCCAATAGCCGGCAGGAACCTCGCCAGCGGATGCTCGATGTCGACAACGTGCCAGCTTCCATAGCTCCATGCTGCAACGTCGCCCGGAGCATGGCCGGCTTCAATCCCTTTGCGCACCGCGTCGGTCAAGAGGGCATCCCAGTTCTTGTATCCCGAGGACAGCCAGGGCGAGTGAGAATCCGAACCCCCGTGCATGATGATCTCTTCCTCGGCAAAGTCCGACTCAGCCCATCGATATTCCGACGCCAGCCCCTTGCCCAGCTTTGGCTCGAGGATCAGCGGCCAGAAGGCCTCACGCGCCTTGGTCACCAGCGATGCAGCAGCCGAGTCGGTCGTCAGGCGGCCATCCCAGTTCTGCATCAGGTCGGCAGCTTTTTTCAGACACTCGTCTACGCCATCCGTGTGGTCTATCGCATAGGCCAGCCGGTGCCCGATCTCCTGATCAACTTCGCTGTAGATGTCTGTCTGCACCGCCAGCATGTCCTCGCGAGTAAGTCCGTTGCGCCCATCAAGCAGCTTATAAATACGCTCGGCGCGATAGGGTTCGGCCCACTCGAGCGTAAGCGGAGCGGCTGTAGCTTTCGAGCTTCCTCGAGTACTCGCTGCTCCATTACGGTCGGGGGGCCGTTGCACATTCGAATTTGCAGTTGCAAGAAACCCTGAGGGCGGATCGAGCGCGTGCGGCATCGCGTCGAAGGGAACATAGGTGGCTTTCCCGAATCCTCTCCCAGGAGCCGGCTCTAGATCTATCTTCATCCAACCGTTGAAAGCAATTGGATAGATGTTTCGATCGCTCAAATGTAACGGCACTTTCCCGATCGCGTGATAGGCAATGTGCCCGGCGTCGTCCGCGTAGACCAGGTTCTGCGTCGGCCAGCACCAGCTCTTGAGCGCGCCTTCGAATTCGCCCCAGTTCGCTGCCATATTCATCTCGTAGATTGGCAGTGTGTTCAAGCTGGGGTCGTAGAGCGTCCACTTAAGCGCGATCGCCCGCTCTTCCTTCGGCAAGATTGGATTTAGTAGAGGTCCGTGCCCAGTTTCCTGGACGTCGACGATCACATCTTTGCCACCTCGAACACGAATTACCTCATGCGCAACTTTCAAAGGCGTCCACTGAACGCCGCCGTTCTCGTAGTTTCCCTTGCCGTCGAGCTTTTCGATGTAGAGATCCTGCACATCAGCATAGAGCGCCGTGAACCCCCACGCCACATGCTCGTTGTGCCCGGCAATCACAAACGGGAACCCCGGCAGCGTAACCCCGGCTGCATGAAACCCCGGCGCCTTCAGGTCGGCCATGTACCAGATGTTCGGCTCGGCCAGTCCCAGGTGCATATCGTTTGAGAGCAGCGGCTTTCCGCTCGCCGTGTGGCTGCCCGCAACGACCCAGTTGTTCGACCCGTACGCGCACTCCGCGCAGCTGCCCAGGCCTGCCTCCCGCAGCCCACGCGGGTCGGCCGCCATCAGCGCAAAATCGTCGGTATTGACCCCAGATCTTTGACCTCTGATCTCTCCGGCCTGTTCCCTGTTCCCTATTCCCTTTTCCCTGTTCTTCGCCTGCGAGCTGTCATCGTCATCGTCATCATCGTCCTTGTGCTTTGCCGGTGCGGGTCGCGGCCGGCTCAGATCGTGCTTTTCACCGGATGGTGGGTGGTCCCGCCACGAACCTACCGGATACAGATCCGATTCCAACTTGGGGTTATTCAGCTTTGCCGCAATTGCTTCGCGCGAAAGCTTGTCTTCCCAGTGCGTGTCCAGGGTTTGCACCATCATCAGCCCAACGCTGATTGAGTCCACGCCTTTCCAGGTCCGCGGCTTGTAGCCGAGCAGCCGGAACTCCGCCGGCAGCGCGTCTTCGTGCTGGGCAATGAAAAGATTCACTCCTCGCGCGTACGCCTCAAATCGCGCTCTCTGGTCCGCCGGCGAATTCGCCCAGATGCGCTCGGCCGTGCGTCGAATCCCCAACACACGCTGCACTGTGTCGTGCCGCACAAGCGCGGAGCCCATCACCTCGGCAAGCTCGCCGTTGGCGTTGCGCCGGAAGGCGTCCATCTGCCACAGCCGATCCTGCGCGGTCACGTACCCTTGCGCCGTCCACAGATCCTCTTCACTGGCTGCCTCGATATGCGGAACGCCATGATCGTCCCGCCGCACCGTCACTGGCGCTTTCAACCCCGCAACCTGCACGTCCCCGTCGAGCACCGGCAGCGCCGAGCTCTCTGCCCCTTGCAGCCACAGGACAAAACATGCAGCCGCGACCACCGCAATCGCCACCAGTCCAACGAAGCACCAGGCGGTAATCCGCAGCCAGCTCCGGCGGCGCTGCTTCGGCTGCATCCCGGATACGGTTCTGCGCGCCGTTTCAGTCGCAGGCAAATCCGTTTCAACTTTTCGTCTTGTCTCCGCCATCGGACTCTAGGATAACGCTCGACCGAGTCCCGACGCCTTTCCCCAAGCAAGCGTCTCCCGCTTCTACCCTGCCTGTGTCGCCACCATTTCCGCATTTGTCGCGGCAGATCTTCCGCGTGCATAGATCAGCAACATCGCCGCCAGAAGCAACAGCACGGCAGGCACCACCAGCACGCTTCCCTCCGGACCATCGGCGCCGCCGCTCCACAGCGCGGCTCCCGCAGGCGAAGAGGTCAGATAATGCCCCTGCGCGGTGAAGCCGCTGTCCGCCGTTCCGTAGAAAAACGATTCTCCCCAGTCCCACGCCGCGTGGCAGCCAATCGCCCACCATGCCGATCCAGTCACCCGCACGCTCGCGCAGAAAACAAACCCAATTAACGCTGCAGCAAAAATGCCGATCCAGTTTTCACCGCCATTGCTGGTGTGCCCAAATCCGAAAAACGTCGAAGTTGCCCATGCTGCGTGCCAAAAGCCCGCGCCCTCGGGTTTTTTCAGGTGCAGCACGGAGCAGGGAATCAATCCCACCAGGGCGCAGATATACACACCCCAAACTCCATTCCCGTGCGTACGCAACGTGGTATAGAAGCAGATTCCCGCAACCCCCGCCAGAGCCCACCAGAAGTTGATGCCGCGCGTCAGCGTGAACTGCGCGTAGCAGCGCATCGTTCCCTCTTCCACAAACCCAGTCAGCAGGAAGACGCACCCCCATAGAGCGCCGTATCGGAGGATCTCCGCTCCGGAAAGACTCGCTGCGCCAAATGTAAGCCAGCCGCCCCAGGCCAGGCCACCCACCAGCGCCGAGAGCGCCAGAAATCCGGCCGCCAGTCCCCCGCCAAAGTGGGCCAGCCGGTGCGATCCTCTCAGGTTGTAGTCCAGAATGCGACGCTGCTCCACTCTGGCCATCACCGCTACCGCGATTGCCACAGTCAGGAATGCAGCCAATTCGCTGAAGAGCTGACGATCCACTGAGCCGTCGCTGTTTCCGCCGGTCAGATGCAGCTTCCAAAACGTGAACCCCACCACCTGAAAAATCATCTTCAACAGCAGCGCAAACACCGCAATGCGCCAGCCCACCCGCAGGCCGTCTCCTCCGAAGAACACCCACTCCACTCCGCGCGGCTCCAGTCCGGCGGGCCTGCCGCTCTGGAGCGCAGGTTCTCGCGAGACGGTGTTGTCGGCGCTAAAAGGTGGCTGAATTTCAGGCTCCATCGAGCCCCCTCCAAGGGTAAGAAAGAATGCTGGGCGCAGAACTCTACTGAAAGCATTCTACGGCTGTTGAGTCCTCAAAGTTCTATTTCGCGCCGGCGTCAGCCGTGCTCCAATAGAAGCGCAGCGGGCAATCTTCCCATGCAAACGCCCCACTTCGCGTCTTCGCGTCTACTCGTCGCGCAAGGCCACAATCGGGTCGATTCGCGACGCCCGCCGTGCAGGGAGCCAACTCGCCAGCAGAGCCACTGCAATCACAACTCCTGTAATGGCCGAGAAAACGGTGGGATCGTTGGGGCTGACCTCGCGGAGCAGGTTGGCGACCCCATGTGCCAGGGCAAAGGCCAGCACCAGGCCGGCGCATACTCCAACGCCAGTCAGCCATCCGGCCCGCTTCAGAATCATCTGCAGAACGTCCTTCCGTCGCGCGCCCATCGCCAGCCGCACGCCGATCTCGCGGGTCCGCTCGCCCACCAGGTTGGCCATAACGCCAAAGATCCCCACCGCGGCAAGCACCAGGGCAATGAGCGCATCGAAGCCGAGCAGAGCCGAGACAAAGAACATGCCGGTCAGCTCTTCGTGCGTGTACTGTGCATAGCTCTCTACCCGGTTCAGGGGCAGCGCCGGGTCGAGCCCCGCAAGCGCCTTGCGGGCAGCCGGTGCAAGTGCCATCGGATCGCCGCTGGTCCTGATCGCATAGGTGATCCCCGCAGGTGGTTGTTGCGCGACGCTCATGTAGACGACAGCCGGTCGATCACTCAGCCAAAGAGAGTAGTTCGTTTCTTCCACCACACCAACGATGGTCATCCATGGAGTTTGGCCTGCACCTGTTGAGCCCATGCGAATGTGCTTGCCAAGGGCGTTTTCGCCGGGGAAGTAGCGCTCGGCAAACGAGCGGCTCACCACCGCAACAGGCTGCGAGCGAAGGTCGTCTGCCAGGCTCAAGAGCCGTCCCGAGATCAGCGGAATGTGGAACTCGCCAAAGTAGCCGGCGCTCACCGGCAGCCGAAGCGCGGTCCGCGCCTGCCCGGGAGCCAACGGCCGATTCTCAATCTGCGCATCATCCACCCAGCCGTCGTCGCTGGAGGGTAGGGCGCCGGTCACCTCGGCATTTTCTACTCCCGGCAGCACGCGAAGGCGGTCGAGGCTCTCGGTGTACCACCCGGCCATTTTCTGCGGCGTATCGTAGCGCGTCGCGGGCGGATTGACTCTGAAAGTAAGCACCTGCTCGGGATTGTAGGCGTCCGTCTTGTGGAGCATGCTCAACATGCCCTTGCACATGAGTGCGGCGCCAATCACCAGCGCCACGGCCAGCGCGATCTGCGATACCGCAAGCAGATTTCTCAGCGTCTGGCTGCGGCCTGCGCCGACTATGCCGCGTGAGCCGGCTTTGAGCTGATCCACCAGATTGACGCGCAGTGCCTGCAAGGCTGGCGCAAACCCTGAAATCACCCCGGCCAGAACGGCCAGAAGCAGCGAGAAGGCGAGCCCACGCCAGTCGAGCGTGATGTTGGACCATCCGGACATGTAACGGGCCACAAGCGGCGGCATGGCGATTTGGTTAATGCGCATGTCCGCAATGGCAAACAGCACACCGCCTGCGCCTCCTGCGAGTCCCAAAAGTATGTTCTCGGTGAGCAACTGCCGCATCAGGCGGCCGCGTCCCGCTCCCAGTGCAGTACGCATCGCAATCTCAGGCCGCCGCGCAATGCCGCGCGCAAACTGCAGGTTGGCTACATTGGCGCACACCACCAGAAGCACAAACAACGTGGCGCCCTGCATCAGGTTGAAGTAGAGAGGTGTGTACTCGCCGTTGATGTCGGCCAGCAGCGGCGTGACCTTTGCTTGCCAGCCCAGGTTTGTGTCAGGAAAGGCCTTGGACAAATGGCCAGCCACGGTATTCAGGTCTGCCTGCGCCTCGCCCACCGTTACGCCTTTGCGCAAGCGGCCAACGACAAGATAATTGTGTCCCGCGCGGTCGGCAAGTTGAGCCGCCGTCGGCGCCAGGGGCAAGTAAAGATCGGTTGTGGATGGGTACTGCATGGTCTTCGGCATTACACCGATGATGGTGTAGGAGTGCCGGTCCAGCTCGATCGAGCGGCCGATAACTTTCGGATCGGCCGCAAATTGCGATTTCCAGAATGGGTAACTCAACACGGCCACGCTGTTGGCGCCCGGTTGCGTATTGCTCAGGTCGAACACGCGGCCCAGAAGCGCGCTGGTCCGCAACACGCTGAAAAACGAAGGCGACGCATACTCAGTCGATATCTGGGCGGCATCCCCGGCGCCGGTCATGCTCATCTGTGCGCTGCTGTGCATCGCCAGTTCTTCAAAAGAACGGGTCTGCCGCTGCCAGTCGGCAAAGTCCGCCAGCGCCACCTGCTGGTCATCGCCGTGGTTTTTCTGCTCGTAGAGAACTACCACGTGCTTCAGATCGGGAACCGCCAGCGGACGGTAGATGACCGCATCCATGATGCTGAACCCGGCGGTATTCACCCCAATCCCGACCGCCAGGGTGAGTATCGCGGTGAGGGAAAAGCCGGGCGAGTTCCACAACTGCCGTACGGCATAGCGCAGATCCTGGATGAAAGATTGCATTGAGCCCTCCTGACGGACTCCAACTCACGAGAGACAAACTGATGGGTCAATCACACGTGACAATCGCACGTTTTCAGCCAAACTCCTGTACCCAGTACGCGCCTCATGGCAAAGGCCTTAACCCCAAATCAACGGATGCAGCCCGCGGCGGTCTTGTCCAGAATCGTAACCCCTTGTCCGCAATCGGACAGTTACGCTCGTCACGGGATAAGTGTACCCGGAAGGCGCGAAGGTAAAGACCCTGCCACCTTGACACAAACAGTCACGCCCTTGATGCTAAACAGTTCCGCTAATTCGGTTTTTAGAGCGCAGAGGGAGTGCACGCCTTGCAGGTTCGCGTCTTTTATCACGACAAATGCTTCGATGGAGCCTGCTCCGCATCCCTGTTCACGCGTTTTCATCGCGAGCGCATCCACGCAGGCGCCTCCTACACGTATCACGGTCTGGTGCACCGCGCCGGCGCACTTTTCGACGAGAGCGAGTTCACCGGCGACGAGAACGCAATCGTCGACTTCAAGTACTCGTCTTCGCCGCGCATCACCTGGTGGTTCGATCACCACCTCTCCGCCTTCCTCACGCCGCAGGATCAGCAGCACTTTCTCGCCTGCAAGCGGGATCCCGTCTGCGCCAGACGCAAGTTCTTCGATCCCAACTACACCTCATGCACCAGTTTCATCGCCCACATCGCGTCAACCGAGTTCGGCTTCGATACCGCTCCCGTGGCCGAGCTGATTCACTGGGCCGATATCGTAGATGGAGCTCTCTACGAGAGCGCCGAGTCCGCAGTCGAGATGGCTGCCCCGGCGATGAAGCTCACGCTCATCATCGAAGCTACGCAGGATCCGGCTTTCATCCCCCGCCTCATTCCGCTGCTCACCGAGATGCCGCTTGCCGAGATCCTTGCTCAACCCTTTGTGGCCGAGTTGCTGCCCCCGTTGCTCGAGCGCCATCGCGAGGCCATCGACCTTATCCGCAGCCGCGCAGAGGAGCGCGACGGAACCATCTTCTTCGATATCACTGATCATCAGCTCGAGGGCTTCAACAAGTTCATTCCGTACTATCTTTACCCCAACGCCACTTACTCCATCGGCCTCTCGCGCTCGAGCTTCCGCACCAAGGTGGCCGTCGGCTCCAACCCCTGGACCAAGGCCGACCCGGCGAAGATGGTAAACCTCGCCACGGTCTGCGAGCGATACGGCGGCGGCGGCCACGCCCGCGTCGGCGCTATCAGCTTTTCGCCCGACCGCGGCAACGAAGCGCGCACCGCCGCAGCAGAAATCGTCGCCGAACTGAGAGCCAACAATCCCTTCGCGTGAGGTTTGTCTCGTTCCCTGACTCAAGCGATTTCTCGCCCCCCGACTTTTGGGATTTGCAGATTGCGGAAAACTCTGCGGCAGAGGTGTTGTAACAGGCACGACTTCAGTCGTGCCGATAAGGCCAACAAAATGAATGGGCTTTAGCCCCTGGAGGATGTTTCCAGTGATCCAGCCAATTACCACGCGCTGTTAAGCTATCCGGTTCAGCATTCTTCATTGAGCGGCCAGCGCGCTCGCGATAATCGCGGCCAGCTCCGCCGTATCTCCGCGCATCACCGCCAGATCGCGGGCATGGTAGAGCCCGCTGCCGGTCTTCCGTAGTTTGCCCTACACGCGCCCATTCCAACCGGTGCCCGCAGCCTGCGCCAGGTCGGATGTAAACGCTCGCAACGTTCGCGAATTCCCTTCACGAAACGGGTGGATGGCGTCCAGTTCGCTGTAATAAAAGGCGAGGCGAATCGCAAAACGAGCAGAGTCGAGGCCCTGCAAATTCCCTTCGGCTTTCAGTTTGGTAAATGCTTCGTCAAGTGCCGTGGGTACATTCTCAGAAGGGTCGTAGGCGACCACAAATCCGGAGCGGTTCTTTCCCATCATCCCGATGCCCTGATGGAACTCGCCCGCCCACGGGTAGACCCTGCCGAAGATGCGGCGGTGGGTCTCTTTGAGACGCGCCGCATCGAACGGGCCTTTGATGGGGTTTCGCTTGAGATTGATGAGACCGACGGCGACAGCGTCTGCCTCGAACCGATCCAAGGCCGCCTTGTCGCGAATGTCTTCGAGGTTGCGGAGAATATCGGTGCCTGGATATCAGTACGGGTCGTTCGCAAAAGGGCTCATGCCACAGCGGCATTCTTCGCTCGGTGATGCGCAAGGATCTCTTCCTGCCCTTGTTCAAACGAGATATCGCCGGCCAGGATGCGCTCCTTAACGGCGTAAAAATTCACTGTGGGCGTCAATCCTTCCAGGCGCAGACTCGCCTCCGCCTCGGCAAAGCCACGTTCCAGCTTCTCCCTCTCATCCGCGGATAACATTCTAAAAACCTCCACGATTCAGGCGGGCAAACCCACTGCGTATTCCTTGATTTTACCATCGAAGGTGATCGGAAAACCCGTGCATTTGTGGCACACTGAGGCCATCATGCTGATCGAACTTTGGGAGCGCCTGCGCGGCTACAACAAGTGGGTTCAGGCGGAAGCCAGGGTAGACTCCGCGGCGGCTATCCGCAGAACGCTCGGGAAGCGCTATCAGGAGTCGCCAACAAGCCGGGCCTCCGGCAGGCTCCTGGTTTGGAAAGATCAACTCGGAAAGAAACAAGTCGGCGTCTTCGTCACGCTCGACACTTCCCCCTTTTATCAGCTCCTCGATGGCGAGACAATCACCATTCGCTACAACCCTGCAAGGCCCAATCATTACTACTGCCGCGCCCATCTCCTCAGTTGGCTGGTGCACCTTGCGAAGATCAGTCTTGTTGGGTTTGTCAGTATGGGCTTCTTCGTCTGGCTTATCCTTAGGATCATTGAGAAGCGCGGACTTTAGTTGAAGGTTAGTTTCCGAGGACCGTCGGTCAAAAACTGACCCCTGAACCCCCTCTCACAGCCTCAGTTCCCCCGCCCGCTTCTTCATCGCCTCAATGCAGAACGCGATGTGCGCGTCCAGCTCCACACCAAGCTCCTCTGCGCCCTGGATCACATCGGCTCGGTTCACGCCTCTTGCAAATGCCTTGTCCTTCATCTTTTTTCGCACCCCAGCCACTTCAACATCCGCAATCGACTTGCTCGGCTTCACAAGTGCGCACGCGGTCAAAAAACCCGCCAGCTCATCGCAGGCGAACAGAGACTTGTCCAGATGCGTTACGCGGGGCACACCGGAGTACTGCGCATGGCCCAGAATCGCCGTCCTGAGCTCCACGGGCCAGCCCAGGCGCTCGAGCTCTCCCACGCCGACAAAGGGATGCTCTTCCAACGACGGGTGCCGCTCGTAGTCGAAATCGTGCAGCAGCGCCGTCGTTGCGTAGAGCTCCACGAGCGCCTCTCGCTCTGCCCCGACGAGCCCCAATCGGTCGGCTTCTGCCTCTCCCATGGCCGCTACGCAGGCCTCCACGGCAAGCGCGTGTTTGCGCAAGCTCTCGCTCGCCGTCCACTCGGTCAACAGCTCCCAGGCCTGCGCACGTCCATACTTTTTCGACTGGTTCATTGTTTTTTTTCCTCCGGGTTACCGAAAATGGTTCGTGCTTCTTGGGTTTTTTCAGGGTATGATCGGGGAATCCTCTGATTGACTCTAGTTTTCTACTTGACAATTATGGTTCACATACCCGAAAGTAACAACCAACGTGGTGCAAAAAGGCACCCGGAGGCCCCGCTCTGGCACTCCGCACTCAGACCATGGTTCTAACCCTGGCAAGCGCCGAAACGCGCGAAGTCGTCCGCTGTGACTTCTGCAGCCTGGTTCAATACCGGACGAGCAATTCCCTTTGCAGAAAATGCCACAGACCCCTCGACATTGAGGAGCCCGTCCATTTGACGCCTCAACTCGTCACCGCCCAGGCCCCACCGGCCTCAGCGGAGGCCGGGCTGCAGGTCGCTGGCCAGGTCCGCGAGATCCGTCGCGCGCGCCATCTGAGCCAACGCCAGCTCGCCGGCCGGATGCGGGTGCCCCGAACCTACATTTCGAAGATCGAAAACGGCAAAGCCATCCCCACGCTGGGATCGCTTGAGCGCCTCGCCGCGGCCCTTTGTGTCGATATCTCGCAGCTGGTGCGCGACTCTCGAAGTGTCCGCGACGAGGAAGTCGCCGGCATCTTTGCCGATCCGTTTCTGGCCGAGATCGCTGCGCTTCTGCCGCACCTTGACTCGCTGCACCGCACCCTTTTGTATGGCGCCGTGCGCGACGCAGCCACTGGCCGCCGCCGCACCGCATGAGCTTAAGGGCCGTGGTTCTCAGCCCACTTTGAACCGGCCGCGGCTGCGGCCTTCCCGCTGCCGCTCGAGCCAGTTGCATTGCGCCGCGGACCCCTGTTCCGGCGATTGCGGCGCATGACTGCTTGTGCTAGGGTCGAAGTTGCTGCACCTTTTGCTCCGGCCAGGGACGATTTGTTCCACGCGCGCAGCCCGCCGTTGGCAGAATGGCCGCTGCCGTGGTCATGTTTGTGCCTTGCCGGTGCGCGTTACTGGTCCAAACGGGCCCAGGCTAACTGGGGAGCCGGCTTGCAAGCCGCAAGAGCAACGAAGAGGCGAGTCCTTTGTATCCTTCTGGCACGCTGCGCATCGATGAGCTCACCGCAGAAGAGCGCGCCGTTTACACGACGCTCAAGCCCGAAAGCCTGCCCGAGCACGTCGCCATCATCATGGATGGCAACGGCCGCTGGGCCGGACATCGCTCCCTCAAGCGCTTCCTCGGTCACCAGCAAGGCGCCAAGAGCGTCCAACTCGTTACCGAAACCGCTTCGCGCATCGGCCTCCCGTGGCTCACGCTATACGCCTTCTCGCTGGAGAACAACCTTCGCCGCCCTCGCGCCGAGGTCAATTTCCTCATGCGGCTGCTCAAGACATACCTCGAGACCAACGTCCAACGCATGATGGACAATAACGTCCGCATCCGCTATATCGGCCGCACCCACGAGTTGCCCCCTGAAGTGCAGGACAAGATGGCCTGGGCTGCCGACGCCACTTCGCGCAACACCGGCACAACGCTCACCCTCGCGCTCAACTATGGCGGCCGCACCGAACTGGTTGATGCCTTCCGTGGCCTCGCGGCGGAGTTGAAGCTCAAGCAAATCAGCCCCGATCGTCTCACCGAAGAAGACATTCACCGCCATCTCTATACGGCGCACATGCCCGACCCCGATTTGCTCATCCGCACTTCGGGCGAGATGCGGCTCTCGAACTATCTGCTCTGGCAGATCGCATACACCGAGATCTTCGTCACCGAGCGTCTGTGGCCCGACTTCCGCGGCATCCACCTCCTTGAGGCCATCGCCAACTTCCAGCGCCGCGAGCGCCGGTTCGGCGGCATCGGCGAGGGCTGCGGAGATGTCGAAGAGAATCCCGAGCAGATCCACATCGCCGCCAGCTAGGTTCGCTCGGCGGCCGCGAGCGGTCTTCCTCACGCCTCGCTCCGGCAGTGTATTCTCACCCTTGGCATGAAGCGCGTCGTTACGGCCCTGATTCTTATCCCTCTCGTCCTGGTTATAGCCTTTCTGGGGCCCAAGGAACTCTTTGTCGTGGTCACAGCCGCAGTGGCCTCCCTGGCGGCCTGGGAGTTCCTCAGCCTCGCCGATATCGCCGGCGCCAAACCGCCGCGCATACCAGCGCTGCTCGCTGTCGTCGCCCTATTTGCAGGCAACTTCGAATTCCCCGACCAGACTGTCGCAATCCTTGGCGCGCTCAGCGTTATCCTGCTCGTCTACTGCACATTCGCGTCCCCGGTCGATCGCATGTTGGCCGACGCAACTTCATCAATCTTCTGCCTCTTCTACTGCGGCCTCACCCTGGTTGCGCTTTGCTCACTCCGCGAAGAGACAAACGGTCCCTCTCTCGTTATCTTTCTGCTGTGTGTCGTCTGGGCTGGAGACATCGCCGCCCTCTACATCGGCCGAGCCTGGGGACGCCACAAGCTGGCACCCACCCTCAGCCCCAACAAGACTTGGACAGGCGCAGTCGGCTCTATCGCCGGCAGCCTCATCATTGCGGGCGCTCTCCTCGGCCTGGCCGCATGGCTTGAAACCTGGAACTCGGCATTGCTCTCTTTTCCTGACGAAACCTGGTACTGGCTCGTCCTCGCCGTCCTGGTGAACATAGCCGCTCAAGTGGGAGATCTGGCCGAATCCGCCCTCAAGCGCTCCGTGGGCGTCAAGGATTCCGGCAACCTTGTTCCCGGCCATGGCGGGGTTCTCGACCGCATCGACGCTCTGCTGCTGGCGGCACCGGTGCTGTGGTATGCGCAGCTGATTCACCACTTGTTCTAGCGTTCCTGCTGCTTGAACCGGGCCGGGTTGCCGCAGAACCCCTGCGCGCTGCAATCACCCGCGGACCCTCAAGATCACCGGCCTGATGTGCGACGCTGAACCTACCTCGTCGCAAACAACTAAACTATAGTCTTGATCGTGAAACGACTCGCCATCCTCGGTTCAACCGGCTCCATCGGGCAAAGCACGCTTTCAATCGTCGAGCAGTTCCCCGACCGCTATTCGGTCACAGCTCTTGCGGCCGGCCGCAACCTCGAAGAAGCCCTTGCGCAAACCCTCCGCTGGCGTCCGCGCATCGTCTCGCTTGCCACTGAAGAGCTCGCGACGCAACTCGAAGCCCGCCTCAAGTCCGCCGGGGTTAGCGGCATTGATGTTGTTCACGGCGCCGCCGGCACGGTCGCCTGTTCCACCCATTCTGAGGCCGACTTTGTTGTCTCCGCCATCGTCGGCGTCGCCGGACTCGAGGCAACGCACGCCGCCATTCTCGCCGGCAAGCCCATCGGCCTTGCCAACAAGGAGTGCATGGTGGCCGCAGGCGAAATCCTCACCGCCGCTGCTCGCGAACGTAACGTTCCCATCCTTCCCATCGATAGCGAACACAACGCAGTCCACCAGTGCATGCGCGTCGGGCAGCACGCAGAGGTCAAGACCATCTGGCTCACCGCATCAGGCGGGCCATTCCGTCACCTGCCCCTCGACCAGTTCGCTTCCATCACCCCCGAACAGGCCCTCAAACATCCCACCTGGGTCATGGGCCGCCGCATCACCATCGATTCGGCCACTATGCTCAATAAGGGCCTCGAGATCATCGAAGCATGCCGACTCTTCAACATTCCCGCGTCGCAGGTTCGGGTCACGGTTCATCCGCAATCCACCGTTCACTCTCTCGTTGAATTCGTCGACGGCTCGATCGTTGCCCAGATCTCCGTCACAGACATGCGTCTTCCGATTCTTTACGCGCTTGCGTACCCTGAGCGGCCGGCCTCGACCCTCACCTTTGACCTTGCCGCGCTCCGTCACCTTGAATTCGAGCCGCCGGATTTTGAGCGCTTTCCGTGCCTGCGCCTCGCCTACGAAGCCGCCGAGAAGGGCGGGAACCACCCCATCGCTCTCAATGCCGCTGACGAAGTGGCGGTAGAAGCATTCCTCGAAAGACGCATCTCCTTCCTGGGCATTCCAAGTACAATTGAAAAAGTGCTGGCTTCTACCCCCGAGGACCATCCCGCAACCATTGCGGAGGTGCTCGCGGCAGACCGCCAGGCGCGTCAAACAGCGCATGCGCTTTTGAGTTAGAGTCACTTAGTTCGGTTCGCTTGCGCCGCCTTCCAAAGAGCCGGCTCCACTTGACCCGAGTGCCCGCTCAGGAGCCCATTTCCAGCCAGTCTGAAGACCCCGCGCAAGAGGCTGGAGTTGCAGGAGCCGTTGCAAGGAATTACCAATCTTATGTCGAACCTTCACGAGATAGTCGTCGCTGTCGTAGCGTTTTTTGTCCTCGTCGGGCTCATGGTCATTGTTCACGAGCTCGGCCACTTCATCGTAGCCAAGCTATTGAAAGTTCGCGTTGAGGCATTCTCCTTCGGCTTTGGCCCTCGCCTCTTCGGGTTCAAGTACGGCGAGACCGACTACAAAGTCTGTCTTCTGCCGCTGGGCGGTTTCGTCAAAATGACCGGCGAAAATCCCGGGGAAGATCCCGCAGCGGCGGGCGTCGACGATCCCGCAGCCTTTTCTTCTCATCCCCGCTGGCAGAGGATGCTTATCGGTGTTGCCGGCCCGATCTCCAACTTCATTCTTGCCTTTGTCCTCATGGTCATTTACTTCGTTGCCATCAACGAAGTCCCGGACATTAAGACCACCACGTTTGAATGGGTTTCTCCGACCTCGGCTGCCGGTCAGGCCGGACTGGCGGCTGGCGATGTGGTCACGCGCTTCGGTAACGTCAATAACCCCGACTTCGAGACCTTTGTCGACCTCGCCGAGCGTAGCGCGAACCAGACGCTGCCCATCGTTGTGAATCGCAACGGCCAGTCAATCCAGACTCACCTGAGAATTCCACCGGGCATTTCGACGCATGTCTTCGACCTTAGTTCAACCGGCATCTTCCTCCAGATCTTTCAAGATCCCCTCCAGGTCGATCAGGTTGTTCCCGATTCACCAGCTGAGAGAGCCGGTCTGCGGGTCGGGGATGTCATCCTGGCCGTGGATGGCCGCGTCTTCCACACGGTCGATCCGTTGCACACCTACCTGCAGGCGGGCAAAGGGAGCCCGGTCACCCTCACCGTCAAACGCAACGGCGAGGTGATTCCACCCCTTGTCGTGCTTCCCCGGCTGCAGGATTCGCAATACCAAATCGGCTTTGCCGAGGTCCAGCCTGCCTATCCGCCGGTGTACGACAAGCCGATGTCCTTGCCGTCAGCGATGGCCGAATCGTTGGACTTCTGCAAGACGAACTCTACCCTCATCATTGACACCATCACGAAGATTTTTTCTCGTCAGGTTTCGGTCAAGCAGCTCTCCGGCCCCATCGGCATCGCGCGCATGGCCGGACAGGCCGCCCAGATGAAAGACTGGTCGTCCAAGTTCGGCTTTGCCTCTGCCATCAGTCTCAATCTCGGCATTCTTAACCTGCTCCCATTCCCGATCCTCGACGGTGGAATGATCCTCTTCCTGCTCATCGAGAGCGTCCTTCGCCACGACATCAACATGCTCATCAAGGAGCGCATCTACCAGGCCGCTTTCGTCCTGATCCTGGTCTTCTTCGCCTTCGTCATGTTCAACGACGTCACCAAGCTGCCGATTTTTACCCATCTAAAGCCGTGAAAAGCAGTGATTAGTGGCCAGTGACCAGTGGTTAGTGGCCGAAAGGCGGTAGGAAATGGCAGACGATCGAGAAACGGGCAGGGAGAGATCGCCTGTAAAGTCACTTAAAGACTTAATCGTCTGGCAGCGGGCTACGGAACTGACTGTTTCGATTTACAAATTGACGCAACCATTTCCTCGAGAAGAGATGTTTGGGCTCACGAGCCAACTCAGGCGGAGCGCGGTTTCAATTCCGAGCAACATTGCGGAAGGTCAAGGCAGACTGACCACCGGCGAATTCCGCCAATTTCTTGGTGTGGCGCGCGGCTCGAACTGCGAGTTGCAGGCGCAAATCGAAATCGCCCGAGCACTCGGATTTGGAGATTCAGCACGGATCAAGCAGGCCGAGAGCCTCTCGGTTGAAGTTGGCAAGATGATCAACGCAATTCTTCTCTCTCTGGGTTCATGATCTTCGGCTGCCCGCAGTCTCCTAAGCACTAAGCACTAATCACTACCCACTAACCACTAACCACTACCCACTGCATTCATGCCTATAACCACCCAAGTCCGCGTCCGCTACGCTGAAACCGACCAGATGGGCATCGTCTACTATGCCAATTACCTGGTTTGGTTTGAGATTGGACGCGTCGAACTGCTCCGCTCCCTCGGCCTCGCCTACAGCCAGCTCGAGACCGACCACGAGTGCATCCTGCCCGTGGTTTCAGCAACCTGCCGCTACCGCTCGCCCGCCCGCTACGACGACGAAATCCTCATCGAGACTCGGCCTACGCTGCTGCGCGGCTCGGTGATCAAATTCGGCTATCGGATCCTGCGCAAAGCCCTAGAAGGCGCCGAGCCCACGCTCCTTGCGGAGGGCGAAACGGTTCACGTCGTCTGCGACGATCAGCTCAACCGCAAGCCACTGCCAGTTGAGCACGCAGAAGCGCTTCGCTCCATGATGGAGGGATAGCAAGGAGGGCTTGAGATCTCCGTGCCCCATCCATTTCAGTCGCCGCGGCGACCGAAATGGGTGGGAGACATCAAATCCATTCAAGCCCGGGCCGCGCCGCCCCGAGGTGGTCGTCTCATCAGCTCAGCACGACCGCCAGCGCAAACCCGTCATACCCCTTCACTCCCACCGTCTGCAGCACCGTTGCGCAAAGCCGGGGTTCAGCCGCCACCATCTCCGCAAAGCGCCGCACGCCCTGAATCAGCGGATCTTTGGTCTTCGCGTCAATTACTTTGCCCTGCCGCGCCACGTTGTCCGCCACAATTACCGTGCCCGGCCGCGATAGCTTCAGTGCCCACGTCAGATACTCGGGATACCCCTGCTTGTCTGCGTCGATGAAGATCAGATCGAATGGTCCGCGGCGCTCGGCGTCAGCGCTCGCGAGCTTTTGCAGCGTTTCTGTCGCCCGTCCTACGACAATCTCTACCCGCTCGGTCACACCGGCCTTCTTCAGATTCCGTTGCGCCACACGCGCATGATGCGGCTCAAGTTCAAGCGTGACAACTCGCCCGCCCTCGGGCAGTGCCCGTGCCATCCAGATGGTGCTGTATCCGCCCAGAGTTCCAATCTCGAGCACCCGGCGCGCACCGGTGGCCCGCACCAGGAACTCGAGGAACCTGCCCTGCAGAGGAGTCACATCAATCTGCGGCAGTCCGCCTTTTTCATTGGCCTTGAGCGCGGCCTTCAGCGCATCGTCAACCGGCGCGAATAAGCGGCCGAAGTATCGGTCGACCTTGCTCCAAGCGGCTTGTCCAGGAGTCTTCATTTGAGTCTACTTGTGGCGCGCCACCACAAAATCGGGAAGCCACAGCAGGGCGCGCTTGAACTCCGAGTCCGGCAGCGGCGAAAGCGCCTTCATCGACTGCTTTGCATAACGCTCGGCCACGCCCATCGCATACTCCACTGATCCGTGCCGAGCCAGGATTTCCTGGATCTGCTGGCGGCTCACATTCTCAAAGCTGCGATCGTCGAGTACGCGCTGAATTGTTTGCCGGTCCGTCACCGTACCATGATCGATCGAATGGATTACCGCCAGCGTCGCCTTGCCTTCTCGCAGGTCGCTGGCCACGGGCTTGCCCAACTCTTCTTCGGTCGCTGTCAGGTCCAGCACGTCGTCCACAATCTGGAACGCCAGCCCCACCGTCCGCCCGTAGGCCGCCAGGCCCGACTCCTGCGCCTCGGTTGCCCCGGCGAGCACGGCACCCAACCGCATTGAAACCGCAAACAGGCACGCCGTCTTGCGAAAGATGAGGTCGTAGTACTCGGCTTCGCTCACTGCCTTGCCCAGCTTTTGAATCTGCAGCAGCTCGCCCTCAACCATCTGCTGGGTGAGCCCGATGAGCAGATCAAGCACGCGCAGGCTCTTCTCCTCAAGTGCCACCTTGAAGGCCTGCATGTATAGCCAGTCGCCGGCCAGCACGCACTTTTCATTGCCCCATGTGGTATTTGCAGAGGGCCGGCCTCGCCGCATATTCGCGCCGTCAATGATGTCGTCGTGCACCAGCGTCGCCGTGTGCACCATCTCTACTACAGCGCCCAGCCGGATGGCGCCGTTGCCCGAGTAGCCCAGCATGTGCGCCGAAAGCAGCAGCAGCGAGGGCCGTATCCGCTTTCCACCGCCTTCGCGCAGATACTCCGCAATCTCAGTAATCGTGCTTACGCCCGAGGCTGCGTCGCGGCCAAGCTCCTGCTCAATCGCCACGAGGTCGTCTCGCAGCAGATCAAACAGCTCCCTCGCCGACGAAATTGCCAGTGTGCTCAAATCTCTCCGCTTCTCTTGCTAACCAAGTCCCATGAAAACCGCAGGGTCATTCTGGACCGCAGATCAACCCGGATGAGGCTGTCAAACAATCTGTTCGGCGATTCTTCCGGGGATTCCGCCGAAAGACTGCCCGCAAAAACAAACTCAGTTCGTCCGGTAATTCGTAAACTGCAACTCGACTCCCAGATCCTTGCCGCGCAGCAAGGCAATGATTGATTGCAATTCGTCGCGGTCTTTACTCGATATTCTCACTGTATCGCCCTGAATGCTGGCCTGGGCTTTCTTTTTCGAGTCCTTCACCAGTCGGACGATCTCCTTGGCCTTCTCCACGGGGATTCCCTGCTGCAGGGTGATCTTCTGCCGCACGCTCTTGCCCATGGCAGGCTCCAGCTTGCCATAGGTCAGGTTTTTCAGCGACACGCCACGCTTTACCAGCTTCTGGCCGAGAATCTCCTTGACCGCTTCAAGATGGTATTCGCCGTCGGACGCGAGTTGAATCTCTTTATCGCCCTCGGCCAGTTTGACCTCGGAGTTGGAGTCCTTCAGATCGAATCGCTGGCGTATCTCCTTCAGCGCCTGGTCGATTGCGTTGCGGACTTCCTGGATCTCCACCTTGCTCACAATGTCGAACGAATTGTCTTGTGCCATGCTTCTTCTCCCACGAACACGGAAAGGGCTGCTGCATGCAATGCCTCTAGTAGTTTCCCATGCCGGGCTTCAGCCCAAACAGTCTCTCAAAGTTTTTCGTCGTGGCCAGGGCCAGTTCCGCCGGATTGACCCGGAGCGCCCCCGCCAGCGTCTCCCCGGTCCGCGCCACAAACGCCGGCTCATTTCGCTTGCCGCGATCCGGCATCGGTGTCAGCCAAGGGGCGTCGGTCTCAACCAGCACGCCATCCAGCGGCAGCTTGGCTGCAACGTCGCGCAGCGGCTGGGCCTTGGGGTAGGTCAGGTTCCCGGCAAACGAGACCAGAAACCCCATCTCCAGCGACCGCCGCGCCTGATCCCAGCCGCCTCCAAAACAGTGCATTACGCCGCCCAGGCCCGTTCCTCGCCAGTGCTCCTCCAAAATTGCAAAAAGATCGACCCAGGCGTCGAATCCTTCATTGGTTCCCCGGCAATGGATCAGGATCGGGCGCTTGTGCGCTGCGGCGATCTCCAGTTGCTTGATCAGGCCTCCCCGCTGCATGTCCTTCGCCGCGCCGTCGTGATAGTAGTCGAGGCCGATCTCTCCGCAGGCAATTACCTCGGGCTCGGCAAGCAGACCGTCGAGTTGTGCAAGGATCTTCTCGTCAATTTCGGGCGTCGTATGCGGGTAGATTCCCGCGCTCGCGTACAGCCTTGGAAGCCCTGCGCCGGCCTGAATTTCACCATCGTCCGTGCGTCCGTTGAACTGCCGACAAATCTCCAACGCCCCGCTCATCCCCGCTGCCTGTTCTCCAATTCCGATCGAGAGCACAGTCCCCACACCCGTTTCGAACGCACGCCGCAGCATGGCCTCGCGATCGTCGGAGTAGCGATCATTATCCAGATGTGCGTGGGAATCGATCAGCAAAGCAATCCTCAGGTCAGAGGTCCGTTTGGAACGGAAACCGCTGATTCGATTCTATCGAAGCCCGGGTTTTGAATGAATCGACCGCGACCAGGTCTGCGTGAGCGGCGACTCAGTGGGAGGGGAGAGAGTATTTGGGGAGCACCCCAAACAAATACAGGATTGATGCCAGCCCGAAGACGATCGTGACCGCGACGGTAATTGCCAAAACCCGGCTGTAGGCCCCTTCGGGGTAGAGTGTTCGATAATCCCGCCACACCTTCGTCCAGGCGAAACGGAAATATGGAATCTGCGAGAGTTCGCCCTTCTTGCGATTAATCTCTCCAACCATCGCAAATAGCAAGAAGCTAGAAAGGGCACTAGCGGCTGTTGAGACACCGAAGAAAACGAAGAACAGGATTACGTCGAATTTCACGCGAAAATTCTCTCAATGGCTCCGCGCAATCCGCAAGGGCCTACTTCAGCCTCGCCCCGAGTGGAACCTCTTCCAGAAACCCGGCCAGCACCGGCGAACCGCCTTCGAGCGACGCGGCGAGCAGCATTCCATTCGACTCGAGCCCACGCATCTTGCGTGGGGCGAGGTTGGCGACGATGACAATCTTCCGTCCTACGAGCTTCTCCGGTTCGTAGTACTGAGCGATTCCCGCTAATATTTGGCGCCTCTCGTAGCCGAGATCCACCTCGAGCCGCAGCAGCTTGTCCGCCTTGGGCACGCGTTCGGCCACCAGAATCTGCGCTACGCGCAGGTCGACTTTGACGAAATCGTCAATCGAGATGTGCTCGGAAGCTGCAGTTTGCTCCGCAGGTGAAGCATCCGCCGGAGCTGCCGCAGCCATTGCCCCCGGACCATCCTTCTGGCCGGCGTGAGCCAGCGAGTCCTCTTTTGGCGCTGTTGTCGGTGTGGTGCTGAGTCGGCTGCTCGCCAGGTCAGGATCGATGGGAACCACCGGAACCGTCCTCAGAGGCGTGTCGTCGGTGGGCGCGTGCGTCGCCTGGGTCAGATGGTGCTCGCCCGATTGGCCAGGGCGCTCGACTGAGCTCTTGTCCCCCGAGGGCTGCACAGAGACCACAGAAGGGGACGCTGCTGCCGGAGCCGGCTCAACTGACAGAGCGGAAGGAGCCGCCTCAGGCGCGGAACTGCCCGCACGTTCGGGATTCTCTGCCGCCAAGGCGGATTCCACCACGGTTTGATTGTTCTCGTCTTCGAGTTTCTGCATACGCTCTACCGCATCCTTCTCTGCGCGGGGAAACAACGGTGCCGGCTCACCAAACTTTGTCCCGGCCTTGAACCCGCCCCACGCAATCTGGGTCAAAAATGCTTTCCTTGCGGCATTTGCAATCTCACCCTGACCCAATTGCCGCCACACCTTGGCCGCCGCCTCAGGCAGAATCGGATACACCAGCGCCGTAATCACGCGAATTGCCTCCGCCGCGGTTGCCAGCACGCGCGCCTGAAGCGCCGTTTGCTCTTCCTCTGTCCGGTTTTCCGGCCGCTTCCACGGGGCATTCGCCGTCAAATAGCCGTCCGTCTCCGCTACCAGGACCCACAGGCTCTTGAGCGCCTCTGAGAAATTCAGTTCGTCAAATGCCGGACCAAATTCCGCGATTGCCCGAAGCGCGCTTTCGCGCAGCGCGGCCTCCGCCGGTGCTTCCGCACCCGCTTCCGGCACCACGCCGCCAAAGTACTTGTGCACCATGTTCACCACGCGGCTGACCAGGTTGCCGTAGCCATTGGCCAGATCGCCGTTGTACCGCTGCACCAAAGCATCAAACGAGAAGTTCCCGTCCTGCCCGAAGGGAATCTCCCGTAGCAGAAAGTACCGCAGCGCGTCCGCTCCCAGCACAGTGTCCACGGTCTCTGCGCGCACAATGTTGCCCCGCGACTTTGACATCTTCCCCTGGTCGAACAGCAGCCACCCGTTCGCGCGCACCGAGCGGGGCGGCGCAATTCCCGCCGCCATCAGAAACGCCGGCCAGTAGACGCAATGGAACCGGCTGATCTCCTTGCCGATCAGGTGCATGTCCGCCGGCCAAAACTTTTCAAAGCGTGCCTGATCCGCGGGATCGTCGGACCCATAACCCAACGCCGAAATGTAGTTGATCAGCGCGTCCATCCACACGTACACCACGTGTTTTTCGTCGCCCGGAACAGGGATCCCCCACGAAACACTCGTCCGGCTCACGCTCAGGTCCTTGAGCCCCCCGCGGACAAACGAAATCACCTCGCGCCGCGTCGAATCCGGCCCCATGAAGTCAGGGTTCGCCTCGTAGAACTCAAGGAGTTTCCGCTCGAACGCCGATAGCTTGAAGAAGTAGTTCTCTTCGCTCACCGTTTCGGTCACGCGCCCACAGTCCGGGCACACAGTTCCCGGAGGCCCATCCACATACGCCTCGTCGCTCACGCAGTATTGCCCGGTGTACGAGCCCTTGTAGATGTAGCCCCTGTCGCACAGCGTCTTGAACAGCTTCTGCGTGCCGCGAATGTGCCGCTCGTCCGTGGTGCGAATGAAGTCGTCGTAGGACAGGTGCAGCCGGTCCCACAGGCCGCGAAACTCCCCTGAGATCGCCGTCGCAAACTCCATCGGCGTCTTTCCGGCCTGCGCCGCCGACCGCCCAATTTTTTGCCCGTGCTCGTCAGTACCCGTAAGGAACCATGTCTCAATTCCCAGCGCCCGCTTCCGCCTTGCAATCGCATCGCACACGATCGTTGAGTACGCGTGCCCCAGGTGCGGCCGCGCATTCACGTAGTAGATCGGCGTGGTCAGGTAGTAGCGGTTCGGATTGGAGTGGTCATTCATTGGCGTGCAACTATCCTCTCGCTCCGCGTTCCGGCGCGAGTTTCTAAGGCAATCTGTCTCTTCATCTTAGGGGTCCGCGCAGGGAGCGTCAAACAAGCCTCGCTGCAAGTGCCTGTTAGAATTGTCCTTGAAAATCAAGCATTTCTGAGGCATTTCCCTTGTATCTCGAACTCCAGAAGCAGCTCAGCGAGCATCTGCGCTCCGTCCTCAAACTCAACTACGACATCGAACTTGCCGCGATCCCTATGGAGATTCCTCCCGACCTGAAATTCGGCGAGATCTCCACTCCCATTGCCTTCGAGCTAGCCCGTAAGCTGCGCAAGGCTCCCAAGGTTATCGCAGCCGAGATCGTTGCCGCGCTCGGCACGCTGCCCGGGTTTGCCGGCTTTGAGGTTGCAGGAGCGGGTTACATCAATGCGCGGCTCGACCGGGCGGCGGCCATCCGTGGCATAGCAGCAACCGAATCCGGCCCACAGGCGGCAACGGGAATTCACTCGCTTGTTGAACATACTTCGATCAATCCCAACAAGGCAGCGCACATCGGCCACTTGCGCAACGCCATCCTCGGCGATACGTTCGTCCGCCTTCTCCGCGCCTCAGGCCAGAGGGTCGACGTGCAGAACTACATAGACAACACAGGCGTTCAGGTGGCCGACATTGTCGTCGGATTCCTCCATCTCGAGCGGAAGTCCCTTGCTGAGGTCCGCGCAATCGTTGCCGACTGCGAGGAGCGCGCCAAAGGCCCGGAAGGCCACGATGCAGCGATCGACTACCTCTGCTGGGACCTCTACGCCCGCACATCCCAGTGGTACGAGCAGGGAAGCGCCGAAGAAAAAGCCGCGCGCAAGCAAATCAGGCTCGACACGCTGCACGAAATCGAAGAAGGCAGCAACGAAACTGCCGAGGTTGCTGAGTTGATCTCTACCGCCGTCCTCCGCCGCCATATCGAGACCATGCTGCGCCTCGACATCGAATACGACTTTCTACCCCGCGAAAGCGAGATCCTGCACCTCAAGTTCTGGGATGCAGCCTTCGAGCTGATGAAGCAGTCCGGCGTTCTCTACTTCGAGAACGAAGGCAAGAACAAGGGCTGCTGGGTGATGACGCGACCGGGTGCTGCGAAGGATCTCGACCAAAACGAGGACGGCCCGAAGGGCACAGACGAAGACGCTAAGGTGATTGTGCGTTCCAACGGAACTGTCACGTACGTCGGCAAAGACATCGCATATCACCTCTGGAAGTTTGGCCTGCTGGGCAAGGACTTCGGCTACAAGCCATTCTTTTCCTATCCCGACCATGAGTGCTGGATCTCCGCGGTTCATGGAGAGAAAAACCATCCGCACTTCGGCGGTGCGCAAGCCATTTACAACGTCATCGATGTGCGGCAAAGCGATCCGCAGGCAAATCTCGTTCAGGCTCTGCGTGGGATGGGATACGTCGATCAGGCGGATCACTGCATCCACTTCGGCTATGAGAAAGTCGCGCTCACGCCGCGCTGTGCGCTCGACATGGGCTACGACGTGGCACAGGAAGACCTCGATAGTCCCTATATCCTGGTCAGCGGCCGAAAAGGCTTCGGCGTCAAGGCAGACGACCTGATCGACAAGCTCATTGCCGCCACGCAGATTCTCGTCGACGAGCGCCAGGCCGCACGCAGCGAAGCCGAACGCATCTCCATCGCAAAGCAGATTGCCATAGGCGCGCTGCGCTACTTCATGCTCAAGTACACGCGCAACACGGTCATTGCTTTTGATTTCAAAGATGCTCTGAGCTTTGAGGGCGAGACCGGCCCCTATATCCAATACGCCGTCGTCCGCATACGCCGCATCTTTGAGAACGCCGGCACTACTCCCGATGAGGCTTTGGTGGCCTTCTCAGCCATTGACCCAGCTCCCTTTATTGCCGGCGACGAGAACCTCGTGATCTGGGCATTGCTATTGCGCTCCGCGCGCCGCACCATGGTCCTCGACCAGTGCATCGCCACATCCGAGCCGGCTCATCTGGCGAAGCATGCTTTCCAACTCGCGCAGGAGTTCGCAAGCTTCTACCACGACCACCACATCCTCACCGAGCCCGACCCCGCGCGCAAGATATTTCTGCTCGCCGTCGCTGCCATCGCCCTTCGCGAGCTTACCCTCGCGCTGTCCTGGCTTGGCATCGAAAGTCCGCAGGCGATGTAAGTTTCACAGGGCGGCCCGCTACGAACGCAGGCTTCCAACGACTTGGCTCTGTTCAATGCAAAGAAGCCTCTTAAGGCCGGAAGTGCTTCGTCATCGCGGAAGCTCGCCCTTCTTCAAGCAATGGGCAACCAGTGTCGGTCTCAGTGGCCTTCCAGCCGTTAAGAGATTGCGTGTTTCTGCGATGGGGTTCGTTATGGACGAGGCGCGAATGAATTGACACAAACGTGTAGCTAGCAGAACGAACGTGTAGTTATCGAAGAGTCTCTCAGCATGGTATAGGTGGAGGAATAGGCCAATAATAACTGGGCAACGTTTCCTTCGATTTCATGGAAAGTACACATGAGAAGTCACCGATTTGTGTTAGTGCTCCTATGCGGCGTTCTCTCGTTGGCTCCGCAGCTCGCACTCAGTCAAACGCCTCCTGCGTTTGGAAGAGCCTTTCTTCCTTCAACCTGGGAGGTCTTTGGTGGAATGTCTGTTGCCAGGCAGTTCAGCTCCGCAGGTTCGAGGACAAGTTACGGGTGGTACGCCTCGTCATCTGAGTACCCTTACAAATTGCATCCGCGGCTCGGCGCAACTATTGAGGCATCGGGAAATTACAGCAGCGAGCCCGGAAGTGGCCTACCCGTAGTTGATAGCGCGAGGACCGGAATCGCGCAGCCGCTCGAACGGATGCGAGTTGACCCGGGCAATTTGAGCACCGGCATTTACACCGTGATGGGAGGGCCCTCCGTCTCATTGAACAGAACTCACAGGTGGCAGCCATTTGGCCGGTTCTTAATGGGCCCCGTAATTTACAGAACGGCCTCAACCGACGCGAAAGGGTCTACTGCAGTCGAGATATCCGATCATTTCGGGATTGCGGCAGGCGGCGGTACAAACCTGCCCATCTCCTACCATTTGGCAGTACGCGGCCAGGTGGACTGGATCAAAAGCTGGAACGTCGGCCAAGGACCTGCCGACATTTTGAGAATGTCGTTCGGAGCCTTGTTCAAGTGGTAAGCTCGATGCACCGCAAAGAAACTCGGTTGGGGAGCTAGTAGCTCCAGGCTTGAAGTTAGCGGCTGCACTTAATAGCTTCTCACCCACTCCAGAATCGAGCGCACCGCAAACCCGCTCGGACCCTTTGCAATGTACGGCCGGGTTTCGTCGATCCACGCCATCCCTGCGATGTCCAGGTGAATCCACGGCGTGTCTTCGGCGAATTTGTGAAGAAACTCCGCCGCCGTGCACGCGCCGCCGTAGCGCCCTCCGGTGTTTTTGATGTCCGCAATATCGCTCTTGATCAGGTCGGCGTACTCCTCGCCCAAAGGCATCCGCCAAAATTTCTCGCCAGACGTGTCGAGCGCCGCCGAGAATTTCTCAAACGTCGCATCGTCGTTCGAAAAGGCGCCTGCGTTCACCAGTCCCAGCGCCACGCCGATCGCCCCGGTTAGCGTCGCTGCGTTGATCAGGTGCGTCGCGCCCAGTTGTCGAGCATACGTCAGTCCGTCGGCCAGCACCAGCCGTCCCTCGGCGTCGGTGTTGATGATCTCAATCGTCTTGCCCGACATTGCAGTCACAACATCGCCCGGCTTGTAGGCCTTCCCATCCGGCATATTTTCCGCCGAGCAAACCACACACAGCACCCGCACCTTGGGCTTCAGCAGCGCAATCGCCCGCATCGCGCCCAGCATCGCTGCACTGCCTGCCATGTCGTACTTCATCTTCTCCATGTTGTCTGAGGGCTTGATGGAGATGCCCCCCGTGTCGAAGGTGATGCCCTTACCCACCAGGCCCAATAGAGGTCCGTCTGTCACGCCTTCCGGCTCATAGCGCAGCACGATGAGCGCCGGCGGCTCTTCCGACCCTTGGGCAACGGCCGCGAACGCGCCCATCTTCAGCTCGAGCAGCTTGTCCGTCGAGTACACGTCCCACTGCAAACCAACCTCCGCTGCCATTTCTGCTGCCCGCTGTCCCAAAATCGTCGGCGTCAGCTTGTTCCCCGGCTCGTTCACTAACGTGCGCGTAAAGTTCTGGCTTTCGCCTACAATCACGCCCTCATCGAATGCGGCCCTGATCGCACCCTGATCGACAATTCCAGGCACTGCCAGCGTGAACGATTGCACCCTCAGGTCCTTGCGCTCGCTGCGATAGGTGTCCGAATCGAAGTCACCGGTCACCGCGCCTTCTGCCACCGCCCGGCAGCATGGCACAGACGAAAAGAACGCCTCCTCCGGCAACAGCAGCACCAGCTCTTTCAATCCGCGCGGCTTGGAGAAGCGCACAGCCGTCCCCGCGGCCACGCGCACGGAGTGCACTGTTGCCTTGGCCTGCTTGCCCAGTCCCACTACCAGCAGCCGCTTCGCCTTGAGCCCCGCAGGCGCATGCAGCAGCAGCGTCTCGTTGGCCCCAGCCTTGAATTCACCGCCAGCCAATACAGCCTGGGCCGCCGCCGCGATCTCCTTCCCCGCCGTCAGCAAGGTCGGCACCGGTTGCGCGTCGGATCCTTTTTCGTTTTGTGTGTCCCAGGCCAGAACGGCCAGCAGCTCAGTGTCGATTCCCGCGGGAAGGGCAAAAGAAAGCTCAGTTTTCATGGACTTCATTGTTTCATCGGGAGGGTGCGTGGTGGCAAACCGCAGGTGGCCTCCGGTCCAAATGTCACTTATTTGAGAATTGTCATGTTTAGATATCCGTGACATATTACTCGATATGTGTCATAATTGAAGTAAATGGCAACTCGCAAACAACCCG
>Ga0302324_100004757_pt1 | contig 29947 bp, 24 predicted proteins | sample Palsa_T0_1_FD_201949 | JGI IMG/M metagenome (GOLD analysis project Ga0302324, IMG submission 201949) | Peat permafrost microbial communities from Stordalen Mire near Abisko, Sweden - Palsa_T0_1 | ecosystem: Environmental > Terrestrial > Soil > Palsa > Peat permafrost | place: Sweden: Abisko...
TTCCCGCGCTGCCGACGGCCAGCCCGGTCTGCCAGGTCCCCGCGTTGCTCGCAAGCGAGATCAGGTTCGACGCTGGGGTATAGGAGAGGTGACAAGCATTCGCCGCAGCCTGCGCGGCGCCGATGTCGATCTGCGTCGAAGCGATGTCCGACGCTCCATTGGGATCCGTGAAAACGAACGTGAAGGTCTGCGACGCGCCGCTCCCGCTCGAGGGCGTCACGGAAACCGGCGCAGGCGGCAGGGTCGGGGTGTAGTTCATCTCCAGCACAAATGCGTCGTTCGCAACGTTCATCGCCGGTTGCAAGGCGTTCAATGTCGGAAAGTTGCTGGACGCGGTAGTCCCCGCAAGATACAGCTCATTTCCTGGGACTACCACGACCGAGTACGCGCGATCGTCACCGGAGCCGCCAAAGTAGCTCGAAAAGAGCAAATTTGCGCCACCCGAATCCACCACTGCGGCAAACGCGTCGAACGCGCCTTCAAAATTGGATTGGATCGGGGTTACGAGCGGAAAGTTCGGAGAAGACGTAAAGCCCCCCAGGATCGCCCGCCCAAGCGTATCCACGGCGATCGAAGTGGCTGTGTCCAATTGAGAGCCTCCCAAAAAAGTCGAGTACACTAAACTGGTCCCGCCGAGGGCGACCTTGGCGACGAACGCGTTGTTCGTGCCTTCGAGCGCGGTCTCGAATGCTCCGGTCGTGGTTGGAAAATCGACCGACGATGTATTTCCGGCGACGTATGCCGCGCCCGTGGAATCCATGGCGATGGCGTTCGCATTGTCGGTGCCGCTGCCGCCCAAATAGGTTGAATAAACTAGCGCGCTGCCGCTCGGATTGATTTCGGCGATGAACGCATTCGCGGTCCCGTTCAAACTGCTTTGGATCGCGCCCGCGATGGGAAAGTTCGTCGAAAATGTCGTGCCCGTGACATAAGCGTTGTTCGAGGAGTCCAGCGCGATGGCTGTGCACAAATCCAAAGCGCTCCCACCCAACAACGTTGAATACACTAACGCGCTACCAGTGGCGTTCAGCTTCGAAACGAAGCAGTCGGAGATCCCGCCCTGGTTGGCGGTTTGAAACGCCCCGGACGTCGTCGGGAAAGCCAAAGACTCGGCCTGACCCGCTATATATGCCGCGCCGGTGGAGTCCACTGCGATGGAAAAGCCAAAGTCCGATTGCGCTCCGCCTAGATACGTGGAGTATTGCAAGGCGCCGCTGGAATTGAGCTTGACCACGAAGGCGTCCTGCGGCCCCGGCGCCGTGGTGAGCAACGCGCCGGTCGTCACTGGAAAATTCGAGGAAGCGGTAACGCCGGTCACATACACGTTCGCAGAGCTATCCAAAGCGATCCCCTTGCCGGAATTGTCGCCGTTGCCGCCCAAATAAACGGTGAACAGAACCTCGGTCGCGGTGCTGTTCAGCTTGGCGATGAAGGCGACGCGTGTGGACCGGGCGGGCGTGGTCGGATTCGTCAAACTGCCGGAGCCGGTCTCGCCGGTGACGTACAGGTTGCCGGAAGAGTCGGCGGCCATTCCATAGATAGCGTCGAAACCCGATCCGCCCAGATAGGTACTGAAGTTCAAAACCGGATCGATCACCAGCGGCAGTTTGCGATCGTAATTCTCGATATGCAGAGCCACTTCCCCGCCATGGATGCGATACTCGCACGGAAGGAGGCCGTTCTTCGCTGGCTCTTGGAAGGCGCGCGGCTGCGGTTGCGTCAACTTTGAGCGGCCCGCGCGAATCTCAAGATCTCCGTTTGGACCCAGCACGGGCACTGCCCCGCCCTCATAGCGGACCCGAATCGCGGTTGGATCCGCTCCGGGAGCGACTTCAAAATTGTATTCCAGTTGAGTCGAGCTCGTGACAAAAACCAGATCGATTCCGGGATACAGGGCCGGGTATCGGACACGTTCGAAATGCGCATCAGTGCGCCAATTCTCGGCTGCGCCGATGTAATAAAACGTCCGGCGCGCGGAACCAGCTTCGCCCTGCGGCTCGGAACTTCGATTCGCCCCGGGGAAAGTGAGCCGCACGCAGGCTCCGTCGCCGAAGCGGATCGAGACCGCGCCGCCGGTCTCCAGGCTGGCGGAGGCCGCGCCGTTTCGCCACTCATATCGAACAGGGTTGCCGGCTCGCCGGTCCTCTTCAAAACTCGGCGCTAACGGCAGGCTGAGGGGGCGCAAAGATCCCGGTACGGCCGCACTGCAGAAAACGGGAGCGAGAGCGAGAAACGCACACCACGGGAGATTTTTATAGTTGCGGCGCCCTATGCCTGCCCTCGATTCAGGCTGTCTCATAATGAAGACGTGGAATGAATCGGACCGAAATCTCATCGGTACGTCCCCGCTCAGGCCGAAGAAACTTATTTGGCAGGCATGCTATTCTGAGATCGCACTCAGTGCCGCTCATGCGTTTCCGAGTCACCTTCGCCTTTTGTTTTGTGGCGATTCTATCTGCATGGGGCGTTCTTCGGGCGCAGAGACCCTTCCAGGAGTATCCAGCGATAGAGTACGAGAATTTTCCGAAGCCGCCGGACTGGAATCAGAAAGCGGAGTGGGTGCGCGCGCGGCTCCGTTATCCGGATATCTACGGCTATCCCGACCATCCGCGCTTCGTGAACCGCGATGGCAGCCCCTTCGCCGGCTTCTGGACCATGGACTACCCGCGCTCGGATCGCCATTTGCTGGCCGGCATCCGGCGATTGACCCGCATCGACACGCGCTCGGTGGAACAAGTGGTGACGCTCGACGGCTCGGACGACGTGTACAACTGGCCCGTGCTCTACGGTGTCGAGGTGGGGCATTGGAACCTGGGCGACGCGGAAGCCAAGCAGTTGCGCGATTATCTGCTGCGCGGCGGGTTCTTCATGTGCGATGACTTTCACGGCACGGAAGCTTACCGCGGCGTCAGGGAATGGGATGTTTTCACGCACAGCATGAGCAAAGTTTTTCCCGATCGCCCGATCGAGGAAATTCCGGATAACGATCCGATTTTTCACACGTTGTTCGACTTGCAGGATCGCTTCCAGGTGCCCGGCGCGCAATTTTTCGAAACCGGCATCACCTATGAGGCCGGCGAGACGGGGAAAGTACCGCACTGGCGCTGCATTCGCGACGACAAGGGCCGCATCATGGTGGCGATCTGTCACAACATGGATCTGGGCGACGCCTGGGAATGGGCCGACGATCCGCGCTACGCGGAGAAGTGGGCGTCGCTGGCTTACCGCATCGCCGCGAATTACTTCGTTTACGACTTGACCCACTAATTCGGCGGAGTAGTCCTCGCTACTTCTGGCCGCCTTCCTCCGCCTGCTTTTCTTCCGCGCGCGCCCCCGTCAGGATATTCCGCAGGGCGCGGTTCCCTTCGTGACAAGCGTATTCATAGATCCGTTCGTGCGTCGCAACGAAAGGAATCTCCGCGGTCCAAGGCCGCAAAAATGTCGTCGGATCGTCAATCGTGAAACTGTACAAAATCGTCTTCGCGTCCACGCGCGTGAAGCGCTCCGTCACATGCAGATTTTCATCGGAGCCTTGAATCGAGGTCTTGTCGGTGAAGTTGGTGGTGTCCACCACCAAGGTCTTGCCCTCCCAATGGCCGCGCGAGTCCCCCATCCACAGCCGGACATCCGACGGAAGGTGCGGGCTGCCATCCAACGGAATGATTCGCACGTCGTGCATCATTTCGATCAGAATCATCACATATTCAGGAGTTTGGACAATCTGATAATTGCTGTTGTAAGGCGCCGGAACGAGGGGTGGCTCGGCGGCCCACAACAAACAACGCTCGGCCAGCGACCGGTCCCGAGCGCGGTCCGCCGGATGTTCCTGGGCATAGGCATCCGCGGCGAGAAGCCGTCTGCGTGCCTCCAGCGTGTAGGGGGGCAGGTGCCCGTCGGGGGGATCGACGATCAGCGAAGTTCGAACGACGCCGTCGACCCGCGCCAGCGCCGTCCCCCGATCGAAGAAAAGTTCGTTGTAAGCACGGATGAGATCCACTTCGGCGGGACCGTCGTGACGATCGCTGCTGCGATCCTTCTTCACCGCCTCCTCGAATTGAGTGGCTTCTTGTTCCGTAAGAACCCTGGAGAGGCCCATGGGCCGCTGCAAGAGCGTCATTGTGGAGTTGGTCCACGTGCCTTGCAAATCCGAATGTCCATCCGCCGTACGCAGTGGCGCCGGGCCATCCTTCGGAACGGGCGACTGAGCCAGCGCCGCCGCGGCCAGCACGGACAAAAATAACACCCGACTCCTCACGGTGACGCTCCCACCTTCGAACTCATCGCATTCTTCGAAATGTACGTATTCGCCAAAACTATAGCTTCGACGATGATACAAGAGATCAAATGTGCTCCGCGCGCGCTTCACGCGGGATGGAATGGGCCGGCGCCGTTGCGGAATCGCGAAACATTCTGAAGCCTGACCGCCGCTTGTGCGTCTACACTGGTGGAGTGGAGGGCGTATCGTGTCTGCCGTTATCGAAGTAAATCCGCAGGAACAACTTTCTCTCGAGCCGCCCTCGGCCGGCGATTCCTGTTTGCTGATCATCTTCGGGGCGTCCGGAGACCTCACGCGCCGTAAATTGATGCCGGGTCTCTACAACCTGGCGTGCGTGGGCTGCATGAACCCGCGCTTCGAAGTGCTGGGCGTCGGACGAACTCCGATGACTTCCGAAGAATTCCGCTCCAGACTGCGCGAGTCCACTTCCAAGGCGGGTGATACGCGCGATTTCAGCGACAGCCACTGGCGCGAATTCGAGGGTCGCTTGCACTACTTGGCCGGCGATGTCAACGCTGATCAGTTTTACGCTCTCCTGGCAGGCCGCCTGGATGAAATGCAGCGCGGCGGATCCAGCCTCAACCGGCTGTTCTACGTTTCCACTCCCGCATCCGTGGCCGGTCCGATCGTCGAGGGCTTGGCGCGGGCGGGAGTGAATCGGTCGGCGAATGGCTGGACTCGAATCATCCTCGAGAAACCTTTCGGCCACGATCTGAATTCCGCGCTGCAATTGAACGAAGTGGTCCACAAAGTCTTCGACGAAAGAGATATCTACCGCATCGATCATTACCTCGGAAAAGAGACCGTACAAAACATTTTGGTTTTCCGCTTCGGCAACTCCTTGTTCGAGCCCGTCTGGAATCGGAACTATATCGATCACGTTGAAATCACCGCGGCCGAGACGGTCGGCGTGGAGAGCCGCGGCAGCTTCTATGAGGAAACCGGCGCGCTGCGCGACATGGTGGCCAATCACCTGTTGCAGTTGCTCGCGTTGACGGCCATGGAGCCGCCCATTGCCTTCGACGCCGATTCGGTGCGCGAACAAAAAGTTCAGGTTTTTCGCTCCATCCGGCCCATGACCGTGGACGAAGTGGCCCAGCGAACCGTGCGCGGCCAATATGGCCCCGGCCAAGCGGGCGGCAAACCCGTTCCCGGATATCGCGAAGAGCGGGATGTTCCCGCGAACTCGGTTACCGAGACCTACGTCGCGGTCGAGTTTCATGTCCACAACTGGCGCTGGGCTGGCGTGCCGTTCTACATCCGCACCGGCAAGCGCCTGCCGCGCCAAGTCTCGGAAATCCGCGTCCATTTCAAACGCACGCCCCAGGCGCTCTTCGCCAGCACGCCGTACGAACAGTTGGGACCCAACGTCATCACCCTGCGCATCCAACCCGACGACGGCATCAGCATCGCATTCGACGTGAAGCGCCCGGGCAACCAGATCCGCGCGCTGACCGTGGACGCGAACTTCTCCTATGAATCCGCGTTCGGTTCCAAGGGACCGCCCGCCTACGAAACGCTGCTGCTCGATTCCATCCGCGGAGACCCGACTCTGTTCACCCGTCGCGACGAAGTGGAAGCGGAGTGGCGCATCATCACGCCCATTGAAGAGGCCTGGGCGAAGTTGCCCGCTCCGGCTTTCCCGAATTACGCGCCCGGCAGCGATGGCCCCGGCGATGCGGATGCCCTCATTCGGAGCAATCGGCACGGCGACCCGCGGGGGGATCGTCACTCGTGGCGGCCGCTGGCCGATACTTCCGCTGCGAAACGACCAGGGTGACGACGTTCAATAGTCCAGTGCGCCGCGCTTTCCCGCCGGTTCCGCCCGCGTAGTTCCCGGCCCTTGCTATACTTCCTGTTCCTCGCCCATGACCGCTTTGGCCAAAAAGCTGCACCTGATCGACTATTTCACGCTCGGGTTCGGCGTGATGGTGGGCACCGGCTGGCTGGTGGCGATGGACAACTGGCTCGCGCGCGGCGGATCCGTTGGGGCCATGCTTGGTTTCGTGACCGGCACCGTCGCGCTGTTTCCGGTGGCCTACGTTTACGGAATGCTGGTGCGCGCGATGCCCGACGCAGCGGGCGAGGTGGCCTACACCGCGCGTGTGTTTCCGGAGTTCGTCAGTTTCGCCACCGGTTGGACCATGCTGTTGTCCTATTTCGTGGTGTGCCCATTTGAAGCGGTCGCGGCCGGTAAGATCGCCGCGCATTTGTTTCCGATTCTCGATTCCATCGAGCTGTATCGCGTCGCCGGCCAGCCCGTTTACCTGCCGCGCCTCGCGCTAGGCCTCCTGGTGGTGGGCGTCATGACCGCGATCAACTATCACGGCATTCGGCTCAGCGCGAATTTTCAGAACTGGGCGACCGCTGGCGTGTTCGTCTTGGCGATCACGTTCGTCAGCGCCGGCTTCACTCGCGGCACGCCGGCGAACCTCCCGCCGTTTTTCAATGGAAACGCGTTCGTCTCCGTTCTGCTGGTGGTTCAAATCGTCCCATTTTTCATGGAAGGATTCGAAGCGGTGGGGAAATCCGCCGAGGAGGCCAGCCCCGATTTTGGAGAACATCACTACTTCCGAGCGATCGCGCTCGCTCTCGTGATCGGCGGCCTGTTCTATTTCGTGATCATAGCGGCGGTGTCCTATGCCGCGCCCCGCCAAGTCCTGATCCACGAGAGATTCGCGACGGCGACTGCGTTCGAAAAGGCTCTCGGATCGCACTGGATCGCCAGCGTGGTCTTGGCCGCGGCGTTTCTGTCGCTGCTGAAATGCTTCAACGCGTCCATGGTCGCGGCCAGCCGGCTGCTGTTTGGACTCGGGCGCCGCAAGCTGGTGCACCAGGCCGTCGCCTATGTTCATCCGGTCAACCGGACGCCCACCACGGCGATAGCGTGGCTCGGGCTGGGCACGGCGCTGATCCTGTTGGGAGGCGAGTCCATCCTGGTGCCGGTCGCGGAAGTCGGCTCGGTGACCGCGGCGGTGGGATGGATGGCGGCTTGCGCTTCCTACGCGCGTATGAAGCCCTCGGTTCGCGGACGCGTGGCCGCGTACCTGGGACTGGCGGTTACCGCGTCGCTGGTATTCATGAAGCTCGCCCCGGGCATTCCCGGCCACTTCTCGGTTTATGAGTGGATCGCGGTGGCCATCTGGTGTTCCATCGGCTTGTCGCTGCATGCGTGGCCGGCTTTCCGACGGTCACGAGTTAGTCCGGCATCCGGTCCTCGCCGCTGATCCTGCGCAGCCGCGCCTCGATGAGCTCGAACGGTTCCTCGGCCGGCGCGAAAACTTCGTTGTTGTTCTCCAATCCGAACCAGCTCAGGTCCACCAGACGGCAATCTTTGTTGGGCAGCCACAGCCGGATTTCCGCGATGTCGGCGTAGCGTTCCAGGACCGCCTCGGCGATGGCCTGCAGCGTCGATTGCATGGACCGGCTCTCATGCTCTACGAACGTGTCCAGAATCGCCTGACGAACCCCGTGCCAGTACACCGAGAATGGAATCTCGTTGTCCGAATAAAGCCAGTTCGCCTTCACCGCGGCCGCCAGAATGCGGTCGGAAGTCTCCTTGAGGGTGGTGAAAGGATCGTGCAGGTAGCCTTCAAATCCCGAGCCACTGGTTTTGACCACTTGCAAGTTTTCGAGGCCGGACTCGATCAGCACCACCTCACGCGTACCAGTGGCAACGGTGGTGCGGCGCTCCGGCCCGGCCGGCGTGAACGACCACGGATGCGGCTTGCCTCCGAAAGGAATGCGCGTCCACAAGTGCTCGGCGATCTCGACACGTACTTTGCGCACTTGCGCGTTGCCGGTCAGGAAGTGCTCGATGAGGGACTGCGCGAACTCTTCAATCGCGTCGATGGTGTACAGCTTGGCGAGCGCGTAAACGGTGTTCTTGATCGTATCGGCGGGCAGGATGCTGCGATTGTCTCCGGCGGTATAGCTGGCTGCGAACTCGCCCTCGAACTGAATGCCGACGGAGAGTTCCTTCAAGTCGTGGCGATCCTGCGCGCGGCTCACCTTCAGCAGGCGTACGCGGGCGGCGCCATAGCTGTTATCCAGGAGCGTGGTGGACATGGTCGCGGGTAGCTTGCAGCTACTATGTTGTCAGATGTTCCGATCCCAAATACGCCCGGAGTGCCAGAGCGACGCAAGATAACCCGCCAGAGCGAGCGCAAGAAACCAGACGCTTGACCGCGCAGTGGCAACGCCGACCGCCACCAACAGGAAGACCTGGAAAAACGCGACGGACATTACGCCGGAGCTGAAGCGCCAGCGCGTTGCCGGCTGCATTTTGAGAACGGACGCGGGATGACCGGCCGCGAGCGCTGTTAATCCCGCGGCGAATCCGGCGAACGGCGCGAGCGGCGCGGTGAGCACCAGGACGGCCGCCAGGAAAGAGATGTCTTTCGAAAGCAGGATCTCACGGCCCCGCAAGGGCAACAAGCGATAACGCGCGATGCCGGACGGGAAATCGAGGCCGAAGAGGTTCTGCGCATAGGTGCTGAGGGCGATCACCACCACCAGGGCCATAATCATCGAGGCATCGGCATCCGGATGACCGAACCAGCGATAGAACATTGCCGGCACAGCCAGCAACACCGCGGCATACGTATCCAGGACGCTCAGCATCTGGCGAAAGTCTTTTTGGACGAGACCGCCCAAACGTCCCGGCAACTTCGGCACGCGCCATAGCGCGCGCCAACGAGGCTTCCCCGACGTCGCATGGTTCCAAAGTACGATGGCCAATTGGATCACCAGCGCGACCGCGATCAACAGGATCGCGATGGAAAGGCCACCCGCATAGAACAGGAATGGCAGCGCGATCCAGAACATGGGGATCAACGCGAGACTTCCGACGCGCAGGGCCAGGCGCTGGCGCAGCGTAAGCGGCCAAACCGCCAACCGGTCCGCTGGGATCGCTTGGAGCGGATCGCCCGATAAGGGTCCCAGCAGCAGAACGGCGAAAATCACGAGAAAAAACAGGCCGCTCTGCCATTGTTGATACATCACCAGCAGGAGGAAGAGAAAAAGATTATTGCTTGCCAGTGAACTGATGGAGCGAACCTGGCGCCATACCGCCCGCGCCAGCGCTCTCAGGATGGAAAGGAGCCCAGCCACGTGAGATCGGCCACTTTCAGCGGCTCGGCGACTTCGAAGTAATGTTCTTCCAGGGAGCGCGGTAATTCGTTCGCCGCCGATTGCAAAACGATCCGGCCGTTCCGGAGCACGATGATCCATTCCGCCAAGCGGTCCACGATCGACAGGATATGCGAGGTCAGGAATACGGTGACACCGCGTCGCGCGACGGCCGCCAGCAAGTCCCGAATGGTGTGCGCGGTTACCGGATCGATGGCTTCGAAGGGTTCATCCAGAAACAGAACGCGCGGATTGTGCAGCAAAGCCAAAGCCAGCGCGGTTTTCTTCCGCATGCCGTGCGAGCACTCGGCGGCGAAGGTGTCGCGGGCGTCTTTGAGGCCGAGCGCTTCGAGAAGCTGCTCCGCTCGCGCACGCGTTTCGGCTGCGCTCAATCCATAGATGGGGCCGGAGAGCAGCAGATGCTCGCCGACCGTGAGCAGGTCGAAGAGGCCGAGATTTTCCGGCAGTATCCCGGCGATCCGTCTCACGGCGAGCGAATCCCGGCGCACGTCATGGCCGCCGACGGACGCTTCGCCCAAAGTAGGCGCGAGGACTCCCGTCAGCATCTTCATGATGGTGGATTTGCCGGCGCCATTCGGTCCGAGCAGAGCACACACACCGCCGGCGGGAATGTCGAACGTAACGCCATCGACGGCCGTGAAGTCGCCGAAGCGCATGCCGAGGTTGCGGCAGGAAATCAAGAACGATTATCCCGCAGCGCGGGCAGAGCGGATTGCAAGCGGATGTTGACCTAGCAGGTGCCGCGCGGCAATTTCATGCGACTTCGAGTGGAACCAACTCGTCCTTGACATAGTGTAGCTGCACCATGCGAGGGCGGACTGGTGCATCGTCGAAGTGCAACGCTACCGCTTCCAGAACGTTTTCACGAAGCTTCTCCCAAGTGTCCGCCTCAGTGAAGATGGGGTGACCCAGTGCACGGGCAAAATAGCCGCCTTCCTCCGCATCGCGAATCTCGAAGATCAGCTCCATGCCTTTAGAATACTTGACGAGAGGCTGCTAGGCTCGCTTCTTGGCTTTGCCCGGGTGAGGCAGATTGGCCATACCCAGTGAGAGCGACAGCGTCATGTAACGCGTGAATCCGATGGTTTCCGCGGCGTCGAAGGGCAGACGGCCGGCGATGGCGAGCTTGGCCAACCCATGCACCGCGGACCAGGCGACGATGGCGTAGGGATGCGGGTCGCCGGCCGGGAGTCCGCCTTCCGCTTGCACCCCGACGATGGCGTCCAGCAGGGTTTGAAACGCGCGGCGGCCCGCGGCTTCGTAGTCCGGCCGCAACGGATCCGACGCGGGCGTCTCGAACATCACTAGAATGTGCTGAGGCCAATTCAGCGCGAACTTGACGTAGCCGCGGCCCGCAAGCTCCAGGCGCTCGATGCCGGTGCGGCCTGGGGCCATCTCCTCGGTCATCGCGGTGGTGAGAAGGTCGAAGCCTTGCGCGGCGACGGCAGCGAGCAGGTCGTCCCGGTCCTTGAAATGCCGGTACGGCGCATTATGCGAAACGCCGGCGCGGCGAGCGAGTTCCCGAAGAGTGAAGGCCCGCGGACCGGCTTCGGCAATCAGCGCGACCGCCGAATCCAGCAACAGTTGCTTTAGACTGCCGTGGTGATACCGCCGTCTGGGGGGCACAGCCCGATTGTTGCAAATAATGTTGACATGCGCAACATTACGCGTTATTTTAAATGTGGGCAGCGTCAACATCGGGCGAGGTGAACGTGCTTTCCTATAAACAGCGGTCGTTGGACGAACGGTGGGATGCCATCGTGATCGGATCGGGGATCGGCGGGCTGACGACAGCGGCGTTGCTGGCTAAGCACGGCGGCAAGCGAGTGCTGGTGCTCGAACGGCACTATACGGCCGGCGGTTACACGCACAGCTTTCACCGTCCGGGATACGTGTGGGACGTGGGCGTGCACTACGTCGGCCAGTTGCAGGATCCCGAGTCGCCGGTGCGCGCCGCGTTCGATCATCTAACGGAGGGCAGGCTCGAATGGCAGGCCATGCCGGATGTGTACGACAGAATCGTCATCGGGGGCCAAACCTTCGATTTCCCGACCGGGCTGGAGCGGCTTCGCGCGCAATTGAAGGAGTATTTCCCGGCGGAGAGCAAAGCCATCGACGGGTATCTGGCCGCGGTTCAGTCCGCGCAAAAGGCGAGCCAACTATATTTCGCCGAGAAGGCGGTTCCGAGTCCCGTGGCGCGAGTGGCGGGCCGGTTCCTGCGCGCACCATTTTTGCGCTGGGCGTCGCGAACCACTCTCGATGTCCTGCACCAATTCACTCGAAACCGGGATCTCATCGGCGTTTTGACGGCGCAGTGGGGAGACTACGGTCTGCCTCCTGCGCAGAGCAGTTTCGGCGTACACGCGATTGTGGCGAGCCACTATTTCAACGGCGCCAGTTATCCGGTTGGCGGCGCGTCGCGCATCGCGGAGACCATCGCGCCGGTGATAGAGCGCAGCGGAGGCAAAATAGTGGTGAGCGCCGATGTCGATCGGGTTCTGGTCGCGAACGGCAAGGCGATCGGCGTGAGGATGGCGGATGGGCGCGAATTTCGAGCGGATATCGTCGTCAGCGACGCCGGCGCGCGCAACACGTTCGAGCGCTTAGTGAGGGAACCGCAGCCGATCCGGGAGGAACTGAGCCGCATCCCCGGCTCGATGGCCCACTTGAGCTTGTACGTCGGCGTCAAACAGAGCGCCGCCGCGCTGGGCTTGAACGGTACGAACCTTTGGATTTGTCCCGGCCCGGATCACGATGTCAACACGGCGCGGTTTTTTGCGGATTCATCGGCGCCGTTTCCGGTGGTCTACATCTCGTTCCCATCGGCCAAGGATCCGGAATTTGAGTTCCCGGGGCGAGCGACCATCGAGGCCGTGACGCTGGCGCCCTATGAGTGGTTCAGCGAATGGGAAGGCTCGGCTTGGAAGCGCCGCGGCGAGAGTTACGATGAGTTCAAGAACGGGTTGGCGTGCCGAATGCGGCAGGAACTGGAGCGGGCGGTACCGCAAGTGGCGGGTAAGATCGATCATTGCGAATTGTCGACACCCCTGACCACGCGGCATTTCATGAACTACGGCCAGGGAGAAGCGTACGGGTTGGCGGCAACTCCGGAACGGTTCCGGACGCGCTCGCTCAAGCCGCGCACATCGGTGCGGAATCTTTACCTCACCGGTCAGGATGTCACGTCGGCGGGCGTCACCGGGGCGCTGTTTGGAGGAGCGGTCGCGGCGTCGGCGATCCTGGGCCGCGATCTGGTTTCGCGAGTGACTAAGCCGTCGCGAATCGCCAAGCCAGCTGGGGCGCGGTACCGAGCCGCGGCGATGTAGGATTATTCGCCGCCGAAAACGTCTTCGCCCAGATCGTTGGTGCGATTTTCGAACTTCGTAAATTCGCGGAGGAACACCAGGTTCACTTTGCCGGTGGGGCCGTTGCGTTGCTTCGAGACCAGCAACTCCGCCATGCCGCGCAGACTTTCGTCCTGCGGCTTGTAGACTTCCTCGCGGAAAATGAACGCCACCAGATCGGCGTCCTGCTCGATGGACCCCGATTCGCGCAGATCGCTCAACTGCGGCCGATGATCGCCCTGACGCACCTCGGGAGCGCGGTTGAGCTGCGAGAGCACCAGCATCGGGACGCGCAGATCCTTGGACAGAAGTTTCAGGCCGCGCGAGATGGTGCTGATTTCCTGGTTTCGGTTTTCGTAGCGGCCGCGCCCGCTCATCAGTTGCAGATAGTCGATCACCACCAGCGCCAGGCCGTGTTCGGCTTTGAGCCGCCGCAGCTTGGCGTGAATGTCCATCAAATGCGCGCCGGCGGTGTCGTCGATGAACAGCGGGGCCTGCACCAGATCGGACGCGGCCTTTTGCAGCCTTCGGCGCTCCTCCTGATTCAAATATCCGGCGCGGAATTTCTGCTGATCCACGCGCGCTCCAGCGCAGATCATGCGCGTGAGCAGAGATTCCTTGGACATTTCGAGCGAGAATACGGCCACCGTCTGCTGCTCGCCGGCCCGCGTGGCGATGTGCTGGGCGATGTTCAACGCCAGCGCTGTCTTGCCCATGGACGGCCGCGCAGCCAGAATCACCAGTTCGCCTTCGTGCAGACCGCCGGTCATCTCGTCCAGTTTGAGAAAGCCGGTGCTCAGACCCTTGATGCGCTTGCTGGGATCGAGAAAGGCATTGATGCCGCCGTCGAATTCGTCCAGGATGCGTCGCGGATTCATCAAGGCATCCTGGGCGCGCGAATCGCCCAGCTTCAACAGGCTCTCCTCGGCGCTGGCGAGTATCTGGTCGGGCTCTTCCTCGGCCAGGATGCAACGATCGATCAGCTTTTGCGACGTGAAGATGATGCGCCGCAAAGTGGCCTTGTCCTTCACGATGCCGATGTAGCTTTCGAGGTTGGAGAGCGCGGGCAGACCTTCGTCGAGCGACACCAGATAACTGACGCCATCCACGGATTCGAGCTGATTCTGTTTCATCAGCTCGTTGGCGACGGTCACACGATCGATGCGTTCGGTGCGCGCGTACAGTTCGCCCATGCGCAGGAAGATGCGGCGGTGTTTTTCGAGGCTAAAGTCGTCGGCTTCGAGCGTTCCGGCCACCTGGATGTAGAGCGCGTCATCCATCAGGATGGCGCCCAGGACGAAGCGCTCCGCGTCAAGATTGACGGGAAGTCCTCTTTCGAGCGCAATGTCAGCGGAGGCGGCCATGGTCAACCGTTCTACGTTAGCGGCAGAGTGTCTCCTCGCCAAGCAGATTCTTCGATGCGCATTGTGAGCCGCTTAGCCTGTGACAATAACAGTGGAAAACGCGCCGCATCGAGCGGCCATCCAAGTGACGGCAAACACGGGCGCGAGACGGCTTTTCCGGCGATTTCCACAAAGAAAAACATATATTAGCATGGATGTTTTGGGTGCGCGGCGGCCACCGAGTTGCAATCGGGATGGTGAGGTGAATCGTGCGGCCTTGCCTTTGGATAGCGGCGATCGTCTTAACCGGCTCTGTTGGCTTGGCGCAGACGTTGGCAGTGGGCGTCGTCGGCGGAGCGATGGCCACCGATGATTTGAGCGGAGCAGGGGCCACGAGTGTGTCAAAACGCTACGTGGTCGGGCCGATGTTGGATATCGGTCTCCCGCTCGGTTTGGGAGTGGAAGTGGACGCGCTCTATCGGCGCGAAGGATTTCAATCGTCCTTTTCAAATGCCTTCATTGGCGTCTTTTCCGAAGAGCGCGCGAACTCGTGGGAATTTCCGATACTTCTCAAATACAAGCTGCCGATTCCATTAGCCAAGCCGTTCCTGGAGGCGGGCTACGCGCCCCGAGTGATTCATGGATCGATCAGTTCGCAAAACACGGCGGTCTTTCCACCGGTTCAGCTTTCACCAATGAGCGAGCACTGGCCCAGCAGCCAGGGGTTGGTGGTTGGCGGAGGAATACAATTCTCGATCGGCCGTCTGCGCCTGTCGCCAGGCGTCCGCTACACGCATTGGAATAACACGCCCATCACGGGCGTCTATGGCGACGGCCCGTCGTGGGAATCGACTCAGAATCAAGTGGACATCCTGGTCGGTATCGCGTGGAGCATTCGATAGTCCGCCGCTCGCGGGCAGCTCATTCGGATCGTAGCGCGCGAGCGGGATCGACACTCGCCGCCCGCACTGCCGGAAGATAGCCTGCCAAAAGCGCTACGCATGCCAATAGCAAAGCGGCGCCCGCCGGCGTAGTGACGTCGTTCCCGCGGACTTCAAAAAGCATGTGCGAAAGGACGCGCGTCAGCGCGAGCGCGGACAGGATACCCGCGGCGAGTCCCCACGCGAGCAGCACCAGCACATCTCGAAGTATCATTCCCAGGATGTTGAGACGCTCCGCTCCCAAGGCCAAGCGAATCCCCACTTCGCGTGTGCGTAAGCCAACCGTATAAGAGACGACCCCATAGATGCCGACCGCTGCTAACAGAAGAGCCATTGTTCCGAACAAACCGATCAGCGTAAGAGAAAAAGAACGATCCGCCACATACGCCGCGACGTAATCGTCCATCGGTTGAACGTGAAAAACCGGCTGCATCGGGTCGACCTCTCGGATGGCGGCGCGCACGGCACGCTCGAAATCCCTCGGTTCTCCGGCGGTGCGAGCCACCAGCCGGGTGTTGTGGTCAACCGCGAAAGGCACATAAACCGCCTCATCCGGTTCGCGGTCCAGTCCATTCTGACGCACGTCACCCACGATACCCACGATCGTGAACCACGGTCCCCGTTCCCGCAGCGGCCCAAGTTGGATACGCCGGCCGATGGCCTCCGCACCAGCGAACCTCGATCTGACTAGCGATTCACTCACAAGCGCCGTTGGGGGCCCGCCGTCGTCGTGATCGGTAAAGAATCGGCCACGCTTCAGGGGAATCTTAAGAACGCGCAAGGAGTCTGGCGACGCCCAGAACACGTCGGCGCTGGGCGCTTCGGAATCGCTGAGGCTCGCGCCGCCGTCCAGGCGAAGCTTCATTGGTTCCGTGTGGCTCATCGGAACATTGCTGATCATCCCAGCGCCGAGAACGCCAGGTATCGCGCGAACTCTTTCGATCACGCGACGGAAATAGCGGAGCGCGGCTTCTGCGGTGGCGTAGCGGCTGCCGGTGATCGTCGCTGTTAGCGTCAGGATGTGGTGCGGATCGAATCCGGCATCCACGGCCGTCAGGCGCAGGAAGCTTTTCCTAACAGGCCGGTTCCTATCACGAGCACGAAGGCAAGGGTTACCTCCGCGATCACCAGCAGACTGCGCAAACCGCCACGCATTCTGGCACTGTCAGCCTTCAGCGAGCTATTCAAATCGAGCCTCGACGCGCGCCAGGCCGGAATGGCGCCGAAGAGCAGTCCGCTAATCAGACTGATGCCGATACCGAACAGCAGGACCGTTGTGTCCATCCGAATCTCATCCAAGCGCGGCAGTTCCCGCGGCGCCAGGGTGGCGAGAGCGTTCGTTCCTTGCCAAGCCAGGAGCACGCCTGCGGCGCCGCCGGCCAGCGACAGCAGAAGACTCTCGGTTAGCAATTGGCGAGCCAGCCGCCACCCACTGCCACCCAACGCGGCGCGAAGCGCCATCTCTTTGGATCGAGCCGACGCTCGCGCCAGCAGCAGGTTCGCAATGTTGGCACACGCGATCAGAAGGACGAATGCCGCCGCACACAGCAGCACCAGGAGCGCTGGTTGAATCGAACCAATGAGACGATCCTGCAGCGGCTCAACGCGCACGGGCGTGTCGCGGGCGAAGTCCGCCGGATGTTCGAGCGCGAGTTCGCGCATCACGCCGGTCAACTCCCTTCGGGCCGCATCCACGGCGACGCCCCGCTTGAGCCGGCCGATGGCGTTGCCTCCGAAGCCTTGAGGATCTTCGCCCAGCGGCATGAAGATCTCCGGCTTCTCCGCTGGATTGCTCATGCGTAGCGGATAGAAATCGGGCGGAAGTACGCCGATCACTCGATACGCCTGGGTACTGAGTTCAAGAACGCGTCCGACGATGTGGGGATCGCGGCCAAACCGGCGCGTCCAAAGCCCATGGCTGAGGAGCGCGACTTTCGCGCGAGGCCATCCGTCCTCGCCGGCAAGAAAGCTCCGTCCCAGAAACATCTTCACTCCGAGAGTTTCGAAGAAATCGTGGCTTACTCGCATGCCTCGGAGAACTTCAGCCTCGCTGCGCTCAACCAGAGTCCGCTGCCCGTCTCCATAGAGCGATATGCTCTCGAACGACCGCGTGCGCGCTCGCCACTCGTTGGCGACGTACCCGCTGACGCTGTCCGGGTCCGGCGCCGCCGAATCCACCTGAGCCAGCGCGACCACTCTGTCGGGATCGCGATAGGGCAATTGGTTCAGAAGGACAGCCTTGACCACGCTGAAGATCGCCGTGGTCGACCCAACGCCCAGCGCGAGCGTAAGCACCGCCAGAGCCGTAAAGCCCGGGCTCCAGCGTCCCATCCGAAAGGCGAAGCGCGCGTCGTAAATGATGTTTTCGACCAACGGCGTCAAGCGCACTTCATACACATAGCACGACCGTTATGATGAAAGGCAATGATCCCGCGGACGATTTTGGCTCTCTTCGCGCTGCTGCTCGGAAGTCAGGCTGTCCAGGCGCAGAATATCCCGGACAAGACCAAAGATTCGGACTGGAAGAAACTCGAATTCCTGCTAGGCCGCTGGACGGGCGTCTCCGGCGCAAAGGACACGCCTCTCGGAGCCGGGCAAGGCGGCTTTTCCTTCGAATTGGAATTGAACCGGAAGATCATCGTCCGTCGCAATCAAGCCGCGTATGATTCCGGCGCGCGCCACGAGGATCTGATGGTGATTTACCTGGACGCGCCTAACGACTCGCCGCGCGCAATCTACTTCGATACCGAAGGGCACGTTATTCGATATAGCCTCACGTTCCCAGCGCCGGACGGCGTTACCTTTCAGTCGGACGGATCCAGTTCCGAACCGCGTTACCGCTTGACCTACCGGCTGAACGGGAGCGCGCTCGAGGGGAGGTTCGAGATCGCGCCCCCGGGCGGCGAGTACGTCACTTACTTGAGCTGGACCTCGAAGAAAGAATGACGTCGCGCGTACGGCCGCCGCGGCTACTTTCGCGCGTCGAAGTGCACTTCCACCTCGGTATTCACTCGCGCCGGGTGGCCGCCCTTGAGCGTGGGCTGATAGTGGAACTGAACCCACGGCACGGTCTCGCAGAGTTGCGCGCCGCTGTTTAACTCCGCGATCTTGCCTTCCTCGTCGATGACGACTTTGCAGCGAGCCGTCCCGCCCGAGGGTTCCCAAAGGGGCGCGGGCAGCACGGTGGGTCCCGCAACCAGCAGAGCCCGTTGTTTGTCCGCCGGAACGGAGACCTCCGGCTCTTCCTTCTCCGCAGCGTCCTTCTTCGAGTCGGCGGCGGCGGTACCGGGCTCGATTCGAGTAACCAGGAATACGGGTCTGGCGGGAAAGCGTTTCACCTTGGAGTGCAAACTGGCGGAGTAAGCATCCGTCATCTCAAACGACAGCCCGGGCCAGGCCATCCTCACGACACTGCTGCAGCTGGATTCCAGCGGATAGCCGTTCTTGCCCTGGTCGGGATCGCCGATCGCATCGATGGCCTTTTGCGCATAGACGCCCTCGGCAATGTACTCGTGCCCGGGTTCAACCGGAAAAGCCTTGTTGAAGAAGAGGCGGTAGCGATTGAGGCCATCTATAAGGTAGACCGAAGGTCCACCCGCGTTCATAGACGCGTCTAGCTCGGTCGTTTCGTCGATATTAACTTGGGCCTTCCCGTGGATCTTGTCTGGCGCCGCAGCGGCGGCTTGCTTGGCGGGAGGCTTGCTGGAACAGCCGGCGAATCCGGCCAGAGCCAGTACCAGGAAACACAAAACGGACGCAGTGCGGGTCATCGTTCGTGCCCTCGCTTTCAAGATGTTTGTACGAATCCGACGTTATCACAATGGGCGGGACACCAGGGTAGCGCTCGAGTTAATCGTGTCCCGGCAAGGGGGTCGCGGTCGGCCCCAAGGACCGCCGCCTAGCTCGACGTGCGCGAGAACAACGACATGAGACTGGCGAAAGAGCTGCTCTTTCTGGGCAGCTCGGCGCCGCCCGCCAGCCGTTCCGCGAGTCCGGCCACGCCTTTACCGAACTGGGTGGAGTGCGGGAGCGGCTTGCCCTCGATGAGCGCTTTCTGGATTGCCTCGTAGTCGGCGGGAATTAAGTGATAGATCTCGCTGTGCAGCGCGGTACCGATTACGTCCCGGCTCAACCCCATCTGCCGGTCGTAACGGTTGACGATCAACCGTACTCTGTCGCGTTCGACGCCGTTGGCTTCCAAATAGGTCATGGCGCGCTGCACGGCTTGCAGCGACGTGAGCTCGTTGGTGGTGATGAGCAGGATTTCGTCGGCGATTTGCGCTTGCGACAGGTTCCATTCTCCATACACCGCCGAAGTGTCCAGCACCACCAGATCGTAGGTGTCGCGCGCATATTCCACGATGCCGGTGGCGTCCTTCAACTCGCTCATGCCTTCGGCCAGGATCTCAGGCGCCAGCAGAACATCCACGCCGTTCCGCGGATTGATCACTGCCTTCCATAAATCGGCGTCGATTTGATGCGCGTGCGCCACCACGTCGATGAAACTGTAGTTCGACTTGATCTTCAATAGAAACGACTGGGTTCCGGTCAGCGGATCCAGGTCCGCCAGCAGAATGCGCTTATCGCCGAAACGCTTCAATTGATAGGCGAGATTGCCCGCAATCGTGCTGGCCCCGCACCCACCCTTGGCCGGCATGACACAGTACACCTTACCGGGATTCTTCGCGCGAACCGGGTGCAGCCTTGCAATCTTTCGCAGCGCCGTTTCCACCTGCTCGACGGTAAACGGCTGGGTCAGAAAATCGCTGGCGCCTTGGCGCAGGCAGCGCAGCACCAGTTCCGGATTGTCGTTCGAAAGCACTGCCACGATGGGTAGCTTCGGGTCGACGCGCAACACATCCGGAATCACGGCGAGCCCGCGTTCCACAGGGTCGCTTATCTCTAGAATGCACACGTTCGGCGGATCGGCGCCCAGAATCTCATTCAGCTGATGGCGGTTGGGATGTGCGTTCAATTCCTGGGGCGTAAAATTCCCCAAAAGCCTGCTGAAGAGCGGGGTTAACTCTCTGATTATCTTAGCGTTGGGACAAAGGAACAGAGCCTTCCAATTTCCGTGCAACGAGGAGGCGTCTGGCTGGGACATGGCGCTGGGACGGACTTCTCCGTGCGGGAGTCCTATATTCTCAATCGGCTTGACGTACTGATAACATGAGAGCCTTTCGCGATTGGACGGACTAAGCATTCGGGCGGACAGGCTAATAGCTTTGCGGGCTGTCCGGAAACCGAGCGAATCCGCGGGGAGAAGGCGCATCGCCTTACTTACAAAGAAGGAAATGACCGAGAATAGCCACAAAAAAACCGTTGCCGTGTGCGACACGCAGCCGATTACGGCCGAAGGATTGAGGAACTTGATCGCGGCCAGTCCGGATCTGGAATTCCGGGAGCCTTTGCATTCGCTCGAAGCCGCGATGGCGTTCGTGCACGCGAGTTCGCCGGATCTGATCGTGCTCGACAAAGGATTCGGCATGCGCGCGGTCCTGGATTGGATTCACGACTTGAAACTCACCGACGCCACCCCAGCCGTTATCGTTTGGGGCGTGTCCATGACTGAAGCCGAGGCTTTGCGGTTACTGCAGGCGGGCGCGCGCGGCATCGTCCGAAAAACCGCGGAACTGGTCAACATCCTGGCGTGTCTTGCCACCGTCGCGGGCGGCCGAAGCTGGATGGAGGATTCCGTATTCCGCGATTCGGTGGACAACAACGGCCATCATCCGCACTCGGAATTGACACCGCGGGAGCGCCAGGTGCTCGAACTGGTGGAGCAGGGCTTTAAGAACAAAGAGATTGCCCTGGAATTGGGCATCCGACCCGGGACGGTGAAGATCCACCTGAAGCATATCTTCGAGAAGACGGGCGTACGCGGCCGCTACGGGCTGGCCATTAACGGACTGAAGGACAAGGGTCTCGTATCCATCGCGTCCTAAAGAGAAAAGCTTCGCAACTTTGGATTCCAGTTCTCCTATTCCTGTTATCCTAAGGTTGCGTGCGGCGCATTCTCTCTCTGCTGCTTCTCTCCGCTCCCCTGGTGGCCGCTTCGCCTCCCACCCTGCTTGATATCCTGAGCGCGGAGCTCGACCGCAACTTCAACGTTCTAAAACAGAAAGGCGACCCGCCTCCGTACTACATGGCTTACGCCGTCACGGATGTGGAAACGCAAACGCTCTCGGGGAGCTTCGGACTCGTAAATTCCCGCAACAAGAGCCATTTACGCTACCTCGATATCACCATCCGCGTCGGCAGCTCCAAACTGGACAACTATCGCATCATCAAGGGCGAAAGAGCGTGCTTTACCAGCGGGTCCGTGATTCCGCTGGACGATGTCCCGGCCGCTATCACCCGCAGGATCTGGCTCGAAACCGACCGTACCTACCGGCTCGCCGCCCGCCGCCTGATCGAGATCAAGTCCAACGAACAGGTTAGGGTCAAGCAGGAGGATGACTCCGACGACTTTTCGAGCGAACCTCCTTCCGTCCACCAGGAGCCGCCCGCCCCGCTGGGCGAGCTGAGCGCGAATTGGATCGATCACGTGCGCAAGTGGTCCGGCGAGCTCAGCAACTATCCGGGCGTCCTCAATTCCGGAGTCGGCCTGGCGATCGAGCGGGAAACGAAATACCTGGTGAACACGGAAGGCACACGGCTGGTTCACGGGCGGACCTTCGCCACCGTCCAAATCTCAGCCGGCGGCAAGGCGTCCGATGGAATGGACCTGGCGACGGACGAGGATTTCCAAGGGTTCGACCTCGCCCGGCTTCCCAAGCCGGAGGTGATCGAAGCGGCGGTCGCTAGGGTGGGAAACGACCTGAGCAACCTGCTAAAGGCCCCCGTCGCCGAGCCGTTCGTCGGACCCGCGATCCTTTCCGGGCGGGCGGCGGGCGTGTTTTTCCACGAAATCTTCGGCCATCGTTTGGAGGGCCATCGCCAGAAAGACGAATCGGAAGGGCAGACCTTTGCGAAAGCCGTGGGCACGCCGGTGTTGCCCGATTTCCTTTCCGTGAAATTCGATCCGACGCGCGAGACCATCGAATCCACCGATCTGAACGGCTACTACAAATACGACGACGAAGGCGTTAAGGCCGCGCCGGTGACGGTGGTCGAAAACGGGATCTTGAAGACGTTCCTGATGTCGCGATCCCCGATCCAAGGTTTCGATCATTCCAACGGTCATGGGCGTCGGCAGGCCGGCGCCGAAGTGGTCTCGCGGCAATCGAATCTGATTGTCGAATCGACGAACAAGGTGTCCGAGCGGGCCTTGCGCGCCATGCTGGTGGCCGAGATCAAACGCCAAAACAAACCCTACGGGCTTTACTTCGAGCAGGTCACCGGCGGCTATACACTGACGCAGCGGCGCGGCCTGCAGGCTTACACCGTTATCCCCCTGATTGTTTATCGCGTGTATCCGGACGGCCGTCCCGATGAGCTGGTGCGCGGAGTGGACATTGTCGGAACGCCGCTGGCAAGCTTCTCCAAGATCCTGGCGACGTCGGACAAACTGGCGGTGTTCAACGGCTACTGCGGCGCCGAATCGGGACAGGTTCCGGTGTCGGCCGTCGCTCCGGCGCTGCTGGTCTCGGAAATCGAGATCCAGAAGAAGGAACATTCGGTGGATCGGCCGCCGTTGCTGGCGAGGCCGACGGAGACCGGACAGTGATGTGCCGGCCTGCCAGGATCGCCTTTCGCTGGTTCGCATGCGTCTGCTGGCTTCTGCCCGCGCTCGCGGTAGCCGAAGATGCCGACCCGTTGTTGCGCGCGCTCACCGACGAGTTGGAGCGCTCGCGGCAGCTTCGGATCGCGGGCCTGGACGCCCCGTATTTCATCGAGTACCGTGTTGAAGACACGAATTCCTACAGCATTTCCGCCACTCTGGGCGCGTTGATCTCGCTGCGCGAATCGCATGTGAGAATTCCGATGGTGAGCGTGCGGGTGGGCGACTACGCCTTCGACAACTCGAATCATATTTATTCCGAAGCGCCCAGCGGCAGCCGCTACGCCCCCGATGAGCTCCCGCTCGAAGACAACTATTCGGCTTTCCGCCAGGTGCTCTGGTTGGCCACCGATCACGCCTATAAGACGGCCGAAGACGCTATCGCGCGCAAGCGTTCCTCGTTGAAGAACATGAGCGTTCCCGACCAGCTCCCCGATTTCTCCAAGGCATCGCCGATCCATGCCATATTGCCGGTAAAAAAGGAACCTCGCAACCCCGGCGTCTGGAAGGATCGCGTGGTCAAGCTGTCGGCGATTTTCGCGGATTATCCGCAAGTGCTGTCTTCCGGTATCGAGATGCACGTCTCGGAATCCACCAACTATGTCGTGAACTCGGAGGGGACCGCCGAGCGGACGCCCGAGGATGTGGCCTACATTCGGGTTCGAGCGAATGGGCTTGCTTCGGACGGCACAACCGTGCGCGATGCCGAAGTGATGCAAGCCTTCGACGAGAACGGGCTGCCCGCCGAGACCGAGCTGCGGCGTCAAGTGAGCGAAGTCGCCAAGGATGTCACGGCGCTCGCGCAAGCGCCGGCCGGCGAAGCTTACGACGGCCCGATGCTTTTCGAGGCTCGCGCCGCCGCCCAATTGTTCGGCCAAGTTCTGGGCGACAACCTTAAGGTGGCGCGCAAGCCGGTTACCGATCCCGGCCGCGCCGCGCCCCACGTCGCCAGCGAACTCGAGAATCGCGTCGGGTCGCGAATCCTGCCGGAATGGATGGACGTGGTGGACGATTCTACTCAAACGGAGTGGCGCGGCCACACGTTGCTGGGACATTATTCGTACGACATCGAAGGCGTCGCGCCAGAGCCGCTGCCGCTGATCGAAAAGGGACTGCTGAGAACGTACTTACTCACGCGAACACCCGCTTTCAAGGGCTTCGAAAGCTCGAACGGGCACGCGCGCCTGACCTCGCTGTTCGGGGCGCGCGGCGCCGGCTTCGGAAATCTGTTCGTCCGCGCGTCCCAGAGCATGCCCGCTTCCGACATGAAGAAGCAATTGATCGAGATGTGCGTCCAGCGCAACAAGCCCTATGGCATCCTGGTGCGGAAACTCGACTATCCTTCGTCCGCCTCCCTCGACGAGCTGCGGCGCATGGCTGCGGGCATGGCGCAATCCGGCGGAAGCGGCCACCCGGTCACGGCGCCGCTGCTGATTTACAAAGTCTATCCCGATGGAAAAGAGGAGCTGGTCCGCGCGGTCCGTTTTCGGGGCCTCTCCACGCGTTCGCTCAAGGATATCGTCGCCGCGTCCGACGAGAGCTACGTATTCGATTTGATCGATTCCAACGCGCCGCTGGCGTTAATGGGCGCCGGATCGTACTTAACCACCGCGTCGGTAATCGCGCCGGCGGTCCTGTTCGACGAATTGGAACTCGAGCCGATCCAGGAAGACGTCCCGAAGCCGCCGCTGGTTCCGCCGCCATCGTTAACCGGATTCTGAGTTAGGTTATGGGTCTTCTCAACCGCGCCATTTTTCGCGAAGTCGCCAACAGCGCGTTCCTGGGCACGGTGCTGTTCACGTTCGTGCTGTTCCTGCAGCGCGTGGGACGGCTATTCGAAATCCTGGTCCGGAACTCGGCGCCGCCCCAGACCGTCGCGCAATTGTTCGCTTTCGCCGTTCCCTTTACCCTGACTTTCACCGTCCCGTTGGGCGTGTTGGTGGGAGTGCTGATCGCCTTAAGCCGCATGTCGAGCGACGGAGAAATCACGGGCATGCGCGCGGCCGGTGTCCCCAGCCGCAGAATAATCGCGCCGGTAATGCTGTTCGCATTTATGGCCATGCTGGTGACGGCGGGCGCGTCGCTGTGGTTCACGCCCTTCGCCACTTGGCGCACGTACAAGGTGCTCACCCAATTGGTGGCGGCGGAGCTGACTTCCGGCGTGCAGGCGCGCGTGTTCGAAGAGCAGTTTCCCAATCGAATCGTGTATATTTCCGACGTGATTCCGGGACCGATTCTTCGCTGGCGCAACGTGTTCATCGCCGACACAACGCCGGTGGAGGATCAAAAGAAAGAGGACCACGATCGCGGAGACGCGCCCCGAGTCACCGTGGCCTCGGCCGCGCTCGCCGTCCCCGACGTCGCTCACAATCACATCCAGCTTTCCCTCACCAACGGCGCGACCTACGAGGTCGGAAAAGATGTCACCGAGTATTACACCTATTCCTCGCCTAGCCAAGGACAGATCCTGGAGGCTACTAAGCCAAGCGATCTGCACGCCAAAGGCTACACCGAGCTTGACACGATCCCGCTCTATCGGCTGGCCTATCACGACAAGAAGCTCGCGGCCGACGATGTGATCCAAGCGCGCATCGAGTTGCATCAGCGCCTGGCGTTGCCTCCCGCCTGCATCCTGCTCGCGCTGATCGGGATTCCGCTGGGTATTTCCTCGCGAAAGGGCGGCAAATCCACGGCGTTTGTTTTCACGGTTGCTCTGGCTTTCGTGTACTGGATGGGGCTGATTGCCGCCAACGGCGTCGCCAAGCAGCAAATACTGCCGGTGGGCCTGGCCATGTGGATCCCGAACGCCGTGTTCGCGCTGGTGGGCATGGTCCTGATCACCCGCTTGGAACGGCCTGGCGAGCGGGATTGGATCGGCCTGATCACCGGATGGATCACGTCGCTGCCGCGCCTGCTCCGCCGCGTTCCCGCCGGCGGATGGACCATGCGCCCGCAACGCCGCGCCTGGCGGCTGTTCCTGTTCCCGCAGATCATCGACGGCTACGTGCTCTATAGCTTCCTGTTCTACTTCGTCGTGTTCCTGGTGAGTTTTGTGCTGATGACGCACGTCTACACCTTCTTCGAGTTGCTCAGCGACATCGTGAAAAACCACATACGCATGATCCGGGTCCTCACCTACTTGTTCTTCTTGACGCCGCAACTGATCTACGACTCGGCGCGCATCAGCGTGTTGGTGGCGGTCCTTATCACTTTCGGAATTCTCACTAAGCACAACGAGATTACCGCTTTCAAGGCCAGCGGGATCAGCCTGTATCGGCTCTCGGTTCCAGTCTTGGTGGCGGCGCTGTTGCTGAGCGGCGGATTGTTTGCCTTCGATCACTACTACGTGCCTGGGGCGAATCGGATACAGGACGCCATACGCAAGGAGATCAAGGGCAAGCCGGTCCAGACTTACTTGCATCCGGAAAAGCAGTGGGTATTCGATCCGGGCTCGAACGACGATCCGAGGGTTTTCTATTACACCTATCTCGATCCGCAGCAAAAGGTCATGACAGGCGCGCAGGTTTACGAGTTGGATCCGGAGACCTTCCGTGTTCGGAAGCATATCTCCGCCGAGAAAGCGCGCTGGGAGCCCGCGCTCGGCACCTGGGTTTTCGAAAACGGCTGGAGCCGTGAGTTCGCCGGATTCCAGGAGAAAAAGTTCACCAACTTCAGCGGTCAAACGGCCACGTTCAAGGAAATAGACGAACGTCCGGATTACTTTTTGCACGAAGTGCTGCAGCACCAGCAAATGAATTTTCAGCAGCTCGCCGCGTATATCCGCGACCTCCAGCGCAGCGGAATCGACACCATCATGCTACAGGTGCAGTTCTACCGGAAATTCGCGCTGCCGCTCTTCGCGCTCGTCATGGCGCTGATCTCCATTCCGTTCGCCTTTATCGCCGGTAACCGCGGCGCGATGGCCGGCGTGGGAGTGAGCTTCGCGATTGCAATCGCCTATTGGTCCGTCGACAAAGTGTGCGAGCAGCTCGGCGACGTGAATCTGCTGCCGGCGACGCTGGCCGCCTGGTCGCCGGATATCTTGTTCGCGATGGCGGGCATGTATTTTTTCACGCGCCTGCGGACTTAACCCTACGGCCAGATGAGCAGCACCAAGAACAAGCCCAGCCACAATACCGTCAGAAAATGCCAGTACAGAGCCGCTACTGAGGTCCGGCTCCGCAGACGCTCCACATGCGGCCGCGTCGCCGCTGGAATCCAAGCGGCCGAAACCAGCAGGTAGCAGAGCGCCGCCATCCCTCCCAGCAAGTGCAGGCCGTGAGCGCTCGTCAGCACGTAAAACAGCGAGCTGTGGGGATTGTGCCGCAAGTAAATTCCCTGCCCGACGAGCTCCCGCAGGGCCATGAGCTGCGACGCCAGGAACGCTGAGCCGATGCCCAAGGTGATTCCGATCCAGCGCCGGTATCGCCGGCTGTTGCCGCCCTCCAACACGCTGCGACCAGTCTCCAGCGTCCAACCGCTGGCCAGGATGAGCGCGGTGCTAAGCCACAGCAGGCCTGGAACGCGGATGTGCTGCCAGCCGACGGGCGAACGCGAGCGCGCGTAGTAGGCCAAGCCCAGGGTGACGAACAGCATCGAAACCGAAACCAAGACCAGGCGCATCGCCAGCAGTCCCGCTCCCGGAATATAATTCGGATCGGGGTTGCCGTCGTCGCCGTCGCCGCCTCCGCCGCGGTCTGGACGTGGGTGGCGCGGACCGCCGCCATTCGAGTCGGCGAGCTTCCGTTCCTCGGTTTCAAGCACCGGAGGCATGCTTCTATTAAGATAAACCCGTATCGGCCGGCAGCGGTTAGGGCGTCGCCGGGACCATCCCCTAAAGCTTTAAGAAGGAGAATTTCATGCCACTCCGGTCTATGTTGGATGGAATTGTGCTCGTGCTTTCGCTGGCGTCGTTGTCGGGTGCACAAACGACTCCAATCGCCATCGTTCACGCAAGAATCATTGATGGTAGCGGTGCGCACTCAACGACCGACGGCATAGTGCTTCTGCGCGGGAAGCGCATTGAAGCTGTCGGCGCGGCATCGGCAGTTCGCGTGCCGGTGGACGCGCGCATCCTCGATGCTGCAGGCAAGACCGTAATGCCCGGGCTAGCCGATATGCACGTGCATTTGACTGGCGGCTGGAATGGCGAGAACACGGACATGCTTGGCTACCAGAGATATCTGAATGCACTGCTATATGCCGGGGTCACCACGGTTCTGGACACCGGCAACATACAGCCGTACATTCTGCAAATACGCCAGGAGGTGGCGAGCGGCCGGATCTTAGGGCCCCGGATCTATTGTGCCGGAGCTCTAATTGATGGGCCCGATCCAATCTGGCCCGAGATAGCATTAACTGTATCTTCAATCGCGCAGATACCGGCGCTGGTGCAGCGCCAAAAAAGGATCGGAGTGGATGCGTTGAAGGCCTATGCCGGCCTTTCCGTTCCAGAGGTGACCCGGCTGGCCGCGGAGGGAGCGAAAGCGGGACTCCGCGTCTTTGTCGATCAGGGCCGGCGTAACGGTTCCATCGATTTAATGAATTCCGGCATAGCGGCATTTGCGCACCTGCCCGGCTCCGTAATGGACGAAAACGCGCTTGACCTGGCCAGGGACAAACAGATTGCGTTCATTACAACCCTTGCCTCGTTCGAGGCTTTGGCAGAGAGTCGATTGCGGAATTTGGACTTCCTTAGTGAGCCTTTGATTGCCGATACCACTCCGCCCTGGTTTCTCGACCAGCTGCGCCAGTTCGCGGGGCGCCCTGGCACGGCGGAAGCCGCTGCGAGAAGAAAACTCTGGATGCAGCAGGTTCAAGCGGCTGAGACAAATGCGCAGAAGTTATGGAGTAAGGGCGTGCTGGTGGTTGCGGGTACGGACGCCCCTTATCCTGGTGATTTTCAGGGGGAAGGAGTACATCGCGACCTGGAATTGTTGGTCGAGGCTGGTTTGACGCCCCTTCAGGCAATCCAGTCCGCGACGCGCAACGCCGCTCGACTAATGAACGCCGTCGACGACTGGGGGACTCTGGAGCCGGGGAAACTGGCTAACGTTCTGGTAATCGACGGCCGACCCGATCAGAACATCCGGGACACGCATAACGTTGAAATCGTCATTAAAGAGGGTGTAGTTCTTGACCGCCAGCAACTGAAGTTTAATGCAGCTCGCGATCCCGGGTTTCTGACCTCCTCATCGCTAAGTTCTGTTCCATAATCGGGGTTGCCGTCGTCGCCTCCGCCGCGGTCTGGACGTGGGTAGCGCGGACCGCCGCCATTAGAGTCGGCTAGCTTCCGTTCCTCGGTTTCAAGCAGCGGAGGCATGCTTCTATTAAGATAAACCCGTATCGGCCGGCGGCGGATAGGGCGTCGCCAGGACCATACACTAAGCTTGTAAACTACTTGCCAATCCAACGGCACTTCGGATAGAGTGGGTCAACGGAGGAGCGTGCATGGCATTTTGCCCGAATTGTGGATCGTCGGTGGACGGCCGGTTCTGCCAAACTTGCGGGGCTGCAGTCGGGGCCGCGCCGGCAGGTGGAGGACCCGCGCCATCGCCGGGACCTGTTCCGCCGCCTCAAATTGCGGCAGCCGGCATGACCGATAACGTAGCGGGCGCCCTGTGCTATCTGTTCGGTTTGATCACCGGTATCCTGTTCCTGGTTCTGGCGCCTTACAATCAGAGCCGCAGCGTAAAGTTCAATGCGTTTCAATCCATTTTCTTCAACATCGTTTGGATCGCTGCCTGGATCGTTCTGACCATCGTCGCCATCGCGCTGCATGTTATCCCGGTTCTGGGAGCCGTGCTATCCGTAACCCTCAATTTACTGCTGTTGATCGGCGGATTGATTGTTTGGCTCTACCTGATGTTCAAGACCTACAACAATGAGAAAGTAATGTTGCCGGTGATTGGTCCGATGGCTGAAAAACAGGCGGGAGTGTAGGAGCTCCTAAGCGTCTAGCGCAAGGCTTTTTCCTTCAAATACGCGATCAACGCGGCGGGATCGTCAGTGATAATCGCGTCCACCCCGGCGTCGATCAATCTCTGCCAGTCCTTGGGTGTGTCGGCGGTCCACGGAACTACTTCGAGCTTGGCTTGGTGAGCCGATTTCACCTGCTCGGGCGAGACCAAATGGAAGGCCGGCGAGACGATGCCGGCTTCGGCTTCCTG
>Ga0302324_100004758_pt1 | contig 29946 bp, 23 predicted proteins | sample Palsa_T0_1_FD_201949 | JGI IMG/M metagenome (GOLD analysis project Ga0302324, IMG submission 201949) | Peat permafrost microbial communities from Stordalen Mire near Abisko, Sweden - Palsa_T0_1 | ecosystem: Environmental > Terrestrial > Soil > Palsa > Peat permafrost | place: Sweden: Abisko...
GAGCACGCCTCTTGGCCCCCAGACCGGGGGAGGAATGGGCGCGCGGGAGAGCGGGTAGTCCTGGCAGTGTGAAGACAGCGCCGCGACATCGCCGACGACCCGGAGCAACCCGTACAGGAGCTGAACGGAAGGATGCGAGCACTCACCAAAGCCGGTGAACGAGATTGGCCCCGCCGCCTACGCCGGCGTAAAGCCCGCGCCGGCGCCGCTTCGCGTCCCGACATTCAGACCGAGGTAGGTACGCCCCTGGAATCGGTAGTGCTGCGCGTCGATCGAGAAGCGCTGGCCGCCGGGAAGCGCTCCCTGCGCGAGCGTGCGGACGCCGCCAGGAAGGAACTTCACCGGCTGCGAATGGACCGAGGCTCTCGCGGGAGCTCGTGATCGCTGAGAGCTCCCGCAGGCGGCGACCCCGCAGGCGAGGAAACCGGCGAGCACGATAGCTCGAACGCGCACGCCGCCAGCATGGCAAAGGCCAGAAGCCCGCCGACCCCCACCGTAGTCTCCGGCGCGATGGGGTCCGACAGAGCCGAGGGGCGTGCCGAACGCCGAGCCGCGGTGATCGGCGCCGCCAGCGTCGCGCTGCTCGCCGCGGCGATCGTCTCGGACTTCGTGATCGGCTCCTTCTGGGCCAAGCACGCGATGCTCACCTCGCTGCTCGCGAGCATGCTCATCGTGGTGATCTCCGTCGCGGTGGTCAACGAGCTGATCGAGCGCCGCGAGCGGCGTCGCTGGAGCCTGCTCGCCCAGGGCGTGATGTTCGCGCTGGTGCAGAGCGCGCGCCTCACCTGGACCTCACTCGTCGAGGTGCTGCGCCTGACCGAGGTCCACACCGGCTCGGTCGAGTCACTGCTCAGCGCGGCGCGGGTCGCACTCGATCGCGGTCGCGTGTCCGAGGCTACGCGCGGGCTGCTCGCCGACCCCGAGCGGCGTCAGCGTCTCCAGCGGGTACTCGAGCGCCTCAGCGACCATACCGGCGAGGTGATCGCCAAATGGGCCACCGTGCTCGTCGGGGCGGCCCCGTACGCCGCCCTCCTCGACGGCCACGTCGAGCTCCAGGGCCGCCTCGAATGGCTGACCTCGGTGCTGGGGCACCGCGAGCCCGCGGACGAAGGAGGTCGCAGCCCGCGGCTGACCCGCGCGAGTATCGCCACCGAGCACGCGGACGAGTTCGACGACGACTGGATCCACGACATGGTCGTCTCCATCACCGCGCTGGCAACGCAGCTCGACTACAACTCTCGCGAGCTCGCCTTCGAGCTCGTCGCGGCCGACTGGTGGAACGAGCGGACGCAGGCGCTGATCGACGGGTCAGGCGCCCCCGCGGAGCTGTGAGAGGAAGTAGACCAGCGCTTTGAGCTGACGCCGAGGCAGGCTCTTGTACGAGGGCGCGGGGTGGAGGAGGGCGCGGGTGATATCACGGCGCGCGGCGATTTGTGACCGGCGCCTCGCCCGCCAGCACCGCGAGGTCGCGCCGGGCCCACACCAGGCGCGACCACAGTCCCGCCGCCTCCATCCAACCCTGCTGATCGGCCACGCTGCTCGGAGTGTCGTAGTCACCGTCAATGGGGGTCACTGCGTCGGCGGGGTCGTCGGGGACGACCACGTCGCCGAGCACGAACCGCCCGCCCGGCGAGAGCGCCGCCGCCACGCGCGAGAACAGGTCAGCCTTTTCCGGGCCGTCGAGGTGGTGCACGGCGAGCACCGCGACCACGAGGTCGAACGGGCCGTCGGGGAGTGGATCCTCGAGTCGCGCGACGATGAGCTCGACCCGGTCGGCCGGAAGCGCCGCGCGGGCGTGATCGAGCATCCGACCGCTCGCGTCGATGCCGGTGAGCGATGCGTTCGGATGCCGCGCGAGTACCCGCCGGGCGGTCTCGCCGGTACCCGTCCCGAGCTCGAGGATGCGGCGCGCGCCCGCTCCCGTGGCGCCCGCCGCTTGCTCCTGGAGCTCCTCGTAGTCGGGCACCTCCTCGCGCATGAGCGCGAGGTAACTCTCCGGATCCCAGTGGAACCGGGCCACGCAAAAGAGCCTAAAGGCAATCGCCCGTCGGGCGACACCACGCCTCCAGATCTCCGCCGCTGGGCCATGGCCCTGGGCACGCGGCGAAGCCACGATGGCAGCGTGGCTGAAGCGGTAGAGCACGAACCCCGGATCGAGGGCGCCCCCGAGGACGCCGGCTGCCGGGAATGGGTCGATCACGTGATCGTCTGTGGGCTCCACGAAGTGGGTCTGCGCACCGTCGAGCAGCTGCGGCTTGCCGGAGCTCGCGTGGTGGTGCTCGACGACGACGCGGATGAACGCTTCGCGCGGGTGGTCCGCGGCTGGGGGATACCTCAGCTCCCACGCGGGGCCCACCTCACCGAGCCCCTGTACGACGCCGGGATCTCCGGGGCCGCAGCGGTGGTGTGCATCGAGTCGAGCGACCTGAAGACGCTCGAGACCGTGCTCCTCGTGCGAGACCTGCGGCCCGAGGTCCGCATCGTCGCCCACCTCGACAATCCGGCCGTCGCACGTGCGGTCGAGGAGGTCACCGGCGCGGCAACCGTGCTCGATGTGGCCGCCCTATTCGCCCCCTCCGTGATCGAGGCTTGTCTGGGGCGGCGGGCGCACGACATCTCGCTCGGGTCGGCCAATTTCGTCACCGTCGAGGTGATCGCCCCCAGGTCGGCCACGCTTCGAGAGTTGTACGGAAGCCTCGTCCCGCTCGGCGTGGCCACCGACGCCGACCAGGAGCCGGTCGTCTGCCCGGGGCGGGACCAGCGTGTCAGCCACGGCGACCGAGTGACGCTGCTGGGCACGCCCGAGGAGCTCGCAGCCGCCGGGATCCGCACCGGCGCACCGGCCGGTGCCGACGTGGCGCAGGTCGGCCATCGCGCGCTCGGCGGGGCGCGCAGGCTGATCGCCAACCTGACGGTTGAGGGCAGCCGCGCCCTGCGGATCGCCCTCGGGTGCGCCGTCGGGCTGCTCGTCCTCTCGACCCTGGTCCTGCACTTCGGCTACGTGACCCGCACGGGTCATCACCTCGGGATTATCAGCGCGATCTACTTCACCGTCGAAACCGTGGCGACGGTGGGCTTCGGCGACTTCTCGTTCTCGACCCAGCCGACCTGGATGGAGATCTTCGGGATCGGCCTGATCCTCGCGGGGACCACGATGGTGACGACGATCTTCGCGCTCCTGACCAACACGCTCGTGTCTCGTCGGATCGCCCAGTCGCTCGGGCAGGCGCGTATTCCGGGGATGAGTGGACACGTCGTCATGGTCGGCCTCGGATCGGTGGGGATGGAGGTGCTCGACGGACTGCTCACCCGCGGCCGCGAGGTGGTGGTGGTCGAGCGCGACGAGACCAATCGCTACCTCAACCAGGTCCGTCAGCGGGGCGTACCGCTCGTGCTCGGTGACTCGACGCTCGCGCAGACGCTCGACTCGGTCAACCTCTCGCGCGCCTCCTCTGTCGCGATCGTGACTTCGGACGACCTCACCAACATCGAGACCGGTCTCGCCGTGCGCGACCGGCTCGGCGATCGCTGGGCCGAGGTGCCTGTCGTCCTGCGGGTGTTCGATCGCGAGCTCGGCCGGCGACTCGAGCAGAGCTTCCACTTCCGGCACGTGTGGTCGACGGTGGCCATCGCCGCCCCCTGGTTCGTCGGCGCGGCGCTGGGGCTCGAGGTCCTCTACAGCTTCTACGTCGGGAGCCACCCGTTTCTCCTCGCTCGCCTCGCGGTTCGCAGCGGTGGAGGGCTCGAGGGGCTGGCCATGAGCGAGCTCTCGGCCCGCATCCGCGTGATCGCCATCGACCGCGCCGCCTCGGGCGGCGAGCTCGAGCACCCACCCCGGAGGGAGACGCGGCTCGAGTCCGGAGACGATGCCTACCTCGCCGGCCCCTACGAGGAGCTGCTGCGCGTGCTCAAGCGGGAGCGGGAGGGCCGTACCGGGGACCCGTCCTAGAGCCGGTCGCGAGCTTCTCGCGCGCGCACGCGCGACCCGCGCACACGAGGGAAATCGCCCCTCCCAGCATGCCTTCCTGGCCGGCTTCACGAGAGCGTAGGAACCCCCAACCGTCTCCCGTCTCCCGCTCCGAAGCCGTACCATCGCCGGGAAGCCGTACCATCGCGAGACCAAACGAGCGCTTGTAGCGCCCCGAGCCTCGCGAAGCTCAAGCTAATCGACCCATGGAGCTCCCTTGCGCATACTGATTCTCGGTGGAGACGGCTTCTGTGGCTGGCCCACGTCCCTGCATCTGTCCGCGTGCGGTCACGATGTCGCCATCGTGGACAACCTCGCCCGGCGTAACGCCGACGTCGAGCTCGAGGCGGAGTCGCTGACTCCGATCAAGCCGCTCGGCACGCGCCTGAAGGTTTGGCGTGAGCTCACCGGCCATGACATCCCGTTCCATCGCCTCGACGTCGCCAAGGACTACCAGGAGCTGCTCGAGCTGCTGGTCGAATACCAGCCCGACGCCGTTGTGCATTTCGCCGAGCAGCGCGCCGCTCCCTATTCGATGAAGAGCTCGTGGCACAAGCGCTACACGGTCAACAACAACGTGAACGCCACCCATAACCTCCTCGTCGCGCTCGTCGAAGCCGAGCTCGACACCCACGTTGTGCACCTGGGCACGATGGGTGTCTACGGTTACGGCACCGCGGGCGTGAAGATCCCCGAGGGCTATATCCGCGCGCGTTTCGACGCCGATGGGGGTGGGGAGGTCGAGCAGGAGATCCTCTACCCGGTCAATCCGGGGAGCGTCTACCACATGACCAAGACCCAGGATCAGCTCCTCTTCGCGTTCTACAACAAGAACGACGGCACCCGGGTCACCGACCTCCATCAGGGCATCGTCTGGGGGACGCAGACTGCGGAGACCCGGCTGGACGAGCGCCTGATCAACCGCTTCGACTACGACGGCGACTACGGGACCGTGCTCAACCGCTTCCTGATGCAGGCGGCGGTCGGCTACCCGCTCACCGTGCACGGCACGGGCGGCCAGACGCGCGCCTTCATCCACATCCGGGACACCGTGCGCTGCATCCAGCTGGCGATCGAGAACCCACCCCAGCGCGGCGAGCGGGTCCGGGTCTTCAACCAGATGACCGAGACCCACCGGCTCGAGGATCTCGCCCAGCTCGTCTCCCGCCTGACCGGTGCGGAGATCGACCACGTCGAGAACCCGCGCAAGGAAGCGGCGGAGAACGAGCTGTTCGTGGAGAACCAGCATCTGGTCGACCTCGGGCTCAACCCGATTCGCCTGGAGGACGATCTGCTCGAGGAGGTCACCGAGATCGCCCGTGCCTACGCCGATCGCTGCGATAAGTCGAAGATTCCCTGCAGCTCGAAGTGGATCCAGCGCAAGGCGCCGGCAGTGGCGCTGAGCAAGTGAACGGCGACGACTGCGTCGTCGCTTGCGAGTTCGCCTGGCGGCAAACTCGGGGAATGGACCTATGAGCACGCCCGCCTCCGGAGACCTGGCCGGGAGCCGGATCCTCGTGACGGGCGGCTCGGGTTTCATCGGCCGGCACGTCGTCTCAGAGCTCTCGGCCGCCGGCGCTCACGTCCGGGTGATCGACCTCCAGCCGCACCCCGACCCCGCGGTCGAGATCGTCATCGGTGACCTCGCCGAACCTGAGGTGATCGAGGCCGCGCTCGAGCGAGGAATCGACGCGATCGTCCACCTCGCAGCGGTGACCTCGGTGCTGAAGTCGCTTGAGCATCCCGAGCTCACCCAGCGCACGAACGTGACGGCCACGGCCGCGCTCCTGGAGGCGGCCCGGGTTGCGGGAGTGAGGGCGCTGGTCTTCACCTCGACCAACGCGGTCGTCGGGCCGATGGAGGGCCCGGCGATCTCGGAGTCCTCGAGGCTGCGACCGCTGACGCCGTACGGAGCAACCAAGGCCGCGGGCGAGATGCTCATGTCCGCCTACACCGAGACCCTCGGCGTGCGCTGCGCGTGCCTGCGCCTGACCAACGCCTACGGGCCGGGGATGCAGGCCAAGGACAGCATCGTCGCCCGTCTGATGCGCGCCATCCGCACGGACGCGACGTTCGAGATCTACGGCGACGGCACGCAGGTGCGCGACTACGTCCACGTCAGCGACATCGTTGCCGCCATGCGTCTCGCTCTCGTCGACGAGTCCTGGCGCGGGCCGACGGTGATCGGGAGCGGCACCTCGCTGTCGGTGCTCGAAGTTGTGGCCGCGGTCGAGAAGGTCAGCGGCGCTTCGATCTCCGTGCGCCACGGCCCGGCGAAGCCAGGCGAGATGCCCGCGGTCATCGTCGACAACAGCCGCGCGCGTGCCGCCGGTTGGTCGCCCCGCTTCGACCTCGCCGGCGGCCTCGAAGGCGTGTGGGAGGAATGGTCACACGCCGACATGGCCGTCTTGGCCGCTCCCCGGTGATGTCAATGGCCACGCGACCATTCGCCACCGATGTAGAGGTGGCCCGCCTTCGCCCGGAGGAGCAGGCTGCGGCCGCCGCGTTCCTGGCCGCCCATCCGCCCGGCGTCGGCGCACCCCTGGCCATCGTCATCGCGGCGTTCAACGAGGAGCCCACGGTCGCCCAGGTTGTCGCCGAGATTCCCAAGGAGGCGGCGGGCCTGGCCAGCGAGGTCATCGTCGTCGTCGACGGCGCGCGGGACGCCACCGCCGAGAAGGCGCTGTCGGCCGGTGCCCTCGTGTGCGACGTCCTAGTCAACCGGGGGCAGGGGGCGGCGCTCCGCCTCGGCTACTGGCTCGCGCGGGCCCGGGGCGCGCAGGTCATCGCCACGCTCGACGCCGACGGCCAGTACGAGCCGGAGGAGCTGAGTCGGGTGATCGAGCCGATTGTGTCCGGGCGCGCCGATTTCGTTTCGGGGTCTCGCCGTCTCGGCGCCGAGCTCACGACCGACGCTGTGCGGCACGCCGGGGTGATCCTCTTCGGCGCCCTGATCAGCGTCCTCATCCGCCAGCGCATCACCGATCCCGCCTGCGGGGTGCGCGCCATGCGCTCCGAGGTGACCGCGGCGGTCACGCTCGAGCAGCCCCAGTATCAGGCCTCCGAGCTCATGATCAGCGCTGCCCTGAACGGCTTCCGCCTGATCGAGGTCCCCACCACGATGCGCGACCGCGGAGCCCACGCGACGAAGACCAAGAAGGGCGGCAACTTCGGCTACGGCATGCGCTTCGCGCGTGCGGCCATCACCACATGGAACCGCGACCGTACGAGGTCGCGCCGGGCTTTGCGCTAGCGGCGGTGCCGCCTGGGGGCGCTGCTAGGGCGTGTGGTCGGAATTGACAGCCGGCACCGGGCGGTCGGGGCGGACCGCCGGCATCAGGCCCCAGGAGCGCAGCGCCGCGCGTATCCGGCTCTGCTCGGAGAAGACCCAGAACTCGTAGAGCGCGAACTTGGCGACGAAGAGCACCGCGAACACTGCCAGGTAGGAGCCCGTCACCAGGATCATGCGGATGCCGTAATGGGCGGGGATGCTCTGTACGTGTGCCTTCGTCCACGCGGTCGACAGCGACGTCAGGACCAGGCTGATAATCGAGGTGAGGGCATACCCGAAGACCTCCCGGCCGAGCTCCGGACGGCCGCGACGGCGCCAGGCCCAACGGCGGTTGAGGATCCAGTTGGGGATCGCGCCGGCGGTGAACGCGCAGATCGAATCGGTGGTCGTGCCCACGTTGAACACGAAGAGAATCGCGAAGACGATGGCGCTCGTCAGGGCAGCAACGACCGAGCCGAGGGCGTAGCGCGTGATGCGAACGCCGAGAGCCGAACGACGCAGCTCATGGAAGCGATCGAGCGTGGACAAGATGCTTAAGCCTACCGTCTCGGGCATAGGAACACCGATTCGCGACGGCCCCGCGAATCCCTCGCCGGCGGCGGCGACGATCCCCAGGTGCTCATGCCGTCTTGGCCGCCGCCGCCTCGCTCATCGAGATCATCCGGCGCACGAATCGCCCCGTGCGCGTGGGCAGGTCGGCCAACGGAAACCAGCGCACCTCGGCGATCTCGACCCGATCCGCCACCGGGGAGACGTCGCCCACGGCTGCTCGGAAGCAATACATGGTGTCCTTGCGATGCTCGTACCTGGCGAAGAAATCGCCGAGCGGGCTCCAGTCCGAGATTGACAGGCCGAGCTCCTCGAGCGTTTCGCGCCGGGCCGCGTCAAGCGGCGCCTCACCGCGCTTGATCGCGCCCCCCGGCAGTTCCCACGCCCGCCGGTCACCGTATGTGTGGCGCACGAGCAGCACCTCGTCGCCCCGCGTGATCACGCACTTCGCGCCACTCTGCTTTGGCCGCGCGATAAACCAGTACACGCGCGCCAACTGGTAGGCGACGCGGTAGAAGCGAGAGAGCAGCCATGCGCGATCGGGCATGGAAACGAGTGTATGGGGGCGGGCGGGTCCGGCCCGCCGCCCCGTCCGGAATCACCCGCCGCTGCTCAGACCAATCGGTGCCGCCAGCACCGCGTCGGTGATGCCGAAGGCGTCGACCAGGAGACCGGCTTCGGTGCGCACTTCGTCGCACAGGCGGTTGACCTCGCGGGTGATCGCCTTGGTCCGGGCGCTGGTGAGACGGCCGTGCTCCTCGAAGAAGCCCCTGTCCTCCTCGACGTTGGCGAGCGCGTAGAGGTCGCAGAGGCGGTTGAGGGGCTCGCGCAGTCCGTCGTCCGTGCAGTTCTCGATCGCGCGCACGAACGCCTCGAGGATCACCCGATCGATGTGCGATCGGGCGGCGTTGACCGCGTGATCCTGGACGGCGCGGAAGACCTCGAAGGGGTCGTAGCCCTCGCTGAGGCCGCGCTTGAAGCGGTTGGCCACCGAGGCGACGATGTGGCCCTCGCGCCACCGGAAGAGATCGAGCTGGTATTCGCGATCGAGCAGGTTGCGACTCTCGTCACCACTCGGCACCGCGTCCGAGATCACCTGCGCGAGCTTGCGGGCGAACACGCGCTCGATCACGGTCTCGACGAGCTGGGAGGTGACGAAGGTCACCATCCCCACAGGATCGAGCCCGCCGAAGTGGTCGCTGTAGTTGGTCAGCAGGCCTCTGGCGGCCAGCAGCATCAGGACGGTGTTATCGCCCTCGAAGGTGGTGAAGATGTCGACGTCGGCCCGCAGGGCGGCAAAGCGGTTCACGGCCATGTAGCCGGCGCCGCCGCAGCACTCGCGGCAGGTCTGGATCGTCGTGATCGCGTGCCAGCTCGCGGTCGCCTTCATCGCCGCGGCCAGCGACTCGAGCTCGCGCCGATCGCTGTCGGGCGCCTCCGCCGCCTGGCGCGTCCCCGCCCGCGGCGCCTTCGCCGTCGCCGGTACCTCCGTGGTGTCACCGGTTCCCTCCCCGGCGCGGCCGCCGAATACGGCGTCGAACTTCGCCGTGAGCTCCTGCTGGGCGAAGTGAAGGGCGTAGGTCTTGGCCAGAGCCGGCATCAGGCGCCGCTGATGCGTGCGGTAGTCCAACACCACGACCTCTTCATCACCAGGGGGCCCGAACTGCTTCCGGCGCAGCCCGTAGCGCACGGCGATCGTGAGCGCGGTCTTGGCCGTCGTGACCGAGGCCGCCGAGATGCACACCCGGCCCTGCACGAGCGCTCCGAGCATGGTGAAGAAGCGCTTGTTGGGATTCTCGATCGGACTCGTGTACTCGCCGTCGGCGGCGACGTCGCCGTAGCGGTTGAGCAGGGCATCGCGGGGCACACGAACGTTCTCGAACCAGATCCGCCCGTTGTCGACACCGTTGAGCCCCATCTTCTCGCCGCAGTCCTCGATCCGGATCCCGTCGCACACGTTGCCGCGCTCGTCACGCAGCGGTACCACGAGGGCGTGAACGCCGTGTGACTCTCCGGCCACGATCAGCTGTGCGAACACGGCTGCGACCCGACCGTGGCATGCGGCGTTCCCGATGTACTCCTTGCGCGCCTCGTCCCCCGGGGTGTTCACGACGAACTCCTCGGTGGCAAGGTCGTAGGTGGCGGTCGTGCCCAGTTCCTGCACGTTCGAGCCGTGGCCGGCTTCCGTCATCGCGAAGCACGCGGGCAGGGCGAACGACGCGGTGTCCTCGAGGTAGCGGTCGTGATGGACCTTGGTGCCGAGCTGCTGGATCGCGCCGCCCCACAGACCGAACTGGACGCCGACCTTGACGAGCAGCGAAAGGTCACCGAGCGCGAGCGTCTCGAACGAGGCGACGTTCGCACCCGGATCGTCGGCGCCGCCGTACTCGGCTGGGAACCCGAGCGCGGTTCCACCCTCGGCGGCGAGCATCTTCATCCACTCGAACACCCGCTCTCGGTACTCCGCCGTGGGCAACCCGATCACCGACGTAACGTCGACCTGGGCAAGGCGCTCGCGCACGCGCTCGCGTATCTCCGCATAGGGGGCGTCGAGCACGCGTTGGAGCGCGGAGGAGTCGAACGTCGCTTGGGCCTCGGTCATCGTGCGCAGAATATGCCTGAACGGGTCGGCGGTGAATCCGAGTGCCCGGCGACTACCATGCGCGCAGGATGGCCCAGCGTGATTCCTCGCAGTGGACCCCCGAGGAACGAGCTCTCGAGGAGCGTGCACGCGCCGTCCGAGCGCGCCGGGATCGCAGCAAGACCGCCGAGGAGCGGCTCGAGGAGACTCTTCGACTCAGCAGGCTGATGAGCGAACTGCGGCAAGGTGCGCCGTCCGATGTTCCAGGCCGATGAGCTGCTCCTCGCCCTGCGAAAGGCCGAGGTCAGGTTCGTAGTCATCGGCGGGATCGCGGTCGGCGTGCACGGCTACGTGCGCGCGACGAAGGATCTCGACATCGTCCCCGATCCGGAGCCTGAGAACCTCTCGCGATTGTCGTCACTTCTGCGTGACCTCGGCGCGCAGCACGTAGGGGTCGGTGACTTCTCCCCGGATGAGTTCCCCTATGACCCGATGGACCCGCGCCAGCTCGCCCAGGGAGCGAACTTCCGCTTGGAGACTGGCCTGGGCCCGCTCGACATCATGCAATGGGTTGCCGGCATCGAGGACGACCCGGCCTACCCGGCGCTCTCGCGCGAAGCGATCACGGTGCCGTTCCGGGGCGGGGAACTGCTCGTGTGCGGACTCGACCACCTCCGCGCGATGAAACGCGCCGCCGGCCGCGAGCAGGATCTCCTGGATCTGCGGGAGCTGGAGGCCTAGGCCTCTGGCCGGGCTCGCCGCACGGCTATGGCGTCGCGGCGACTAGGGATGTTTCGCGCCTCATAGCCCAGGCGTATGATCGAACCGTGGAGGGTCGGGTTCTGTGAGCGTCGCCGCCGTCCGTCGCGCCGAGCGCGAGGCGAGTGGCAAGCCCAGCATCGCTTTCGTCTTCGGGGGGCTGATGCTCGTGCTCCTGATGGCGGCACTAGACCAGACGATCGTCTCCACGGCGCTTCCGACGATCGTCGGTGACCTCGGGGGCCTGAACCACATCTCCTGGGTGGTGACCGCGTACCTGCTCGCGCAGACGGCGGTCACGCCGGTGTACGGAAAGCTCGGCGACATGTACGGCCGCAAGGTCGTGCTCCAGGCCGGCCTCGTCGTCTTCCTTCTCGGTTCGGCGCTGTGCGGGCTGAGCCAGAGCCTGACCGAGCTGATCGCCTTCCGGGCCCTCCAGGGCCTCGGCGGCGGTGGGTTGATCGTGAGCGCGCAGGCGGCGATCGGCGACGTCGTCTCGCCCCGCGAGCGCGGCCGTTACCAGGGCTACTTCGGCGCCGTGTTCGGCATCGCCAGCGTGATCGGTCCGCTGCTCGGCGGGTTCCTCACCACGAATCTCACTTGGCGGTGGATCTTCTACGTGAACCTCCCGATCGGGGTGCTCGCGTTTGCCGTGCTCGCCGCTACGCTGCCGGCGCGGACCGAGCGAGTCCAGCGACGGATCGACTACATGGGTGCCGGGCTTCTCGCCTCCGCGCTGGCGGCGATCGTCCTCCTGACCACGCTCGGCGGCACGAGCTACGCGTGGGACTCGGCCTTCATCGTCGGACTCGGCGTCGCCGCTGTCGTGCTCCTGATCGCCTTCGTCGTCGTCGAGCGGCGCGCGCCGGAGCCGGTCCTGCCCATGCGGCTGTTTCGCAACCGCGTGTTCTCGGTCACGGCCGGGATCGGGTTCGTGGTCGGCTTCGCGCTGTTCGGCTCGATCGTCTACATCCCGCTCTTCCTGCAGGTCGTCAACGGCGATACTCCCACCGGCTCGGGCCTGCGGCTGCTGCCGCTGATGATCGGCCTGCTGACGACCTCGATCGTCTCCGGTCAGCTGATCAGCCGCACCGGGCGCTACAAGATCTTTCCGATCATCGGCACGGCGGTGCTCGTCGTGGGTCTAGCGCTCCTTTCGACCATGAGCGCGAGCACTACGAGTCTCGAGTCCTCGGCCTACATGCTGGTGGTGGGCCTCGGGCTTGGCTGCACGATGCAGGTGCTGGTCCTCGCCGTGCAGAACTCGGTCGATTATCAGGATCTCGGCGTCGCCACGTCGGGGGCGACGCTGTTCCGCTCGATCGGCGGGGCGGTGGGCACGGCCATTCTCGGCTCGATCTTCTCCAACCGACTGAAGACGAACCTGGCCAGCGCGCTCGGGAAGCTGCGCTCGCCCTCGGTGACCCCCGCCATCGCCAAGAAGATCCAGGGCGGCGCCGACAACCCGGCCGCGCTCAAGAAGCTTCCGCCGATGCTCCACACCGCCTATATCCACGCGTTCACGAACGCACTCACTCCCGTGTTCCTGGTCGCCGCGGGCGCGTCCGCCGTGGCTTTCCTTCTCAGCCTCGCCCTCGAGCAGCGGCCGCTGCGCGACTCGGTCACCGCGGCGTCGGGGATCGGCGAGAGCTTCGCCGTCCCCAAGCACACGGACTCGCTGGCCGAGATCTCCCGAGCCCTCGGCGTCCTTCTGGGGCGCGAGGGCCGGCGCCGCGTCGTGCAGCGGCTGGCCGAGGAAGCCGGGGTCGACCTCTCCCCGGCGGCGTGCTGGGTGCTTGTGCGGCTGAGCGAGGATCCTCATAGCGATCTTGCGAAGGTCTCCGCGAGCTTCGACGTGCCGCTCGAGGTGGCGCAGCGGGGCCTCGAGGAGCTCAAGCAAAAGGGGGTGGTGCTGGAGACGCCCAGCCCCGATGGGAGTACTCCCACGTATACGCTGAGGCCAGCGGGCAAGGAGGCGGTCGAGAAGCTGATCGCCGCGCGGCGCGCGAGCCTGGCGCGCCTGCTCGACGGCTGGTCTCCCGACCAGAACGTCGATCTCGCGCACCTGCTGACGCGGCTCGCCACCGAGCTCGTCGGCGAGCGGCCGCCCGAGGTCGCGGCCGGCGCGGGCGCCCGCGGGTAGGCTCGCTCACTTCGACAGGCGACCGAGCCCAATGGGCCTGAACAGCCTGCCGCGGACGAAGCGACCGAACCCTCGCTTGGCGAACAGGCCCGTGACCCCGAGCAGGACCACGAACACCCCGGCGAGGAGTGCCACGGTGGCGAGCACCCTAGGCCAGTTGGCGCGAAGGGCGTTACGCATTCGCGTGAGGGTCTCAGCGGCGCTGTCGCCGGCCACGGCGAGCGCGACGGCGATCACGATCAGCGGCAGCACAAAGCAGACGTTGAAGAGGACGATCAGGAAGATCTGACGGGTGACGCTGGGCTCCCCGCCGACGACAGCGGCGATGGCAGCAAAGTAGGGGAAGGCCGTCGGCAGCTCGACGGCGGTGATCGTCGCGCCGAGGATCGCGCTCGAGCGCCCATCGGGCGGGCGCCGCTCGGACTCCTTGGTCGCGAGCTCGTTGCGCTTGCGCCACAAGACCGCGGCGGCGACGAGCATGGCCACGCCCGCGATGATCTCGATGATGTGTCGGGCGTCGTGACCCGGGCGGGGGACGATGTCAAGGATGAGCTCGCCGGGCCCGAGCGCGATCAGCAACCCGCCGACGAGATAGACCGCGAACACGCCCAAGGTGAACTGCACGACTCGGCTCGCGGCCTGCTTGCCCTCCGCCATATAGAGGGCGGGGGCGATCGTCGTCGGGTTCAGTGAGTCGGCCAGTCCGATCGATATGACGATGCCGATGAGGCGAAGCATTCAGGCATTGTCCGGCCCGTCGCCAGCTCATGCAGCGTGGTTCATGCGAAGTGGAGCTCGTCGGCCTCGTCGTCGGACGCCGGCCGCTCGCAGGTGGGGCACCACCAGCGCGCTTCCATCGGGGTTCCGCACGCCGAATGCCTAGGAGCTTCGGCGCCTTCCTCGTTGCGGGCGCCCCAGCCCGCCAGCAGCCTCACGGCGCCGGCGAGCTCGCGGCCACCGGCGCTGAGCTCGTAGACGAAGCGGGGGGGTCGCTGGGAGTAAGGCCGGGCGACGACGAGCGCGCCGCGTTCGAGATGGCGCAGCCTCTGCGTGAGGACATTGGGCGCGATCCCGCGAACCTCCTCCTGTAGCTCTCCGAACCGCCGTGGACCGTCGAGCAGGGCGGCGACCACGAGCAGGGTCCAGCGGTCCCCGACCGTAGCGAGTGCGTCGGCGAGGGCGGAGCGGCCGGCCTCGGGGTTGCTGTCGGCGTCGGTGTTCATCGGCGGCGTGATCGTGATCGTACGGCGCTGCACAAGTGGTAGAGTAGTCACTTGCATGTCGCAAGTAACTAGCTTGGTGGATCGACGGTGTGCCCCAGAGCCGGCGCCACCTTTCGCCGAGCGAGCCCCACAGGAGAGCGCACCATGAATCTGCTTCTAGAGCTCGAGACCTCCGTCCAAGCGGCGGTCGACAACGTCGGCGCGGCCGTCGTCGGCCTCGGCCGCGGCTGGGGGGTCGGATCCGGTGTGGTGATCGCCCCCGGCCGCGTCCTCACCAACGCCCACAATCTGCGACACGACGAGACCACCGTCAGCTTCCACGACGGTCGCCGCGCCAACGCCCGCGTCGTCGGAGTCGACCACGACATCGACCTCGCCGTGCTCGAGGTCGACACCGCCGATGTCACGCCGATCGAATGGTCCGACGCGGCCGAGGAGGTCCCGATCGGGCGCGCCGTCCTGGCCCTCGCCAACCCCGGCGGGCGCGGGCTTCGCGTCACCCCGGGCTTCGTGTCCTCGAGCGCGCGGAGCTTCCGCGGACCGCGGGGCCGCCGGATCGCCGGCGCCCTCGAGCACACCGCGCCGCTGCCCCGTGGCTCCTCGGGCGGTCCTTTGACCGACCTCGAAGGGCGCCTCCTCGGCCTCAACTCGCTGCGCGTCGAGGGCGGGCTGATCCTCGCCATTCCCGTCGACGGCGCCCTGCGCGAGCGCGTGGACGCACTCGGTCGCGGCGAGGCGCCCAAGCGCGTCCGGCTCGGCGTCGCCATCGCCCCCCCGCGCGTCGCGCGCCGGCTGCGCCGCGCCGTCGGCCTGCCCGAGCGCGAAGGCGTGCTCGTACGCGAGGTCGAGGGCGACAGCCCGGCTGCGGCTGCGGGGATCGAGCGAGGCGACCTGCTCGCCGCCGCCGGCGGCGAGGCGCTCGACCGCGTGGAGAAGCTCTACGAGGCCCTCGACGCGGCGCGCGCCGAGGGACGGCTCGAGCTGACGGTCGTGCGCGGGACGGAAGAGCGCACGGTGGCCGTGACGTTCTCATGAGTGAGGAGACGCTCAATGGCACCGGCACGCCACCGGCCGCCGGGACCTCCCTGCCAGGCGAGGTCGGGGCGGAGTTCGGCTCTGCCGAGCTTCGCGCGTTGGACGCCTACTCCCGCATCGTCGTCGACATCTCCGAGCGCCTGGCGCCCTCGGTCGCCAATCTGCGCGTGACCCGGCGCTCGCGCGGGGGCAACGTCCCCGCCGGCGCCGGCAGCGCCGTCGCCCTCACCCCCGACGGATTCCTCATCACCTCGGCGCACGTGGTGGCGGGACCCGGGCGCCAGGGCCGTGCCTCGTTCGTCGACGGGCGCGAGCTCTCCTTCCGCGTCGTGGGCGTCGATCGGCTCTCTGACCTCGCGGTGCTGCGCGCGGAGGGGAGCGGTCTGACGCCGGCGACACTCGGCGACGCCGAGCATCTCCGCGTCGGCCAGCTCGTGGTGGCGATCGGCAATCCCAATGGCTTCGCCGGCTCCGTCACCGCCGGCGTCGTCTCCGCTCTCGGGCGCTCGCTTCCGGCCCGCTCCGGTCGCTCCGTGCGCTACATCGACAATGTGATCCAGACCGACGCTGCCCTCAATCCCGGCAACTCGGGCGGCGCTCTCGTCGACAGCTCGGCCTCCGTGGTCGGGATCAACACCGCGGTCGCCGGCGTCGGGCTCGGGCTCGCCGTCCCCATCAACACCGCCACCCGCCAGATCGTTGCCGCGCTCATGCGCGAAGGGCGGGTGCGCCGCGCCTACGTCGGAATCGGCGGCGGCCCGCGCCCGTTGCCACCCAACGCTCGGGCCCGGCTCGGCCGTGAGGCCGCCGTCGAGATCGTCCAGGTCGTACCTGGAGGGCCCGCGCAGCGCGCGGGGCTGCTCGCCGAGGACCTGATCGTCGAGCTCGCCGGTCGCTCCGTCGAGCGCGTCGAGGACCTCCAGCGCACGCTGACCGCTGAGGTGATCGGGCAGCCGGTTCCCGTCCGCGTGATCCGCGGCGACCGCGAGCTCGAGCTCGAGCTCCGGCCCGTCGAGCTGGGGGACTGACTCCGGCGCCCAGGGGCGCGCGTCAAAGGCCGAGGCGGTATCGCTACACTGAGTCCTCGGCGCCGGGGTGGCGTTCTTTGTGACGCCCCGAGCCGGAAGCCCGAACCACTCGACCCGAAAAGTGAAAGCGCGTACATGGCTCGCGGAGACGTTCGGATCGCTGTCACCCTCGCATGCGAGGAGTGCAAGCGCCGGAACTACCAGACGAATAAGAGCAAGCGGAACAATCCAGAGCGGATCCAGCTCCGCAAGTTCTGCCGCTGGTGCAGGTGCCACACCGCGCACCGCGAGACGCGCTGATCGCGTAGGAGCGCCCCGTGGCCCGGAATCGCAAACGCGCCAAGGAAAGGCGAAACCGTCGTCCGCAGTCCGCGGATGCGAGGGTAGCGGTCGCACGCGGGTCGCGTGAGGAGCACGCCACCGCGCCACCCCCGATCGAGCACGCGACGCCTGACGTCGAGCTCGCCGAGGCGCAGCTTGCGCTCGGTCGCCCCGAGCTCGCCGGTGACCAGTCGCCGGCGGAGATCGAGGCGCTGACCGAGGCCGAAGAGCAAGAGGAGGAGCTCCAGGACTACGCGGGTGGCAGCGGGATCCCCGGCATGTTCCCCGGCCAGCCCCAGGTCGTCAGCGCGGCCGACGAGCTCGAGGAGGACGAGTACGACGAGGAGGCTGGGGGCGGCGGACGCGGAGGCCGGCGTGGCAGGCGCGCAAGCGGCGACGGCGGCCTCGGCGGCGGCGACTCGGGCGGCGGTGGCGGGGGGCTCGCTCCGGCCGGCGGCGACTCGGGCGGCGGTGGCGGGGGGCTCGCTCCGGTCACCGCCTCGGTTCCGGAGCACCGCTCGTTCCCGGGCAGCCGCCTGGTCAACTTCCTGCGGGGAAGCTGGCGCGAGCTACAACGGGTACAGTGGCCCGACCGGCGGCAGGTCGTGCAGGCCACAGGAGTCGTCATCGGGTTCGTGATCGTTGCCGGTCTGTTCCTGGGAGGCGCTGACTGGGTCGCCGGCAAGATCGTCACTTTTGTCCTCAAGTGACCGGGCCGTTACCGCTTCTCAGGTAGATCCCGAGAGCGGACGCAGGCCGGGGGATATCGTCAAGACGCGGCGTGGGGACCCGCCCGCTGAGGAGAACAAGTAGAGAGCATGTTTCGCTGGTACGTCGTCAACACTTATTCCGGACACGAGAACAAGGTCAAGCACAACCTCGAGCACCGCGTGGTGTCGCTGAATCAGCAGCGCGCCGTGCGGCAGATCGTCGTGCCCACCGAGACCGTGTCCGAGATGAAGGACAACCAGAAGGTGACCGTCGAGAAGCGCACGATGCCGGGTTACGTGCTCGTCAACATGGACCTCAACGAGGACTCGTGGACGCTGGTGAAGGGCACGCCGGGCGTAACGGGCTTCGTGGGCGCGTCGAACGAGCCCGTGCCCCTGACCCAGGCCGAGGTCGACCGCCTGCTCCATCAGGAGACAGCCGACCCGCGGCGGCCCCGGGCGCAGTTCGCCATCGGCGAATCGGTCAAGGTCATCTCCGGGCCGCTGTCGGACTTCTCGGGTGAGATCTCCGAGGTCAACGAGGACGCCCAACGCCTCAAGGTCCTCGTCTCGATCTTCGGTCGCGAGACCCCGGTCGAGGTCGGCTTCGATCAGGTCAAGAAGATGTAGCTATGGTTGAGCGCTGCTAATGGCAAAAAAGGTCCTCACCACCATCAAGCTCCAAGCGGTCGGCGGCCAGGCGAGTCCCGCCCCGCCGGTCGGACCCGCGCTCGGACAGCACGGCGTCAACATCATGGAGTTCGTCAAGTCGTTCAACGCCCAGACCCAGTCGGATCTGGGCACGGTGATCCCTGTCGAGATCACCGTTTACGAGGACCGCTCTTTCACCTTCGTGACCAAGAGCCCGCCGGCGGCGATCCTGATCAAGCAGGCGCTTTCGCTCGAGAAGGGCTCGGCTGAGCCCAACCGCAACAAGGTGGGGAAGATCACCCAGGCCCAGCTCCGGGAGATCGCCGAGAAGAAGATGAACGATCTGAATGCCAACGACCTCGACCAGGCGGCGAAGATCATCGCCGGCACGGCGCGGTCGATGGGTGTCGAGGTGGTCTGACCCATGGCCAAGCACGGCAAGCACTATCTGGACGCGAAGCAGCGCATCGACCGCGAGCGCGAGTACACCCCCGCCGAGGCGATCGCCCTGATCAAGGAGCTCAAGTTTGCGAAGTTCGACGAGTCGGTCGAGGTCCACGTCCGCACGGGACTGAATGTCCGCCACGCCGACGAGCAGCTGCGCGGGACCATCGCGCTCCCCAACGGCCTCGGCAAGGAGGTCAAGGTCGCCGTGTTCGCCCAGGGCGACAAGGCTCGCGAAGCCGAGGAGGCCGGTGCCGACGTGGTCGGAGCTGAGGACCTCGCCGCGCGGATCCAGGAGGGCTTTGACGACTTCGACGTCGCCATCGCCACTCCCGACCTGATGCCCGTGGTCGGCCGCCTGGGGCGGATCCTCGGTCCGTCGGGGAAGATGCCGAACCCAAAGGTGGGGACGGTGACCATGGATGTCGCGAAGGCGGTGCAGGAGTCCAAGGCGGGGAAGATTGAGTACCGGACTGACCGCACCGCGATCGTGCACCTGGTTATCGGCAAGGTCGACTTCGAGGAGACCGCTCTGCTCGAGAACTACGGCGCGGTGATGGACGAGCTCCACCGCGCCAAGCCCTCGGCGGCCAAGGGCCGCTACATCCGCTCGGTGACCTTCACCACGACGATGAGCCCGGGGGTCAAGGTCGATTCCACCCGCACCCGTGTGGAGGAAGCAGCGGCGGCCGCGTAGACTTCGTAGCAATCTGACAGAGACGACGCCCCAGACCTCCGGCCCGCGCTACGCGCGCTAAGCCCGGAGCAGGCGGAGCCTCGAAGCCGGGCTTTGCGGCCCGCCCTCGACGCCCGCCCCTTGTGCGGGCGTTTCTCATGAGAGGACATTCGAGAGCGATATGAACAGAGATGAGAAAGCAGCCGTCGTCGAGGAGATCGCCGGCCAGATCCAGGCCTCCGAGGCCGTCTTCGCCGTCGACTACCGCGGCCTGACCGTCCCCCAGGCAGCCGAGCTCCGCGCCAAGCTCCGCGACGTGGACGCCAGCTTCCGCGTCGTCAAGAACTCCCTAACCGAGCGCGCCGCCGATCGCGCCGGCGCCGAGTCGCTCAAGGAGTTCCTCGTCGGCCCGACCGCGCTGACCATCGTCCGCGGCGACGCTGCCCTCGCGGCCAAGATCCTGAGCGACACCGCCCGCGTCCTGCGCGGCCTGCTCGAGTTCAAGGGTGGGCTGATGAGCGGCGCCACCCTGACCGCCGCAGACGTCACCGCGATCGCCCGCCTGCCCTCGCGCGATGTCCTCAACGCCCAGCTCGTCGGAACCATCGCCTCGCCGCTCGTCGGCCTCGTGCGCGGGCTGAACAGCCTGCTCGCCGGCGTGGCCATCGCGCTCGGGCAGGTGCTGGAGCAGCGGGGTGGGGCACCGGCGGTTGCGGAGTCGGCTGGCGCCGAACTCGCGGGTGCCGCTGAGTCGGAGCCCGCGGTCGCGGCGGAGCCCGAGCCGGTGGAGTCGGCTGGCGCCGACTCCGTTGCGAGTTCGGTCGAAGCTGCGGACGCCGGTGGTGATGCTGGCGCCGAACTCGCGGGTGCCGCTGAGTCGGAGCCCGCGGCCGCGGCGGAGCCCGAGTCGGCTGCCGAGCCGGAGCCGGCTGCCGAACCGGAGCCGGAGCCCGAAGCTGCGGCCGAGCCGGAGCCCGAGCCAGCCGAGCCCGAGCCCGAGGTTGCTGCCGAGCCTGCAGCCGCGCCCGAGCCCGAAGCTGAAGCTGCTGCCGAGCCCGAGGTTGCCGCCGAGCCCGAGCCTGAAGCCGCACCCGAGCCGGAGCCCGAAGCCGCTGCCGAGCCCGAGCCCGCCCCTGACCCCGAGCCCGCCCCGGAGCCCGAGCCCGCCCCTGACCCTGAGCCCGCCCCTGACCCTGAGCCCGCCCCGGACCCCGAGCCCGCTCCGGACCCTGAGCCCGCTCCGGACCCGGATCCCGCCCCGGATCCTGAGCCCGCTCCGGACCCGGATCCCGCCCCGGATCCTGAGCCCGCTCCTGACCCTGAGCCCGCCCCGGACCCCGAGCCCGAATCACCTATTTCTGAAGAAACCGATCAGGACGCAGCGTCGGAAGACGCGTCCGACGCATAAGGAGGACAACTATGGCCACTACTACTACTGAGTGGATCGAAGAGCTCAAGGGCATCTCGGTGCTCGAGCTTGCTGAGCGCATCAAGGCGCTCGAGGAGGAGTTCGGCGTCTCGGCGACCGCGGTCGCTCCCATGGCCGCGGCCCCGGGGGCCGGCGGGGGTGCCGATGAGGCCGAGGAGGAGCAGAGTGCCTTCGACGTCGTGCTCACGGCGGCGGGCGACAAGAAGATCCAGGTGATCAAGGTCGTGCGCGCGGTGACCGGCCTCGGGCTCAAGGAGGCCAAGGCGCTCGTCGACGAGGCTCCCAAGCCGATCAAGGAGGGCGTCGACAAGGCCGAGGCCGACAAGCTCAAGGCCGACCTGGAGGAAGCCGGCGGTTCCGTTGAACTGAAGTAGCTACGGGAGGCTCCGCCGCCGAAAGGCGAGCGGAGCCCGTCCCGCCCGCGTCTCGGATGTCACGCCCCCGTCACGGCTCAGCCTCGCGAGGGTGAACTCGGGGGCCGGGCGCTGGATGCTGCCGGGGTTGTGCTCAGTTGTCGTGAATCTGCGTGTCCGGTTGGGTCAGCTTTGGCGGCCAAAGGCGGCGTGCATAGGGGGCAGGTGGGGCGCGGGGAAGGGGAGCGCTACTGCCACAACGGGGATGCACAGGCCGATGTTCCAACTGATCCGCCAGGGTGTGCTGCGAAAGCCTTGACATACAAGGGTTTCGCAGCACGACCCACGCATTCGACGCCCCGGGGCGCCCCGTGCTCGTGCACGGTCAACCTGGCGCCCTCGACGTAGGGCACGCTGACGCCAGGATCTCCCACACTCCCGATCTCCCAGACGCCAAGATCTCCCAGACGCCAAGATCTCCTAGACGCCCGACCTCCCAGAGACCCGGCGCCCCACACCCAGCGCCCCCCCGCGCTCCACTTCGCCCGCCCACCCCATATCGCGACGCCACCCCCCATCCGGGCGAACTACTGACCCGCTCGCGGAGTTTCCCCCTCTAGTTTCTCGTCATTCGTGCCGATTATGGCTCCATGGGAGCCATCGCCGCGGCGAATCCGGGTCGGCCGGTTCGCGTCCTTCCCTTACGGACGCTTTCCGACGAGCGGCTGGCTGAGCTCGCGCGAGCGGGGGAGTCGGATGCCTTCAGCACGCTCTATGAGCGCTACCGGGATGCGCTCTCGCGCTACTGCCGCTCAATCGTCCGCGACGCCGAGGACGCCGGGGATGCGCTTCAGAACACCATGCTCTCGGTCCTCGGGGCGCTGGACGGGCGGGGGCCCACGGGACCGGTACGCCCGTGGCTGTACCGGATCGCCCACAACGAGTCGGTGTCGATCATCCGCCGTCGCCACCCCCATGAGGAGCTGTCGGACCAGACGCCCGATCGTGTCGACCCCGAGCTGACCAGCCTCGCCAGATATCGCTTCGACGCGCTCCTGAACGACCTTCGCTCGCTGCCCGAGAACCAGCGGGGCGCCCTGGTGATGCGCGAGCTCGGCGGGCTCGGGTACGCGGAGATCGCCGACGCGCTCTCGATGTCGCCGGTGTCAGCCCGCAAGCACGTCTTCGAGGCGCGCGTTGCCCTCCACGACATCGCGGACGGGCGCGAGACCGACTGCAGGGAGATCCTGCGACGGATCTCGGACGGCGACGGTCGCGTCCTGCGCGCCCGCAGCCTCCGCGGGCATCTGCGCGGCTGCCCCTCGTGCGCCGCCTTCGAGCGTGGCATGCGGACGCGGCCCAAGACGCTCGGGCTGATTCCGGCGCTCCCCCTCGTCTCGACCGGGGCCGTGCTCGCCGCCGCCCTTCATGGCGGCGGCGGCGCCTCGACCTCGGGCCTGGCCGCCGGCGGCTCGTTGGCCGGCGGATCGATCGCCGCGGGGACGATCGCCGCCGGTTCGCTCCTCGGCGGCGGCTCGTTCGCGGCGTTCAAGGGAATAGCCATCGCCGGTGCGCTCGCCGTGGCCGGTGCCGGGGTCATCGTGGGCACTGGGATCAGCCATCACGCTGTCCCGCTCCACCCCAGCGTGCAGGCCGCGGCGCACCAAACTCGCTCCGCGCGCCTTCACGGCGTCACCGCGACCACAGCCGCGACCGGCGGGGCGCCGAAGCTCCTCAAGCCTGTCCACCTGGCCGTGGCGCGGCCGGCCGCACCTGCCCCGGCGCTCCCTCACGTGACGAGCGTGGCGCCAACCCCGAGCACCCGCGACGTCACCTACTCGCCGCCCAAGTCCCATCCCACCGCCTCTTCGCCCAACACGCAGGCGCCGGTGGCACCCGTCCCGGTGGCGGTCACCACGCCGGCGACCTCGCCCGTTCCGACCTCGGTGCCCACCGCCACCACGCCGGCACCCACGACGCCGGCCGCTCCGGCCCCAGGGACCTCGGGTCCCGTCTCGCCCTCGGCGGCCAGCACCCTGTGGATTGACTCGATCATCGAGAGCGCCCTGAGCGCGGCCGGGGCCGACATTGCCTCCGCCGAAGCGAAGGCCGACCAAAGGCTCACTGCGGCCGGGATATCTCCGTACTCCTCGACGATCGAGGGACTGATCGCCAGCATCCTCTCCGGTATGCACGGATAGCACCGGACATTCGTGCGCGCCCCGCGTGTTACAGGCAACGAGGCAGACGCCTCGCGAAAGGGCAAACCCGCCGCGAGGCGGGGGCGCAAAACCAGGGGCCTCGCCAGCGAGGCGGCCCAGTTGCCGAAGGAGGCAAGCAGATGAGAGTCAATTTTCGCGCTGTGGGGACGGCGCTCGCGACAACGGCGGCGTTCGCGGTCGCCGCGGCACCCGCCGCGGCCGCTAGCCACACGTCGCTTCCGGCGACGGCGAGCGGACCGTCGCTCGCGAAGGTCGTGGGCGACGTGCATGCGGCCAACCACGCCCTCACAAACCTGACCAGCATCGCTTCAAGCAATCCGGCGGCGGCGCGCAGCGCCCTCGCGCTCGGTAAGGCCGATATTGCGGCCGCCGCTCACCAGGCCCGGTGGCTTCACGCCCGGGCGAGCGGCACCACATCGGCGGCGGCCTTCGAGGATGTTGCCACCCAATACAACAGTGATGTCAAGGCCTACACGTCGATGGTGACGAGCACGTCGGGATCGCTGCAGACCTCGATCGCCCAGGCACTGACGCCCGCGATCGCCGGCCGCAGCCAGGCGCTTGCCTTCCTCGGCGAGCTTGCCCCGACGCTTGCCACCCCGGCCGCCGGCACGGCGACGAGCACCATCACCAGCGTGGTCGGGAGCCTGCCCACAGAGATCACCTCGCTCACCGGAGTCGTGGGCACCGGTGACCTGCCCACCGAGATCGAGCAGCTGATCGCCCAGGCCATCACCTGCGCGGGCGGCGTCCTCGACGCCGGTATCACCGAGCTCGAGGGCATCGTGCCGGACCTCCCCGCGGCCATCCAGCCCATCGTCACGAGCCTGCTCGACACCCTGAGCTCCACTCTCGCCACGCTCGAGTCGACCCTCGAGGGAACGACGACCACCTCGGTCGGCGGCACCACCGTCGGTGGCCTCCTCGGCGGCCTGATCGGAACCGAGCTCGGCCAGGTCACGACCATCCTCCAGGGGATCCTCGGCGACCTGCCCGGCATCCTCGGCGGGGTCACCGGAACCACCGGAACCACCGGGACGGGCACCGGGACCGGCACCGGCACGACCGGCGGCATTCTCGGAATGCTCCCGTTCGGCCTCGGCTCGCTCCTCAGCGGCCTGCTCGGCGGCCTCGGCATCTCCCTGCCGGGCCTCTAAGCCACCAGACGAAGTCTCAACCGCGCCGGCGCCCAGGCAGGGCGCGGGCCCACGGCTGCGCGTATCGGTGTAGTCGGCGAGCGCCCCCACATAGCCCCACCCCCGCCCGAGCTCACCCACGCTTCAAAGCAAGCCGGCGGCCAGGGCCCCCGCCGTCGCCCAAGCGCACGGCGGGACGGGCGGGCGGCGTCGCCACCCGGCACCATTGCCTAAGCACCCAGCACCACGCCCGAGCCTGCCGCCAACCCGGCCTGGTGCCGGGGGCGACGCCACACGCCCGGCCCGCCCGGCCCGCCACGGCCAGGCGAGCAAGGCGAGCCCCAAGCCGCCAAGCGCAGCCCAGGCTTGCCCAAACCCCCAGCACCCCCTACACTTCCGCCCGTCAGCCGATAGTCGAAGCCGCCCGGATAGGTCCGGTACCGCGCCACATACGCGGATCGCTGAGGGCGGGGCCCGTGAGTGCTGTCAGTCCTTCACAGGGCATCGTTGCCGTGTGCTATCTTTGCTGGTCGCGCTTGTGAGAGCCTGGCCGTTCTCCCCGCGCCCTCCACCGCCTCTCGACGCCCGAGGAGTAGCCGTCTTGGCAACCGCTCACGCACCCCGGACGCGCCGTAGCTTTGCGCGTCTTGAAAAGGTCCTGGAAGTACCCCACCTAATCGATATTCAACGCAAGTCGTTCGCCTGGCTGACCGACCCTGACGGTGGCGGCCTGCGCGAGACGATCGACGATATCTCGCCGATCGAGGATTACACCGGCAACCTCGCCGTCCAGTTCGGCGAGTTCACGTTCGACGATCCGATCGCGAACCTGGAGCAGTGCCGGGAGAAGGACCTGACCTACGCCCGTCCGCTGACGGTCACGGTCGCCTTCATCAACCGGGAGACCGGTGAGATCCGCGAGCAGTCCGTGTTCATGGGCGACTTCCCGTGGATGACCGAGCGCGGGACGTTCGTGATCAACGGCACCGAGCGCGTGGTCGTCACGCAGCTCGTGCGCTCGCCCGGCGCCTACGTGATGGAGCCCAAGGACCGCGAGAAGCAGGTGTTCATCGCCAACCTGATGCCCGCTCGCGGGTCGTGGCTCGAGCTCGAGATCGACAAGAAGGGCCGCGTCTACGTCCGCATCGACCGTAAGCGCAAGCTCCCGGTCACCGTGCTCCTGCGCGCGATGGGCTACGCGACCGACGAGGAGATCCTCAGCCTCTTCGACAACTCGCTCTACATCCGCAACACGGTCGATTCCGACACCGAGGTCACCAAGACCGAGGAAGGCGCGCTGATCGAGCTGTTCAAGAAGCAGCGCCCCGGCGAGCCGCCGTCGATCGACGCGGCCAAGGCGCTCCTCCATCAGCTGTTCTTCGACCCCAAGCGCTACGACCTGACCCGGGTCGGCCGCTACAAGCTCAATTCGCGCCTGGGCCTGGACGTCGACCTCGACACGCGGACGCTGACCCACGACGACATCGTCGCTCTGGTCCGCGAGCTGGTGTCGCTGCCGCGGCTGCTCGGCATGCCCGAGGAGCTCGACGCAGAGATCAAGGACTACGCGGCCGAGGCGATCACCATGCCGCGCGAGCCGATCCAGGACCACCTCGACGAGTACGAGCACTTCGGCAACCGCCGTCTGCGCACAGTCGGCGAGCTGATCCAGGAGGCCTTCCGCATCGGCCTGTACCGGATGGAGCGCGTTGTCCGCGAGCGCCTGACGACCGAGGACTCGGACACGATCACGCCGCAGACGATCGTGAACATCCGCCCGGTCGTGGCCGCGCTGAAGGAGTTCTTCGGCTCGAGCCAGCTCTCGCAGTTCATGGACCAGACGAACTCGCTGGCGGGGCTGACCCACCGGCGGCGCCTGTCTGCCCTGGGCGCCGGCGGCCTGACCCGCGAGCGCGCGCCGATCGAGGTGCGCGACGTCCACCCGACCCACTACGGGCGCATGTGCCCGATCGAGACCCCCGAGGGGCCGAACATCGGCCTGATCGGCTCGCTCTCCTCCTACGCGCAGATCTCCGAGCACGGCTTCGTGACCACGCCCTACCGCGTGGTCAAGAACGGCAGCGTCACCGATGAGGTCGTCCACATGGATGCCACCCAGGAGGAGGAGCGGACGATCGCCCAGGCCAACGCCCCGGTCGACGAGACCGGTCGCCTGCTCGAGGAAGAGGTGATCTGTCGCACCCAGGCCGGTCAGTACGTGACCGTGCCGCCGACCGAGGTCGACCTCATGGACGTCTCGCCGGAGCAGATCTGGTCCGTCGCCACGGCGATGATTCCGTTCCTCGAGCACGACGACGCCAACCGCGCCCTGATGGGTTCGAACATGCAGCGCCAGGCGGTGCCGCTGCTCGTCACCGACGCGCCGCTCGTCGGCACGGGGATGGAGCGCCGCGCCGCGATGGACACGGGCGATGTGATCCTCGCCGAGTCCGACGGCGTGGCTTCCTACATCGACGCCGAGCAGATCGTCATCGATCGCGCCGACGGTGGGCACGACGAGTATGAGCTCCAGAAGTTCATGCGCTCGAACCAGGGCACGATGATCCACCAGAAGCCGATCATCAGTGTCGGCACGGAGGTCAAGCCCGGCGACGTCCTCGCGGACGGGTCGGCGACCGACTCGGGCGAGATGGCGCTCGGAAAGAACCTGCTCGTGGCCTTCATGTCCTGGGAGGGTTACAACTTCGAGGACGCGATCATTCTCTCCAAGCGCCTGGTCAAGGACGACGAGCTCACCTCGATCCACATCGAGGAGTACGAGATCGACGCCCGCACGACCAAGCTGGGCGACGAGGAGATCACCCGCGACATCCCGAACCGCTCGGAAGAGTCCCTGCGCAACCTCGACGACCGCGGCATCGTCCGCATCGGCGCCGAGGTCAGCTCCGGCGACCTGCTCGTCGGTAAGGTCACGCCCAAGGGCGAGACCGAGCTCACGGCTGAGGAGAAGCTCATCCGCGCGATCTTCAAGGAGAAGGCGCGCGAGGTCCGCGACACCTCGCTCAAGGTCCCCCACGGCGAGGGTGGCGTCGTCATCGACGTCAAGACCTTCAGCCGCGACGAGGGCGACGACCTCCCACCGGGCGTCAACGACCTGGTGCGCGTGTTCGTGGCCAAGAAGCGCAAGATCGCCGAGGGCGACAAGCTCGCCGGCCGTCACGGCAACAAGGGCGTGATCTCGAAGATCGTCGACGAGCAGGACATGCCGTTCCTCGAGGACGGCACCCCGGTTGACGTGATCCTCAACCCGCTCGGCGTCCCGAGCCGTATGAACCTGGGTCAGATCCTCGAGACCCACCTCGGTTGGGTTGCGGCCAACGGCTGGTACGAGGACGGATCCGAGGCTCGCAAGCAGGCCACCAACGGCGGCAGGCGCCCCGACGGCCGGGCCGGCAAGGTCTACGTCGCCACGCCGGTGTTCGACGGCGCGACGGTCGCGGACGTCGACGAGGCGCTCGTGCGCTGGCAGGATGAGCACGAGGGCAAGATCCGCATGGATGTCGACAAGAACCGCCGCGTCGGCGAGCAGGCTTCGGGTAAGGCGACGCTCTTCAACGGGCGCACCGGCGAGCCCTTCGTCGAGCAGGTGACGGTCGGCTACATGTACATCCTCAAGCTCCTGCATCTCGTCGACGACAAGATCCACGCCCGCTCGACCGGCCCGTACTCGCTCGTCACCCAGCAGCCCCTGGGCGGTAAGGCGCAGTTCGGCGGCCAGCGCTTCGGCGAGATGGAGGTGTGGGCGCTCGAGGCTTACGGAGCCGCCTACACCCTCCAGGAGATGCTCACGATCAAGTCCGACGACACCGTCGGGCGCGTCAAGGCCTACGAGGCGATCGTCAAGGGCGAGAACATCGCCGAGCCCTCGATCCCCGAGTCGTTCAAGGTCCTGCTCAAGGAGATGCAGTCGCTGGCCCTCGACGTCAACGTGGTCTCCGAGGAGGGCGAGCGCGCGGAGATGCGCGAGGAGGACGACGACCTGCTGCGGGCAGCCGAGGAGCTCGGCATCGACCTCAGCGGAGTGCGTTCCAACGACCCGGCGGCGGCCGACGAGGCCGTGGAGGACGAGGGCGAGAGCCCCGAAGCCCCCGAGGAAGAGGACGACGGCGTCGCTGCCGAGCCCGAGATCGCGGCCGCCTTCACCGACGGCGACGAGCCGGCCATCGACGACAGCGTCGCGCCCGAGCTCGTGGACGAAGAGCCCGAGGACGAGGTCGAAGAGCTCGGCGCGAGCGACGGCATCGAGCTCGAGGAGTCCGAAACGTAGGCAGCACGCGGGTCGCGGCCACCGGCGCCGTGACCCGCCCCCCGCCCGCCGAGCGCCTCGGCCCGGGAGATTTGGCTCTGCCAAATCTCTTAAGGGCGCGAAGCGCACCACCTTCGCCAAGCAAGGATTCGCATGATCGACATAAATAACTTCGACGCCATCGAGATCGGCCTCGCCTCCTCCAAGCAGATCCGCTCCTGGAGCTCGGGCGAGGTCACCAAGCCGGAGACCATCAATTACCGCACGCTCAAGCCCGAGAAGGATGGGCTGTTTTGCGAGCGCATCTTCGGTCCCACCAAGGACTGGGAGTGCTACTGCGGCAAGTACAAGCGCGTCCGTTACAAGGGTATCGTCTGTGAGCGCTGCGGAGTCGAGGTCACGCGCTCGAAGGTCCGTCGCGAGCGTATGGGCCACATCGACCTGGCCGCGCCCGTCTCGCACATCTGGTTCTTCAAGGGCGTGCCCAGCCGCATCGGTTACCTGCTCGACATGGCGCCCAAGGAGCTCGAGAAGGTTCTCTACTTCGCTGCCTCGATGGTCACGTGGGTGGACGACGAGGCGCGTGCGCGCGACGTCGACCGGCTCGCGGGCGAGGTCAACAAGGTCCTCGACGCCTACGCCGCCGAGAAGGAGGAGCGGATCCTCGAGCTCAAGGAGTCCCTCGCGCGCCGCGAGGAGTACCTCGAGTCCGGCAAGATGAGCCGCCAGTTCTCCGACGAGGACCACATGTGGCGAGACGCACTCGAGGCCGACAGCGTGAACGTCGCCAAGCTCTCCGACGAGGAGCGCGAGAAGATGCTCAAGGAGCTCCGCAAGAGCTTCCAGGCCGACATCGACGACACCGAGGTCTACATCGAGGACGCTGCCGAGCGCATGCGCCAGGTGTGGGATCTCTTCCAGTCGATGAAGCCCAAGGACGTCATCAACGACGAGACGACGTTCCGCGAGCTCAAGGACCGCTTCGGGTCCCCGTTCGGCTTCGGCGAGTACTTCCGCGGCGGCATGGGCGCCGAAGCGGTGCGCGACCTGCTCCAGCAGGTCGACCTCGAGGCCGAGGCAGAGGACCTGCAGGACCAGGTCAAGACCGCCAAGGGCCAGAAGCAGGCGCGCGCGGTCAAGCGCCTGAAGGTCGTCTCCGC
>Ga0302324_100004759_pt1 | contig 29944 bp, 23 predicted proteins | sample Palsa_T0_1_FD_201949 | JGI IMG/M metagenome (GOLD analysis project Ga0302324, IMG submission 201949) | Peat permafrost microbial communities from Stordalen Mire near Abisko, Sweden - Palsa_T0_1 | ecosystem: Environmental > Terrestrial > Soil > Palsa > Peat permafrost | place: Sweden: Abisko...
GATCGACCGGCAGGCCGTCGCCACCTTCCGCGCCGACGGCATCATCGTCTCCACCCCCACCGGCTCCACCGCCTACAACCTCGCCGCCAACGGCCCCATCGTCATGCCCAGTGTCAACGCCATGCTGGTCACCCCCATCTGCCCGCACCTGCTGACCATCCGGCCCATCGTAGTGCCTGGAGAAGCGACCGTCAGCGTCCACGTCGTCGGCGTCCCCAACGAGATATATCTCACTGTCGATGGGCAGGAGGCAGTCCAGCTCCAGCTCGACGACTTCGTCCACTGTCAGCGCTCCGAGGCCAGCGTCCGCCTCCTCCGCCACCGTCCCAACGGCCTCTTCAGCGTCCTCCGCTCCAAACTAAAATGGGGCGAACGCTAAGCATCTTTCAAAGCGGTGTAGGGAGTATCGAATGAATCGGCGTTCTTGCTTCTAGGTACGCCAAGGCTTCAGCCTTGGCTCTCCCGCTTCGCCACAGAGAAGGGGCTTTAGCCCCTGGGGTATGCCTTCTTATCCTTAGCCGCAAGACTCAAAGCGCCGCATAGCGTCCATTTGCTCAACAACAAAAAAATAAAGTTGAAAAAGATGGCGTATTTTTAGACGTCAAAAAGTGCGCGTCAACTCACCACGTTTACCACGCAATCCACCACAACTGCACCACAAAAACACCACAACGAAACATCCGTTTTCGCCAAAACCCCCCGCAAAAACGCCCATCCACCACAGAATTAAAAAATTAGCCGAAAACGCGCTTTCAAACCCTCATTACCGCCGAATGGCGACCATGGGACCGCCGACAGGGTGACAGAAGACCTTGCCGTGGCTGAGAGCGATCCTGCGCTGAGCCAGGGCGGCCATCTCGGGGTCGTGGGTGACCATCACGATCGTATGGCCGTTCCGGTGCAGATCCTGAAGCAGCTCCGCGACGATGGTCTGGTTGGCCGCATCCAGATTTCCTGTAGGCTCATCCGCAAGCAGAATGGGCGGATTGTTGATCAGCGCGCGCGCAATGCAAACTCGCTGCTGCTCGCCGCCAGAGAGCTCGCTCGGCAGATGTTCAGCACGCTTGCCCAGCCCAACACGCTCAAGCGAAGCACGAGCCTCACCCTCGTCGGTCATGGAGTGAAAGTACTGCGCCAGCATGACATTTTCCAGCGCCGACAGATAAGGGATCAGGTGAAACTGCTGAAAAATAAACCCAATCTTATCGGCACGAAACCGGTCCAGCTCCGTCGCTGTCATCGTCGCGACATCGACATTATCGATCTTCAATTCGCCAGCAGTGGGGCGGTCGAGACACCCGATCAGGTTGACCAGCGTGCTCTTCCCGGAGCCTGAGGGGCCAGTGATGGCGACCCACTCGCCCGCAACGATGGAGAACGTCGCGTCAGCCAGTGCGCGCACCACGCTGCCATGGCCTGTGTACTCGCGTGTCACATTGTTCAGGCCAATGACGGCACAGTCGGGGCGAGTCTGCGATTCGAAGTTTGGGCGTTCCGTCATAGGCCTGTCTTTAGTCTCTCAAAAAGCACGCCTTCGCGTGAGGGAGACGAATCTACTCCCCCTTCAACAGAGCGGCGGGCTGCAGACCGCGCAGGACGCGTGCAGGGAACAGCGCGGCCATAGCGGCGATTGCGATGTTTAGCAGCAGCACAAGCGGCAGGACCGAAAGACGAGGAAGAGTAGCCGTGTGGAAGTTGGTCTCGCTGATGGCCCACGCCGCTGCCGAGCCGACGAGGAACCCTGCCGCGACGCCAGCGATTGAGAGCACCAGAGCCTCCAACAGGAACATACCCATCAAGTGAAGCTGAGAGCCACCCAGCGCCTTCATCAGGGCGAAGTCGCGACGACGCTCCAGCACGCTGGCAGACAAGGTTGCAAGGACGCTGATTGCAACCGTCAGAGCAATCAGCAAGACAGCGCCGTACATCAGGGCATGAGTACGGTCTACGATCTTCGACTCGCCTTCGACAAGCGCACGAACAGGCTGCACCTGCAACTCTGGGAGAGCATGCCGCAGACGGCTGATGGAAGCGTCTACCGTTGTGGCGCCGCCTGGAATCTGAAGTTCAATCACGGTGGGCGCAACCCCGGTCCACGCATTAAACGCGGCCAGGGGCATGTAGATGCGGCTGTCTTCATCGCCACCTGTTCTGAGCCTTCCCACGCCTTGCAGCGTGACAGAGTGGCCTGCGAAGGTCAGGATGACCGCTCTCTCGTCAGCGACGAACTGCGCCGCTCGCTGGCCGAGAAGAGCGGCGTTTGCGGCGGATGCATCGGGCCACGCATCGACCTGCCACCAGGAATCGAGGCGCTTGACTGCGGCGAAGTCCGTACCTGCCACGACGACCGGAGTTCCCCTGTCGGTGGTAGCGACGGCATACGCAAACTCGGCTGCAAGGGCGTCCGGGCCTGCCGCCTGGCGGACTTTCTCAAGCGCATCGGGCCGCAGAGGAGCAGTGGCTGGAGCGGTGATGACGACGTTCGCGCCGAAGCTGCGGAACTCTTTATGAAGCTTGGCGTCGAGGTTGGCGTAGAGGGTCAGCAGCGCAGTGGCCACGCCTGCCGAGACGGTCATGGCGATCAGAGCGGAGAGACTGCGCGCCCTGCGGTGCACCAGCGATCGTCGCAACATGCCGATCAGGCTCAGCTTTGACATTAAGCGTCCGCTCGCAGAACCGCTGACGGGTCCATGCGTAGTGCAGACCGTATCGAAGGCGTGCTTCCAGCGATGGCTACCACCAGAGCCAGCGCAACGACCACCGGTAAAAGGACAGGATTAAGGACAGCTTCAGCACTGCCGCCGTCGCCAGAGAAGATTCTCGCCCCCAGCCAAGCAGCAAGTCCAGAGCCTATGAGGTAACCAAGAGAGCCGGCGAAGATGGCGAGGAGGCCGGATTCCGCATAGAAAAGCACTGCGATGGCAGATTTGCTGGCCCCCAGCGAACGCATGAGGCCGATCTCGCCGCGGCGTTCGAGGACAGCCGTGGCCATGGCCGCGCTGACGGCAAAGCCCGCGGCCAGGAGAGCAGCCGCGCTCACCAGCCACATGAGGCCGCTGATCCGGTTGAGAACGTTGCCCTCGCTCTGTTCGACGCGGCGCACCTGACCAGCCTCCGCGCCAGGAATGACCTCGCGAATTTGGTAGGCGATGGAGTTTGCATAGGGGCGGCAGTACCAGATCTCGCGTTGCTGCGGAGAGAGCGAATCGGGATCTTTGCGGGCGAAGGCATCCTCCGGCTTGGTGCGCGCAGAGACCTCGACGCGGGAGATATCTCTTTGTACTTCGTCGATGTGTTTGCCATCGGGCTCGATGGGCATAACCTGTTCATCGGCATCGAGGGGGTAGAGAATTTGCTGTTCTGTGGCATCCCCTGTGTTGACGATGCCGACGATGTCCCCTTCGAACTCGGTCCCCATATTGATCCAGTCGCCGATATGCATGCCGAGTCGTTTCGCCAGTGTTGAGCCGAGAACTATCTCTTGAGCGCCCTCTACGTGTTTGGAGTCGATGGGATGCTCAACCGGCCAGCGGCCTTCTAGCCTCCACCAAGGATGAAGTTGAGGAGCTCCAGTTACGAGCGATCCGAAGCGGTGATCGAACCAGTAGCCTACGGCAGTTACAGGAAAGGTTTGGAGGCTTGCCATCACGGGGTCATTCTCCCGCCAGATAGCGCGCGAATTAAATGGGCCGCCTGTTGCGCCATCTACCACGAATATCTTTCCTGCTCTATGGAACTCAGGGCTGATGCCAGTGATGTTGTTGGCCCAGAAGATGGTCTTGAGTTTGGCGAGGTCGCTCTCTTTTAGATAGGAGCCGCCAGTGGATGGCTTCACATCGACGCCGCCAATCTTCACGTCGAGCAGATCGGTCTTTGGATAGACGACGATGTTCGCTCCGTAGACCGCCAGCTCCTTGTGGATGCGATCACCGATGGTAGTCGCGATGGCAAGCATTGCGGTGACGGCTGTCGTGCCGAGCAGGATCGCGATGCCTGCCAGCATCTTGCGCCTGCGCTGTCGCAGAAAAGATTCTATAAGGAGTCGAAAAAACATCAGCGTTCAAAGACCGGGGCGAGTTCGCGGATGTCTGCGGCTTGAATAATGACCTGGCCGCCGCCTACGGTGGACTTGAGCGGAATCGGGTTGCAGCCGCCCTTCTGCCCCATCGACGCGGCGTTCAAGGGTGAGGCGCACATCTTGCACGTAATTCCCTGACTGCCGATGTAGAAGCCGACGGGCCCACAGATGGAGCAGGCGTCGGCTACCGAGACGATGTTGCCGTCGGGCTTCTTGAAGAGTAGGAAGCGGATCTCTACGTTGCCCCCTTTGCCGTCGTCGACATGAACGCCGTAGCGGTGGAGCTTATCGTCGTTGACGTCGGCCGTGGGGAGGGTGACTTGGGAGCCGACCAGGGTGACGGGCGCAGTGGGGGAGAGTGCGGTGGAACTCTTCGCGTAGATGAACTCTGCCGTCGAGAGGAAGATGAAGAGGAAGCTGGTTGCGACGACTGCGGTCATCCACATCTTTTCGCGACGCTGGGCCCACTCGGCCTTGCGTTTGTCTGCTGGAGTTGCCGTAGTGCTGAGAACGATGGGAGCGCGGCGTTTATATTCGAGCAGCATCATCAGGCCGGCAAGGGCAAGCATGGTGACGAAGAAAAAGAGATCGTTGCGAACGATGGGACCGATGAGACGCATCTCCATGGTGCTGGAGGGAAGAACGCCGTTTTCGCTGAGTTCGTGCAGGCCGCTGACGATGAGCTGGAAGGCCACGAAGTAGAGAATGACCGTTGTGACGCGGAAGAAGCGCTGTAGGTTGATCTTGACGCTGCCACGTATGAACAGGACACCAAAGACAACCGCGACTGCGATGCCCAGGAGGGTTCCAGTGAAACTGAGGATTTCAGTAGAGTTAAGAGTGACGGCAGATAGGATCAGGACTGTCTCAACGCCTTCGCGAAGGACGAGAAGGAAGACAAAGAAGAAGAGACCAAGTTTCGACACCCCAGCGGCTCCGGTGTACTGCGAGATCTTCTCTTCGATGGAACCCTTCATGGTGCGGGCCGTCTTATGCATGAACCAGATCATGCTGATGACGAAGAAGGCTGCGGCGAGCATAACCCAGCCTTCGACGATGTCTGTGTTGTATTGAGTGCGAGCGAGAAGGACGGCTCCGCCGACACTGGCGGTAACGGCTGAGGCGAGCGCCCAGAAGACGGTGCGCTTAAGCTCGGGGCGGCCGATCTTAGTGAGGTAGGCGAAGACGATGCCCACGATGAGCGATGCTTCGACCCCTTCGCGGAGCGTGATGATAAATGCCTGCAACATAAGGTCTTTCTCTTCTCCGAGGGAGACCGGTTCGAGCTTGGAAAGCGGCTAGGGTCTTGCCTCAACGAGAGCAGAATGGACCCTCGTTCCACTATCTAGTGTATTGCGGACTAAATTGGTCGTCAATTTGAGGGCTTGGGCCAATTTCTTGGCGCATTCACCAAAATGTCACTATTCTTGCGGCATGCTAGTCAGAATACCTTTTGCCAAAATGCTCTTTCGTGCTATTTCATTGGTCTTTGCGTTGCTATATTTGAGCGGTATCAGCATGGGCGCTCAGGTGCACATCGCTCCTCAGCGGCCCGCGACTATCCTGATCATTCGCCACGCTGAGAAGTTGACGGATGGGCGGGTCGATCTTTCCCCAGCCGGGTTTGAGCGCGCCAAGCTATTGCCTACGCTATTTTTGCCGTCGGCAGGCAGGCCGGATCTGCCTACGCCCCAGGTGCTGTTCGCGAGCCATGTCAGCGTGCATTCAAATCGTCCTGTCCAGACGTTGTCTCCGCTGGCAGCGGCGCTGCATTTGCCCATCGACGACAGCTTTCATGACGATGACTACGCAGGCCTGGCCGCAACACTGCTGAGCGGCAAGTACACCGGAAAGGTCGTTCTTGTAGTTTGGCATCGCGGAAAGATTCCGCAATTGGCCGCAGCATTGGGAGCCACTCCACCCTATTCGCCTTGGCCGGATCAGCAATTCGACCGCATATGGCGCATCGACTATGTCAACGGCAAAGCGGTTTTGCGCGATCTTCCTTACGCAATCATGCCTGGAGATTCGAAGTAAATTCCGTTTGGGCGGATTCAGAAAGATATTATGGTGCGTCTTAGTCGACCATTTCAGAGATATGGGGACGGGATACAAGAGCAGACAATGACGGATAGATTGGCTCTGGGAGGGCTAAATGATCGCCTTGGCGCAATGACGGTGAACGTGACATTTGCCTATCATCCACTAAGCACTAAGGCGATTATTGAGTTGTAGGCGAGAGAACTCTCCTTGGTTACTGGAAATACAATTTCACGGTAATCACAACTAATAATGTCGCATTCTTTCTTTAGTCCACCGCCCCTATCAGGCTGGCTTATCGATCGGGAAACTAGATCGTCGGATACTGGAAGCCATTGGTAATGCTTGCTCCCTTATCAGTTTTGTCTGCTCCATCCGGCTTATTTTTTCCGCTATTGCGAGGCTGATGAATTGGTTGAGCGATATTCCATCGTTGTGTGCCATGTCATTTGCCTGTTGGCGAATTGAAGTACATAGGCGGAGTGGAAAACTCTGATGCCGCTTATATTCCTGGCTCATTTTGCTCCCGTCATGTTACTCAGCAGACGTTGCAATTCCTTACTTCTTTGATGCTGCCCCCTCCTTGAGGAGATATCAATACACATATTTGGTTACTTTTTTGCATTTGACCGTCGCATCGGTAGTTGGCGCTAACTCCCCTGCAGGGGAGGATGGCACGCTTTTTGCTCGATTTGACCATTAAAGTGTTGGGCGCGATGGGTCATTTATCGATATGTTTAGGCACAATTGGAAAGAAAAGCAAGAGTGGTATCACCGCCGATATCCAACGGTGGTTTTATTGAAAATCCACTAAATCCAAACGCATACTCGGACCCTATAACTAGGGTAACTGCAAAGTTTTGCAGTTACTTTTGTCACTTTGTTGCGTTCGATTCGGCCTTGGAGGAACTATGGTTCAACTTTCCAGCAAATCTCGGGCTTTCTGCAAAGCGATAGTTCGCCACTTCTTCCTTGATGTCTTCTCCTGCGCTGTAGAAGCGAGCATCGTTCGGCAGGAAGCCGCTTCAGACACCGTTTGCGTATGCGAAGACCTGCCAACCAACCTCTATCCAGTCAAGGTCCACGGAAGCACTACCTCCGCGCTCGGCAGCCGCTGGCCTAGGAGTATGTCGCCGAATAACCGATCCAAGGTCTCGTCGGGGCCTTCGTCGCAATTTCAGACGGTTCACCACAAGCCTCATGAAACGAAACAGACCGATTCCATAAAAGCTTCCCATTCACACCGCCATCAAAAGGAGTCTTTCATGTCGAGCAAGCCAACTTTTTCTTTGAATTTGGATCACCTCCGGAACGCAGTACTGAACCCGGGTACGTCTGAGAATTTTGCCGTGGAAACTATCCTTCGTGTGAGTGCAATCCTGCTGCTTTCCCTTACGGTTTGCCTCATGGTTATTGGGTGCGGAGACGGTGGATACCCCGGCGCGGGAATTGTCAGCCTTTCCAGCTCGGCAGTTACGCTGGATGCAGGTCAGGCCTTCCTCATTACCTCAAAGCTCTCAGGAACACCTGTTGAGTCATGGGGACTCTCTAGCACCGCTTGCAGCGCCAGCGGCTGCGGTGCGCTATCGGGTACCGTCGGTTCTTCTGTAACCTACACGGCACCAGCCAACATCGCATCGCAGTTGAAACTGACTTTGACCGCCGCGGTTGCGGGAACAAAGAACTCTGACACAGTGAGCATCACCGTCAATCCGGATCCGACCATCTCCGGTAAGCCTCCAATCGGAACCGTGGGCACTCCTTACACCACCACGATGATCGCGGCTGGCGGAACGGCTGCGTTGAAGTGGAGTCCTGTGAGTGGGTCGCTTCCAGCAGGGCTTAGCTTCAATACGACGACCGGTGTGATCTCCGGTACACCGACCGCTGTGGGCACCTCCAGCTTCATGGTTAAACTCACGGATTCGAGTGACATACCTTATTCCGTGACAGCTCCGGAGACGATTGTGATCTCGACGGGCCAGGGTACCGGACAGTCCTCGCCGCTGACAGTGCTTGGTGGCAATCCTCCTGCTGGCACAGTTGGCATAGCCTATGCAACCCCGCTCACGGCTTCGGGCGGAACAACACCCTATTCGTGGAGTGTGATCTCCGGGACGCTTCCTGCAGGGCTTGTGTTGTCTGCATCGACAGGAGTCATCGCAGGAACGCCGACAATCCAGGGAACATCCACCTTCATCGCTCAGGCCGAGGACGCTACAGGGACAAAAGCAAGCGCCACTTTCAGTATCACCATTCATCCCGCGCAAGGTGCGGTTACGCTGACTCTGACGAATTTGCCTGGAGCAACTGTTGGAGTTCCATACATTGGCACAATTGGGGCTGCAGGTGGAACTGCTCCGTACAGCTGCGCCCCAACGGCCGGAACACTGCCAGCCGGGCTAACGATTAGCGGTTGCGTAGTCAGCGGCATACCGACGGTTGCTGGAACATCGAACCTCACCGCCACAGTATCGGACTCAGGCAGTCCCGTTGCAACGGTCACGGGCCCAGTCGCTCTGACCGTGTCACCGGCGCCTCTCACACTTACGCTCACTTCACTTCCGAATGGGACGGTGGGTGTTCCTTATACCGCGACCATTGGAGTTGCTGGAGGCACATCCCCATACTCATGCGTGATCACAGCTGGCATACTTCCTGCGGGACTTTCTGCCTCAGGTTGTGTTGTTAGCGGTACGCCAACAGTTGCAGGAACGGCGAACCTGACAGTAAAGGCGACAGATTCGAGCAATCCCACCGAGACAACCACTGGACCGGTCAGTCTTACTGTGCTGCCCGCCACTGTAACTCTCACCCTCAACTCCTTACCCAACGCCACAGTTGGAACTCCCTACAGCGCAACGGTGGGAGTACACGGAGGGACGGCTCCCTACTCATGCACCATTACCGCAAGCACCCTGCCCGCTGGCCTCATGGCGACTGGTTGCTTGGTTAGTGGAACGCCTACGACTGCAGGCACAGCTAGCGTAACCGTCAAGGCGACGGACTCCAGTAGTCCGCTTGCTACAACTACTGGGCCGGTTGCACTGGTCGTCTCAACCGCGAGTGCCACACTCACTCTTAGCTCACCGCCAAACGCCACTGTTGAAACACCGTATACGGGCACGATCGGTGTTAGTGGAGGAAAGGGTCCTTACTCTTGCCTCATCACAGCAGGAACACTGCCCGCCGGATTGACGGCGACTGGTTGCGTGATCAGTGGAACGCCGACAACCGCAGGCACAGCCAACCTGACCGTCAAGGCGACTGACTCCAGTACTCCAATCGCCACCACCACTGGGCCGGTTACCTTGACGGTCTCACCAATTCCAACGCTCAGCCTTACCGGGTCCCTCCCGAACGCGATCCTTGGGCAGCTTTATACGCAGACCTTGACCGCAACAGGAGGCATACCGCCATACAGCTATGCTGTGACTGCCGGCAGTCTTAATCCTGGACTCGGTCTGTCCACTGCGGGTGTTGTCAGTGGAACGCCAACTGCACCAGGAGCCAGCAGCTTTACGGTGACCGTCACGGACACCGAGACCAAGCCTCAGACCGCGGGCTTGCCTCTCATCCTGCTTGTGGTTTATCCGACAACGCCCAATGACTCCGAGCTGACAGGCCCATATGCCTATCTCTTCCAGGGTTATGACGACGTGGTTGCCGGCATTTTCGCATACCAGACAGCGACCGCAGGAAGCTTTACCGCTGACGGTACAGGTGTTGTAAGTAGCGGAGAGCTGGACTCGAACCATCAGAACTCCAATCCCTCGGGAACCACCATCAGCAGCAACGATTTCCTCGGCACCTACACTGTCGGAACCGATAACCGCGGCATGCTGACGATCACCACGCTCAATGCAAATGGAACAACGGCCGGCACGTCGACCTATGCCATCTCGTTGAAGGCGCCGGTATCCCCTTCCACGATCTCAACTCAGGCGGATCTGATTGAGTTCGACGACAACTCGCTGCAGGGAACCCGTGGTTCGGGAACTATGCTGGCCCAACAAACAGCAGCATTTACTGCTGGATTGAAAGGAAGCTATGCCTTCGGACTGTCGGGAGACACTCCGTGCCTACCCTCCTGCACGATCGGAATCAGTGCAGGCCCGGCTGCTTCCGTAGGCGAATTCATCGCAAACGGTTCAGGCCCGCTTACCAGTGGATCAAGCGATGCCAACATCGCTACGACGAACTATGCGAGCGAAACTTTGTCGGGCAGCTCGGGCACCGCAGATGGAAACGGTCGCCTACAACTGGAGATGGGCACTACCGGAACGCCCATAGGAGCTTATCCAACGGACTACGCGGTGTACCTGGTAAGCGCGAATGAGGCGTTCATCCTCTCTACGGATAAGCACTCGTCTTACGTCCTGCTCGCTGGCTCCGCTCAGTTGCAGACTCAAGCCACCTTCAGCAATGCCTCAATGTCCGGACCGTTCGTCGGCTACGAGAATGCACAGTCGAATCCAGGACTTTTGGGATCAACGCTGCAGAAGACGCTCAACTTCTCTACCTCGACGATCTTCCGCGGAACTGCCAGTGGAGGAACCTGCGACATCACGAACGTCGATGTCGCAGGCACTACAGCACTCGTCAACCAGATCACTGGACTTGGTGGACTTCTGCCTACGAACATAGTGCAGGATCTGCTGGGAACCTATCAATCAACCGGCAATGCCGCTTGCCCCATCGCAAACAGCGATGGCCGCGGAGTTTTCAACTATCCCGTTCCTACTGGACTGATAGCCACAGTATTGGGGCTCCTCGGGCTAGATAACCCACCTGCACCCAGAGTGTTCTATCTCATTAGTCCCAACAAGGGCTACTTCCTGGAGACAGGCTATGCCGGACTTGGTAACTTCGAGCCGCAGACGGGAGCTCCGTTCAGCAACGCAACATTCGACGGAACCTTCGTCTATGGCACTGCTCCCGCCAGCACCTTAGCTGGGGTCAATGGGTCAGGCACAATCACTGCGAATGGTTCAGGAAGCGCAACCTCCACGCTCGACCTGAACGTGGGTATTGGAACCGTCAACGTGCTTGAACTCGGTGTCACAAGCACAAATGCGTACAACCTTACGGATACGACGGCGGGCCGCTACACCTACGGAACCTCCGTCATCTACGCGATCTCTCCCAGCAGATTTGTGCTGCTGGATACGAGCATCGTTTCGACCTCGCCATCCATTGCACTGCTGTATTAGCTCACCAGCTTCGCTAACACCGGGCTCCGAGTCCCGGAAGGAGATATACATCATGCGACGTACAGCTCTAGCTCTGGTCTTCGCAACGGTTGGAGTCTCTGCTGCCATTGGGCAGCAGAGATCCGACGATCCAGCATCGGCGGTTCCACGCTTCGATCTTTCTCTTGGCTATACCCACATGAACGCGAATGCACCTCCAGGACAGAGTGACTACTTCGGTCTGAACGGCGGCTACATCTCTGGAAGTGTTCACCTTGCCGACTGGATAAGCATCGCTGCAGAGGTTACCGGAGGGCACGCAAACGATATCAGCTTGCTTGGGCAGAATCTTACGTTGATGACTTACGAAGCAGGACCAAGGATATCGTGGTCGGAACACCGATTCGTGCCGTACGGTCAGGTGCTCTTCGGCGGAGCTCACGCAAGCGACTCGTATTTTCCGACCGAAACATCCTTCACCACGAGTGCTTCGAGTTGGGCATTAACGACAGGTGGAGGGCTTGACTTCAACCTGACACGCCGCTTCGCCGTTCGCATACTGGATGTCGACTATCTAAGAACCGCTTTACCGAACGGCGACAATAACGCTCAGAATCACCTTGTAACGAGCGCCGGTATTGTGATCAAGTTCGGTGAACACGATTCGCCTTCCACTCCAGTGCGTATGGCGGTGGACCGACCGAGCGAGATCGTGTTTACCTGCGGTACGAATGTAGCCAGCGTTGATGAAGGGCAACCTTTGGAGATTATTGGTCATTCACGGACGAAACCAGAGAGTCTTGCCGTCAACTACACGTGGTCGCCGAGCGGAGGGAAGATCGAAGGATCGGGCCGGCGTGTCATTGTCAATACCACCGGCCTGCTGGTCGGGGACTATCACATCAATGGAACCGCCACTCTTGCCACGAACTCATCCATCACCGCTCAATGCGACGCCGAATTCCATATCACTGCGCGTTCCGTCCCGGCGCCTGTGGCTGCTGAAGTTACTTCCAATCAAGCCTCTGAGCAGGCAAAGAAGGAGGCGGACTTTCATGAGAATGTGCAGGACGCACTCTTCGATTACGACAGCGCGGCCATCAGAGCGGATGCACAAGTTGCAATTTTGCACGCCGCGCAATACCTAAAAGACAATCCGTCGATTCGTGTCCAGGTCGGAGGCTATGCAGACGAGCGAGGTTCAGCTGAGTACAATCTTGGTCTCGGCGAAGAGCGAGCAAATACCGCTCGCAATGCACTGATCGCAGCAGGTGTTGACCCGGATCGAATCGAAGTTATCAGCTTCGGAAAAGAGACCCAGATCTGTACTGCTGCAACTGAGGTCTGCTGGCAGCAAAATCGCCGTGCCGCATTCTCGATGCATCCCTGACGAGCCGAGGTAAGTGTGTTGCACAACGTATCCAGCTGCATCTCGCCGCAAGGCCATTTAGAGCTAACCGGGCGCCTGATTCTGACGGCGCCCCGCAGCGAAAAATCTTTTGAGGTCTGTTGTGACGTCGCCAAAACTCAAACTTGAGAGGCAGTTATGAGCACCACACCCTCTAATGTTGAAGCGATTCCCATCCAGCCCGATCGACACTCACTGCCGTTTTCATCGCTGATTCCTGCGCTATCCTTTGCGTTGGACCTGACAGAGGGACGTCCGATGGGTCACGTTCTTCGAACCTGCGCCATCGGCATGCGCATTGCAGAACAGATTCATCTTCCCAAAGCAACGCGCTCAATCTCTACTCCGCGATATTGCTGAAGGATGTTGGATGTAAGGGAAGTTCTCTACAGATACTTGACACCGTTAGCTCGAAGCAATACCAAGACAGGCTTGCTGATGCAAGTAAGGATAGTAGCAATGTCGAGGTGGCGAATCGCCAAAACTCTTTGAGCCAGCGGCCCTCTAGTCTTTCCGCATATGGTGGAGCACAACAAGGCATCGATGCATCAAACAGCACCATTCACCTGCCATCTGAGCGAGCCGCATCGATAGCACAAGACTCGGCCTGCCCTTCGAGGTTAGCGAAGCCGTATATCAGCTAGATAAACGTTGGGACGGGTCTGGATGAATCGGAGGGAGTTTCTGGAGGTGGGGAATACGGAATAGGTTAGGCGGCTTTGCGGTGAATGGCCACGATGTCCTGCGCCACAGGAGCGGCCCCGTCTTCGCCAGGCCCTCTCGAAACTCTACCCTGTTCCCGTCGTACATCTCCGATGGGTTCACGAAATGATTGCGGTGTGCGAAATAGACAGTACCGGTCGTACCCCTATTCGGCACAACAACCCCTTGACCTGAGTCACAGTACCCGTCATAAGTTGTCCTTTTAGTTTGGCTAGCTGAGAAGAAGTCTCACGCTGTAGGTTTACTCGTTCCGTCATCGATAGACCCTGAGGGTGCCAAGGGTTAGCTTGGCAAAGTCTTAGGAGTCTACTTTTTGCTGGCTATTTTTTATGGTGCGCCCGGAGAGATTCGAACTCCCGACCCTTTGGTTCGAAGCCAAATGCTCTATCCAGCTGAGCTACGGGCGCGAAAACAGGAAGTGCTGTAGCCCAAAATAGCGAATATCTCTGCCATCTGCAACTAAGCTGCTGCGACCGGCTCTGGTGGCACGGACGGTACGAACATCGGCATCGTCTCGATAATGTCGAGCCCGGCGCGGCGCAGGAGCTGGTGGATCACCGGCTCCGTAAGTCGGCTGGCGTCGTATTCGACTCGCACCGTCTGATTTTTTTCGTCTAACTCCATGCGACGTACGCCATAGACCTCGCGCACCTTAGCCAGGGCTAGGATGGCTGACTCAGTCGGAGGGACTCCGTAGCGATATAGAACATCAAGCTGTGTCATGTCTAGATCATAGCAGCGAGTCCATTGCAATAAGGCCGGTTATATAGTGTCTATCTCGTAGAGTCGGGACATGGCGATTTCCGTGCCCGAAGGCAGCCGAGGCCTTTGAGACGAGGTTGTTGCCTTTGGTTCAAGAGATCAAAATCATCGCGGAGGTGGCTCGTGCCCGACAGGGCGCGTTCCTATGGCGGGTGCCCCGAACAGGCGACAGTTAAACGTCTAAGCTACACTGAGGGTAACTAAACTGCTTTCGTTGTTCGACTGCATTGTTGCTGCTGAAGATGTAGTACATAGCAAGCCCGCACCAGATGTGTTCCTGGCGGCGGCCCGCATGAAAGTCGAGTCTGCCATATAGTCTTCTAGGAGTCGAACGAGGAACCAGAGGCCCTGCACAGAGCGGGGATGCGAGGATCGATATTCGTAAGCCCTACGTGCCGCTACGATAGACTCTCTACTGACAAACGCAAATCACAGCTTCGACAGGTAGCCGGTGATCTCCGGGCTAGTCCAGTGCTGGGCGCTGACGAACTTTCTACGTAGAATGCCCTGCTTGTCGATGATATAGGTCTCCGGAATCTGCGCGGTTCCGTAGAGCGCGTTGATCCTCTGGTCTTCATCACGGAAGGTAAGGACATCGACATGATGCTGGATCAAAAATCGATGATACACGTCAGGATCCTGGTCCATGCTTACGGCTACGATGGCCAGATCAGGCATCTCTTTGTGGAGCTCAAGCAGACTTGGCAGCTCTTCAATGCACGGAGCGCAAAAGGTTGCCCAAAGGTTGAGAACTACGACGCGCCCACGTAGCTTGCTAAGATCTATGGTTTGTGTTCCGTTGGTCAACGCAAAATGCGGTGCAGGCTTGCCGATGTTTCCGGGACGGCTCCCCCGATCACAGCCAACTGCCAGCAGCATTCCCAACATCACATTAATCCACACTCTACGCACAATACGCTCCAGTTCCTATAATACAAATTTGTGAACTCTGTACACCTTATTCCCGAATCAGACTCCGCTGATGCCCCCGAGTTGGATCTGTCCGTCATCCTTCCTGCACGCAACGAGGAGTGGAGTTTATTACGGTGCCTGGAGTCACTCATCGACCAGTCGCAGGAAGGTTTTGGACTGGGGATTCAGTGGGAGTTGATAGTCATCAATGATGACTCGACTGACCGGACTCGTGAGATCGCAGCTGAGGCCTTGGCGAAGCATCCTGGTCTTATTTTGCTGGATGCTCCGCAGTTAGATCTAAGCAGCCGCGGTGGATTTACCGGCAAAAGCAACGCATGCTGGGCGGGAGCACAGATCGCCAGAGGCCGAAACCTTCTCTTTACCGATGCCGATACCGTTCACGAGCTTGGCAGTCTGTTACGGTCGCTTCGGGAGAAGGAAAAACATAAGGCAGCTCTGCTGTCTTACTCTCCGCGTCAGATCGTTACCGGTTTTTGGCAACACGCGGTAATGCCGCTGATCTTTTCTGAACTGGCCTCGGTCTATCCTCCAAAGCATGTGAGCGATCCTGCGCGCCGGCTCGCTGCCGCCAACGGTCAGTTCATCCTTGTGGAGCGGGACGCGTACTTCTCGGTCGGTGGCCACCGCGCAGTTGGCAACTCAGTACTGGAAGACGTGGCTCTGGCCCGAAACATCAAGCGCGGGCCTCGGGTCATTCGCTTTCGCTATGCTCCCGAGGCGATTTCCACTCTTATGTACCGCACGACCTCCGAGATGATTGAAGGCTGGACCAAGAACCTGGCGCTGCTGCTTCCTAAGCCAATCTCACTTGCTCTATGGCGAATTCTGGATCTCTTGCTCTTCTTTGGTCTTCCGGCTTTGGCGCTTGGCCTTTATTGGCTGCTACCGTGGCAGCGGTGGGTTATTCTGCTGTTTTGGGTACGGACGCTGTGGCGTTTCTATTCGCGTGTAGCACGGTCCTCGTTTCAGGCGTGGGATGTAACGATCTCAATCTCCGGCATTCCATTGTTCGTCTATTTGTTGATCAAGAGCGTTATTCAGCATCGCATCAAAAAATCAGTGACATGGAAAGGGCGGAGCTACAATCCAACTCTTTAGGGATTCGACCCTTGCATCCGTCATGCATTCCGCGGCGTCTAATCACTGGGATAAATATGATCTTTCTTACCCGCAAAGCCGAATTTTCCTCCGCACATTTCTACTGGAACGATGCTTGGTCGCCAGAGGAGAATCAGCGTGTCTTTGGCAGATGCGCCAACCGAAATGGTCACGGTCACAATTACACGTTGGAAGTCACCGTCTGTGGTGAGGTAGATCCGATCTCGGGCTTCGTCGTAGATCTTAAGGAGTTGAAGGACATTCTTGAGCGTGAGGTGATCGACGTGTATGACCATCATCATCTTAATCTTGAAGTTCCCGAGTTCAAGACGGCGATCCCTACGACAGAGAATATCGCGATTGCTATTTGGCAGCGGCTGGACAATAAAATCCCTTACGCGAAGCTATACCGCATTCGCGTATACGAGATGCCCGACTTGTTTGCGGACTACTATGGTGAGCTATGAAAGTACATCTTTCACGCCGCTACCATTTCAGCGCATCGCACCGGCTGCATACGGAAAGCTACGACGCGGCAAAAAATACTGCAATCTTTGGTAAATGCAATAACCTTCATGGCCATGGGCACAACTATACAGTGCAGATCACGCTGAGCGGTCAGGTAGATACTGCAACTGGAATGGTCTGTAATCTTGTCGAGCTCGATGCCTTCGCGCAAACAAACGTACTGGCTTGTTTCGACCACACTAATCTGAATATGCTTGCTTGCTTCCGCGACGCCGTTTCGACGACAGAGAATCTAAGCATCGAGATTCATCGCATCTTTCAGCGCTTCACCGCCGCCCATCTGGAGCGAGTTCATGTGGAGGAGACCAGCAATAACTCCTTCGACTATTCCGGCGACTTGGCAGCTGCGCCGGGCGTCATCTAAAGAAAGGCCTCAACTATGCCACGTCCGTCGGCCACAATTGAACCACCTCTGTTGGATAACATTTCAACGCAGGACATCTACCGTGAGTTGCTCGTCCGCATCGGCGAAGACCCTACCCGCGACGGTCTGGTGCGTACCCCGGAACGCATGGAGAAGTCCATGGCTTTCCTTACGCGCGGCTACACCATGGATGTGACCGAGGTGCTCCACGATGCGCTATTTGACGTGGATTATGACGAGATGGTGATCGTGAAGGACATCGAATTCTTCTCGCAGTGCGAACACCACTTGCTGCCCTTCTTCGGCAAGGCGCACATTGCTTACGTCCCAAATGGGAAGGTGATCGGACTTAGCAAGATTCCGCGCTTGGTCGACGTGTTTGCGCGCCGACTGCAGGTTCAGGAGCGGTTGACCCGGCAGATAGGCGAGGCTATTACAGAGGCAATTCATCCGCAGGGAGTAGCTGTTATTCTCGAAGCACAGCACCTGTGCATGATGATGCGTGGGGTGGAGAAGCAGCACTCTTCGACCGTCACCTCGGCTATGCTCGGGGTTTTCAAGACACAGTTGCAAACGCGCAACGAGTTTCTTTTGCTGGTACGACGTCAGGGCAGCGCATTTTAGCCACTACACTGGAAGAGGAATGAATGGTCTCCTCGTCCTCGATAAACCCTCTGGCGTAACCTCTCACGATGTCGTCTCGATCGTCCGCCGAGTAACCGGTGAAAAATCGATCGGGCATCTCGGCACGCTTGACCCAATGGCTACCGGAGTTTTGCCACTTCTTCTGGGCAAATACACTCGTCTCGCGCAGTTCTTCGGTCAAGCAGAAAAACAATATGAGGGCCATATCCAATTCGGATTTGCCACGGATACCTTCGACGCTGAAGGTACTCCAACCGATGAGCCACGGCCGTTAATCCAATCGCTCGAAGAACTTCGCGAGCTGAGCCGCGTCTTTCATGGTGATGTGAACCAGCTCCCGCCGATCTACTCCGCAAAAAAAATCAATGGAGTAGCAGCACACAAACTGGCACGAGCCGGCGTGGACGTTCCTGTAAAGCCAGCCCGGATAACGATTCACAACTTCGAGCTAGTCTCGCTGGAAGGAGATATAGCAGTGTTCGCAATGGCGGTCTCCGCTGGCGGATACGTTCGCTCGGTCGCGCACGAACTCGGACAGCTTGCCGGCTGTGGAGCTCACCTGTCCAGCCTTCGGCGTACGCTGGCCGGCGCATTCACGCTGGCTGAGGCCATTACCGTCGATCAGTTAAAGCGGACGACGCCAACTGAGCTCGAGGCTCTGCTGCCTCATCCTCGCACGCTACTGCCGGAGATGCCTTCGGTTACCGTCGACGATCAACTGGCTGGTCGGATGCGCAACGGGATGCAGGTGAACCTGCCAGAGTATTCGCAGGCGCCTCTGATCAAAGTGTTCACAACGCCGACTGATTTGTTAGCGATTGTGCGGCGCATCGCCGGGACGCTGGTTCAGCCGATCGTAGTGATTGGCTAAGAGCTACTTCTTCAGCAACGGAAGTACTATTGGCAAGACGTTCTTCGCAACCACTTTGTTGCCGCTTGCGGTAGCGTGCGTTCTGTCCGCCTGCATCATGCCATCGACGCCGAACACGCCGTTCAGCAGAAACGGCAGCAGAGGCACTTGATATTTCTTAGCTAGCAGAGTGTAGGTCGCGTTGAACTGCATGATGTAGTCCGGGCCGTAGTCGGGCGGCAGTGTGATTCCAGCCAGAACGACTATGGTCCCGTTGGCCTTCAGCGCTGCGACAATCTTGTCCAGGTTTTTGCGAGAGTCTTCGATAGGAAGGCCACGCAGGCCGTCGTTACCTCCGAACTCTACCACGACGAGCGCAGGCTTCAGCGCGATAATCCTGTCGAGCCGCTCGACGCCATCTTTGGTGGTATTGCCGCTGATGCCCTCGTTGACGACGCGATATTTATATCCCATGGCGTCTAGATTCGTCTGCAGATAATCCGGATAGCTCTGGCCGGGGTCGGCGCCGTAGCCTGCCGTCAGGCTGTCGCCGAAGCAGACCAGAAGTGGTCGCGCATCATGGGCTGCATCAGACGTTGTCGGGTCAGGGGCGACCATGGCCGCCGAAGGCTCGGTTGCTTTGGTCAGTGGGGAATCGCTCGTGCGAGCATCCATGGCTGAAGACTGCCGCGACGTATGATTGGCTCTGCAGCCACACATTCCCAGCGTCACACCCGCTACTATTAGAAGAAGTCCGTATCGACGCATTGCTAAGACTCTACCAAACTGAAACGGCGCGGCAAAAAGGGACTATCAGGTGAATGAACCAGTAGCAATGATTGAAGTAGAAAACCTCTGTAAATCCATCCGGAATGGACCTCACACTGTGGATATTCTCAAGGGGTTCGACTTCGCGATTCCGAAGGGGCAGTTTGTCGCCATTATGGGCTCGAGCGGGAGCGGCAAGTCGACATTGCTCGGCTTACTTGCCGGGCTCGATACTCCTAGCGCTGGTACTGTACACCTCAACGGCATTGCGATCAGCTATCTGCCGGAGGACAGACTGGCTCAAGTTCGCGGCAAGACTATCGGGTTTGTCTTTCAGTCCTATCAGCTCATCCCTACCTTAACAGCGCTAGAAAATGTGCTTCTGCCGCACGAACTCAATGCTGATCCCAGGGAAAATGGTCTCTTGCGCGCGCGCGATCTACTCAGGAGTGTTGGCCTCAGCGACCGTATGGACCATTATCCTGTGCAACTGTCTGGTGGTGAGCAGCAGCGTGTGGCCCTGGCGAGGGCGTTCATCTTGCGACCGCCCATCGTTCTGGCGGACGAGCCTACCGGCAATCTCGACAGCACCAATGGCGCCCATGTGCTTGAACTGCTTTTGAATCTGAACCGCACCGAAGGAACGACGCTCGTGCTGGTGACCCACGATCCCGCGCTGGCCAGCTATGCGGATCGTCGTATTGTCTTGCGAGACGGGCTAATTGTCTTGGACGAGATCAACGTCAACCCTGCGGCCCCCGCCACCAATCCCGCGTTGACCAAAGGCTAGCATGGCGACACTCTCTTATCACTCTGCCGCTAAAATTGCCGCTCGCGAGATGCGTTCTTCTCGTGCGAAGTTCTTCTTCGTCATTCTCTCGGTGGCGATAGGTGTCGCTGCGCTAACGGGAGTACGAGGGTTTTCGTCGTCTTTTCGTGGCACCCTGTTGAACCGCGCGCGCAGCATTATGGCGGCCGACCTCTCCGCACGAATGTTTCAGCAGCCGACGCCACAGCAGCAAAAAGGGCTCAATGAAATCGCGGATCGTGGGGTCGAGATCACACCCGTCACGGAGCTGCTTTCCATGGCATCCTCTGCTAAAACCCTCGATCCTTTGCTTATCTCCCTGAAGGCGGTTGATCCAGCGATGTACCCCTTTTATGGCGATGTGGAGTTGACTCCTGCTGCACGACTCAAGAGTGTTCTGGCCCCGGACACCGTGGTAGTCGCCGATGACCTGCTAGTTCGGCTGCATCTCAAGGTCGGAGACGGACTTAAGATTGGCACAAAGGTTTTTCGAATTGCCTCGATCGTTGTGAACGAACCGGATAGGCTGTCCGGGAATTTTGCGGCTGGCCCTCGCGTCTTCATCTCTCGTGCAGGCCTTGCTGCAAGTGGGCTCCTCGCACCGGGTAGCCACGCAGGGCAGCGATATCTCTTCAAAGTGCCCAAGCCCGACGATGGCTCGCCTATCTCAGACGCGGCTGTCGCGGATTTGAAGATGCGTCTCGAAAAGCTTCTGCCAGAGGCGCAAGTTATCGACTATCGCGAGACCAATCCTGCGTTGACTCAAGGGCTTGACCGCGCCACCAGTCTCTTGTCTTTGATGAGTCTTGTCGCGCTGGTTCTCGGTGCTGTAGGGGTTGCGATGGCCATGCGAGCCCATCTGCAGCAGCGGCTGGATACAATCGCCATCATGAAATCCCTTGGTGCACGTTCTGGGCAGATTATGAAAATCTACCTGCTGCAAACTCTGATCTTGGGACTCATCGGTGGTCTACTCGGCGTTGCGCTCGGAGTCGGAGTACAGGTGGCTTTTCCAGTGTTGCTCGCGAAGTTGATCAACGTCAACACCGACTTCCATATCCAATTCCACACCGTTTTTATCGGACTAGCCACCGGTATCCTAACCACACTTCTCTTCACCTTGCCCCCTCTGCTTGATATACGCTCAGTTCGCCCGATCCTCATTCTCCGCCGCGCTGTAGAAGACAACGACGATCCTTTCGTGACCGCCATATGGCACAAGATCACAAAGAATGTTGCCCAGATAGGCTCGGCCTTTCTCATCCTAGCTGGGCTCGCCGCCATCGCCACAACGCTCAGCGATTCGGTCGCAGTGGGGAAGGTTTTTTCCATCGGCCTCGTCGCTGTTCTCGCTGTCCTGCTTGCAGCCTCTGCTGCTGTTCTCACAGGCCTTAAGTTCTTTCTATCGAAGACCCGTCTTCATCTGCCTTCTGCGGTGCGCCACGGGCTGGCCAACCTTTATCGCCCGGGTAATCCGTCTGCGGCTCTGCTGGCGGCACTTGGGATGGGTGTTATGCAGATCATGACCGTTTATCTGGTCCAGCAGGCGGTCGTCACTGAACTTCATATTGCAAGCGCCCCCAGCCTGCCGAATATCTTCCTCATCGATATCACGAACGACGAGGTAGGCGGGATACGCGCCCTGCTTAAGGCACAGCCAAGTGTGACCGCTTCGCCCGAACTGCTCCCTGTGGTTTCCTCGCGCATCATCGACATTGACGGTGTACCGGCAAACCAGGCCAAGCTTAAAAATTTCCCCAAGCATATGTTGCAATCCATCAGTCTCAGTTGGTCTGATGCGCCGCCTCCTGGCAGCAAGGTGGTCGAAGGTAGATGGTGGGACACTGATGAAAAGCATGCCGTTGTTGCCATAGAGCAGCATGCGGCTGATCGACTGAGAGTGAGGGTCGGTTCGCACATCACCTTCGCAGCGCAGGACTCACGGATCAGTACCACGGTGGTTGCTCTTACCAAGGCTGACGGTCAGCACGCCTATTCGCGTGCTGAGTTCATTCTGCCGCCATCGGCGCTTGCCGGCCTGCCTGTGGTCTGGTACGGCGGAGTCCATGCAGATCCTGTGCGAGTCGATGAACTGCAACGGGCACTCTACAACGCCTTCCCCACAGTCACGGTCATCAACGTTGCTCAGGCGCTGGAGACGGTGCGCGCCGTCGTCATCCAGATCACTTACGTCATCCAGTTTCTTGCCGCATTCTCCATCTTTGCCGGCATTATTATTCTTGCGAGCAGTATTGCTGGCACTCGGTACCGCAGGATCAGGGAGGTCGTGGTCCTCAAAACCCTCGGAGCGACTCGAGCTCGCATTGCTACCGTCTTTTCCATTGAATTCGCTGTTCTGGGTCTGGTTGCGGGTCTAGTCGGTGTAAGCTTTGCCAATCTCATTGCACGCGTTTTGCTTACTCGCCTAACAGTCTCTTACCACTTTCACTGGGCATGGACTTTGGGCGCACTGCTGGGCACTGCGGCTCTTACGGTAGCGACTGGTTGGCTCGCCAGCCACCGTATCCTCGGGCAGAAGCCACTGGAGATACTTCGCGGGGAATAGCAGTGAAGCGCATTTATATGTCTAGTTATTCGCGACGGGCTATAGGATGAATATGTCTTGCAATTCAAAATGCTCAGGTATGGCCGATGAAGGTGTATGAAGAAGCGCTGCGCGTACACCGGCAGCGGTTTGGACAAGATGGCCGGGTTTTCACGGCTCCTGCCCGTGTGAATCTCATTGGAGAACACACCGACTATACGGGCGGGTTGGTCATGCCAATGGCTATTGGCTTTTGTACGCAGGCTGTGGTCAGTCCGCGAAATGACCATCGCGCTTTTTTCTATTCTGCGAATTATGGGGAAGAAGCGGACTTCGAGATCGCTTCGATGGGTCGAGAACCCCGCGGACACTGGAGCGACTATCCTGCCGGCGTGTTGTGGAGCATCTTGCAGGAAGACATTGCAATTGGTGGCTTTAACATGACTTTGGTTGGTGATGTGCCGCTGGGCGCGGGATTAAGTTCTTCTGCTTCTGTTGAAGTCGCGACCGCAATGGCATTGCTTGCTCATGCTGGCTTAGCGCTGCCGCTGGCCAAGATTGCTACGCTATGCCGTTGGGCTGAGAACGAGTATGTCGGGGCCAAGAGTGGCATCATGGATCAGTTCGTTGTCACAGGCGGCGTAGCGCACCGAGCGATGCTAATCGACTGCCGTTCGCTTGAGTACGAACTGCTGCCGCTACCGGCGGATGTGCGGGTGGTTATCTGTAATTCGATGGTAAAGCACCAAGTGGCTACCGGAGAATACGGGGACCGACGCGACGAGGTCGAGGCTGGGCAGGCAGTCTTGCGAAGGGATCGACCAGGTGTCGTGTTGCTACGCGATGCCACACTAACGGACCTGGAGGCGTGCAAAGATAAAATGACAAAGGCAAGTTTTGCACGCTGCCGCCATATCATCACCGAGAATGGCCGCGTGATGGAGGCGAGAGGAGCTCTTTTGCAGAGCGATTTGGCGCGGCTTGGAGAGATAATGGTCCGGGCTCATGTGAGTATGCGGGATGACTTCGCGGCGAGCTGCACTGAGGTCGATACGTTAGTTGAGATTGCGCTACGTCAGGCTGGTTGTTTTGGTGCTCGGATCACTGGCGGCGGCTTTGGTGGATGTACCGTGAACCTCGTAAGTACGGAAAAAGCGGAGTCTTTCGTGCAGATTATTCAGCGAGCGTATGAGCAACAGACGGGGATTGTGGCGCAGTGCTTTGTCTGTGAGCCCTCTGACGGCGCTCTGGCGATTGCGGCGAAGGGACGTACTTGATGAATTCTCTGGCCCAGAAAAATCCTCATCGACGGTTCAATCCTTTAAAGCGGGAGTGGGTACTGGTATCGCCGAACCGAACACAGCGGCCGTGGCAGGGCCAGACTGAGACCAAAGTTGCGCCTGCTGCACTGACCTATGATCCAGACTGCTATTTGTGCCCGGGAAACGTGCGTGCCGGTGGAGCATGCACCGAAAAATATACGAGCACCTATGTCTTCGAGAACGACTACGCTGCGTTGAAACTGGACACTCCACGGTTTTCGACCGACGTGGCTGACAAAGGACTGCTTGTGGCTGAGGGGGAGAACGGAGTCTGCCGGGTGATCTGTTTTTCACCGCGGCATGACCTCACGCTGGCGAAGATGTCGGTGGAAGAGATTCGCGCAGTGGTGGATACGTGGGCCGAGCAATGCACTGAACTAGGTTCTCGCGAAGATATCGGCTATGTGCAGATCTTCGAGAACCGTGGCACGATGATGGGAGCCAGCAATCCACATCCGCATGGTCAGATTTGGGCGAGCAGGTCGGTTCCCAACGAGGTCGTAGCGGAGCTTTCCGGCCAGCAAAGTTACTTCGCAGAGAAGAACGCGGCGCTTCTATGTGACTACCTCGCACTAGAAGAGGAACTGAGTGAGCGTGTCGTGGCGGCCAATGCGAACTTTGTTGCGATGGTTCCTTTCTGGGCGGTCTGGCCATTTGAGATGATAATTCTACCGCGGCGACATGTGACGGAGCTTCAGTCTCTAACGGAAATAGAACGGTCTGATTTCGCCAGGATCCTCCAGACGGTCACTTCAACCTACGATCGGGTCTTTGACACTCCGTTTCCTTATTCGATGGGGCTACATCCCGCGCCTTGTGATGGCAAGAAGCATCCGGAGTGGCAGTTTCACGCCCATTTTTATCCACCTTTGTTGCGCTCAGCGACGATTCGAAAGTTCATGGTTGGCTTTGAACTTTTAGGCGGACCACAACGGGATATAACCCCCGAATCTGCTGCTGAGATACTGCGTCACGCGAGTCGGCGAAGGTTTCTCTAGAGATCGTCTAACCAAATCAAGAATTATGTGACAAATTATGACACTTATATTTGTTACTGCTTATTAGAGCGAAGTTGCTATAGCCCATGCCGAATGTGGAATTAACCACCGAACTTTGTTTGTCGAAGCCAATTGCACGAGGAGATTGCTCTGCGAGTTGCGTTGTTTATTGCCTGCTACAACGACACGCTTTTCCCTGAAACGGGGAAGGCCGTGGTGCGGGTACTAGAGCGACTTGGTCACACGGTGGAGTTTCCTGCAGGCCAGACCTGCTGCGGACAGATGCACTACAATACGGGATATCAGGCGGAGGCAATGCCGCTGCTTGAGAGGTTTGTTGCGCAGTTCAAACATGCTGAGGCTGTGGTGGTGCCCTCTTCATCCTGCGTGGCAATGATGCGCGATCATTATCCGAAGATGGCCGATCAGATCGGTAAACTTTCTTTGACCGTTGAGGTGGAGAAGTTATTGCCAAGAGTGTTCGAGTTCTCTGAGTTTCTGACGAAGCGGCTGGGTTTGGAGGATGTGGGAGCCTATTATCCGCATAGGGTGACTTATCACGCAAGCTGTCACGGCCTGCGCAACCTGATGCTGGGAGACGGACCGATACGCCTGTTGAAGGCGGTACGAGGGATCGACCTCGTAGAGATTGATGATAGCGAGCAATGCTGCGGTTTCGGCGGAACCTTTGCTATGAAGAACGTGGAGGTGTCGAGCGCGATGCTGGCAGAGAAGGTCGCCGCAGTGCTGAACACCAAGGCCCAAGCATGTACGGCCTGCGACAATAGCTGTCTGATGCATGTTCAAGGGGCGCTGCATCGCCAGCGGACAGGCGTGAAGACGCTGCATCTGGCGGAAATTCTTGCCGGGGAGGAGAGATCGACGCTATGAGCGGAGCGATACTTGATCCGAGGACGGCACCAACCTTTCCAATGGCGGCCAAAATGGCGATGGGCGATCTACAGCTGCGTCAAAATGTTCGTCATGCCACAGACGTAATTCGGGCCAAGCGTGCGCAGGTGGTGAACGAGATGCCGGATTGGCAGGAACTGCGCGAAGCGGGAAAAAAAATCCGCCAGCACACGATGGAGCACCTCGACTATTACCTGCAGGAGTTTGAGGCTAACTGTACACACGCCGGTGGGGTAGTGCATTGGGCCAGGGACGCTGAGGAGGCGCGGCACATTATCGTCCAGTTGGTGAAGGCTTCCGGATCCAGTGAGGTCATCAAGATCAAGTCGATGACTACTGAGGAGATTCAACTGAACCCGGCGCTGGAGGCCGCGGGAATCCATCCGTTCGAGACGGATTTGGCTGAGCTGATTATTCAACTTGGGCAGGATCGGCCCTCGCACATAGTGGTGCCTGCACTGCACAAGAACCGGCATCAGATTCGCGAGATATTTCAAAGGGAGATGGATCTGCCAGAGTTAGGAGAGCGTCCACAAGACTTGGCCGACGCAGCGCGAATATTTCTTAGAGAGAAGTTTTTGCGCGTGAAGACTGGAGTCAGCGGAGCGAACTTCCTGATCGCTGAGACGGGCGGCGTCTGCGTGGTAGAAAGCGAGGGCAATGGACGAATGTGTCTGACGCTACCCGATACGTTGATCACCGTTGCTGGAATAGACAAGGTGCTGCCGCGCTTCCAGGATCTGGAGGTGATGCTGCAATTGCTACCGCGTTCGGCCACAGGGGAACGGATGAATCCGTATAACTCGATCTGGACTGGTGTGCATGCGGGAGATGGCCCCAGGGCATTTCATGTGGTGCTGATGGACAACGCGCGAACAGTTGTCCTCGCCGATCCGGAGGGGCGCCAGACCCTGCATTGCATCCGCTGTGCGGCGTGTCAAAACGCGTGTCCGGTGTACACGCAGACCGGTGGACATGCGTATGGCAGCGTCTATGCCGGGCCGATCGGCGCGATTCTTACGCCGCAGCTGCAGGAGATGCACCATGCACAAAGTCTGCCGTATGCCTCTTCACTCTGTGGCGCCTGCTATGAGGTCTGTCCTGTAAAGATCAATATTCCGGAGGTTCTGATCCATCTGCGCAACAAGGTCGTCAAGCAGAATACGGCCGGTTTCGCGGGACTGTTTGACGTCGAAGCTGGCGCGATGAAGGCGATGGCAATGATCTTTCGCAGCGAGCGAAGATTTCGTGCAGCGCAGCGTCTAGGCCGGATCGCAGAGAGACCAATCGTTGACAAGGAGGGATGGATCGGCTGGTTGCCAGGGTTGCTCGGCGGGTGGACGCAGTCGCGGGATCTGCAAGAGATGCCGAAGGAGACCTTCCGCGACTGGTGGAAGAAGCGAGACGCAGATGACCAATGAGAGGAGTTCACGAGAAGAGATTCTGGGGCGGGTCCGCAGTGCTATTGGTGGTGCTTCGACGGAAGCAGCAGTTCGGACTGAATGGTGTGCGATCTCTCGGAAGTACAAACGCGGCGGCGTGCAGCAGTATGAAATTGTGCTCGAGCTGCTCGAGAGCCGGCTGCGAGACTATGACGCGACGGTAGTTCGGTGCGAGCGTGGAGATGTGGCGCGGAGCGTGGCTGGGAGGCTTACGGAACGTGGGAAGCGGCGATTGATAGTACCTTCGGGGTTGCTGCTGGAATGGCTACCGTCTGATTTTACGTTTGTCATCGACGATGGGATTGCTGCGACCGAATTCGACGGCTTCGACGGCGTGCTGACAGGCTCGACCTTAGCGATTGCCGAGACTGGAACGGTTGTCCTGCAGAACGTGGCTGGACAGGGAAGGCGTGCAGTGACACTGGTGCCTGATTACCACCTCTGTCTGGTGCGGGGCGAAGATGTTGTGGAGACCGTTCCTGAGGCGATGGATCGACTTCGGGTGACCTCTAGTTTCGCAACGACCTTCGTCTCTGGGCCGTCTGCCACGGCAGACATTGAGATGACGCGGATCAAGGGAGTGCATGGTCCCCGATATTTGGATGTAATTTTAATCACATAACAATATCTTTGACATGAAATAGGAGAAATAGTGTGATCTGCCCGCTAATGTTTCAATAGAAGTGCATTTCTCTCTATGCCACTTATGACTAGCGGATACTGTCGAAGTACAAGATTGCAGGGCGAAGATCCTTATCGGCGCAGTCGACATCTCCCTCGCGTAACCTATTCGGGTGAGGACAGCTACCGGGTGGGCATTGAAGCAGGAGAGGTGTGGAATGATAGTCGAGATTAGCGTGGCTGATACAACAGGGGATATTGATGAAAGCACAGAGTGGCCTTCGGTTTCTAGAAGATCGTTGGGATGACGTAGTCGCGGAGAAGATGGATGCACCGGAGTTGTTGAGGTATCGGTCCAATCTTCTGGGTTCCGATCTGAGAATTACAAACTTTGGCGGCGGCAACACCAGCTCGAAGTTGAACCAGGTCGACCCGCTGGACGGGAAAGTCAAACAGGTTCTCTGGGTGAAGGGAAGCGGGGGCGATCTCGGCAGTATCCGTCGCGCGGGTTTTGCGACGCTCTATATGGAGAAGTTGCTGGAGCTTGAGAACTCCTATCGCGGCGTCGAGTTCGAAGACGAGATGGTAGAGATGTATCCTCTATGCACTTTTGGCAACAATCCTGTCGCCGCCTCTATCGACACGCCGCTGCACGCCTTCCTGCCGTCTCCGCATGTCGATCATCTCCATCCGGACTGGGGGATTGCTCTTGCAGCCTCGGCTAACGGCAAGATCAAGATGGAGGAGTTCAATGTGGAGTTTGACCATAAGTTGGCGTGGTTGCCCTGGCAGCGACCCGGCTTCGAGCTTGGCATAATGCTGAAGAAGATCGTCGAGCAGACTCATGGGTGCGACGGTGTGGTGCTTGGTGGCCATGGGCTATTTACATGGGGTAACACGCAGCGCGCGAGCTACCGAAATACGATTACGATCATCGACCAGCTTGGTCAGTTCATCGAGCGCCATGAATCGGCTGCGGCGCGCAAACACTTTGGGGGCTCCAAACGAATGACGCGTGAAGATCGCGCAGAGATTGCTGTGTCGATCATGCCCTATTTGCGTGGCGCGGTCTCTCGCAAGCAGCGATGGATAGGTAGCTATTCGGATTCGCAGCAGGTGCTCGACTTTGTGAATTCGCAGCGCGTGGAGAAGCTGGCTCATTTAGGCACAAGCTGTCCGGACCATTTCATCCGAACCAAGATTCGTCCAATGTTCATCGAGTGGGATACATCGAGCGAACCCGCGGATTTGAAGGAGCTGATCGAAACTGCGCTCGAGACCTATCGCGCCGAGTATGCGGAGTATTACAACAGGTACGCAGTGAAAGACTCACCTGCGCTGCGAGACGCTAGCCCGACGGTAGTGCTGATTCCGGGCTTAGGCATGTTCAGCTTTGGCAAGAACAAGACCGAGTCGCGCATCACCGGCGAGTTCTACATCAACGCAATCGGCGTGATGCAGGGCGCTGGTTCTCTCGGCCCAGGAGTAAACTGCGCCGACATCCCACAAGCTGGCCCGGCCGCCTCTGCTGACCAATTTGGTGTCCACGAAAACTATGTTGCACTACCGCCAAGCGAAGCGTTCCGAATCGAATACTGGAAGCTTGAAGAGGCAAAGATTCGTCGTCAATCGCCTGAGAAGGAGTTGAGCCGTAAGGTGGCTCTGATCGTTGGTGGAGGCAGCGGAATTGGTCGTGAGGTTGCTCTGCTGGCTGCTGAACGCGGAGCTCACGTAGTCATTGCTGACCGCGACGTCAAGGGAGCGGAGGCTGTCGCAGAGGAGGCAAAAACGATTGCTGGCAAAGAGTCTGTCAGTTGGACGAGTATTGACATTCGAGACCGCAAAACGATTAAGGCTGCACTCGAGGCGACAGTCAGGCAGTTTGGCGGGATCGATATTTTGAT
>Ga0302324_100004760_pt1 | contig 29939 bp, 23 predicted proteins | sample Palsa_T0_1_FD_201949 | JGI IMG/M metagenome (GOLD analysis project Ga0302324, IMG submission 201949) | Peat permafrost microbial communities from Stordalen Mire near Abisko, Sweden - Palsa_T0_1 | ecosystem: Environmental > Terrestrial > Soil > Palsa > Peat permafrost | place: Sweden: Abisko...
CGTCGTCCAGTTCCACGTCGTGTCCGGCGCGCTCGCGTCCGAAGCCCACGGTGTGAACGGGAATATGGCGAGCCCGCAGCGCGCTGATGGCGTCCGCGCTGATACCTCCGGAGTTGTCGTCGCCGTCACTGAGCAGCACCACCGCGCCGATGGGCAGGTCGGAAGTCTCCTCGCTCAACTGCTTGAGGCTATCGCCGATGCGCGTCGAAGGCGCCTTGGGTTGCAAATCTTTGAGGCTGTCGATACGGGCGGGCACGTCGTCGACACGGTAAAGGCGCGTTTGAAAGGAGCGGTTGAGGCTGGCCAAAACGCCGCTGTCCTGAAGCGCCTTAACGGCTTGGGCCTCGCGAGTGGAACCGTCCTCGACCAGGGCCATGCTGCGCGAGTCGTCTATCAGCACGGCAATGATGTTTTGCTGCGGCTTCAACTCGGCGACGGTGATGGCCGGCTGCCACAGCAGCATCAGCAGCAGCGCGGCCAGCAGCGTCTGCAAGGCCCAGATTACCCAGGCTCGCCAACCGCGCATGACCGGCGCGGCGCTCGCCAGGCGGGAGCGGATCAACCACGCCAGGCCGGCGGCCGCGGCCACGATTAGCAGCACCAGCATCCACTTGGGCCATGCCCCCAGAAGGGCGAATTCGCCGCGAGCATACACCCGACGCGGATACTTGAAAAAGAACTCGAACATGGGCTCGTGGGCTGCTCGCCGCCTAATGCGTCATGGCGTAGGTGATGTAGTTGAGCACGATGCGAAAAGCCAGTCCGGAAAATTTCTCCGGGTACTCCGGGCTATCCGCCCACTCCCAGGCGTCACCGAGATGCATGTTGGCGCAGATCGCCACCATGATGCGCCCGTGGTCGTTGCGGATGGCACGCCACTTGGGGACGTAGCCGTCCTTCTCATAGGTTCGGCCAGTGTTGACGTAGACCTCGCTGGGGATCTGAAATTTTTCGTCGATGTCATATAAGACGTGGTAGATCTCGTCGCTATCCTTGAGATCCTCGACGGGCCGGTCGGGCAACACCATGCGCATTCCGGCCATGAAATGCCCCCAATCGTCAGTGCCGTGGAAGTCGTCCACCATCAGGAAACCGCCCTTTAAAAGATAATCGTGCAGCCGTTTGGCCTCCTCGTCGGTGAAGGTCCAGGTGTTGACCTGCACGGCGTAGATCCAGGGATAATCGAAGACATGGTCGCTATCGAGATCGACGACGTTTAGCGGCGACGGAGAGTTGATGCGGGTCAAGCGTCGCAGTGCAATCAGGCAATCGTTGTCGGCCTTGGGATAGTCCCTGGCCCAACCCCCGCGAAAACCGCGAAACCCGAAGCTGCTGCCGTTGGCATAGCTGGAAGTGTACTGAAGCCGGCTCCAATAAAACTCCGAGGGCACGTTGGGTCCGGCATAGTAGGAGTATTGCCGCCGGCCGAATCCCTGGTACCCTCCCCCTTGCGGCGCAAACAGCAGCCCGGGTATGAGCGAAAAGCCGAGCGAAAACAGCAGGGGAATGGCGGAGATGGGCCGCGCCAGCTTCATAGATAATACTTCGGCCGCTTCTTGAAGCGTAGCAGAAGCGCGGGAGCGTCTGCGGAGGGCGCTGTCGAATCGGCATGTACTGCGCGACTCCCCGGAGAATCCTCCAGACTCCAACCCCGACCGAGGCGCACTAAATCAACGCCTGCCCTGGGTATGCGGCGGCCACGCGGCTAAGACGGTGTTGACAAATCCCGCAGTTGCGCTCGATCCCGCGGGCGAAACTGCCGATGGAGTTCCGCTAGCGCTCCACCATATCGACCAGAAGGCCGTCCAACGGCGCGAATGTCGACGCGCAAGGAAGAACAAGGTTTCCTCATACCGTTCACGCAATGATAAGACTCTTGCCACTGAGTCTCCTGGTCGGCGGCTGACCTTAACGGCATTCCTGCCGAGCAGAGGCGGCTCGCGCAGCTTCATACCTTCCCCTCGATGGACAGAGGGGTGGCGTCAAGCACTGCCGCCGCGGCTAAGACCCACGACCGACCACTCTGCACTGAGGGCGACATGGTAAGCATCGGCAAAACCGAGTGTGTGTCGGCGAGCGACCGGATTACTCCCTGGTAGCTGGGGATGAACGTAAGAAGCCGTAAATAAATAAACTTTACAACTTAGATTAGTTGCTTGGATGAATCGTGTAGTTCCATTCGCCATGAAACTTGTCGGGCTTCAGATTTAAATGGGCAAACTCTTCATCCGTGATCTTGCGCCCAATGGGGTACTTGCGGTGGTCTGCGTCACATTTACGAATTGCGCCTTACGCAAGCAAGTGAGCGTGGCCCCGTTCGGTCGCGAGGGGCATAGACCGCGCGTGCCGCGGCATTCACTCACTAGTTCCGGGCATAATCAAGACCCGCCGCAACCTGAAGCGATTCTGGCATTGCCGGCCCCGAGACTCGCGCCGGACATAGGTGCGCAGCGTCGCCGAACGGGAAAGTAAGGCCGCAGCGCGTGTTACAATTTGGAGGAAATCTTCTTCTTTTTTAAAGGAAGCCCACATGGCACAAGACAACGATGTCACCCGCCGCGATTTCGTAAGGGCGGCCGGCGCCGTTACAGCCGTCGCCTCCGCGCTGCCCGCCGTCCAAGGCGCCCCGTTTATCCAAAAGGTCCGCGCCGCGAACGACCAGGTGCAGTACGGTTTTATCGGCACGGGAAGCCGCGGCACGTACCTGCTCAAGCATCTCCACGAAACGGATGCGGGCCGCTGCGTGGCAGTGTGCGACAACTGGGACGTCAACCTGAAGAAGGGCGTGGACACGGCGGGCAACAATCCGGCGGCATTTAAGGATTATCGCGAGCTGCTGGCCCGCAAGGATATCGATGCGGTGATGATTGCCGTGCCGCTCTACATGCACTTTCCCATCACCAAAGACAGTCTGCAGGCGGGCAAGAACGTATTCTGCGAGAAGAGCCTGGTTCACAAACCGGAAGAGGTGCATGCCTTGCGTGCGCTGGTGGCCGAGCATCCCAACCAGGTGCTTCAGGTGGGCTTGCAGCGTCGCTACAGCGAGTTCTACGAAACGGCCAAGCAGATGATCGACCAGGGCGTGCTGGGCAATGTCACGCACATCCGCGGGCAGTGGCACCGCAACTCCAGCCAGCGGCGGCCGGTCCCCGATCCTTCGCTCGAGCGCAAGATCAACTGGCGCATGTACCGCGAGTATGCCGGCGGCAACACGGCCGAACTGGCGTCGCACCAGATCGATGTGGCCGATTGGATGTTCGGCGCGACGCCCGAATACGTAGTGGGCGTGGGCGGCATCGATACCTTTAAAGACGGCCGCGACGTTTACGACAATATCCAGTTGATCTACGTCTATCCCAATGGCCGCAAACTGCTCTACAGCTCTATCAGTACGAGCTCGCACCTGGACCTGCTACAGGCCCAACGGCAGGAGTTCGGTGAGGTGATCATGGGCACCGCCGGGTCGATCGAGATCACCATCGGTGACGACAATCATCCGGCGACGGCGCTCTGGTACAGGGAGCCGGCTCCGGTCAGCGCCACTGAAGTGAAAAAGCCGGGCGAGAAGAAAGAGGCCTTCAAAGCCGGCGCCACCATGACCACGGCATCGGCTTCCAAAGGCGTCCCACTGCTGCTGCCCAAAGACGAGCAGGGCTCTAGCGATTCCTTCCTGCAGCGCGAATCCAAGTTCGCGCGGCGCTGGCTCTATAGCAAGGGCATTATGGTGCCCGAGGAACCGCGCAATCCGGTTACCGTGGAGCTCGAAGATTTTCTGCTCTGCTGCAAAGATCCCGCGAACCGCAAGCCTAAGTCGAACCTGGACGTCGGATTGAACGATTCCACCGCGGTGATTCTTTCCAACCTGGCGATGGACGAGCAGCGGCGCGTGAACTTCAGTGAGATACAAAGCCTCGGTACCGGCGAGGCTAAGAAGAAAGCGTAACACAGAGGCCGCGGAAGCGCGCGTGAGTGCGCAGGCAGTCGAAGCGCGGCTCTACTTTCAGCCAGGTGAGCCAGACATCGCGCTCCTCGCAGGCCTTCTCCAGCCAGCCCAGCGCGGTATCGCAATCTCCAGCCCCGGCATACACGATGCCATACCAGTAGGGCGAAACATACCTTTGCCGGGAGAGATCCAGCAGCGCCTGCAACGCCTCGGCGGCCTCGATGGATTTCCGCGCGGTGGAGTACACATGCGCGAGCGCCGCCATTACCGCGGGTTGATTGCCAGCGCAGGTGCGCGCATTGTGCAGCTCCACAATGGCTTCCTCAGTCATCCCCATCTGCTCGTAGGCCAGCGCGAGGGTGTATTGCGCCGCGCCGAATTTGGGCTCCATGGCGAGCGCCCTCCAGGATTGCTCCGCCGCGCGCGTGAAATCTCCGGCCAGATATAAGCCCCAGGCGATCTCTACATTCACCGCCAGCGAAAGCGGATCGATGTCACGCGCGCGCTGGAATTCCTGCCAGGCTTCTTCCGGCTTGCCGGCCGCCGCCAGGTAGGCTCCATAGGCTTGGCGGGCCGGTGAACAGTCGCGGCTTAGCTCCAAAGCCCGCAGATGTTCCGCCCTGGCGCCCGTCCAATCCCATTCGAACAACCGCTTCACCACGGCCAGCGCGGCATGCGCCTCGCCCAGTTCGGGATCTATTTGTAATGCGGCCAGCGCCATCTCTTTCGCCCGCGGATAAGCTTCCCTGGCCGGCAGCATGTTTAAAAGTGCGAACATACTATAGGTATCCGCCAGGCCGGCATATGCCAGCGCGCAGCCCCGGTCCTGCGACAGGGCCGCCTCGAAATAAGCCACGCTCTTGTGCAGATCGTCCTCGGTAAGTTTGTTATAGAAGTAGCGTCCCTTCAGATAGTCTCCGTAGGCTTCAGGGTGAGTCGTTGTAGCGATTTTCACCAGAAACTCGGGCGCTGCCTGTGCGGGGGAGCCGGCGGCCTGCGTTTCAGCCCGCGCCCCCAACTCTTCAACCGGTGCTATGAATCGATATCCAAGCCCCGGGCGCGTTTCGATGAAGCGAGGATTCTGGCGCGAATCTCCCAAGGTCTGCCGCAGAGCGTTCACGGCGGTGTTCAGGCTGCGGTCGAAATTTACATGTAGAGCGGGCCACAAGCGCTGGGCTAGCTCGTTGCGCATCACCAGCCGGCCGGGCGCGCACAACAGTATCTCCAGAATCTGAAACGGCTTGTGCTGCAGCCTCAGCCTGAGCCCGTGCTTGCGCAGCTCGCGGTTCTCCAGATCTACTTCGAAAGCCCCAAAGCGGAATTTACCGGCGACGCTCATACGTTTGCCTGCGGCGGCTGACATGGGCTTCGAAACCCCTTTAGACGTCCTATGTTGGGCCTTGAGAAACAATTGACTTCCTGCTGAGGGCCCGTTGTTGTTGCGTCCTCGTCTTATCCTTTGACGAGTGACCAATCGAAAAGGTTCACCGCCGAGACTCACGAAAGGAAAAATACCATGAAGCTACACAAACATTTTATCCTAACCCTGGCACTAGCGGCCACGGTCCTGGGCGTTACGGCCTCGCGCGCCACAGCGGGCGAGGTCTATAAGGGAACATTCACCCTGCCCGTCGAGGCGTACTGGGCCACCACGCTGTTGCAGCCTGGAGAATACTCGATCTGGATGGACGCGGACTACAGCAGGAGTTCCCTGATCCATCTCCGCGGTGAAAATATGCAGGCGATGATCCTCACCGGTTCGGTTACCATGGAAGACACTTCCGAGCGCAGCCGCCTCACCCTGGAGGATTTCAACGGCACATATGTAGTGCGAGAGCTAAAGGCCGGTGGACTGGGCAAGGATTTCCGATTTGGCGTTGCCAAGGCTGTGCGAAGGCAGACGGATCGTGCCAGCGCTGGGACTCCATTGAATATTGCCGTGGCTGTCGGCGGCGGAAACTAACGTCATCAACTACGGCTAGCTACGGCTAGCAGCTAAAGGTCATGTGGGTCGGCCGCACGCCGTGTTTGCGGCAGTGCTCGGCATACAGCGCATAGTAGCTCGCGGTGATATAACTGGCCTCGCGAAAGCCTAGCCGGCGGGCATTGCGGTCGATCCAGCCAGGTGCTCCCTCCAGTTCCAGAAACACTCCCACGGGTGTTTCATCGAGGGTGGCCAGGCCGGCTTCGTCGTCTCGCCGGTATTCCGTCCGGTATTTCTCATAACGAAAGACCGGACGGAAATCCAGCCGGGTGAGTATCTCGGCAAACCGGGCTGCGTCGCTGGTCTCCACTTCCAGTTCTTCCCTGTCCTTATACTTGCCAATGACGGGCGGCCCTTTGTAGGTGATCGTGCCGAGACGGCCGGCCTCGCGGACCCGTAAGAGGCGGCCGGCGCGGCGCAGCGTCTGGCGACTCGTATCGAAAAGCGTATTCGCTTCGAAAACACGCCGTCTGGAGACGCGAAACCCGGCGGCGCTCAGAAGTCGGCGGCCTTCGCTTGCTCCGCGGAGCGCCAGTTTGATCTCGATCTCGCGCGGCGTGTTGGGCGCGGCCATGTATTCATCATAGCTATCGCCCGGGCGTTGCCGGGAGCTGAAACAACACGGAATTTCGCCTGCGCGTTTCCCGGATGCAGATCGTCTCTTATTCTTGATGGTCTATCGGGCGTTCACAACCGCGGGGATGCTGCTGAGCGGTATCGTCTGTGTGGCGGCCCAGAACCCGGTTGCCCCCCCGTTAAGAGCAATGACGCTGCAACAGACCCGGTATGAGATCCGGGCAGGTGAACCTATCCAGATTGCGGCGCAGGGCGAAAGCCTCGATTTCCTTTTAAACGCCAAGAGCCGGCGCGTGGAGATGCCAGGCACGCAAGCCGGCCGGCTGGTAGTCGGTCTGGCCAAGACGGGCGGTCACGTCCTTCTGGCTGCGTCGCTCGGAACGAAACCTGGCGAGTACACCGCGAAACTATCGGCCACCAGTGCGGCGGGTGAACAGCGAACGACCACATTGACGGTAGTGGTAAAGCCTCGCCAGGCCGTGCCGAGCGGCGCATCACGGCCTCCCGTAGTGCTTTTGAACGGATGGGAGACTGGCTTTACAAACTCGTGCCCCGTCTCGAGCAGTTCCTCGGATACATTCGGTAACTTGGCTCAGTATCTGGTGTCGGATGGCGTTCCCATCGTGTATTTTTTCGATAACTGCGTGGAAGATCCTGACCAGACCATCGAGACCCTAGGCGTCGACCTGGCCAATTTCCTGGCTTCCATCAAGTACGCCGACGGCACGCAGGTGCCGCAGGTGGACCTGGTGTGTCACAGTATGGGCGGGTTGATCGCCAGGGCCTACCTTGCGGGGCTACAGCCTGACGAGACATTTGCACCTCCGGCGACTACTCTGGTTCGGTATCTGGTGATGATTGCCGTGCCGAACTTCGGATCGTTTGTCGCCGCCAATTATGTGAACGGCATTGAGACCGGGACACAGGATGCCGAATTGATTCCAGGCAGCCTCTTCTTGTGGAACCTGGCGACCTGGAACCAGCGAGGTGACGACCTGCGGGGAGTCAACTCCATTGCCGTTATAGGCAACGCCGGTTACTGGCTGCCGAACTTGGAATCCGCGACGGAGTCCCTGAATGCCAGTGATGGAATCGTATCGTTGACCAGCGCCTCTCTTAGCTTCGTAGCTCAGCAATCTTCCGTGACTCGAATCGTGCCTTATTGCCACATAGATCCGGTTGCATTTACCAACACAAACTTCGGTACTTTCCTTTGCAATGCCGCGGGAATCGCGAATGTCACCAGTGAAACACAGGAGACCGGTGAAATCGTGCGCTCCTTCCTGTCGGGCACCTCGGATTGGAAGTCGATAGGAACGACGCCGGCCACGGACCCGTATCTGTCCGTGGATGGCGGCATGTTCTTCGGAATGGAGAACGCCGCGGGCAGGTATGTAACGGATCTCACCACGGCCGAATGGGGAACCGTGCAGCTCCTCCAGGGCGGTGATATCGACGTCCTATACTATGACGACTTCATCTCCGGCACAGGAGACTTTGAAGCTACCAGTGAGTCGCTCGGCACGATCAATTGCCAGACACTCGCGGAAGCCGTAGGTTACTATTCGGCGGCGCGTTGCAAGATCGACACGGCCATTTACACGGTCGATCCCTTGGCCAGCGCGGCCGGGCGAGTGGTGAATGCAGGTTCCACAATCACCATCAATGGAACGGATTTCCAGGAGCAATGCAATGGCTGTAAGGTAACTGCCACTCCTGCTAGTTCTACGACGGCGCAGCCCTTGACCGTGGGTTCGTGGAGCAATACCACGATTACAGCGGACCTGCCCGCGGGCTTGACCGGCCTGGTCACCATTGGAGTACAAGCGGTCACCGGGGACGACGCCATCAACATCATGGTAGTTACCCCTTCCACCACTTCGACCATTGCCGTGTCGCCATCGAGTCTGCAATTCGCCTATACCGTGGGCGCCACGATTCCCTCGTCGCAGTCGCTCCAGATCAGCAACAGCGGGACCGGTACGCTCGCCTGGAGCGCTACGGCGAGCGTGTCCTGGTTGACTCTGTCGGCAACCTCGGGCACGGCTCCGTCGACTCTCTCCGTGTCTATCTCTCCGGCCAGCCTGAGCGCGGGCACTTACTCAGGCAGCATTCAGTTATCCGCGACGGGCGCGTCCAACAGCCCGATAACGGTCGCCGTTTCGCTGACCGTGGCCGCTGCCGTGGTCCCGCCGTCTCTGGCCGTCACGCCTAAGACGCTCACATTCAATTACGCTTCCGGCGGCGCCGTTCCGGCTCCGCAAAGCCTGTCGATCGCCGAGACAGGCGCGGGCACACCTTCGTTAGCTTGGACCGCCTCGACCACCGCCCTGTGGATCGGCCTTTCGGCGGCTTCCGGCACAGCTCCAGCGACGCTATCGGTATCGGTGAACGCTGCGAATATGCCGGCTGCAACCTACACCGGCAGCGTGCAGATTACCGCGGCGGGCGCCGCCGGCAGTCCGGCATCGATTGCGGTAACGCTGGTGGTAACAGGCACCCAGCCGGCCGGCAGTATCACTGCCTTAGTCAATGGGGCGAGTTACCAGGCAGGTTTCGCGCCGGCAACCTGGGTGACTATCTTTGGCACGGATCTATCTGAAAGCACCCAAACGTGGCAAGCCGGTGATTTTGTAAACGGGCTGCTGCCTACTTCCCTGCAGGGCGTATCGGTCACTATCGACGGCGTGCCCGCGTATGTCGAATACATCAGCCCCACGCAGATTAACGTGCTGGCTCCCGACGATGCGAAGGTCGGCCCGGTCCAGGTCCAGGTAACCACTGCACAGCAGAAAAGCAATAGTCTGACTGTACAGAAACAGCAGTTTGCGCCGGCGTTCTTTACCATAGGCGGGGGCGCCTACGTGGCCGCTTCCCACGCCAATACCTACATACTCGTAGGCAAAGCTAACCTACTGCCTGGGGTCGTGACGGAACCGGCCGCGCCGGGCGAAATCATTCAGATGTATGGCACGGGATTCGGCCCCGCCAACCCGCCGTTTCCTACTGCCCAACTGGTTGGTACGGCGGCCGTGCTGGCGACTAACCCTCAGATCACGATCGGGGGCGTGGAAGCGTCGGTGGAGTACGCCGGCCTGGTGGGGGCCGGCCTCTATCAGTTCAATGTGACGGTGCCGGCGAGCGTTCCGAGCGGTGACGCCGCAGTGGTGGCTACGATCGGCGGTGTGCAATCTCAGGCTGGCGTCTCAATTACGGTTCAGTAGGCAAAGTCGCCCCTAAAGCGCTACACTAGAGTGACTCCGATCCGAGGTGCCGTATGAAGTTACCAGCGCTGGCCGTGACCGCCCTGTTCGCCGCCGCCTCGCCGATGGTGTGGGGCAACGACGTCACTTTCAACGAAGATGTGGCTCCCATCCTTTATAAGCACTGCGCCAACTGCCATCACCCTAACGACATCGCACCTATGGCGCTGCTGACCTACCAGGAAGCCAGGCCGTGGGCCGCGGCCATTCGCGAAGCGGTTCTGAGCCGGCAGATGCCGCCATGGAAAGCCGATCCGCACTTCGGCAAGTGGTCCAACGACTGGAGCTTGAGCGAGAGCGACATTTCGATCATCAAGGCCTGGGTCGATCAGGGGGCCAAGGAAGGCGATCCCAAACGGCTGCCGGCGGCACCCGTGTTCTCCACGGACTGGAAGATTGGCAAGCCGGACGCGATCATTTCCATTCCGCCGCACAACCTTACCGCCGACGGCCCGGACGAATATGAATACTTCACCGTGCCGACCAATTTCACGGAAGACAAATGGGTGGTGGCGGCGGAGTTGCGCCCCGGCAACCGCAAGCTCGTGCACCATGCCCATGTCTTCGTAGAGAAGCCCGATAAAGCCAAGCCCGCCGGCGCCAAGAAGGACGAACCAGCGGACCCGCAGGCAGCTTACCGGGACTGGCTAATGGTGCATGAGGGCAAGCTGGAGTGGATTCGCTATGAAGCTCCGGTAATCGACGATGGCTGCGTGGTGGACGATAACTCCTATTGGCCCGGCCGCAAGCCGCGCGATGAAGAGTTCGGAAGCTGGGGGATGCTGAGCTCCTATCTTCCCGGCAGAGGGCCGGACGTGTTTCCCGAAGGCACCGCCCGCCGCATTCCGGCCGGTTCCAATCTGACTTTTCAGATCCATTACTCGAAGACCACCAAGAAGCCGGAAGTAGACGTGACCAGCGTCGGTCTGATCTTCGCCAAGGAACCCCCCGCCCAGGTGGCCAAGCGCGTAGACTTATCCAACTACTTTTTCCGTATCCCGGCCGGCGATCCGAACGTGGAAGTTTCCGAATGCCACACCTTCCGCCAGGACATGTACTTGACCACACTCACGCCGCACATGCACTTACGGGGCAAAGACGCGCGCTTTGAAGTGACTTATCCGGACGGTCGTAAAGAGACTCTGCTATATGTTCCACACTACAATTTCAATTGGCAGATCACTTACCGGATGAGCACGCCGAAGTTCATTCCTAAGGGTACGCGCCTGGCCATCATCTCGCATTTCGATAACTCGCCGAATAATCCGTTGAACCCGGACCCTGCCAAGGTAGTGCGCTGGGGCGCGGCTAGCGAGATGGAAATGATGGATGGCTGGATCGAGTATGTAGACGCGCTGCCCGATCGTGCCGGGTCTACGGGCCGGTAGCTCATTACAAAGCTCGCGGCGGAGGGGGCGAGCGGGCGATGGGGCGAGCGGGCGAAAAACCTACAGTGTCGCGCTGCACTTTCGCCCCCTCGCCCGCTCTCATCCTAAAGCCGGCAGAAGCATCTCACCGGCTCATCTGCTCAGTGATCGTAATTGTCTGACTCAGGCGGAAGCTGATCTTGGTTTCCGAGGGTAGGGCGACGGCTTTCGGGCGGGTGGCCATGACTCCTCCCGCGCCGGCGACGCCCCCGGCAGCCGCTCCGATGCCGGCCCCTTTACCCCCTCCAGCCATGGCGCCGATTACCGCACCGACACCCGCGGCTGCGGCCACGATTCCAACGTCCTGTTCCGTCGACGTGACGGCTTGCTTGCGGAAAGCATCGGTCTGGATACCGACATGCTGCCCGTCGGAAGTGTTCAATCTGGTTAGCTCCAATGCAAGGGCCGGCTGCCCTTTCATGTGACTGGGCTTTTGCGCCTCGATCACGCGACCTTCCACGCGCGCGCCGCGCTCGGCGATTACGAATCCATCCACCGTCAGGGGGACATCCAATGTGGCTGTGAAAGTGTCGCCGGCCTGATTATGCTCGCTCGAAAGGCTCTCGCCCAAGCGCACCGGCAGCAGTGTGCCCGCCCGCAATGTTACCGAGGGCGCGGAGGTCGGAGCGGGCTGCGGAGGGGCAGCCGGCACTTCGGTCGGCTCGGAAGCGGCGGGGGGTGCCGCCGGCATGGCCGTCTCTGGCGGCGCCGAAGCATCCTTCATTTGCTCCGGAGCGCTCGGCTCTTGGACGATCGGCTCTGCGGCGGACGGCAGGTTCTGGGCGATCATGGTCACCGACGCACGCGCGGCCCTGGCGTGATGTACCCGCGTGATCGCGGATTTCTTCGGGAATGGAGACGGCGCCGGTTCGGCCGCGGGCTCTGCCGCTACGGGCGGCGCCTCTACAGCGGCCGGCGGCACAATTGGTGGCGCTGCATCGGGCGGCGGAACCGCCACCGGCGCCGGCGTGACGATGGGAGCCGGCACGATACCGGGCGCCTGCCGCTGGCTGAACTTCATGATCAAGGCCCCACCCAAGGCCCCGACCAGCACCAGTACTCCGATCTGAAGCGGTTTCATCTGGTCCAATTTCCCTATCGAGTCGGACGGGCCGGCTCGCAATTTCGTTTCCAGTGTAACCCGACGGTAACGGGGTAAGATGAAGAGTCAAGTCATGCCACGCTTCCCGGCCCGGTTCGCCATAGGAACCATACCCGTCGCGCCCGCCACCGTGCTGGCTCCTATGGCGGGAGTCACCGACACGGTGTTCCGCCGCTTCATTCGCAATTTGGGCGGTTGCGGCCTGCTTATGACGGAATTCACCAGTTCGCACGGCGTACGCGCTTCGCTGGGGGCACGCAAGCCCACTCGCACGCTGAAGTACCTGGTCTTCGAACCCGAGGAGCATCCCATCACCGCGCAGTTGTTCGGCGCCGATCCGGCGGTCATGGCGGACGCCGCCCGCGTCTGCCAGGACCTGGGCTTCGACGTAGTGGATATCAACTTCGGCTGCCCGGTGAATAAGGTAGTGAAGTGCAACGGCGGCTCCGGCCTGCTGCGCGATTTGCCGTTAGTTGAGCAGATTTTGCGTCAGGTGAAGGCGGCCATCTCCATCCCGCTGACCATGAAGTTCCGCGCCGGTTGGAGCGACCAGGAGCTTGTGGCGGTCGCCATGGCGCGGCTTGGGGAAGACTGCGGAGTCCAGGCGGTGGCGCTGCACCCGCGCACTCGCGAGCAGGGATATAGCGGCCTGGCCGATTGGACGCGGATCGCCGAAGTCAAGGCAGCCGTGCGCATTCCCGTGATCGGCAATGGCGATGTTAACTCACCCGAGGATGCCGTCCGCATGGTCGCGGAAACCAATTGCGACGCGGTCATGATCGGGCGCGCCGCTTCCTCCAATCCGTGGATCTTCCGGCAGATCGCGCAGTATCTCGCGACTGGCGCTTACGACCAGCCCGGGCACCAGGATCGTTACCAGATGATGCGCACTTACTATGCTATGCTGATCGAGCGGCGGGAGCCCGATAACGTGGGTAAGATGAAACAGTTCGCTACCTACTTTACGCACGGCGTCCGCAACGGCGCCCGGCTGCGCGCGGACATCTATCACGCCGCCGAAGCCGGGCGAATTCTGGAGCTCGTGGACGAGTTCTTCGGCCGCGAGGCGGCGGCTGCCTGATTCCTGTGAAAAAGGTCACCATCATCACCGACGGCTCCTGCCTGGGCAACCCCGGACGCGGCGGTTGGGCCTGTATCCTGCGCCACAACGAACATACCAGCGAGCTCTACGGCTCGGCGCCGCACACCACCAACAACCGCATGGAGCTGACGGCCGCCATCGAAGGCTTGCGAGCGCTGAAGGAGCCCTGCGAGGTGGAAGTCATCACCGATTCCGAATATCTGAAGAACGGCATCACCACGTGGGTAGCAAACTGGAAGCGCAACAATTGGATGACCAGCTCCAGGAAGCCGGTGGTCAACCAGGATCTTTGGGAAGAACTGGATGAGCTGGCGGGAGCCCACCGCGCCATCTGGTCGTGGACCAAGGGTCATGCCTCGCACGAAGATAACAACCGCTGCGACGAGTTGGCCACCATGGCGGCGCGGGAGCAGCGCCGTAGCGCGCGCTGATACAATCCAGAAATGCCCAACGAAATCTACGCCCTCTTCGATACCACCGAGGGCCAGTTCAAAGCTAAGCTATTCGGCGACAAAGCGCCTCGCACCGTAGAGAACTTTGTCAGTCTGGCGGATGGCTCGAAGACCGGCAAGCCGTTCTATGACGGTACCGTCTTTCACCGCGTGATTCCCGACTTCATGATTCAGGGGGGCGACCCCGAAGGGACCGGCCGCGGCGGTCCCGGTTACAAATTCGCCGACGAGTTCCATCCCTCGCTCAAGCACTCCAAGCCCGGCCTGCTCTCCATGGCCAATGCCGGTCCGAACACCAACGGCAGCCAGTTCTTCGTCACCGTGGCCGCTACCTCGTGGCTCGACAACCGGCACACCATTTTCGGCGAAGTGACCGAGGGCTTCGACGTCGTGAAGAAGATTTCCGAAGCGCCCCGCAACAAGCAGGACCGGCCGGTGAAGGATATCCGGGTAAACTCCGTTAAGATCGAGAGGACCTAAGCGATGAGACGTTTGATACTATTGCTGACATTCGCCGCCGCGGCCTTGGCCCAGGACGGTTTCGAGCCGCTGTTTAACGGTAAGAACCTGGACGGCTGGGACGGCGATCCGCGCATGTGGAGCGTGCGCGATGGCATGATCGTAGGCGCTACCGAAGGCGTCACCATGAGTGATAATTCTTTTCTGATCAGCAAGAAGCCGTACCGCAACTTCATCCTGCGCGCCGAGATGAAGCTGCGCAATCACAACAGCGGCATTCAGTTCCGCAGCGAGGCTCTGGCCAACTGGGTAGTGCGCGGCTACCAGGCGGACGCCGCCCAGGACAATTACTGGGGTAACATCTACGAGGAGAAGGGCCGCGGCACGCTGGTGGATGGCTGGAAGGGCAAGGCCGAGAAGGTGGTCAAGCTGAACGGCTGGAACGATTACGAGATCCTCTGCGACGGCGATCATATACGGCTGACGCTGAACGGCCTCGAAACCGCCGACCTGCACGATTCATCGCGCCTCGAAGGCATCATCGCTTTTCAGTTACATCGCGGTCCCCCTATGGAAGTCTACTTTCGTAACGTTCGGATCAAGATTTTGAAATAAGCGGCCCACGTTGAGACTGGCGATCTTCGGAGGCACGTTCGATCCCATTCACAATGCGCATCTGGCGGCGGCGCGGGAGGCGGCCGCGGCTTTCAAGCTCGACCGCGTGTGGTTCGTGCCCGCCGAGAGGCCGCCGCACAAAGCCGGTGTCACCCATGCGCCCTACGAAGATCGCTACCGCATGGTTGTTCTGGCCTGCCGCGAGGAGCCGAAGTTCGAAGCGTCCCGCCTGGAGCAGGGAACCCTCAGCAGTTACTCCATCGATACCATCGAGAGGGTTCGCGGGCGCATCGACGCCGGCGATGAGCTATTCTTCCTGATCGGCGCCGATGCCTTCGCCGAAATCCAAACCTGGCACCGCTGGCCGGAGGTGATACGCGCGGTTGAGTTTATCGTAGTAAGCCGACCGGGCCATTGCTATGCCATTCCGGAAGGCGCCCGTGTACACCGGCTGGAAAGCGTGGATCTGCCGGTATCGTCGTCTGAAATCCGGCGCCGGCTGGCGTGCGGCGACGACCGCGTGGAGGTGCCGGCCGCCGTGCTGACTTACATTCGCGCGCATGGATTGTATCGTGCCGCCTGAAGGCTGTCCCACTTTGCTACACCTGTGTGTCCAGCCTGACCCAACCGCTCCGCCGCTGGTCACTTTCCAGTCAATTTCCGGTAAGGTCTAACACGCACTATCGAGTGGTTAGACACGTGCTAGGTTATGGCCTTGCGAATGGAGAACTAACGTGCATCGGATCTCTCGCTCTTTTCGGTTCCTGTCTTTCCGATTCCTGATGGCGGCCTTGCTGAGCTTAGTTGCCGGCGGGTCTCTGCGTGCCCAGCTTACGCTCGAGGTAAACCCAACGGCGCTCGCGCTTTCGGCGCAATCCGGTAGCAGTACGCCGGTGACCGCGACTATATCGATCGCCAGTAGCGGCGATAGCTTAAGCGACCATCTGAACTATGCCACTGTTAACACGGGCGGGACCTCCGGAAGTACCGTTTGGCTTACCTTTAGCAACGGAACCGGCACTACGCCCGGTGCACTTACCATCTCGGCGAATCCCACGGGCTTGGCGGATGGGAGTTATCCAGCCTTAATCCTGATCTACGCGACGGGCGCGACCAACAGTCCCGTGAACATTCCGGTCACCTTTACGGTCGGCCAACTTGGCGCCACGCCTCCCTCTTTGAGCTTCAGCTATCAGTCCGGCGGCTCCATTCCAGGGGCGCAAGCCATCACTGTTACCGGTCCCAGCGCTTCGGTCGCATTTACCGCTGCGGCAACGGTGCCGAGCGGCTCGCTGTGGCTCGAAGTGGCTCCCAACACCGGTACCACGCCGGCCACAGTCAATGTAAACTTAAATCCGGCGGTAGTTGCTACCCTGCCCGACGGAGCCTATAGCGGCACCATCGTAGTAACTCCGGCCAGCGGCACGAGTACGCCGTTGAACGTGCCGGTCACTTTGACTGTTTCAGCTACTCCCGAGGTGACCGCCGCCCCGGCCAGTCTGGCCTTCCTTTTCGAGGCTGGCGGAACGCACAATACCACGGAGCAGTCTTTGGCGCTCACCACTACCGGCGCGCCGGCAAGCTTTACGGCAGCCGCGTCGGTGAACGCAAATTCCGCGAATGCGGCATGGTTGTCGGTAACTCCCGCCTCCGGTGCTACCCCAGCCAACCTGGCGGTATCCGTGACGCCTGGCGCGCTGCCCGCCGGCATTTACTCGGGCAAGATCACTATTGCCGTGCCGGGCGCCGCGACCGTCACAGTCAACGTGACACTCACGGTAAGCAGTAGCCCGCTGTTGGGCCTGGCGCCCACTTCGCTGACCTTTACCTACCAGGTGGGTGAGGCGCTTCCGGTGCCGCAGGACATCACGCCGACAACCACGGGCGCGGCGGTAAGTTATACGGTGGCGGCCACGACTACCAGTGGCGGAAGCTGGCTGAGTGTGGCCGGCGGCGGAACCACGCCGAATGTCGCGGCGGTGAGCGTCAATCCAGCGGCACTGGCGGCCGGTACTTATAGCGGGGTAATCAACTTTACCGCCGCCTCCGCGGGAAACTCGCCGCAGCAGGTTCCGGTGACGCTGACGGTGACCGATAATCCATTGATAGCAGCTTCTCCGAGCCCGATGGCCTTTGTCTATCAGGTCGGCAAGACAGCTGCCCCCAGCCAGTCTCTGGCGGTGACCAGCAGCACGGGCGCCACTTTGAACTATACCGTGACGGAATCCACCACCAGCGGCGGAAACTGGCTGACCGTTACGCCCGCCAGTGGTACCACGGGCGAATCATTAACTGTCTCGGTCGCGGGGGTTGTCCCCGGCACTTACCAGGGCAGTATCAAGATTACCGCCGCGAATCCATCGGGAGTGCCTGTGCCGAACAGCCCGCTTACGATTCCGGTAACTTACTACATCAGTGAGAATCCTTTGCTGCTGGTCAGCCCGAACCCTCTATCGTTTACGGCGACGGTCGGCGGCCTTGCCACCGAGCAGAGCGTGCTGGTGACCAGTACCGGGACCACGCTCAACTATACGATCACTTCTACTACGAATTCCGGGGGTCCATGGTTAGCAGTCAGCTCGACGCCGGGCGCCACTCCCGGCAGCTTTCCGATATCCGCCGTGGCTACCAGCTTGAGCGCCGGCACTTACACCGGCAGCATCACCATCACGGCCACTAATCCCGCCGGAGAACCGGTGCCCAATAGTCCGGTGACCATCCCGGTCACGCTGCTCGTGTCCGTAGGGACGCTCAGTGCCGCGCCTGCGTCGCTGGCGTTTACACAGATCGTAGGGAGCGCTGTGCCCGCGCCGCAGAGCATTGCGGTAACCGGAGCCGGCTCATCTCCTCTGAACTTTACGGCCACGGCCACTAACAGCAGCGGAGTCAACTGGCTGTCGGTCACGCCGGGGGCAGGCAGCACTCCGGCGACCTTGACGGTCGCCGCTAATGGATCGAACCTTAGCCAGGGCACTTATGTCGGCACGGTTACGATCTCGTCGACGGGTGCGGCGGGAAGCCCGCTGAATGTTCCTGTGACGCTTACGGTATCGTCTACGCCGAGCATTTCGGTGACACCGGCCACGCTTAGTTTCACCTATCAGGCGGGCGGTACGGCGCCGGCCGCGCAGACCGTGCAGGTGGCCTCCAGCTCCGGAGCCCTGCCGTTCACGGCCGCGGCCACGGCCAGCGGCACCTCAGGTAACTGGCTCACGGTGAGCCCCGCCGGCGGAACCACCCCTGGGACCTTGACCGTCGGAGTCACTCCGGCGGCCCTCACCGCCGGCACTTACACAGGAACAGTCACGGTGTCCGCGGCCGGTGTCGGCAACAGTCCACAAGCAGTAACGGTCACGCTGGTGGTGACTCCTGCGTCCACCCCGATTCCAACCACCGTCACGAATGCTGCCAGCGGGGTGCCGGGTCCCGTCTCTCCCGGCGAGATCATCTCGATCTTTGGAACCAATCTCGGACCGGCCACCGGTGTAACCGGCATCATCGCGAATAACTTACTGAGCACCGAGTTAGCCGGGGTTCAAGTAATGTTCGACAATAATCCCGCTCCGCTGCTTTACGTGTCGGCTACCCAGATCAACGCGATCGTTCCGTTCGCGCTGAACGGAGTGTTCCAGACGCAGATGACTGTCTCCGATTTCGGCACAGTCTCGACCGCGCTGGACCTGGTGGTAGCTCCCACCTCGCCGGCGCTCTTCACCTCGACTCAGACCGGCACTGGCCAAGGCGCCATCCTGAATGTCAATGGCTCCGTGAACAGCGCTGCTAATCCCGCGGCGCCCGGCTCCTACATCGTGCTTTATGCCACCGGAGGAGGCGAGACCTCGCCGGTCGGCGTCACCGGTAACATTACACCGACCGACGGCCCCTTCAAGCTTGTTCCCGGGCTCACCGTGACAGTGGGCGGTGTGCCGGCAACGGTCGCGTTTGCCGGTACGGCACCCGGATTCGTGGAAGGCGCGTTGCAAATCAACGTGCTGATGTCCGCGAGCGTATCCTCGGGCGCGCAGCCGGTGGTCGTGACCGTGGGCGGCGTCAGCAGTCCGACCGGGGTGACCGTGGCGATCCAGTAGGGGCGGCTCGCTAACTGGCGCGCCCCTGGACCAGCTCCAGGAACGCCCGCGCCGCATGGCTCAACGCCCGCCGCGTCGGGTAGATCAGGCGGATTTTGCGCTCGAAGTGCAGTTCTTTGACCGTGACTTCTCGGAGCAGGCGCCGCTCGATTTCCTGTTCCACGCACATGCGCGGTAGAAAGGCCACGCCTTCGTTGCTCTGCACCAGCTTGCGAATGGTCTCGATGGTGGGCATCTCGACCGGCATATTCAGTGGCACTCTGTGGCGCTGAAACTCGCGCACCACCAGGTCGCGATAGGGCGAAACCACGTTGTGCGCGATGAAGGTCTCCGTGCCCAGCTCGACGATCGATACGGATTTGCGGCGCGCCAGCCGGTGCTTCGGCGAAACCACCAAGGCCAGCGCATCGGTGTAGATCACCGTCGAGCGAAGCCGTTCGTCCGGAGAATCGTAGCTGATCACCCCCAGCTCCAGGTTGCCGTCCAGCAACTCGTTGGGAATCTTGCTCGACAGGCTGCGCCGCACGTGTACCTTGATCTTCGGATACAGACGCCGGAACTCTTCGATGTGCCGCAGCAGGTAGAGCGCGGTGGATTCATTGGCGCCCACCGTAAGCGTGCCGGCCGAATTGTCGCGCAGCTCGGCCAGCGAGTTCTCGAGCTCGTGGCGCAGGTTCTCGAAACGCCGCGCATACTCGATCACCGTGCGCCCCGCGTCGGTAAGCACCAGGTCCTTGCCGGAGCGGTCGATCAGCTTCTCGCCCAGCTCGCTCTCGAGGCGCTGCAAGGCCAGCGAGATGGCGGGCTGCGTACGCAGCAGTCTCTCCGCGGCGCGCGAAAAACTCTTCTCGGTGGCGACGGTCAGGAAGACCTGCAGCGCATACAGTTCCATGCGGCCAGCATAACAAAATATTATACAGACCGCTAATATTATAAATTTGCTAAATCCGGCGGCACTCCCCACAATAGAGAAGGTGCGGAACCCGGCACCCTCTTAACTTATGAGCGATCGAGTCTATATCTTCGACACTACGCTGCGGGATGGCGAGCAATCGCCGGGCTGCAGCATGACCGTTCCTGAGAAGATGCGGATGGCCCGCAAGCTGGCGGACCTGGGCGTGGACATCCTGGAGGCGGGCTTCCCGATCGCGTCGGAAGGGGATTTCGAGGCGGTGGATGCCATCAGCCGCGAGTTCCCCTGGATGCAAGTGGCGGCCCTCGGACGCGCCTGCACCACCGACGTGGAACGCGCCGCGCAGTCGCTCAAACACGCCCGCCGGCCGCGCATCCACACCTTCATCGCCACCAGCGATATTCACCTGAAGTACAAGCTGAAGAAGTCTCGGGAGCAGGTGCTCGAAGAGGCCGTCGCCGCGGTCGAGCTGGCGCGCGGGTATGTGGACGACGTGGAGTTCTCCGCCGAGGACGGCGCCCGCACCGATCCCGACTATCTCGAGGCGATTTCCAAGGCCGTGGTGGCTGCCGGAGCGCGCACCGTCAACATTCCCGACACGGTCGGATATTCCACTCCCGCCGAATACGCCGCGCTGATCGGCCGCATCGCGAAGGTGCTGGGCGATTGCGCCATTGTCAGCGTACACTGCCATGACGACCTGGGGCTGGCCACGGCCAACTCCATTGCGGCCGTGCTGGCCGGCGCGCGCCAGATCGAATGCACCATCAACGGCATCGGCGAGCGCGCCGGTAATTGTGCGCTGGAAGAAGTGGTGATGCTGTTCAAGACTCGCCCCGATCGCCTGCCCTTCGACACCGGCATACGTACGGAGCACTTATACTCCGCCAGCCAGTTGCTTAGCTCTATGATCAGCTTTGGACCGCAGCCCAATAAAGCTATCGTGGGGCGCAACGCCTTCGCGCACGAGGCCGGCATCCACCAGGATGGGTACTTAAAGGAGAAGACCACTTACGAGATCATGGACCCGCGAAGTGTGGGCGTGCCGGAAAGCAAGCTGGTACTGGGTAAACATAGCGGCCGCCACGCGCTCAAGAAACGTACCGAAGACTTGGGCTACGATCTCAGCCGGGAAGAGTTGGAGTCACTTTATCTGAGGTTCACCGCGCTGGCCGACACCAAGAAGGGTCTGCTCGACGAGGAGATTGTCGCGCTGATTCAGGAGCGCCCACTGGTCATGAAGGCGGGCGCGGACTGACGATGAATCTGAACGTCCTGGTTCTGCCCGGCGACGGAATCGGCCCCGAAGTGACACGCGAGGCGGTGCGCGTGCTCCGGCATGTGGCGGATAAGTGGCGGCACCACTTGCGCATCACGGAAGGGCTGCTGGGCGGCATCGCGATTCATAAGACGAGTAGCCCGTTTCCCGATGAGACTGCGCGCCTGGCGGAGGACGCCGACGCCACCTTGATGGGCGCCGTGGGGCTGCCGGAGTTTGACGATTGCCCGCCGGAGCGCCGTCCGGAAAAGGGATTGCTGGCCATCCGCAAGGCTCTGGGCGTTTTCGCCAACCTGCGGCCGGTGCGCGCTTTCGCGGCCCTGCTGGATTCCTCGCCGCTGAAGAACGCGCTGGTCGAAGGCACCGACATGCTTATCGTCCGTGAACTGACCGGCGGCATTTATTACGGCACGCCGCGTGGGATTACCGAAGCCGGCGGCGAAACGCGCGCAGTTAACACCATGACTTATACGCGCGCGGAAATCGAGAGGGTGTCTCACGTAGCCTTTCGGCTGGCTCGCGGCCGGCGCCATAAAGTAACTTCCGTGGATAAGTCCAACGTACTCGAGAATTCGCAGCTATGGCGCCGCGTAGTAAGTGAGTTGGCAGCCGGGTATCCAGACGTCACACTCGATCATCTGCTGGTAGATAATTGCGCGATGCAGTTGATCCTCAATCCGCGCCGCTTCGACGTGGTGCTGACCGAGAATATGTTCGGCGACATTCTCAGCGACGAAGGCGCTGTGCTGGCCGGATCGATCGGCATGCTACCATCGGCGTCGCTCGGGGGGCGCAAAGCGTCTGGCGCATGGGTGGGCCTGTACGAGCCGGTGCACGGCTCGGCGCCGGATATTGCGGGACAGAACAAGGCCAACCCGCTGGGAGCTATCGGCTCGGTAGCTGCCCTGCTGGAGTATAGTTTCGGTTTGCGGGAAGAAGCGGCAGCCGTCAACTCCGCCATTGAAGTCGTATTGGGGAGCGGAACGGTCACGGCAGACCTCAAACCAACAGGCGCGCCGGCCACCACCCAACAAGTTGGTGAAGCCGTGTGTGCAATTCTCGGATAGGCCCGGTAGCTTACCGGCTGGCCGGGCCTGTACGATTATAAGTGAATGTCACTATCATGAATCCTCGTACGATCATTGAAAAACTCTGGGACGCCCACGTTGTACACGAACAGCCCGGCGCGCCTACGCTGCTCTATATCGACCTCCACCTGGTGCACGAAGTCACCTCGCCGCAGGCCTTCCAGGGCTTGCGCGAACGTGGTCTCAAGGTCCGCCGCCCGGACCTGACCGTGGCCACCACGGACCACAGCATCCCCACCACCGACCCTGCGCTACCCATCGTCGACGAGATCGCCGCGCGTCAGGTGGCCCAGCTTGAAACCAACTGCCGCGATTTCGGAATCCGCTGCTATGGCATGCGCAGCGCCCGGCGGGGAATCGTGCATGTCATCGGTCCGGAGCTGGGCCTGACGCAGCCGGGCATGACGGTGGTCTGCGGAGACAGCCACACGGCCACCCACGGCGCTTTCGGCGCGCTGGCTTTCGGCATAGGCACTACTGAGGTAGAGCACGTGCTGGCCACCCAGTGCCTCCTGCAGCGGAAATCGAAAACCTTTCAAGTGAATGTGGAAGGCGCGCTGCGGCCCGGCGTCACAGCCAAAGACATCGTCCTCGCGCTCATTGCGCAAATTGGCGTGAGCGGTGGCACTGCCTCCATTTTCGAATACTGCGGATCGGCCATCCGTAGTCTGTCGATGGAACAGCGCATGACCGTCTGTAACATGTCCATCGAAGGCGGTGCGCGCGCCGGCATGGTGGCTCCGGACGATGTCACATTCGAATATCTTGCGGGACGCCCTCACGCGCCCAAGGGCGCCGATTGGGACGCGGCCATCGAGCGTTGGAAGCAGTTACCGACCGACGCTGGCGCCGCTTACGACCGCTCGCTCTCGATCGATGCCGACCGTCTGGAGCCCATGATTACTTACGGAACGAATCCCGGCATGGGCGTGGCGGTGACCGCGGCAGTGCCTGACCCTTCGCAGGTAGCCGATCCCCTACAGCGCGATTCCATCGTGAAGGCGCTCCTCTACATGGGCATCGAAGGCGGCAAGCCGCTGCTCGGTCATCCCGTCAACGTAGTCTTCATCGGAAGCTGCACGAACTCGCGTATCTCCGATCTGCGCTCCGCCGCGTCGCTGCTGAAAGGTCGCAAAGTGAGTCCGAACGTGCGCGTCATGGTGGTGCCGGGGTCGCAGCAGGTCAAGCTCCAGGCCGAAGCTGAGGGTCTGCCGGAAATCTTTCGCGCGGCCGGCTGCGATTGGCGCGAGTCCGGCTGCTCCATGTGCATCGCCATGAACGGCGATCAATTGCAGCCCGGCGAATATAGCGTCTCCACCAGCAACCGCAATTTCGAAGGGCGCCAGGGCAAGGGCGGGCGCACCTTCCTGGCCAGCCCGCTAACCGCCGCCGCGGCGGCTCTGACGGGTGTGGTCACCGATGTGAGGACTCTGTTATGAAATTTCACAGCCGTCTGGTGCTGCTGCCCATCAACAATGTGGACACCGACCAGATCATCCCCGCGCGCTTCCTGAAGACGATTTCCAAAGAGGGGCTCGACAAGCAGCTTTTCTACGATTGGCGTTACGATGCCGAAGGCCGCCCGAGGCCGGATTTCATCCTCAACCAGCCGCGCGCCAAGGGCGCTCACGTATTGCTGGCTGGCGATAACTTCGGCTGTGGCAGCTCCCGCGAGCACGCGCCCTGGGCACTGACACAATTCGGATTCCGGGCCGTGATCAGCACTTCTTTCGCCGATATCTTCAAACAGAATTCGCTGAAGAACTCCCTGTTGCCTATAGTTTTCCCGGCCAATGCGCACGCCGCGCTCTTTGCCCTGGTGGAGCGCGATCCGGATACGCAGGTCACTGTGGATCTAGCTTCGCAAACGGTGACTCTCCCGGACGGCCGCGCCGTGGAGTTTCCAGTGGACCCGTTCTCCAAGCACTGCATGCTCGAAGGCGTGGACGAGCTAGGCTACATCCTGAAGAATGAAGCGGCCATTCGAGCCTTCGAAGCGCTGCGGGTAGGGTCTATCGATACAGCCGCCTGACCCCATGCGGCGACTTGTTTTACTGTTAGAGATTTTCGCGGCTCTGGCTGCCGCCGAACAGGCTCCTGTCATCCTGATCTCTATCGACACTCTGCGCGCGGACCACCTGAGCGCCTACGGATACGGCCGCATTCGTACGCCGCACATAGACTCATTCGGGCAACAAGGCACTCTCTTCACTAACATCGAAGCGCAGATTCCACTGACTCTTCCGTCTCACACCTCGCTGTTCACTTCGACTTACCCGTTCGAAAACCAGATTGAAGAGAACGCCGAGCGGGTTCCCGCCGGCGTGGTCACCCTGGCATCCGTGCTGCGGTCTCAGGGATACAGGACAGCGGCTTTCATCGGCAGTGTCTTCCTCGAGAGTGAGATGGGCCTCGGCCAGGGATTCGAAGTCTACGACAGCCCCTTTCACTTCGAAGCCTTTTCGCCCATATCGGGCTCCATGTTCTTTGGCGGTATGGGCCGCAACCCTTTGTCGGTGAGAGACCGGCGCGACGGAGCTTTAGTGCTGGGGGCGGCGCGCCGCTGGCTTATGGCCAACCGCGGAGAGCCGGCCTTCGTCTTCGTGCATCTGTTCGATCTTCATAAGCCGTATATCCGCCCGGGCTACGACGCGGAGCTGGCCTATACCGACCAGATTCTGGGCGCCTTCCAGCAGGCGCTCATCGATAGCGGATGGTGGCAGCGCGCGCTGGTTGTGTTGTTGTCGGACCACGGCGAGAGCCTCGGCGAACATGGCGAAGACAGCCACGGCTACTTCATCTACGAGAGCACGCTGCATGTCCCGCTCCTGATTCATTGGCCCTCTGGCGGGCCTGACCATGCCCCTCGCGATAGCCAACCCGGCGGTCTGATGGACGTCGCGCCGTCCATCCTGGATTTCTTACACATTCCCGCGCCGCCCTCCTTCGAAGGCCGCAGCCTGTTCGCGGCCAACAGTCCTCACCAGGTCTATAGCGAAAGCGTCTATGCCCACGATGCCTTTGGATGGGCGCCGCTGCGCAGCCTGCGCGTCGGCGCGTACAAATATATCGAGGCGCCCAGGCCCGAGCTCTACAATCTGGCGGCCGACCCGCGCGAGCAGACTAACCTGTTTGCCAAGAGTTCGCCGAATGCCCTGGCGCTGCGCGGCGATCTCGGCAAGCTGCTCGCCAGCCGCGCGCCCAAGCAGCCGGCCTCTCCCGCCGACATCTCGCCGCGCACGCGCGCGCTGCTGGCTTCGCTCGGATATCTCTCGGGCGGCCCGCGCTCAGCCAACTCCGGTGCGGACCCCAAGGACCGTCTGGCTGAATATCGTCTCTATGAAAACGCGCAGATCGCGCTCTACAACCGGCGCCTGCCTGAGGCCGCCGCTATCTTGAGTCAGCTCCTGGCGGATGACCCGCATAACACTCTGGCCCGCCGCGACCTGGGCGGCACTTACGTCGAGCAGCGCCTCTACGCCAAGGCGCGCGTCTGCTTCGAACAGGTAGTAGCAGCGGCGCCCGACGATTACATGGCGCAATTCGAGCTAGGTGTTGCGGACAAGCAGCTTGGACTCTATCCCGAAGCTCTCATACACTTACAAACGGCGTGTAAGATAGCGCCCGAAGCGCAACAATGCCAGCGCGAGCTGGAGTCGCTTGGCAAGCTGTCATCTCCGCGCTAGCGGGATAACGAATTTGTGCGCCGTGTGTGTCTCGGAAAATCGCGCTATCTTAGTATCCACCAGACCGGCTTGCCTGCCTGCTTTCAGGACATCGGATTCCGTGATGTCACTCTGGCCCTTCGGATAGACTACCCAGATTCCGCCGCTGCGCTTGAGAAAGGATTGTAAGGAAGTGAGCCGGGCCAGATCTTTCATCCCTTCGGCCCGCAGGAAGATCAGATCGGAGTCCTTGGCGGGCTTGCCTTCCCGTATGTCGTTGGTTCTCGCGTTCAGCTCCTCGCGAAAGCCCGTATCATCGACGCCGCAGAGCGAAACCCGTAAGCCGGCCTTCACATCCAGCTTATCGGCCAGCGTGCGCGGGTTACGGATCTTGTGCGCCCACTTCTCCGCCTGCGAGCCTAGAGCGAAGACTGCTGTGCCCTCAAGTGAAGTCACACGCAGCAGGCCGTCCGCGGCCTCTGCCATCTGAATACCGCGCAGCGGAATCGATAGTCGGAACGCGCCACGGAAGATCAGCGCGTCCGTTTCGAGTAGAGCTTTGCCTAAGGATATCTGGCCGCCGAAGCGGGCCTCACAAGCGGCTTCCTGTCCCATTTGTGCACTCTCCCAGCGAGGCGTCCAACAGCCGCGCGAATTCATCCACGTCGGATTTGCCCACGTTCAGCGGCGGCGAAATGCGAATACAGTTGCCGTACATACCACCCTTACCCAACAGCAGACCATTGCGGCGCGCCGCTTCCATCAGTTCCGCCGTGGCACGCGCGGCGGGCGCTTTGGTCTGGCGATCCTCCACCAGTTCGATCGCCTGCATCAGGCCCATGCCACGCACGTCGCCGATCACCGCGTATTTCGTTTGGAGTTCCTCTAGCTTACCGCGCAAATATGCGCCTGTCTCGGCGGAGTTAGCCAGCAGGTTCTCTTCATCGATCAAGTCCAGCACGGCCTTGGCGGCGGTGGTGGTTACCGGGTTGCCGCCGAAAGTGGAGATAGTCAGTCCCTTGACGCTGTCGGCGACCTCCGGCGTAGCCACCGTGACTCCAATGGGACAGCCGTTCCCCAGGCCCTTGGCGCTGGTGATTACATCCGGAGTCACGCCGTAATGCTCGATACCGAACCACTTACCACCGGTACGTCCCCAGGCCGTCTGTACCTCGTCGCTGATAAAAATGCCGCCGTAGTTGCGCACGATTCCGGCGACGATAGCGAAATATTCCTTCGGCGGCGTGATGAAGCCGCCCACGCCTTGTATGGGTTCCCCTATGAAGCCTGCCACGCGCCCCGAAGTAGACGAGCGGATCAGCTCTTCCACGTCCTCGGCGCAGCGTACTCCGCACAACGGATAGGTCAGCCCGAACGGGCAGCGATAGCAGTACGCGTTATGCGCGTGTACAATGCCGGGCTGCACCGCACCGGCCATCCGCCAGGCCGACTGACCGGTCAGCGCCATAGTCACTGCCGAGCGCCCGTGATAGGAGTGCCGCAGCGCAATGATTTCGCTGCTGCCGGTATAGCAGCGCGCCGCCATGATAGCGGTCTCATTGGCCTCCGTACCGCTGTTGGTGAAGAACGATTTGGTAAGGCGGCCGCCGGGCGTGAGTGACGCGATCTTCTTCGCCAGCGCCGCCTGCGGTTCGGTGACAAACACTGTCGAACAATGCTGCAGTGTGTCCACCTGCCGGTGAATCTGGGCGTTCACTTTGTCGTTGCAATGGCCCACGCTGATGGTCAGGATGCCGCCGAAGAAATCGAGATACGCGCGGCCATCCGCGTCATACACGAACTGGTCCTTGGCCCGCGCGATCACCAGCGGTTCCTTGTAGTAGTGGAAGATGGCAGGAAAAAGGTAATCCTGGCTGGCGAGCAGAATCTCGTCTTGGGTCATAGCGGTTGCACTCTTCACTCTACACCACTTAAACTCACTCGCCTGGCCGCCCTGCTATCCTTAGATCGAAAGGCAGACGCCATGGCCGCAATTTCACTTACGCTGAGCGACGACCAGATGCACAAACTGCGCCATGCCGCTCACATCCATGATCTGCTCTCCGGCCTGGTTCGACCCTGCGGATCCAATGCGTCCGCGCTTCAGTGCGCTTACTGACTGGCTTGGGTGTATACCGGACCTGCAAGGCCCGGATTCGTGGAATCTGGAGTATGACGTCCTCTCCGACAACGTCCCAGGATCAAAAATAAAACTGCGCCTGGATCGCCCCTGATCGTAAGATTCGCTTCGCTCACAGCAACTGGCTACGTAAACACCGTCATCGAAACTGGAACCCTGACCGTACGCACACTATCACGTCCCATCCTTCAACATCTCCCTCGCCGCGTTATACCCCGGAGCACCCATCACCCCGCCTCCCGGATGAGCTCCGGACCCGCACAGATACAGCCCCCGCACCGGGGTCCGATATCGCGCCCATCCCGCCACCGGACGCATCACAAACATCTGGTCCAGACTCATCTCGCCGTGGAAAATATTCCCGCCCGTAATACCGAAACGCCTCTCTAAATCCAGCGGCGTGAGCACCTGCTTATCGATAATGATAGAGCGAATGTTAGTTACATACTCCTCGATCGCTTCCACGACACGCTCATAAAATGGCTCGCGCAGTTCGTCCCAAGTACACTCGCGCAGCGTATATGGCGTATATTGCAGAAAAATCCCCATGATATGCTTGCCCGGCGGCGCGAGCGACGTGTCATACATGGTCGGAATGGTCAGCTCCAGCATGGGCCGCTCCGAGGGCCGGCCATATTTGGCGTCATCCCACGCGCGCTCGATATATTCGATCGACGGGCAAATGTGCATCGTCGCGCGATGCTGCGGACCCGGCGCGCCCGGCAGCGCCCGAAACTCCGGCAGCCCCGATAGCGCCAGGTTGATCTTGCACGAAGTACCCTCGCTGCGGAACCGCCGCATGGCCGCCACAAAGTCCGACGGCAGCTCACGCTCCTCGAGCAAACGCAGGAACGTAACCAGCGGATCGAGGTTGGACGCCACCACCGCGCCCTCGATCTCTTCGCCGCCTTCCAGCACTACGCCGCGCGCTCGTCCGTCCCGCACCAGAATCTTCGCTACCGCCGCGCCCGTGCGAATCACCGCGCCACGGCTACGCGCCGAAGCCGCAATCGCTTCCGACACCGCGCCCATTCCGCCGCGCACGAATCCCCACAATCCCCGATGCCCCGCCACGCTCCCCATCACGTGATGCATCAGGATATACGCGGTTCCCTGCGACCGCGGGCCGCCGTTCGCCCCGATCACTCCATCGGTCGCCAGCGTCACCTTCAGCTCCGGCGATTCGAACCACTCGTCCAGGAACTCGGCCGCGCTCTGTGTGAAAATCTTTACCAGCGCCACCATATCGGCGGGAGCCAGCTTGCGCATGCGCCCCGCCAGCTTCAAATACTCGATCAGATCCCCGATCCCGCCCGGTGGAAACTGCGGCGGCGTGGTCAGCAGCAGCGATTCCACGACTTGCGACAACCGCTCCAGTTGCTCCTCGAACGCCGGATAAATCTCCGCGTCGCGCCGCGAAAATTTGGCGATCTCCTCGAGCGTCTTGCCGCGGTCCTGCCACATGAAAAAGCAGCGCCCGTCCGGAAACGGAGAGAAGAACGCCGGGTCTTTCGCATCCACGTGGTAGCCGAACCGCTCCAGATCCAGATCGCGGATGATGCGCTCCTGTAAGAGACTGGTCAGGTACGAGGCCGTCGACACGCGAAACCCCGGCCAGATCTCCTCAGTCACCGCGCAACCGCCCACCAGGTCGCGCCGCTCCAGCACAAGCGTCTTGCGCCCCGCGCGCCCCAGGTAGGCCGCCGTCACCAGGCCGTTGTGCCCGCCGCCGATAATAATCGCATCGAATCGCTGCGCCAAAATTCACCTTTTCCGGAAAGCCACGACCGCGAGCGGCGGCAGCGTGATACTGATGCTGTGCTGCCGGTTGTGCAGCGGGACG
>Ga0302324_100004761_pt1 | contig 29939 bp, 17 predicted proteins | sample Palsa_T0_1_FD_201949 | JGI IMG/M metagenome (GOLD analysis project Ga0302324, IMG submission 201949) | Peat permafrost microbial communities from Stordalen Mire near Abisko, Sweden - Palsa_T0_1 | ecosystem: Environmental > Terrestrial > Soil > Palsa > Peat permafrost | place: Sweden: Abisko...
CTACCGACTTTTCCATCTCGCCCTTGTAGGCATAGAGATTGGCCAGCGCAAAGCGAGTCTCGATGATGCTGAGGGGATTGCTGGCCTCAGCGGCTCCGGAGTTGTCGGCGGCCAGTTGCTTGTTAAGGTCATCGATCACCATGGCCAAGGATTGCTGGCGAATCTTGCATAGGCCTTGCAAATCCTGGCTCCAGTTTTCCGGTTTTGGCATGGTACGAAATGCCAGATCGGCTTCGCCTTTTCCACCGACGTTTGGTGAATAGTGAATCGTGCCGGTGGCAGCCAGCGGCAGAATCCGGCCGGCTGCGGCGGCGGGGGTGTTCGCATGCTCGGATCCTTCCATAACTTTGAGAATGGCATAGCCCGAAGGAAGATGAACGATGGCCGTGGTTTTTCCGGGGCCAACTCCCTGTAGCGCATCGCGCAACTCTGCGCGCAGAGTGGACGGATCGATCTGCCCCATGTAACCGCCATCGGTGGAGGTAGGGTCGATGGATTCTTTGGCGGCGATGGCGGCAAAATCCTCGCCTTGATTCAATCGCTTCAGTACTTGGTCCGCTTCGTCGCTGCTCTCCATCACAATGATGCGCAGGCCCACGACATGCGGTGAGGATTCTTGAGCCGCCAGCGGGGAATTCCAACGAGCCAGGCCGCTAAATAGAAAAACGAGGCACAGCGTCAAAGCCACCTGACGCACGGTGCGCGTGAGCGTTGCACTGACGAGACTGCGTGGATCTAGACGCAGCAATATTTTTCTCAGGGGCACGGTTGAAACCGTCTTTGAGGCTGACAAAGTGCTCCAGAAAAATATAGCATAACCGTGCGCAAACGTTTACCACGCCTCCCGCTTGGCGCATTTCCGGAGTCTAACGAATGGTAGGTCCTCTCAGATTTCTGTTTCGCCGCCGCGCGGGACGGTCTCCGCTGGCGGTTGCCATTTCGATTTCGATCGTGGCGCTGGCCTCGGCATTTCCCTGGAAGGCCCTCTCGCAACAGCCAGAATCCGCGGGCGCCAGTCAGCAGGGGAGCGTTTCGACCGGTGGCGCGCGGCCGGTGATGCTCGATTCCGAGAAACGGCCGATCACCGCGGGAGGTTTTGTCGACTCCGGACCGGTCGTTTTCCAGGACGTCGCGGAAAAGGCCGGATTGACCAAGTGGCGCCACGTAATGGGTACGCCCCAGAAGACTTTCATTATTGAGGTGGTCGGCTCCGGCGTTGCGCTTCTGGACTACGACAACGACGGCTGGATGGATATCTATCTGGTGAATGGTTCCACTTATGACGCGATGTCCGGCAAAGCCGCGGCGCCGCGGGCGGCACTTTTCCACAACAATCATGACGGCACTTTTACCGACGTTGCTCAACAGGCAGGCGTGACCAACGAACGATGGGGCTTTGGCGCGGTGGTGGGTGATTTCGACAACGACGGCTGGCCGGATATTTACGTCAGCAACTTTGGCAAGAACCGGCTGTACCACAACAATCACGACGGCACCTTCACCGATGTCGCCGAGAAAGCCGGAGTCACGCTGGGGAATTGGTCCACCGGAGCCACCTTTGGCGACTACGATGGCGACGGTTTTCTCGATCTCTTTGTTCCCGGATACGTCCACTACGATCTCGAACATCCGCCTGTACCGGGTTCTCCGGTCGTGGCGTTTGCCACCTGCGAGTTTCGCTCCGTGAAGGTGATGTGCGGGCCTCGCGGATTGAAAGGCGAGCACGATCACCTGTTTCGCAACAATGGCGATGGCACTTTCACTGACGTCAGCGTCAAGGCAGGTGTGAGCGATCCCAATGCTTATTATGGATTGACCTCCGTTTTCGCTGACTTCAACAACGACGGAAAGGCGGATCTGGCCGTAGCCGACGATTCCACACCTAACTATCTCTATCTGAACAAGGGAAACGGCACATTCGAGGATGCCAGTTACGCGTCGGGTTACGCGCTCAACGAGAACGGGCGCGAAACTGCTTCGATGGGGATTGCCGTTGGCGATTACCTCAATAATGGATTGCTCGACCTCTACAACACCGTTTTTTCGGATGACTACAACCCGCTCTATCGGAACGAGGGCGGCGGAAACTTTTCCGATGTCAGCTTTCAAATGGGTATCGCCACGGTGACCTTTCCCTTTTTGGGATGGGGCACGGGCTTCCTCGACTACGATAATGACGGTTGGAAAGACCTCTTTGCCGCCAATGGCCACGTTTACCCGCAGGTCGAGTCAACGGGATGGGGGACCACGTTTGCGCAACGCCCGCTGCTTTTTCACAACCGTCAGGGTAAATTCGAGGCGGTTGCACCAGTCCGAGACACGGGGTTAGCCAAGCTGCTGACCGCCCGTGGCGCCGCTTTCGGGGATCTTTTTAACAACGGGAAGATCGATGTGGTCATCAATCAACTGGACAACGTCCCGGTTTTGCTGCGAAATGTGAACGTGGACGGTAACCACTGGGTGGGTTTGCAGTTAGCGGGTGGTCAGCGTAGCCCGCGTGACGCCGTGGGAGCCGCGGTATACCTGACGGCCGGAGGCATCCGTCAGCGCGCTGACGTTATCAGCGGCGGCAGCTATGCCTCTTCGAACGACCCTCGTCTGCACTTTGGCCTCGGTGAACACACCAAAATTGACAGCTTGGAGATCCATTGGCCCAGCGGAGCATTGGAGCGGGTCTCGCTGCCCCCGGGGGTGGACCGGTTCTACCTGGTGAAAGAGGGAAAAGGTGTGATTCCAAGCGTTTATGACGCCCTCTCGCATGGACCGGGCAAGCCGAATTAATCCCTAGTCCCATGCCCTCAAGCCCGGCCAATTGGCCGCTGCGGCGGCTGATGTCTCATTTTGCGACGCGAAGGCTACCCAGAAGCCCGACGGTCGCGGAGAGGACCATACGTAAAATTGGAGATTTTTGGTTTTTCGAACCTCAGTATCGTGCCGTGTATACAACAAGTAAACGTTTTCAGTTTTTTCGATGGGTTGGATAGAAAATTGTTGACAACCCCCATTCACCCCGTTTAGAGTCCCCGCCATAGTACTTTTTAATTAGGCACGAGCTCAATTCTTGTCCCATATCAGCAGTTCATGTCTTTAAGAACAGTTCTTAGGTTGAAGGGGTTGCTTATTTCAGCGACGGCTCTACTTTGTGTTGCACCGGCGCAGGCGCAGTTAAACGCGTCTGCAGGGGAAACGTTTAACCAGGGTACGGAAGCGATGCGCACGGGCGCCCTGGAAGATGCCGCTGGTGATTTCTCCAAGGTGATCGCGCTGAATCCCTCTTTCGCGCAGGCCTACTTAAATCTGGGTTTGGTCCGCATGCTCCAACAGCAGCCATCGGCTGCCATTCAGCCACTGAACAAGGCCATCGCGCTGGGGCCCACCCTCCGCGGCGCTCACATGTTTTTGGGAATCGCTTACTACCGCACCAACGAAAACGCGAAAGCGAGCATCGAGCTCAAGAAAGAAATCCATCTCGATCCGGCCAACGCGACCGCGATGATGTGGCTCGGCGTGGTTCAGTTGAACGACGGCGATATCGTGGCCGCATGCGTTACCCTCGATAAAGCCGCAGAATTGAAACCCGGCGACGTCGATATTCTTTACCATCGCGGCCGGGCGCATATGCTCGTTTCCAAAGAAAGTTACGAGCAAATGTTTCATGCGGACCCGAACTCCTGGCGCGTACACCAAGTGCTTGCTCAGGCCTATCTCGAAGCGGATCGCTACGACGACGCCATCGCCGAGTTTCAGTTGGCGTTGAGCGCGCGGCCCGAAGAGCCCGGGCTGCACGAAGAGCTGGGGGACGCGTATTGGAAGCGCGTGCAGTTGCCGGAAGCGGAAGCAGCGTTTCGCGAGGAATTGAAGGTCTCGCCGGAAAGCACCTCAGCAATGTACAAGCTGGCGGTGGTGAGTTTCGAGCATTCCGAGCCGGAAGTGGCGGCAAAGCTGTTGACGCGGGTGCTGACCATCGAACCCCACTATGCGGACGCCGAGTATCAATTGGGCCGGGCGGACGCACAGTTGGGCAATCTGGACGGTGCGATCAGCAATTTTTCAGCGGCGGTTTCGGACTCGCGTCAAAAAGACACCGATACGGTGCGCCAATCCTACTACGAGCTGGCCCAGGTCTACCGCCGGGCGCAGCGGCCAACGGAATCACGCACGGCGCTGCAGGCGTTCCTGAAGCTCAAGCAGCAGGCGGACGCGGATCAGGCACAGAAACTCCAGGACAAGCTTAAGAAGTCCGGTGAAACGCAGGAAGGAGGACGGCCATGAAGCTGTGTTCCGTTCTCCCCGCAATGCAAGCGCAAGGTCAAGCAGTTGCGGAAAATGATTTTTTTTTGGTGCACCGAGTAAACGTCTTCTGGACGTGGGCCAAAGGCTTACAACAATTCTTTGTTCGGCACGGAAGAGTGGCGCCGGGTTCGGCAACGGCGCACTCCAGGTTACCGATTTCGAATTTACGGCGGGCGGAGGATGTATGAAACGCGAAATACGAAATGGCGGGAACGTAGTCCGGCAAATGGCAGTTGTTTCGTTGGCCGCGATTTTGATCTTGGTGGTTTGCTCCATGCCCGCGAGCGCCCAGACCAACCAGGGCTCGGTTGCCGGCAACGTGCTGGACTCGTCTGGCGCGGTGGTCCAAGGCGTTAAGGTGGTCGCGACAAACGCCAAGACCGGCGCGGTGTACGAGACGACTTCCAGCAGTGCCGGAACGTACCGGTTCCCGAACATGACGATCGGAACCTACGACATCACCGCCAGCATTAAAGGCTTCAAGAATGCGTCGCTGAAAGGCGTCATTGTCGACGTCGCGTCGACCAAATCGCTGGACATCACGCTAACCGCCGGAAGCGTAAACGAGACGGTGGTGGTGAACTCCGAGGCCCAGACGGTGCAAACGGAAACCTCCGAAATGGGGACGGTGGTCACCCAGTCGCAAGTCCTGGATCTGCCGTTGGCTCTCGGAAGCTCGGTGCAGTACATGCGCTCGCCGGAAGCCTTCGTTTTCCTGATCCCCGGTGTGGTTGGCCCCGGATCGGGCAACGGAAGCGGTGGAACGTTTGAGTCGAAAATCACCGGCGGCCAGAACTACGCAACGGAGGTATTGCTCGACGGCGCCAGCATGTTCCGCTCGGAGAACGGGTCGTCGTTCGATGAAACGGCGCCGTCTGTCGAAGCGTTGAGCGAATTCAAAGTGTTGACCTCCACAATTCCTGCCGAGTACGGCCGGACGACTGGGGGAATCGAGACGTTCAGCACCAAAGGCGGGACCAACCAGTTCCACGGCGACGGCTATGACCTCTTCCGCAACGAAGCATTGGACGCCAATTCGTGGGGCAACAATTTGGGCGGCCTGCCCCGCAATCGTGACCGCCAGAACGACTACGGCGCTAACATCGGTGGTCCCGTTTATATTCCGCACCTGTACAACGGGCGAAATAAAACGTTCTTCTTCTTCTCTTGGGAGCAATATCGCCAAACCCAGGGTCTTTCATCCACCAGCACCGTAGCGACTCCCGCTGAAAAAACAGGAGACTTTTCCGCGTATCTCGGAGCACCGACCGGCCGGACGAACCCTTGCGATGGAACGCCCATTTTAAACGGACAGATTTTCGATCCCAGCACAACGCAGACCGTGGGCGGTGTGCCGTGCCGCACGGCATTCCCGGGCAACCAGATTCCCGCCGGAGACATCTCGCCGATTGCTACTACTCTGATGAGTTACTATCCTTCGCCAACCAACGGCAACCTGGTGAACAATTACTTGTATTCGTATAGTTTCCCGACCCTGGCCACCACGCCGACGTTTCGAATCGATGAAAATATCGGCGACAAGCAGAAGATGTATTTCACTTATTCGTCGCGCCAGAACTCGCGTATCTCCACCACCGCCTTTGCCGGGGATGCTGCGCTCGACGGACGAAATCAGATATTCACCACTCACTATCTACGCTTCGGATATGACTTCACGTTTGCGCCGACGGTGATCAATCACTTCAGCATCGGGCTGAATCGTACCAACAGCGCCAATATCGGTGCGGGCGTGCGCTATGGCCATGGTTCGGATTGGGACTCCAAGCTCGGAATCACTGGAGCATCCGGGCCGATGTTTCCTGCTTTCAACTTTACCGGAGGGACGGCCCCGGTCAACCTGGGCGACAACGTCGATGGCGATACCATCGACAACGGACTGCGGACCGCCGACACGGTCAGCTGGCTGAAGGGCAAGCACGACATAAAGTTTGGCTTTGACTGGCGCTTCCAACAGTTCAGTCCGTTGAATTATCAGAACACCAGCGGCACCTGGGATTTCTACAACTTTCAGACTGCCGAAACCATTAACGACGCGAGCACTGGAAACCCGCTGGCGAGCTTGCTGTTGGGCGACGTCCACGATGCGAACGTGACGGCGTACACCGTGCAGGCGCGCTGGCTGCGCAGCTACTATGGGTCGTTCATTCAAGACAATTTCAAGGTAACGCCCACATTGACGGTGAACTACGGTATACGCTGGGACATCGACCAGCCGAACAAGGAAGCCTACGGCGATACCTCCAATATCAGTCTGACCACTCCAAACGCCGGGGCCGGCGGACTTCCGGGCGCCCTGGTGTTTGCGGGCACGGGTACCGGCACAAACGGGAACAAGAACGAACGTTGGGCGAACACATGGTTTAAGGACGTTGGTCCGCGCCTTGGTTTTGCCTGGTCGCCCGGATTCCTCGGTCACGACACGGTAATCCGGGGTGGATACGGGATTATCTACGCACCCATCACGTATGCGGATTTCGGTGCAGACAACCTGACCGGTTACAACTCAACTCCGGCGTTTAATTCTCCGGATGGGTTCACGCCGGCTTTCAACATCGCCACCGGTTTTCCAGCGTACACTCCTCCACCTAACCTGGACCCGACCCAGTTGAACCTGCAAAGCCCGACCTACATCGACCCTTCGTACGGCCGGCCGGGAATGGTGCAAAACTGGAGCCTGGAAATTCAGCGGCAATTGGCCTCGGACTGGATATTGTCGGTGGCGTACGTGGGCCAACATTCCACGCACCTGCGCTCGAACTTTGACGCGGTGAATTCCCTGAATCCGAACCAGTTCTCGAAAGGTGCACTGCTCCTGGATTCTATCAGTTCGCCGCAAGCTGCCGCCGCAGGAATCACTGCGCCTTACGCTGGTTTCCCGAGCGGCTTCACCGTGGCGCAGGCGCTGGTGCCCTATCCGCAATATCTGGGCTTCAACACGGATTGCTGCTTGGAAGATCTGGGACAAGCGACATACAACGCGCTACAGGCGCAACTCCAACACAAATTCAAATATGGCCTGAACATGATGGTTTCCTACACGTGGTCGAAGACACTGACCGACGCCGATAGCGCACTACCATACTTCGCTACCTTGGCCGGCAGCGCTGGCCCGCAGGATGCCTTCAACAAGAAGGGTGACAAAGCAATTAGCGACCAGGACTTGCCGCAGAACTTGGTTCTGAGCTACGTCTATCAACTGCCGGTTGGACCCGGAAAGAAGTTCATGTCCAACAGTAACGGGTTCGTGGGGAGGCTGGTTGGCGGATGGGCGGTAAGCGGTATTCAACGTTATGAAAGCGGACAGCCGTTTGCGATTTGCTGCGCACCCGGAATTCCCGCTTTTGCCGGAGCGATTCGTTACGACCAAGTGCCTGGGTCGAGCTTGAAGAGTGCTCAATATGTAAGTGGCGCCTTCAACCCGGCTACGGATCCGATGGTAAACATCAACGCGCTGATTGACCCCAATGCTTCCATTGCCAATGGTTACTCGTTAGGAACGATGCCACGCGTTACCGGCGCGCTTCGGATGCCATGGTATAACGATGAAGACTTCAACCTGCTCAAGAGAACAAAAATGACTGAATCCACAGACATATTGCTAGAGGCCAATGTGCTGGATGCTTTTAATCGTCACGTCTTCGACCGTCCAACCGACTTCAATATTTACGACACCAACGGATTTGGAAAGTTGAATCCCAGTAACCTGCTCTTAGGACCCAGGGTGATTCAGCTTCAGTTGAAGATTGAATTCTAGCGGTAGAAATCAGAGAGTTGAATCCATAGGGTCGCCGCGAAAGCGGCGGCCCTTTTTTTTGCTGTTCGAGTTCGGCGGGTGCCTGCGTCACGTGCTTTGACGTGGCTTTCTCTATATTATGAAATCAGCGTTGGTTTGCGCGAATTGCGCTTCCGCCGCGCCTTTTGGATCATGCGAGATCAATTGTTTCCCCGGGCAATCCTTTGTGCGCTGGCCTTGTCGGTCTGCCTGCTCTGCGTCGCGGGTCAAGCTCCCTCGGCTAGGACTCAGTCAATCCTTCCTGCACCGGTTTCTGGTCATTTTGTGGACGCGACTTCGAAGCTAGGGATCAATTTTGTGGACCAGGCTTCGCCCACCGGCAAAAAGTATCTGCTGGAGGCTATGGGATCTGGCGTTGCTTTATTTGACTATGACAATGACGGGCGGCTCGATATTTTCATCGCCAATGGCGCGGCCATCCCAGATCCTGCCCCGGTGAACACTATTCCGCGGAAGACGTCGCCCAAGTTCTGGAACCGTCTCTATCATCAGAAAGCGGACGGTACGTTCGAAGACGTTACAGAAAAGGCTGGGCTGGCCGGCATTGGCTATTCCACTGGCGTGGCCGTCGGAGACTACGACAACGATGGGTTTGAGGACCTGTTCGTCGCGGGATACGACCACAGCACGCTGTACCGCAACAATGGCGACGGCACATTTACTGACGTTACTGCCGCCGCGGGGGTTGCCGGCTCCGGTTGGGCCACCAGCGCCGCATGGGTGGATATCGACAATGATGGGCGCCTGGACCTAATCGTCACGCGCTATATGGAATGGGACTTCAAGGACATCTATTGCGGGCACCGGGAAGAAGGGTACCGAGCGTATTGCCACCCGGACCTCTTTAAGCCAGCCACCACGCTGGTGTATCACAACGACGGCAACGGCAAGTTCACCGAAGTCTCCCAGAAAGTTGGCTTAGATAAACCTGGTAAGGGACTGGGGATCGCAATCGCCGATTACGATCGTGACGGCTGGATGGACATTTTCATCGCCAACGATTCGATGCCGGAATTTCTTTTCCATAATAAGGGTAACGGCACGTTTGAGGAAGTTGGCTTGGTTTCCGGAGCAGGCCTGGACGGTGGCGGAGCTACTTTTGCGGGTATGGGCGTGGACTTTGCGGACTACAATAATGATGGCTGGCCCGACATTGTGATCACCGACCTGGCCAATCAACGGTACGCGCTGTACCGCAACGCGAAAGACGGCACCTTCGACTATGTGAGCAATCCCACTGGCCTCTCCGCCATTACGCTGCTGCATTCGGGGTGGGGATTGCGCTTCATTGATTTCGACAATGATGGCTGGAAGGATCTATTTATCGCCCAGTCGCACGTGATGGACACCATCGAGATCAGCGAGCCGCATCTTCGCTATGCCGAGCCTCCGCTGCTGCTTTGGAATTCGAAGGGTGAGAAATTTGTCGACGTTTCCACGCAATCGGGCGAGATCTTCAGCAAGAAATGGGTGGGGCGCGGGCTGGCTACCGGAGATATCAATAATGATGGGCGCGACGACGTGGTCATGACTTCCAACAATGGCCCGGCGTGGGTGCTGATGAATGAAACCGTGACGCCCAACCACTGGATAAATCTGAAGCTGGTGGGGGTGAAGAGCAACCGCGATGCCATCGGAGCGAGCATCAAGATCACCACCGATGCCGGCGATCAGTTCGCCACAGTCACCACTTCCGGCAGCTACCAGTCGTCGAGCGACAAGCGGGTCCATTTTGGCCTCGGCGCGGCCGATACTGTAAATCGGATCGAGATCGCGTGGCCCAGCGGCGTTCATCAAACCTTGAAGGATGTGAAAGCCGGCCAATTTATGACGATAACGGAGTCGGCTTCGCCGTCGAACTAGCTGAGTTTCGACCAATGACCAAAGGAATTGTGCGCGCGCTGTCCTGCCTTGCGATGTGGGTTGTGCTGTGCTCCGCGATTGGAGTGCAGCCCTCAGCCGCGCAGTCGTTGTCGTTTGATGAGGCGGTAAAATTGTTCCAGGAAAAAAAGTGGGCTGAGGCGGCTCCGGTTTTTGAACAAATCGAGGCTGCGCAGCCAAATCAGACGGACGCGCTGCTCTATCAGGGAAAATGCCTAGCCAACCTGGGGCGATTCAGCGACGCAGATTCGGTGCTGGCTAAATACGTTGGCGCGCATCCGAAATCGAGCGACGCCACCTCACTGCTCGCGTACATGCGTTTTCGCGAAGACAAACCAAGAGATTCCTTACAACTGTTCACCGCGGCCGCGGCCCTGCAAACTCCTTCCCCGGACGATCTGAAAATCGTAGCTCTCGATTACGTGCTGCTGAACGACTATGAGGACGCAGGCCGGTATCTGGAAATCGCGTTGAAGATGGCGCCCTTGAACGTCGAGACGCGCTATCATTTGGGGCGGGTAAGGTATCAGCAGAACCGGTTTGATGAAGCGATCGCGGCGTTTCAAGAAGTGCTGCGGCTCGACCCGAGCAACGTGAAGGCTGAAAACAATCTGGGGTTGAGCCTCGAAGCGGAGAACCAAGTGGAACCCGCGCTCGCGGCGTATCGCAAGGCCATCGATCTCGATCAGGCCGAGTCTATTCATACCGAACAGCCGTACCTGAATCTTGGTGTTTTACTCGGGAAATCCGACCGTTCCACCGAGGCTGTTTCGCCGCTTGCGCTGGCCGCGAAGTTTGCTCCGAAATCCGCCAAAGTGCACTACGAATTAGGTAAGGTTTATTTCGCCCTAAACCAGTTTGAGAGTGCCCGGCACGAGCTTGAAACATCTGTCCAATTCGATAATGGATCGCGCGAAACCCACTTTCTGCTGGGACGTGCGTATCAACGGTTGGGCAAGGCGGATCTTGCCGCACAGGAATTCAAGACCACCGAACAGCTGATCCACACCCAGGATGCGGGCACGAGCGGAATGAGTTCAGCGCCGGAGCCGGGCATCCAGTGATTTATTTCTTACGGTCATGACATCGTGGCGCCTAAAACTTTGCTTTCTGTTGATGATTACGTTCGTTCTTGCGGCTCCTTGCGTTTCCGCGTTCGCGCAAACCTCGGCACGGCCGGCCCATCAGGATCAAGATGCACTGATCCAAGACGCTGCACAGTCGATGCTGGCGGGACATCTGGATGCGGCCGAGTCCGACCTGCGGTCGGTCCTAAAAATAAATCCGGATGAATATCGAGCGCTGAACATGCTCGGGATGGTCAAGGCGCAGGAACAGCACAACGCGGAGGCGGAAAAAATCTTCAAGCAGGTGATCCGGGAGAACCCCGATTTTGCGAGCGCTCACGTAAATTTGGGTTTGCTCTATCTCCAAATCTCACGAGTGGACGACGCTATACCTCAGCTTCAGGAAGCGCTTCGCTTGGCGCCGGGCCGCGGTGACGCAGTGGGCCCCTTGATAAATGCCTGGGCTGTCCAGGCGCGCACCGCGGCCGGGGCGGGCGAATTGGAAAAAGCGCTTTCGATCTTGCGGCAAGCGCGCAACGTCAGCCCCACAAATCCGGACGTCCTCTACGATTTTGGAATGGTGGCGCTTCGAATGTCGCTCTTTCCAGCCGCCGCAGAGGCTTTTCAGGGCGTCTTGGCGGTTCGACCTGACGATGCCAATTCGCTATACGGCTTGGGAAGGGCGCAGATGAGTCTCCGCAAGTATCCGGATGCGTCGGAGACGTTCTCCCGCTACGTCGAGCGTTATTCGCAGGATGCTTCGGGCCACTATGCCCTGGGTGTGACGCTGGCGGCGTTGCAAAAACCTTCCGAAGCCGCGGCCGAATTTCGGCGTTCGATCGAAATTCAACCCGCTCAGACCGAGTCGTATTTTCAGTTAGGGCGCATTTGCGTGGATCAAGAAGATCTTCCATGTGCCGCCGATGATTTCAATCGCGTGCTCGAGCGCGACCCTCGTCACGCCGGGGCCTTGGGCGGAATGGGAAGAGTTGAGTTTCAGAAAAAGGAATATGCCAAGGCGGCGGAATTGTTGCAGCGGTCGATCTCCGCGGATTCTACGGTGCGCGAACCGCACTACTATTTGGGATTGACGTATGCTCGCATGGGCCGCCCGGAGGATTCCAAGGCCGAGTTGCAGAGAGCCAGTGAAATCGAACGCGCGGAAGTGGCAGGCGCTCGCGGAGCGCTGAAGATTCTGGATTCCCGAGAACCATCGAGCGACACAAACCAGAAGCCCTAAGAACTGCCATCGCACTATCCTCTCTGGTGGTCCCATGTTGGTGTTTCGAAATGCGACTTTTCTGCCGAAGTCCTAATTTCAAGCCTTACGCAACCATCCTCTTGCCAACTGATGTTTGTAAGTCTTTACAACGTGATCCTCGAGAAGAACTCCGGGGTTCCGCGGACGCCCGGATGGAGCTTGAAGAGAGCGCCGGCGCTGGCGCCTTCGACGTCTCGGGCTACCCCGCCGGCGCTGGTGATATAGAGCTCCTCGAGATCCTCGTCGCCGAAAATCACACTCGTTACTTTTTTGACGGGAAAGGCAATGCGGCGGTCTACCTTCCCTTCCGGGGTGTAGCGAACAATCGAGTTGCCATCCCACTGCGCGGACCAGACGTATCCCATCGAATCCACGGTCAAGCCGTCGGGCAGTCCTTCGTTTTCCGGAACCTGGACGAAAACACGACGATTGGAAATCTCGCCGTGCTTCCGGTCGTAGTCAAACAAGTAAATCGCGCGGGCGAAGGAATCGGTGTAATACAGTTGCTTCAGGTCGGGCGTGAAACCGAGCCCGTTCGAACATTGGACGCCCTCTAGCAGCAGAGTCAGCTTCGCCGGAGGATCCAGGCGATAGAGTCTGCCGGGACGCTGGGCGGTGGGCATGGTTCCACAAAACACCCGGCCCTCCGGATCAGCGATCACGTCGTTAAAGCGACTCTCGCGCTCATCGTCTATCTGATCGATGACGGTGATCAGTTCTGCTCCGCGCAGCACTTTCACGGAACCGCGGGCCATAAAAAGCAACAGGCTTCCATCCGCTTGGATGGTGAACCCTCCCAGAACTTCGCCCTGATAAACTTGCTGGTGTTTCCCGGTGCCCGGCACGTATCGGAATATACGGCCGGCGGTGATGTCACACCAATACACGGCCTTTTCCAGCGGATGCCAGAGAGGGTTTTCACCTAGCTCGCAGGCGTAGTCAGCAATCACTTCGGGCTGCATGTTTTCCTCCGTATGCCGCCGATGCCCAGTGAAAGCGAGGCTCGGGGACTCTCATCAGGATGTAATCATGGAATCGCTTGAATGATTTGGCGCAAAGACTAGACTGCTTCACATCTTCGCATGGACAACTCATCCGCTCAGTGTCCAGTGATCGAACGAATGAACTCGACCTCCTCCTTCTTATATGGCTGCCCATCGGTTCGAAAGATTTCGTGAAACCAGATGGCCGGCTCACGATCGGTATAGCGGTGCTGCCAGGAATCCCACGGCAAATAAGTCTGAGTCTTGCCGGCCACGAGTCCCCAATTGATGGCCGCCACTTGGTATTTTTTCGCGATGGGAAGAGTGCCCTGAAACGTACTTCCGTTGCCCCGCGCCATGTACTCGGTGCAAAGAATCGGGCGGTGGTACTGCTGCAGCCAGATCACGCGCTTTTCGAATTCCTCGGGTTTGTCGTAGTTGTGAAAGGAAATCACGTCCGAAAGATCGATCTGGATTTTCTCCGCCGGGCTGAGCTTGTCAGGGGACGACCAATCGCCTTTCCAGACGCCGCTGGTTAGCGGCTGCACGGGTTCCGCTGCGCGCGCCCACTGAAAGGCCTTTGGTAGCAAGGCTTGCACGAGTTCAATTTTGTTGGCGGGTTCGGATTTCCCGTAGCTGCCTGTGTTTACGTTGTCCGGCTCGTTCCAGACGTCCCAGCCCAGAATTCGGTCATCCTTCGCGAAGGCTCCGACTACTCCTTTGACGTATCCTTCCAGGCGCGGATACTGTTGCGCGTCCTCGAGCGCCTTCGCACCAGGACTCTGCACCCAACCGGAATTGTGCACACCAGGTCGCGGCTCATGTTGCTTGCCGAGGGTTGGATCAGGATCCCAACAAGAATCGAACAATACGAACAGCGCCTTGATATGGTGCTTCGCCGCAATGCCGAGGAAAATATCGATGCGCTTTTTAAATCCATCGGGGTCTTGCTGCCAGAGAAGATCGTGCAGGAAAACTCGCATGGTGTTGAGGCCGATCGATTGCGCCCAGCCGAGCTCGGTATCGATGCGCTGCGGATCAAAGGTATCCGCTTGCCACATTTCCAGCTCGTTGATGGCGGTGGCGGGAATGTAGTTGCTGCCGACGAGCCACGGTTGCTTGGCATACCAGGCGTTGGCCGCCGTTTCTGTCCAGCGCCGCGACGGTTCCGCTGATTTTGCGCACGCGGCGAGAGCGCAGCCTAGAGCCAGCGCTAAAACGATTTCCAGTTTCTTGGTCATTAAGCATCCTCAGTCGTTCCGGTCGGTAGTCAGACTTCGTCCATGCGGGAAGGCGATTTTGCAGCATCGATCCATGGACGGTTATCCATACTCTTTCCACCAGCTCAGTGGCAGGGACGGGCATCGCCTTTACCGCAGCGAATCCTCCGCTCACAAACCCTCATGAATTTTTTCCGCGAACACTACCGGCTATGAGCAGAGCGTCCGGCCAGATTCAGGACACCACTTGGCTACGGGAGATCTCCTGAAGTTCGTAAAGGGATTTCGTTTTTTGGGGAAACTTTGGAATGGGAAACGCGCCGCTCGTGAGCCGGGCGCTGCGAAGACGCTCTCCCCGGACAAGTCTCGCATTGGATTCAGAGTCGTCGGTTGATTCCCCCAAATAGATCGGAAACGCATCGGTAGCCCGGTAGCTCAGGATAAGGGTCTTTCGAGGTTTCGGCGACGTATTCGGGGCTGAAGCGTGAGGGGTGAGACCGTGCATGAAAATCGCAGTACCCGAACCACCTTCAAGCGCAATCGCCTCAGCCTCGTCGACGGCTTCCGTAACGCGACCCTGAAAAATGCCGTTCAACGTGTGATCCAGGGGGGCCCCAAGATGCCGCTTGGGGATCACCCGCAAACATCCGTTGCGGCTGTCGGCATCATCCAGATAAAAAAGCACCGCCAGAGAATCACGGTTGGTAAGAGGATAGTAGACAAGATCCTGATGCCATTCCACGACAGATCCGATTGACGGCGGTTTCATATTGAGCTTGCTATAGTGGAAATCGAGGTTCGGACCAAGCAACTGCTCGACACAATCCAGAAGTTCTTTGGATTCCGACAGGGCGCGGAAGAGAGGATAGTAAGTACAGGGTTCATAGATACGCCGAACCATGGTGCCCTCGGGTCCCTGATTTGGCTCCATTTCCATGCGAGAAGCATCATGGTTCGCTCGGGTAGCCCGTGCGGAAATCGAGTCAACCTCCTGCAGAATCGCCGCGACTTCGGAGGCGCCCAGAATGCCGGGATATACGGTGTAGCCTTCATCTTTATACTGCTGCACCTGCTGGCCGTTTAACATTTTGAGTGAGCTTCTTCCATTCATTTAGGATTTGTGGCGCGCTCGCCAGTGGCGAATCCTATACGCACTTTGCTCCTGACACAATGATGTTCAGACGGTCTGTCCAATCGTTTCGGTTGCGCAAGCGAACGGTTGACGCGCCGGACTACTTGTTTCACCATGCGGAAAAGAGGAAACTCGACCCTCGTGATCGTGGTCATCGAGTGCGGTCCGTACGGCTTTGCAATTGTAACCTCGACACCATTCACCGCATCTAAGTAAGGGAAACGCGCTGTTCGCTTGGGCCCACCACGGTGCCGTAACCAAGGATTCGCGAAGGCTGGCACAGTACCTGTAGCTGACGCCGTGCAGCGCCGCATCGGATCAGGTGGCCGGCAATCAAGGGACAGAGGAGATTCAAGAACATGAACATTTTCGAACGTGCCGCTGGATTCTCAAAGCGTCGATTGGGAAAGCAGATTTTGGTTTCCCTGTTGTCGTGGGCTCTGTTGTTTGCTACCTGTCCTCAGGGCTTGGCGGCGTATCCAGGCGCGCAAGCAGCACCGCCGGCCGCGCCCGCACAGGCGCCGGCGCCGCCCTACACTCAGCAGGCGCCCGAGGAGTTGCAGCGGTTAGTAGCGCCGATTGCGCTGTATCCCGATTCGCTGGTGGCGCAAATCCTGGCGGGTTCCACGTTTCCCGAGCAAGTGGTCGAGGCCGACCGATGGGTGCAGGCGCATCCGGATTTGAAGGGCGATGCGCTGGGTCAGGCAGTGGACCAACAACCTTGGGACCCCAGCATCAAGGCGCTCACGGCATTTCCGTCCGTCCTGGGGAATATGGACAAGAACCTCTCGTGGACTTCATCTCTGGGCGACGCCTACTACAATCAACAGAGCGATGTGATGGATGCCGTACAAGTGATGCGCCAGAAAGCCGAACAGGCCGGCAATCTGAAGACCACGCCGCAGCAAAACGTGGAAAACCAAGGCTCGACAATCGTGATTCAGCCGGCTGACCCCAACATCGTTTACGTTCCCGCGTATGATCCCTGGCTGATTTACGGATATCCCATCGTAGGGTGGCCCGGTTGGTACCCGTATCCGGGAATTTGGTATGGCGGTCCTTATCTCTCCTTCGGAGCTGGCTTCGGAATCGGCTTCTTCGGCGGTTTTGGATGGGGCTGGGGTGGATGGGGATTCGATTGGCATAACCGATACGCACTTTATAACCACGGCAGGTACTACTCCCGCAGCAACACGTTTTACAACCGCGGCAATTTCTATCGGGGCGGTGGTGTCCGTGGCGGCGCTTTCGGCGATCGCGGTGGGGCGCGCATCAGCGGAGGCGACAGGCCCTTTAACGGCGACAACCGCGCTGCTCGGGGATACGCTGCACCTCGCGGTCAAAGCGGTGTCCGCTCCGGCGCTTTCAGCGGTTACGACCGCGGTGGACAGACAAGAAGCTTTTCCTCGCGCGGAAGCGCCAGCTTCGGCGGTGGCGGAGGGGCGCGTGGCTTCGGCGGCGGTGGCGGTGGCGGCAGGCATCGGTAATCGGAATGTTCCTGGGAGATTGTGAAATCTAGACTTGGAGAGAAGCCATATGCGACGGACGAACTTGCACTTCGACGGGTTTCAATGGTCCAACTTGCTCAAATTAGCCGCGGCCGCCATTCTTTTGGCAGGATGCTTTCCAGCCCGTTCCGTGGCGCAGCAACCGGGCCAGAAGACATTTTCGTCCCCGGAAGATGCGAGCAATGCGCTCGTAACGGCGGCGCAGGGTAACGACGAAAGAGCGATGCTCGATATTCTCGGTCCGGATGGAAAGGAAATCGTGTCTTCGGGAGATGACGCCGCGGACGCCGAAAGCCGCGCTAATTTCGTAGAGAAATATCAGCAAATGCACCGCCTGGTAAAAGAACCGGACGGGACCACCGTGTTGTATATCGGCGCCGAGAACTGGCCTACGCCCATACCGCTGGTGAGCAAAGGTAGTTCGTGGTATTTCGACACCGAGGCGGGCAAGAATGAAATCCTGTACCGGCGAGTTGGCCAGAACGAAATATCCACGATTCGCGTCTGCCAGGAACTGGTGGCGGCGGAAAAGGAATACTATTCCGCCCACGGAAACGAGTACGCCCAGAAAATCTTCAGCGATGAAGGCCAGCACAATGGCCTGTATTGGAAGGCTGCGAATGGCGAACCGCAGAGCCCCATCGGTCCGCTGGTGGCCTCGGCTGTCGCTGAGGGCTATACCAAGAACCAAGACGGCGCCCCTACCCCTTATCGCGGCTACTACTATCGCATTCTCGTCCGGCAACATGGCCCAGGCGGCGCAAAGAGCTATATCGAAAACGGCAAAATGACCGGGGGTTTTGCCTTCGTAGCCTATCCCGCGGAATACAGATCGTCCGGCGTGATGACCTTCATCGTCGACCAGGATGGAGCCGTGTTCCAGAAGGATTTGGGCAAGAAGACCGATGTCGTCGCCAAAGCCATGAAGGAATACAACACCAATTCCAGGTGGCAAAAGGCTGAAGAGGTGCAGGAGGAGACTGCAGGCGGGCAGGAACCCAAGTAGTTGCCCAGAACTCCAATCAATTTATCCGTGAGGACCGCCTCTACGATCTTTGCTCCGACGCACGCCTTGGCTTTACGGGCTCGGCTTCGTCTTCAGGAATCGGTCCTGTTGGGCCGGATGTTTTGATTCAACTGGAAAAAGTTTTTCGGATCGTACGCCGTTTTGATCGCCACGAGGCGGTCCCATCGGTCGCGGTATGCCTCCGGGACGCGATCTTCTTCGTCGCCGCTCATAAAATTCACGTACACACCTGGTTTCATCAAAGGCCGCAGGTCCGCGAACAATTTGCGCACCCAGGCTACGTTGGCATGATCATCCGCGGCGTCCTTCCAATTTCCCAGGATATTCACAATGAACGGTGCACCGCGATCGCCAAAGGCCGTCTCGCCGGCGCCCACCCGCGCCATCGCCCCTCCCAGGTAGGTCAGCTCGATCTGGCTCATTGGCGAAGGGATCGTGAGCAGAGCGTTCAGCATTAAATCCACCACGCGTTCGTCGAGCTGTGGGAAGTATCCGGATTTTGTGTAATAGCGGTTGCCGTGGGGGAATGCGTGGTCGGCCATGGTCTGCAGCGTGCCGAAAGAAATCTGTTCTGTGGCCAGCGTCGCCGGGTTGCCCACAGCGAGAGCGTCGTCCACGCAGGCGTGGCCTGCTTCGTCGTCGCCAATCCAGATGACGGACTCGCTGGCTACCGGCCGCCCGCGAAGTTCCGCGGGAACTGCTTCGTCGTGCGGAGCGAGACGGAAGTCAAAACCCCATTTCAACGCGTCGGGGGCCTCCGGCATAAATTCACGCCAGTGGCGCAGAACGCGGTGGACATCATCGGTCCGGCACAGTGCAGTGCCGAAAATAACCGATTTCAGCGGATGGAGTTTCACTTCAAACTCGGTGACCACACCGAAATTGCCTCCGCCTCCGCGGAGAGCCCAGAACAAATCAGCGCTTTCTTTCCGGCTGGCGCGCACCACCAGGCCGTCAGCGCAAACCATGGTGAACTCTTCCACGTTGTCGCACGAAAGACCGTGCATGCGGGTCAGCCAGCCAGTGCCTCCTCCCAAGACGAGTCCGGAAGCTCCGGTATGCGAAACCACGCCCGCGGGAAAGGCCAGACCCACTTCTTGTGTCGCGGCGTCAACCGTTCCGAGGAGGCAACCGCCGGCAAAGCGCGCTCGGCGCTTTCCGGCATCCACACTCACTTGCCGCATTCGAGCGAGGTCAATCACCAAGCCGCCATCGCAGGTGCCAAACCCTGCGAGGCTATGACCTCCGCATCGGATCGCGGTGATTACACCCGCTGAAGAGGCGGCCTGCACGGCATGTTGCACGTCAACCTCGTTCGCGCAACGAGCAATTAGACCGGGCCTGCGAGCAACCATGCCATTCCAGATGGTGTGGGCGCTGGCGTACTCTGTATCACTGGGGCGCAACAGATCGCCCTGGAATCGGCGGCGCAGCGCGGAATAGAGATCCTCGATGGGTGTGGTCATGCTGGTTCCGACGTCAAAGACTGCGCGTTACGGGCCTTGCCGGTGCTACCGCGAGTACTTCTCCCGAACCGTCAAATCGAGATTCTTTTCGAGCACTTCGAGAACCGCACGAACGTCGTCGAGAGTGTTGTACACGTGAAACGACACGCGCAGGCCGTCCATGCGGTTGGAGACGACGATATGCTGCTCGGCAAGCTTCGCCACCACTTTTTCCACTTCCTTCATCTGCAATACCACCAGGGGCCCGCGTGTGTCCGTAGGCGTTTTGATCCGGATCTCCAGTTGCCGCGCGCCTTCCATCAGCGCCTGCGCCAGACCCGCCACGTGCTGGGCGATGTTCTCAAATCCGATCTCGCTCAGCAATCCCAGCGCGGCCGTTACCGCATAAGCGTGCGGCACCGGCGGAGAACCCGCTTCGAACCGCCTCGCCGTCTTTGCCGGATCGAAATGGCGGACATCGAAGGCGAACGGATTCTGCTGCCCGAACCAACCGGTGATGGTGGGTGTGAGTTTTTCTATCAATTCCGAGCGCACGTACAGGAACGCGACTCCGGAAGGAGACAGCAAGTACTTCAACGCCCCGCAGACGTAGAAATCCAGGTCCAGCGCCTTCACATCCACGGGCCGCGTTCCGGCGTCTTGATAGTCGTCGAGCATGATGAAGGCGCCACGTTCGCGAGCGAGCTTGGATACCGCCCTGACGTCGGAACGAAAGCCGTTCATGAAGCAGACGTGGGTGAGTGGAACGATCAGCGTCTCGGCGTCAATCGCGTCCGCGTACTGAGTCGCGGGAATCTTTCCGTCCTCCGCTGCTAGAAATTGAATCTCCGCGCCACGGCGCTGCTGGGCGAGCCAAATCTGGCCCATCGTGGGGAACTCGAACTCACCCATCACGACCTTGCGGCGCTTGCCGAATTCCAGCGCGCTAGCGAGGGCGCTGATGCCCACCGACGCGCTGGGAACGATGGCGATTTCTTCCGGACTGGCCCCGATGAAGCGCGCAAACGCGCTGCGCGCGGCTTCATACTCCTCGACCCATCGGTCCCAAGGAGACCCTTCCTGGTGCCAGGAGCGAATATGCGCTTGAAGCGCGGCGTCGACACTGTCGCTCAGCGCGCCTTGCGAACACGAATTCAAGTAGATCTTGTGCTTAAAGACCGGGAACCGTGAACGGATGGATTCGATATCAGACTGGGTGGACAAGTGATCGACCTCCTCACGAAATGAAAGACCGCGGCAGATCATGCACTGGAGCCGCGCCAAAGCCGCTGAAACGCATTACCCCACCAACCCAGGTGTGATATACAAGGCCGGCGCGCACTGCTTTCACCCGGGGTGGCCATGAAGATTCGCAGCTCGAAAACGAAAACGTGCGGGAATCGGCCGCGATCGAAACGCGCGACTATCGCGACGGTGGTTCGACTCGAGAAGCGAGTGTGGACCGCCGCTCAGGAGAGGAACGCAAAAGAATTCGAAGAGCTGGTGCCCGCCGACGCCATGATGATCTTTCAATCCGGAATCGTCCTTCAGCCCGAATATCTCGCCACCATGAACAAACGTACCATCTCCCGCTACGAACTACGCCGCATCGACGGATTCATGCCCAACGCGAACACCGTGATTCTCTACTACGAAGCGCTGCGCCTCGGCGAAGAAGGCGGCAAAGCGTTTCCCGCCGGCGCGGTGATCGAGACGACTACATGGATCAAGCGCAGCGGGCGGTGGGTAGCGATACTCAATCAGGAAACGCCGATCGCCACCGGCGAGGCTTAAAGCATCGCCCCTGGGAGATTCGCGCCCCGGCCATTCACCGGTTCGCGGCGCTAGTGAGTGTCTACCGGCGTCAATGGCTTGAGAATTTCGTCGAGATAGTCGGGAGCGCCTTCCACTCGCTCGAGATGGGGAAAGCGGCTACCGCCGTGGTATTCAATCTCGTGCTTTTCGAGCGTACCGGTATTGTCCACTAGAAATTCAATCGGCGCGGAATTCGATTTTGATTCTCGAACCGCGCGTTTCAATTCGTCCATTGAAAATTCACGGCCGTTCACGCCGGCAATTTTCAGATAAGTGCTCAAGCCGCCCTCGAATCCAGGCATCCCCGGAATCGCATCGACCACTGTACCATCGTGCTTCACCCGCAGGCCGATCGAAGCGGTGAAGTCCCCGCCCTTGGAAACGGCCTCGCCGGCCGAGAGTATTTCGTTGGGATCGTCGTTATATACCAGCTTCCAGCCTCCGCCGGTGATGCCGCCGAGCGGAGCGCCGGGTTCGGTAGAATCCAAGCGCGTGTGAAAGAACGAACTCCAGTCGAACGGCGCGATTCCATTCAGTGTCGTGACCAGATCGTCGAAGGTGTAAGTCTTGATCACCGGCTCGCCGTCCGGCCCGCCATAGAAGACGTGGCAGAAGTCGTCCATCGATTTCCGATCGCCTGTTAGCTTTCGAATCGTAGCGTCCACTTCCAGCCAGATCAGCACCGCCTCTGGATAGAAATCAACGCCGCGGCGGTAGGAACCCCACTCGGGCGGCTGGAAGTAGAGAATCTGCGCCGCGTTTGCGGTGTTCTGCAGCGAGCGCCAGCGGCGCCCTGCGCGATGATCCAATTCCGACGCGGTTTCCGCAAGATGCTCTCGCGTCTGGACCGGCGTCAGAAGACCACTGCGTGCGGTTAAAATCGTGCCCAGGTATTCGGTAAGACCTTCGTAGACCCACAATAATTCGCCCTTCATGGGCTGCTGGAAATCCGGCGTGGCCAGACCCACCGGGCGGCGGTACTGCCCATTCCACGAATGGGTGAACTCGTGCGGGAAGAGCCCCGCTTCGCGCAAGCGGGCATTCGGATCTACCAACGTATGCTCGCCTACTCGGTCGTCGCTACTTTCATGATGTTCCTGGCCGAGGCCCATCACGTTGTCGCTCAACGTGAGAAGAAAGTGATAATCGCGGAAGTGATGCGACCGATAGAGGGCGGTGGCTTCCGCGACCAAGCGCTTGTAGTTGTCTATCAATTCGGGCGGGACATCGAGAGCCCAAGCATCGTCGGAAGCCACATCCAGTTCCTGCGGCGGCTTAGACCCAGGATTCAGCGGGAAAACACGAATGAACTCGCCCGACTGAACCGGCGAATCGACCAATAGATCGAATGGGACAGGCGCGAACGTGATGGTGTTGCCAGATTGGCTGCTGACCGCCAAGGACGTGCTGAATTTCCAACCAGTCGGCAGCGTCAGAGCGGGATCGAACGTCAAATCGGCGGCGGGCCAGCCTTTCGGATAGAGAGCCACCTGGTTCCACATCAGTATGAAGAGTCTCGCGGCGCTGGAGGCACTGAAGTCAATCGACGCCCCGGGAGCCGAGGTCAGAAAGTCCAAGGATGCATCGAGGGTAGTTATTCCTGCGGGGATGTCCAGATTGAATGCATACATATCCACTAAATCCTGATGCCAGGGAATTTCCTTTCCGCCGGAGGAGAATTTGAGTCCCATCAAATTCCAGACGGGTCCGTCCGGGGAGTGGTCTGCGGGCATCCACTTCGGGTAGTAGAGCGTCAGAGGCCCGGGTTGGACGGGAAACACGAGTTTGGCGTGGAGAATTCGTCGCGAGATCTGGGTGGCATCCACCGAGATTTTGATCGGGCCCGAAGGCGAAGAGTTGGCGGCGTGCGCGGGAACGGCGAGAGTTGCCGTGAGAGCGACTGCCAGAATCAAAGTGCCCACGCACCTTCCACAGTGGCCTGTCATGTGCTCTCCTGGGGCGGAATGCCGGCCCATGGTCGATGTAAAGCGAACTTTCCGTCTATTGCGACGATCCGCTCCCGAGCCGCCAGTCCTGCGCGGCTCGGCGAGCGCTCCCTTCCGTCGCGGCAGCGCAGTGCCGCCGTTACCTTACCAGGTGAACTTGCCCATGAATTGAATATTGCGGGGACCGCCGACGCCAAAGTGAGAATCAAAGCTGCCGTCGTCGGCAGTGGCGCTGATGATGGTGCTCAGGTCAGGAGCCGGTTCGGCAAAATTCGGATGATTGAATGCGTTGAAAAAACTGGTCCGAAATTCAAATCCCAACCACTCGGTGAGTTTGAATTTCCTCTGTATCGAGATGTCCCAGGCGTTTAATCCCGGAGCAACCAGGGGATCGCGCGGGCAATTGCCCCACGTTCCCGGGGCAGGATCGGAGAACGAGCTGGCGGACGCGTAGGGCAGGTTAAAATTTTTCAGCTGATAGGTGATCGGCCCCACGCAATTGTAACGTTCGTGGAAATTGCCTACACCGCTTTCATCGCCGAAAGTGAGCAGAGGCGCGGCCAGGCCATCGCGTAGGGTGGTGGTTCCGGAGATTTGCCAGTCTTTCGTCGCGTAAGCGAGCATGCCCTCCGACTTCGGCGACGGAATGGCATAGGTATAGGTGATGATCAGCGCTCGCCGCTGATCGAATTCCGAATTCCCGTAGCTGCCCTTTAGGTTTGTCGAATCTTGAGGCACATACCCGCTGGTGCCTGCGAAATCGTCCACTTCCGAAGCGGTGTCCAGATTGTGGGACCAAGTGAAAGCGACCTGGGTGGTTAAGCCATGGAAGTCATTCGATTTTAAAACAGCCTGGAGCGAATGGTAGGTGGCAAACCCGGGTGTCGAAATGGTGTTGATCTGCGACAAGGTCGGGTACTCAGCATTGTAGGGCCGGGCATCCTGTTCGCAGGTGGGATTGGGCTGTGGTGGGTTTTGTCCTGGAGGCACGCATCCGGGTCCATATCCAGCACCCAGAGGAGGCTGGTTGATGTCCAGTAGCTGAAGCTGGTGAATGCTGTGATTTCCCACATAGCCGATCTGAAAAACAAATCTCGGGCTCAGTTCTTGCTGAATATTAAAGTTCCATTCCTGGGTGTTCGGGGTCTTCAGATTGTGCTGGATGCTTTCTATGTTAAACGGCGGTTGAGGAGCGCCGGTGCCGAAGATGGGAACCCCCACCCCGAACGGAATCGGGGCCGACGGTACAATGGTATAGCCGGCGGTTGGACCGACTGGGTTTTGCGCCAGCCCTTCCTGAAAATTGTTGAGTGGAATCGTATCGTAATAGATGCCGAAGCCGGCGCGGATAACCGTCTGGCGTCCGGGGAGGATGGAGATCGGAGGCGCCCAGGCAATCGAGGCGCGCGGGCCGAGGTCGCCTTTCGGAGCGTCGTAGATGTGACCGCCCGGCAATCGCGAAGCTTCGACGAGCCCGAGGCTTGGATCGAAAGCCGAGAAGCGCCCGCGGGATTCGTTGACGGTGGTAAAGAAATCATATCGGAGGCCGGCGACCACGGTGACCCGAGGCGCAAGTTTGAATGTATCCATGGCGAAGCCGCTGATGATGTTCTGATCGATATTCGCGCGGCCGCTGCCGACCCGAGTAATATCCGTCAAACCTGAACCGGGCGTTGGCATACCTGCAATCAAATCGACCAGAGCAGCGAGTCCGCCGTCGGATGTGAGACTGTCTCCCAGCTGCGATCCAGTAAACGAAAAGATGCCGCGCGATCCGGCGAGCGTGTAGTCGGAATAATTGTGGAGGAGGTTGAACCCGAACTTCCAGGAGTTCGCACCTCGAGTCCAACTGACTTCGTCGGCGATTTGGTAGCTGGTAGCCACGCGCCCGCCGGCGCCATAGCTCAGCCCCAGATTCGAAAAGCCGTCGGAAGCGGTGTCGCCGAGATCGATCTCGGGGATGCCGTAGCTCGTCGGACCGACCCCGGTATTGAAACCGATGGAGGCGGGATTTTCGTCGGCGTCCCGGCCCTTTTGGAATTGACTGAATCGGTTCCAGCCCAGGCGGAGGGTATTGATCAGATTTGTATTGAAGATGTGAACTTCGCTGATCGCGAAGTTGTCTGCCACCGTGGGCGTCACGCCAAACCAGGGGCTCAACTGCGAGCCGCCGCCAGGGCCAGGTCCACCGCCCGGAAACTGGTCTTCACCGTCGCCGTGGAGATAACGCGCCGATAGCGAGTCCGACTCCGAAATCTTGTGATCGATCTTCAAGACGCCGCTATTGGGGGCCTGACTGCCGCGATTGTCTTTGACGAACGGGCCCGAAAGACCTAACGACGAATAGAGACCTAGGATGTTGAGGCCCAACTGGTTCGGGACGATGCCTTGCGACTGGACCAAGGCGGTCGCTTGCGAAATCTGCGCGGGTGTTGGCGAGTTGCCATTGAGCGTGGTGCCCAGACGTAGGCGGCTGCCGTCATAGCCCGCAAAAAAGAAGGTACGGTTGCGGCCGTCGTAAACGTGGGGAATGGAAATCGGGCCGCCCACCGTTCCGCCGAACTCATTCCAAACGAACGGCGCTTTCGGTTGACCGCTAGCGTCTTCGAAGAAATTGGAGGCGTCCAGCGCAGCATCGCGATGCATTTCGTAGGCGGAACCGTGGACCCGGTTGGTCCCGCTGCGAATAATCACATTCATCACACTGCCGGAGTTTTGCCCGCTGTCGGCTCCTGCATTCGCGCTAATGCTGACTTCCTCGATGGCATCCAGCGGAAGGCGCGTCGCAGCCGTAGCGGAATTGCCGCCTTCATTGATCGAGGGGAGGTAAGTGGACGGATCGGTGTCCGACGCGCCGTCGATATTGAAACCGTTGGATCGCGACCGCGAACCGTTGATGGTGTACTGGGCGAAAGCGAAATTGCTGTTTTGAGTGACGCCGGGGAGGACCAGCGCCAGCCGGGTGTAGTCGCTATTCCCGATCGGCAGCGACTCGACTTGCTGCTCGCTGAGTTGGCCGCCCGATGAATCGGTCTCGGTCTGAATGAGCGCCGGCGCGGAGGTGACCTCTACTTGCGAACTCACGGTGCCCACCTGCAAGACCGGGTTGACGTTATTGACCTGCCCCTCAGCCGTCGCGATGTCGTTGACGACGGTGGTTTGGAAGCCTTGTTTGGTGACCGTCACACGGAAGGTACCGAGCGGCAGCTGCGGAAAATTGAATTGGCCGTTGGCATCGCTGGTATCGGTGCGATCTTGTCCCGTGGAGGGATTCAAGAGCTTGACCGTGGCGCCGGGCACGGCGGCACCTTGTGCATCCTGAACGGTACCGGTAATGCGGCCCGGGAAAAGCTGGGCCGAGGAAGTGAACGCGCAAACGAGGATTAAAAACACAACCGCCGAAATGAACCGCGACGCCAGGACTCTTTTCAAGTCACCCTCCGGATGCCCCCCAACTTGAGGCGGACGATACACTCCGAGGTTTTAGTATGTCAACAAAATTCGCTCGGTATATCACTGGTACACGACAGACATGGACCGGTTGGAATCACTAGCGGAACCGGCGTGCGTCCCCCGCTTGGTCGTTCCCTTTGCGGCATTGCTTCTGACAAACGCATTTTTGCAGCGATTCGGACGGCGGCCGTCCTTTAGAATCAGGGACATCGGCGAGGGTTTGCTGGCAGCGTTGCGGTTTAGAGTTTGGGGATTCCGGGAGGGGATTCTGGTTGCTCGTCATACGTGCGAAGCGTCGCTCATCACAAGGGTGAAGCGCGGTTTTTTGCCTGCGTCCCGCAGTTTTCCGTGCTTTAGAATCAGGGACATCGGTGACGGTTTGCTGGCAGTGTTGCGGTTTAGAGTTTGGGGGGGCGGGAGGGGATTCCGGTTGCTCGTCGTACTTGCGAAGCGTCGCCCATCACAAGGGTGACGCGCGGTTTTTTGCCTGGGTTCCGCAGTTTCCCGTGCTTTAGAATCAGGAGCATCGGTGGGGGTTTGCTGGCGGTGTCGCGGTTTAGAGTTTTGGGGGTTCCGGGAGGGGATTCTGGTTGGTCTTGGGAGCCGTGTCTTGAGGATGATTCTTGGAGATCCGAGCTCGCGGCGAGATTGTTTGCCCGGCAGCCCGGCAAAGAGTGGAGGTTGTGCCAGAACGCGAAACGATGTGGTGGGTTTCGGGCATGGATCGCTCCTTTTTTCGAACGCAGCACGCTGCGGAGGCGGCTGGAAGGGATCACTTCGGTGGACGAGTGCTTCTGGTTTGCGATAGCAAGCCTGCTGCACTGGAAGTTGGGTTTCAACGTGACATTTCGGGATGGGCCAAGACTCGTATCCGCAAGGCGAAGGGTGGGGCCCCTCAGCTGAAAAGAGCCGGAAAGCGATGCGCGTGTGCAAAAATCTTAGTTCGGTTTCCCGTAGAGTCTTGCAGCCGTGTCGTGCAGATAGGCACGGGCCATTTCCACGGCCTTTTTCTCGCCGATCTCGTGCTCGGCAACCATTTCGGCAAGCGCCGCGGCGAGAGCGGTTCGCGCGGATTGCACAGCAAGCCAATAGCCTTCTTCCGCGCCAATCGCATCGCTGAATGGGAAAGTATCGGAACCAAAGACGATCTTGTCCGGAAAGGTTTCGAGCCACAGCCTAAGGATCCGGTGCAACTCATCCGGATAAACGAAAATTCCCATCAGCGATGAATCCAGATAGACGTTCTTCCGGGCGGCGAGCCAGATCGCTTCACGGTCGTACGGAAAACCTCCATGCAGCAGGTCGAAGGGCACATTTTCGTAGCGCGGATCGCGCAGGACGTTTTCGAGCCCCATGATGTTGCCGTCGCGCATGTTGAAATAGTCTCCTCCACCGACTGCGGTGTGGATTTGAACCGGCAAATGCAGCCGTCCCGCTTCGCGCAGGAGATAGCGGAAAACGAAATCCTGGAAGTCTCTATAATCCGCGTCATCGGGCACGCCACCGGCCCGATACTTTGCATAGATCGCGGCTGCATGCTCTTCCGCCGGATCGTCAAAATGGAGCGAGCGAAAATAGGCGATCTCGAATTTGATCCCTACACAGCCGGCGGACTGCTTCTCTTCCACGATGCCGGTGATGAATTTCAAATAGGCGCGAAGATCGGAGGGCATTTGGCCGGCGTTCTTTTGTGACGTTGCTCCCGCAAGCAGTTTCCGTTCGAGCGGCACGTTGAGCTTCTGATCGGGATTTCGGCCTTCGAGCCGCTGGGCGTCGAATGGAAAGAGGAAATAGTCGACAAAATACACCCAGCGAAACCGCGCCGGATCGAGATACGCGGGCATGGATACACGATTGGCAATCGCCGTCTCGATGCCGAGCTGGTCGAGAATGTGGGAGAAATAAGCGTTACCGAGTTTTTTCCGCTCTTCGGTTTTGCGATTGGCAAGCCACTTCAGGTGTTCCGGCGAGAAATCGGAATAGGGATATTCGAAGAGTTTTCGCGCGGCGCCCAGCATCTCGTCATTATCGTCACGAAGGCGGAATGGAGCAGGACCGTCCGCCGGAATTTGCATGGCGTCCACGTCGGGATCGTTAGGAAGGCCGGGATGACCGTGATTGTCGAACACCGGAATTTTTTCGATTTGCGCGAGCAGCCGTTGATATATTTCCGGAACGCCTGGGCCCGGAAGCGGCTGGGCTTGGCCGTATGCGGACTCGAATGCGAACGTGGCCGCGAGCACGAGGAAGGCGGCAAACCGGGCAAGGCAAAGGATCCCGCGCCGCAATCGCATGCGCCGTGCCGGTCGCGCCAGGGGCGCTGGTGTTGTTCTGCAATTAAAGGTCATGGTGCAACACGAATTGAATCACACGCGGCGTGAATTCACACCGCTTTCATTCCGGCGTTCCGGTCCCCGCGGCCGCGCCTGCAGCCGGGGGCAATTCTCCTTTTCGCCGGACGGTCCAATAGGCAAGTGAGATGACCACCAAGAACGGGATGAACGCGGGGACCGTGTATTGCAATCCGTCGACGAAAAATGTGCTTATCGTGATTCCCACAAGCGCCGCGATGCCCAGTATCGATGAGTACGGATACCAATGCAGGCGCATGGGAAGCTTGGCGATTCGCTGCGGGCCAAGGGCCCGCCGAAAAGCCATGTGGGTGAGCAGAATGACGATCCACACGAAGAACATTCCGGCCACGGCAACCCCGTACAGCGCGAGGAACGCTTTGCCGGGCGCGTAAATCGCCAGAAAAATCGCAACCGCCATTCCGGCCGTGGACACCGCGAGGGCGCGGCTTGGCACGCCATTCTGGTTTAGTGTGCCCAGCCACGCCGGCGCATATCGGCCACGTGCGAGGGAATAGAGCATGCGCGTCGTCAAGTACAGGTCGGTGTTGGAGCTGGAGAGCGCCGCGGTAATCACAACCACATTCATGATCCCGGCCGCGTAAGGAATCCCGGCCGCTGCAAATGCCAGCACGAACGGACTGGCAGTGAGGCCATCGCCGGTGACGCTTTGGTTCCACGGCGTCATGGCCAGCATGATGGTGATGGCCACGATGTAGAAGAAAATTAGACGGAAGACGATG
>Ga0302324_100004762_pt1 | contig 29936 bp, 24 predicted proteins | sample Palsa_T0_1_FD_201949 | JGI IMG/M metagenome (GOLD analysis project Ga0302324, IMG submission 201949) | Peat permafrost microbial communities from Stordalen Mire near Abisko, Sweden - Palsa_T0_1 | ecosystem: Environmental > Terrestrial > Soil > Palsa > Peat permafrost | place: Sweden: Abisko...
AAAGAGGATGATCTATGAAGCCTGAAGCCACAAAAGTTTCCGTCGAAATCGCAGGCGGAAAGCAACTCTCCTTCGAAACCGGAAAACTTGCCAAGCAAGCACACGGCGCGGTCGTCGTGCGCATCGGAGAAAACGTTGTTCTCGCCACCGCGACTTCCAACCCCGACCCCCGCGAGGGCATCGATTTTTTCCCGCTCACCGTCGATTATCGCGAGTACACCTACGCTGGCGGCCGCATTCCCGGTGGTTTTATCAAGCGCGAAGGGCGCATGAGCGAGCGTGAGGTTCTCACCAGCCGCCAGATTGACCGCCCAGTTCGCCCGATGTTCGCGGAAGGGTTCAAGTGCGAGACTCAAGTCATCGCCTTCGTTCTCTCCGCCGACACAGAAAACGATCCCGATGTCTGCGGCATCAACGCCGCCTCCGCTGCTCTCACCATCTCCGACATTCCGTTTCTCGGTCCGCTCGGCGCCGTGCGCGTCGGCCTGATCGACGGCCGCTTCATCGCCAATCCCACCTACACCGAAATGCGCGACGGCCTGCTCAACATCATGGTCGTCGGCACCGCGGACGCGATTGTGATGATCGAGTCGGGCGCCAAAGAAGTGAAAGAAGAGACGGTGGTCGACGCGATCGAATTCGCGCACACCGAAATTAAGAAGATCTGTGCCGCCATCAACGAACTGCGCAGCAAGGTCGGCAAACCGAAGCGCCCGGTGACGCCGCCGGAATTCGATGAGGCGTACTTCAAAAGCCTCGAATCGAAGGTCGGCGCTCGCTTGAGTGATGCTCTTGACACCGCGAAGCATCCGAAAGCCGAAAGCTACGAACTGGTTCGGGTGCTCGAGAAAGAGCTTCTGGCCGCTCTGCCCGAGGACGACGCCGCAGGCAAGGCGAAGCTCAAGAAGTACTACGAAATCCTGCGGGAGCGCATTTTCCGCGATCAGGTGATCGATCACAAGCGCCGTCCGGACGGACGCGCGTTTGACCAGATCCGAGAGATCTGGATCGAAGCCGGCGTTCTGCCGCGCGCGCACGGCAGCGCAGTCTTCACCCGCGGTGAAACCCAGGCCTTGGTTACGACTACGTTAGGCACGAGCGATGACATGCAGAGGCTCGAGGGCTTCGAAGGCGAAGCCAAGAAGCGCTTCATGTTGCACTACAATTTCCCGCCGTTCTCGGTGGGCGAAGTCGGCTTCATGCGTGGCGCCGGACGGCGCGAGATCGGCCACGGCGCACTCGCCGAGCGCGCCGTTTCAGCCGTCCTTCCGACCGAAGACAACTGGCCTTACGCGATGCGCGTCGTCTCCGACATTCTGGAGTCAAACGGATCCTCGTCGATGGCCACCATCTGCGGCGCTTCGATGTCGCTCATGGATGCGGGCGTACCCCTGAAGGCCCCGGTGGCGGGAGTTGCGATGGGATTGGTGAAGGAAGGCGAGAAGTATGCCATCCTGACCGACATCGCGGGCGCCGAAGATCACTATGGCGACATGGACTTCAAAGTTGCCGGAACCAAGGACGGTATCACCGCGCTGCAGATGGATATCAAGGTTGCGGGCATCACTTCGCAGATCATGCGCGAAGCATTGGCGCAGGCGCAACGTGGGCGGCTGTTCATTCTCGGAAAGATGGACGAGATTCTGACCGAGCCGCGCGTGCAAGTTTCGGCGTACGCGCCGCGTATCTACACCCTGCAGATTCCGGTGGACAAGATTCGCGACGTGATTGGGCCCGGTGGAAAGATGATTCGCAGCATCATCGAACAGACGGGCGTGAAGATCGACGTGGAAGATTCTGGCAAGGTCAACGTAGCCTCGAACGACGAAGTTTCGGCGAACAAGGCTTTGCAGATTATTCGCGATCTGACCGCCTCGGCCGAGGTGGGGAAGACCTATCTCGGCAAGGTCAGCCGGTTGGCGGATTTCGGGGCCTTTGTCGAGATTCTGCCAGGGTTGGACGGTTTGCTGCACATCAGCGAAGTCGCCGAACACAGAATCAAGGATGTTCGGGATGAGTTGAAAGAAGGCGACCAGGTGCTGGTGAAAGTTCTGGCCGTAGAAGGCAACCGAATCAAGCTCTCCCGCAAGGCGATCCTCAAAGAGCAACGCGCCAAAATGGGTGGCGGAACTCCACCCCAGGAACCGGATCAGGCGGCAGATGCGGCGGCACCGGCGGTCACGCAGGGGGTTCCGACGGCGGTGATCGAAGGCGGCGCAGATTTCGATGCCGATGACGAGCCCAACTTCAATCGAGTCGACGGAGTCGTCGCATCGGTAGAAGCGGGCGCTGCTCGTTCGGAGGGCGGTGGTTCGCGTGAAGGACGTCCGAGCGGCGGCGGCGGCGCCGATCGTGATCGCAATCGCCGGCGACGTGGTCGCGGACGCGGCGGCCCCGGCGGTGGTCAGGGAGGTCACGGCGGTGGCCATTCTGGCGGTGGTGGACGCGGAAGAAGATAGGCGCCCGGAACCCGCCCTGGAGGGGTGTCCGAACTGAGCCCAGCGCTTCAGCGTGATTGATCAACCGCCAAAGGACGTCAAAACGATAAGCGTTTGAAGATTGTCTCCGGAATCTGCCTGACGCCGCTCATGATGTAGCGCCAGACTCTCGGCGTGTAGAGGACGTCGGGAGACCGGCGTTCGAGGGCGCGCACGATCTGGCGGGCAACCTGCTCAGGGTCGGCAAAGCGCGCGGCGTTTGGCAGGTGATCGGTCATCGCTGTCTGGACCGGTCCGGGCTTGATGGTGATGACACTGACGCCCGCGGGGTGAAGGCGGCTGCGGAGTCCCTGGAGAAAAAGGGAAAGTGCGCCCTTCGCCGAGCCATAGACGTAATTGGAACGGCGGCCTCGATCTCCGGCGACGGAGGTAATGGCGGCCAGGCATCCGGTGCGACGGCCCTCGAATTCGGCGGCGAACAGGGTAAGGATCGCGGTGGCGCTCACAAAGTTGACTTGCAGTTCCTCGAGCAGCGCGTCGACCGAGGTTTCCGAATCCTCCTGGTTTCGCATGGAGCCGTACGCCAGGAGCACGGTGTCAAAGTCGGGGAAAGTGCGCCGGGCAAAATCAAAGATGGCGGCGTGCTGCTGAACGCAGGCCAATTCGGCGGCATAAGTTACAACTTGGCGGGCGCCTCGAACCGCTAAGTCTCCCTGTAATTGGGCGAGGCGCTGCGCCGAGCGGCCGACGAGCAGCAACTCGCAGCCCCGACGAGCCAATTGCCGTTGAACCTCGAGCGCGATGCCGGAAGTGGCTCCGAGGACGACAACCTTCCTCATCTTCATTGCGGACGCTTGGGCGTTCCTCATTGTGCTTGGGCCTCCGTCACACGCCGCCAAAATGAAGACGACATTTTCGGGTCGATGTAGCGGACAAAGCTGCGCCAGTGCGGAAACGAGGCCTCAAACAGGGCGGGGCTCATGCGCGCGTCTTTCGCGGGATAGAGCGCTCCTCCACTTTGCTGGACAACTTCATCGAGGGACTGCATCAGTTTGAGCGTGCGCTCACCGCGCATGGCGAAATCGAGCGCGAGGGTGAGTCCGGGGCGAGGAAATGAAAGCATACCGGCCGATGGCGCCTGGCCGAATTGCTTCAGCACGCCCAGGAAAGAGCCCATGCCGGAGCGCGCGACACGATCGAGTAACTCCTCAAAAGCTTCAAGGTTCGTTTCCGGGATGACGCACTGATATTGCAGAAACCCTTGTCTGCCGTAAAGCAGGTTCCATTGCCGGATGGAATCGAGCGGATAAAAAAACGAATCGTAAGGAACGACGCTTGTGCCCTTCTTGGCCGCATGAATTGAGTAGTAAGCGTTGTTAAAAGCTTTCACAGAATAGCGATTGAGCATCCAGGCCGGTAGCGGGAAGGGCAAGTTGGGACCGCGCCTGGGGCGGAATTTCTTACCGGCATCGGCGGCATGGTTGCCACGAAAGAAGACGCCCCGCAGGTTTTTCCCGCCGAAACAGTCGAGCCATGCCACGGTGTATTCGAAGCGGTCGTTGCTTTCGCGGCTCAGATCGAGAAACGAATTCAGCGAATGAAAAGGGACGGACTCGGTGTCGATCCAGGGCCCGGCCACGCGTTTCATCTGGATGTCGCCCCATGCGATGACGCCAGTAAGGCCGAGTCCCCCGATTGTGGCCGCCAGCATGCCTGGATTGGTTTCGGAATTGCAAATCACCAGACCGTCGTTTGAACGATGCAGGCCGATCTGGCGGACGTGTGCGCCAAAGGTTCCGGCACGGTGATGGTTTTTGCCATGCACGTCGTTGGCGATCGCTCCGCCGACGGTGACAAAGCGGGTGCCGGGGGTGACCAGAGGAAACCATCCTTTCGGGAGGAATACGTCGAGAATGTCGGAGATGCTGACGCCGCTTTCGCAGCGCAGCAGGCCATTGGATTCGTCGAAACCGAGGATGCGGTTGAGGCGGCGGCAGTCGATCAGTTCGCGGCCGGCGTTGAGACAGGAGTCACCATAGCTGCGACCCAGTCCGTAGGGGAGCAGAGAGCCCGGAGCCGCCACTTTGAGAATTTCAGGTATCTGGTCGTTCCACGCCGGCTTGTGCACGAATTGGTGCGCGGTCTTCGGGTAACGTCCCCAAGAGAGGATTCGCCTGATGGACGGCGAAGCCGACGGTTGCCTGCGCAAGCTTGTGGCCGCTGATGATTGAGCAGTCATACTAACGAAGTGTCCCGAACATCGCTTCTATCACTGGATCGCCGGTTTGCCTTATTTCATTCCTTGCCAGTTCATGGGGACCATGCTCGCCGCGATGACCGCGGCCGAAGCCACTGCGACTCCATAACTGACCGGGTCCCGAATGGCCAGAGTAACCGGGTCTTCTTTTAATTCTCCGCGATGCGCCATCAGCCAGGTTCGGCTGAGCCAATAAAGAACAATAGGGCAAAGCAGAAAGAGAAACTCCGGCGAAGAGTAGAGCAAACGCACCTCCGGACTGTGAACATAGAGGCTGAAAATGACGACCGCGGAAAAACTGCTGCCGACGCCGAGCGAGAGCAGAAGTTCGCGGTCGCCGGTGTGATAGCCACGTCCGGAGTTGCCGGCCCTAACTAGGTCCACGGCATGGAGCAACTCAGAGTAACGTTTCGCCATTGCCAGGCTGAGAAAAAAGAACATTGAAAACGCCAGGAACCACTGCGAGAGTGGAGTTCGAGAGATCAGGGCTCCGGAAAGGATTCGGAAGCTGTAGAAGCCGGAAAGAACGAACACGTCGAGCAGCGCAATCTTTTTGAGGTAGAGCGAGTACGCCATCGTAAGCACGGCGTATCCGACCAAAGCCAAACCGAATGGCACGTCAAGCAGGAAGCCCATGCCGAGCGCCACGGAGAGCAATAGGAACGCGGCCAGCAGCCCCTGGGGAATGGAAATTTCCCCGGCGGCGAAGGGGCGCTCTTTTTTCCAGGGATGTCCGCGATCGGAATGCAGATCGAGCAGATCGTTGAGGATATAGAGTCCGGAAGCGCAAAACCCGAACAGCGCAAAGCCAACGAAAGTGCGCGCAACGGGCTTGAGCGCGAGGTTGTGGGACAGGACCAGGGGCAGAAAGAGCAATAGATTTTTCGCCCAGTGATGGCCGCGGACGGCGTTGATCCAGGTGCCGAACGAAGCGGGGAACGAGGCAGGCGGTTCGAGGATGGCTCCTTTGACCGCGGTAACCGCGGCCGCTTGCCCGGCGCGAGCTTCTGTGCCGACCACGTATGCAGCCCGCGCGCTGCGCCAGACTTCCACGTCCGCGGCGGAGTCGCCCACATAGTCGAAGCCCGTCTCGGCGAAGTGCTGGGCGAGAAACGCCGCTTTGTTTGCTCCCTTGAGATTGATCTCGCCGTCGCTGGCGTGGACTTCGTCAAACAAGTCGAGATAGCGGGCAATCGACTCCGCTAGTCCGCGATCGGCTGCCGTGACCAGCGCTATGCGGCGGCCGCTGGCCTTTTCCTCCCGGATAAGGTCGAGCACTTGCTGGCGGTAAGCGAGACGCGCGGGATCGAACTGGACCTGCGCGGCCAGCTTCTGTTTGAGGGCGGCTCGTCCGGAAAGCAGCCAGAACGGAAGCTGCAGCAGCGTAATGGGGCGGGTCTTGAGGAGCGCGAGGACGCACTCCCAAAGAACGTTGCCGCGGATCAAAGTGCCATCGAGATCGACGCACAAAACCGGGGGGCACGCCGCTTTGACGGTTCCGACTGCTGTGACAGACCCCATAAATTTATCGTCGCATAGAAGGCAGGGCGGAATGCGGGAATAAGCGGCACACCTAGGTAACCTGAGTAACATGCGCGGAGCGGGAGCGCCGGTTAGTATCGGCTCTGGAGCGGATTGTTCGATTCCGGACGCGAAGCACATGGACGAGACACGAGGGCATCCGGAACCTGGCGCATCCGAATTACTGGCCAAGTATCTGCGCCGCCCGGGCATTCTGTTGTCCGCGCTGGGGCTGGTTACTTTTGTCCTCTACAGCGGTTCGCTGTCTTTCGAGTTTGTATGGGACGACTGGCCGCAGATTGTGAACAGTCCGATCCTCCGGACTTGGAGCAACCTTCCGCGCGCGTTCGGGAGCGACCTCTGGTACCACGTGGCGCGACACCAGGTTTATTACCGCCCGCTGTTCGTGGCCTGGTCGATGTTGAATTACACCTTGTTCGGACTGCGCCCGTGGGGATGGCACCTCGGTGCGGTCCTTTTGCACGTGGGCGCGGTGTCGGCGGTGTTTTGGCTGGCCCGCCGACTGGGACTGGAGTACTGGACGGCGGCACTAGCAGCGCTGATTTTTGCGCTGCATCCCATCCATATCGAGCCGGTCGCGTGGGTTTCCGCCGCCTCGGACACGATGGTGACGATGTTTGCCGCAACCGCCTTTGCGGCATTTCTGAACGCACGCGATCCCGATCAAAAGGACAGAGCCGCCTGGTGGATCGCGTCGCTGGCGCTGCTCGCATGCGCGCTGCTGACGAAAGAAATGGCGGTGGTGTTTTCGGCGTTGGTCGGAATCTACGCGTGGCTGCACCCGGCGAAAGAAAAACCGTCTGGGGTGCAGAGACTTCTTGGGGCTGCGATCGAGGCGGCTCCCTATGCACTGGTGACGCTCGCCTACGGGCTGCTGCGTGAGCATGCGTTGCCGCAGGTAACGGGGCAGTTTGATCCGACGCACGGGGTGATGGACATGGCTCGGACCCTGCCGCTGGTGCTGTCCATTTATCTGCGCGAGTTAGTGCTTCCGGTGGGTATCACCGCGCTCTATTACACGCCCTACGTCACCGGCGCAATTCTGAGCCAAGTTGTGCTTCCAACCGCGGTCCTGGGGACGGTGCTCGGGGGATTGTGGTACTGGAATCGGAGCGAGGGAAATTCGAACGTTGCCTTTGCAGGATGGTGGCTGCTGGTTGGCCTCGCACCGGCGCTCTATCTGCGGAACTTCGGCAACGGCGACTTCGTGCGCGACCGCTACATGTATCTGCCGTCGATCGGATTTGCGATTCTGGTGGCGATCGGACTGCGGAAACTGCCGGCCATCAGGCGGGGGACGACCGGAGCACGGAGCACCAACGAATGGAGCGCGCAGGCTGTGCAAGCGTGCGCCGTGCTCGTGCTGTGCGGCAGTTATGTCTCCGCATCGTTCGCACAGCAGGTCTACTGGGGCAGCGATCTGCTGCTCTTGGTACGCGGGCAATCTCTCTATCCGGGCAATCCTTACGCCGTGGCGGGGCTCGCGAAAGAGTACAGCCAGATGGGAGCGCACGATCGCGCAATCGCGCTCGCGCAGTCGGTGGTCAGGGACCATCCGGAATATAGCTATGGTCCACTGGCCTTGGCGGAAGCATACATCCATGCCGGTCGATTCGAGGAAGGCCGGGTTTGGCTGGATCGGGTCGATCCGGATTACGCCAAGTCGGAAGTGGGAATGGCGGGAGTCGCCGGGTTGTACGGGCAAATGGGCGACTATGAGCGTGCGCTCGTGCTTTGCTCGGAAATCCTTTCGAAGGAGCCAAATCTTTATTCGGCCATCTACAACTGCGGCAATATTCACTTAATGAACAAGCAGTACAAAGACGCAGAACAGTTACTGGCGCGCGCGGTGCAGATGGTGCCCGAACAAGCAGCTCCGAAACACTTTCTGGGGCGTGCCCTGCTGCAGGACGGACGGAACGCGGAGGCGCAACCGTATCTGCTGCAGGCGGCGGCCATGGACCCGAAGGTTTGGGACTACCACTATTGGCTCGCCGTGTCGCTCGAACAGAACGGGAATCTGTCCGGTGCGCGCTCCGAATATCAGCGGGCGTTGCAACTGAACCGGGACAGCAAAGAAGCGAAGCTGCGTCTGACGGCGCTGGAGGCAAAGTGAAGGAGGAAATGGAGAACGCTTCCGCGAAGTCCGAGGTTCAGATTGAGCGCGCCCCGAAGGTCGAAAACTCGACCGTGGAAATAGCAGTTTGTGAACGAACCTGGGACGCGCTCGAGGCCGGCGAACGGGAAGGGGTAGCGGTTGCGGCCACCCGGGGGCCGATCGGTCGCCTGCTGGTGCTGGCGGCAGTGCTGGTCATCGCCGCGCTTTATGTTGGCCCCCTCATCGGCAGTGGCTGGGTTCCGGCCGATGACGGGACGCTGAGCCAAAGCGCGCTGCGAGTGCTCGAGGGACAACTTCCGCATGGCGATTTTGGGGAGATTTATACCGGTGGTCTGAGCTTTATTCATGCGCTGGCGTTTCGAGCGTTCGGCGTGAACCTGATGTCACTGCGCATCTGTGTATTCCTGTTTTTTCTGGCGTGGCTCCCGGCCGTCTACTATATTGCGCTGCGCTTTGCTTCGGCGATTCCGGCGGGCCTGATCACGTTGCTCGCCGTGGCCTGGAGTTATCCAAACTATCCCGCCGCCATGCCTTCCTGGTACAACCTGTTCTTCGCGACCTTTGGAGCGGCGGCGTTGTTGCGCTATCTGGAAGCGCGGACGCGGCGCTGGCTGTTCTTGGCCGGGGTATGCGGCGGAATGTCGATCCTGATCAAGGTGATCGGAGCGTACTACATCGCCGGCGCGCTGCTGTTTCTTGCGTTTCTTGAACAAAGTGAAAACTCGGACGGGGGAAATCCAAAAGAAGGCGCGCAGACAGAGAGTTCGAAGACAAGCTGGCCATACCGAGTGTTCAATGCGGGCGCGCTGCTGCTGTTCCTGGCGGTGCTGCTCCTGGTGCTGCGCGTGCGACTGGGACTGCCGGAGTTGTACCATTTCGTTCTGCCGTCAGCGGTGGTCGTGGTGCTGATCCTGCTCGGAGAGGCGAGCGTACGGGCAGGAACGGCCGAAAGATTCAGAACGATAGCGCGAACCGTGATTCCGTTTCTGTGCGGCTTCGTGGGCCCCATCGTAGTTTTCCTGATACCGTATGCGCGGTCGGGTGTCCTATGGAGTTTCTTTTCGGGTGTGAGTTCGAGCGCCATCTCCCGGTCGGCCGGCCTGGCAGTGATTCGCCCGGTCGAAATTGAAAACATTTTGTGGGCGTTGCCCCTGGTAGGTGTTCTGGCGGCGGCGATGTATTGGGATAGGTTTCAAGGAAAGCTGATTGGGGCAGCCCTCGGGTTGGGAGCGGTTGTAATTGTGGTAAGAGCCACGCAGTCGTTTCAGATTGTTTTGTCGGTCTGGCATTCCGTGGCGGTGTTGACACCGATGGCGGTGCTGCTCGGAGCGGTGCTGGTTTGGGTCCGGAGAAAGTCAGTCGCGAGTAATCTTCAGCGGCAGCAGGTTGTGCTGCTGATCTCGCTGGCGGGAACCTGCAGCCTGGTGCAGTTTCCATTTGCAGCCGCGATCTACTTGAGTTATTCCGTGCCACTGACGTTGCTCGCGCTGGTCGCGATCGTGTCCACGGGCAAGACGCAGCGCGGGACCTATGCGCTGGCCTCGGTGGTGGTTTTTTATCTGGCGTTTGGTGTGGCCTGCCTCGTGCCGCGGTACATCTACGAAGTCACTTGGGTAGTCGGCCGCATGCAGACCATGCAGGAGCCGCGAGCAGGCGGGCTGAAAATCGAGGAAGCCGTTTTCTTCGATAGCTTGTCCCGTTTCCTACGAGAGCACAGTCCGAACGGACTAATGTTTGCTGGGAACGATTGCCCGGAGTTGTACTTTCTTTCCGGTTTGACGAACGTTGCATACGACGATAGCGGTGAACCGCCAGAGGAAATTCTGAAGGCGATCCAGTCTGACGATCTGAACCTGGTGGTGATCAATGATGCCCCCTTTTTTCCAGGCTCGGCGATCGAGCCCGAGGTAAAGGCCGAGGTGATGAGGAGATTTCCTCATACAACGCGCTTCGGAATCTTCCAGGTGTTTTGGAAGAAGTAAGAAGAGGGCATCAGCTCCCATCCGGATGCAGGTAGGCAGGTGTGCAAGAGTGCAGAACTGCCGATTGAGAAAAACGGCAAAGATGCGCTGGCGCGCTGATTGTCCCTACCGTGCTCAACAACAACCATTTCGAGCACTACCAACTCCAACCTTTCGTCCGTCATTCGGGAGATTTTGCTACCTCCCAACCGGGGGGGCAGGCCGGGGCTCGGCGGGGCATGACTTTCGTTTACCAAAAGGACCACCGGCACTACCTCAGTCTGTAACTGTCAGCCACACTTAGCGTGCAATCTTTTCGGGACTGCCCCGAGGCGCGTCGCAACCGCGTGGTCGAATGTCCTGACACAAGTGTGGAGCAATCTGTGAATACTGCAGCAAAGCCAGCCCATGTTGGAATTCCTCCGCCAGAGGCGGCGACGGTACGAGCGCAAGAATCACCAGTCGCAAACCGCGGCCGGAAGTGGTATTTCTCCTTCTTTTTTATTTCGGGATTTTGTAGCATCCTCTACGAGCTGATCTGGCTTCGCCTCGCCATGGCGCAATTCGGGGTCACGACCGCTATGGTGTCGATCGTGCTTTCGAGTTTCATGGCAGGATTGGGGCTGGGCTCGTGGGCGGCGGGGCACTTTGTGCGCAAGTATGCGTGGCGTCTCACGTCTCCGCCTTTGCAGGTTTATGCCATCGCCGAGTTGTTCATTGGCTGTTCCGCCGTCGTTGTGCCAGCGGAATTCGTGGTTGGCCGCTTCGTGCTGGAGCACGTTGGGAGCGGGGTGTCGCTGTCTTCATCTGGCTACTACGTTGCTGCTGGAGTATGGGTGGCATGCAGTCTAATTCCATGGTGCGCATGCATGGGGGCTACGATTCCGCTGGGCATGTTTGCCCTCCGTGGTGAGACGGGACTTGGGTCGCGACGCTCATTCAGCTTTTTTTATCTCGCGAATGTGCTCGGAGCCGTGGCGGGAGCGCTGATTCCCTTGCTGTTGATCGAGGTTTTGGGTTTCACCGGCACGCTACGCGTTGGGATGTTGCTCAACCTTGCGATCTGCGGCGCAGCCTTCGCGCTTGCCAGCAAGCAGGTGCCGCAAGCCGCCGGCAACCAAGAACGGGAGGACACTGCCAAAGCCGCCCCCGCCTGGCGTGAAATGTTGGGAAGCAGCACGGTCTGGTTACTGTTCGGGACCGGACTCACTAGCATGGGGATGGAGGTGGTCTGGACGCGGCAGTACACCCTCTATCTCGGGACCTTCGTCTATTCCTTCGCAACCATCCTAACGGTTTACTTGGCCGCGACGTTCATTGGATCCAGCATCTACCGGGTCTGGAGCCGGCGGCACAGTCACGAGGGATCTCTGATATGGATGTTCGTCTGGCTGGTTTCTCTAATTCCACTGCTGACCGCCGACCCGCTCGTGCGGATGCACAAGTGGCTGCGCTTGCCGCTCGGCATCGCGGCGTTCAGCGGACTTCTGGGATTTCTGACTCCGAGGCTGGTAGACCGTTACTCGGAAGGCGACCCCAACCGAGCCGGAGTCGGGTACGCTGTGAATGTCGCAGGCTGTGTCCTGGGCCCGCTACTTGCGGGCTTTATCTTGTTGCCACATCTTGATGAGCGATTCGCACTGGTGATGCTTGCGCTGCCTTGGTTGCTGGTTGCTCTATTGTTCATATTGTTCGGACACAGGGAACCGGCACCACGTTTCACGGCGCAGCGGGCAATCACGTCCGGGATGATTTTGTTTGCGTCGTCGGGTTTAATCTTCATGACCGAGAGCTATCTGCAGCCCTTTCCAAAGGAGCAAATACGGCGGGACAGCACGGCCACCGTGCTCGCAATTGGCGAAGGAATGAAAAAGGAGCTTTTGGTTAACGGCGTGAACATGACCATCCTTACTCCCGCCACCAAAATGATGTCCTCCATGCCCCTGGCGTTCCTGGATCATCCGCCCCAGAATGCCCTGGTCATTTGCTTCGGCATGGGCACGACTCATCGTTCAACTTTGTCCTGGGGAATCGACTCCACGGTGGTGGATCTTGTTCCCAGCGTTCCCGAACTTTTCTGGTACTTCCACGCGGACGGTCTGGAGCTGCTGAAATCGCCGCGCTCACACGTGGTAGTTGACGATGGCCGGCGTTTTCTCGAGCGCACGACCGGACAGTACGATGTGATCGTTGTCGATCCACCCCCGCCCATACAAGCCGCCGGCACAAGTCTGCTGTACTCGCGCGAGTTCTATTCCACCGCCCTGAAACGCTTGCGGCCGGACGGCATCCTGCAACAATGGTTTCCCGGTGGAGATCCGGTGACGACTGCCGCCATTGCGCGCGCGCTGAAGGAATCGTTCCCCTACGTTCGGGTTTTTATTTCAGTCGACAGCTTGGGGGTGCACTACCTCGCCAGCCGCCAGCCCATCCCGGATCGGTCCGCAGCTGACTTGGCAAAACGCATGCCGGCGAGTGCCGCTGCCGACCTGGTGGAATGGGGACCGTTTCCGACCGCCGAACAGCAGTTTGCGGCCGTCCTAAAGAAGGAAGTTTCCGTTGAGTCGGTGCTCGCCTTGGATAGGGATACGCCCGCCATGGAGGACGATCGCCCAGTCAACGAATACTACCTGCTGCGCGACGGGTGGGTTCATTAAGATCTTACCACCCGGGTTTCCAACAAATCGCGTTTGTCGATACGGACACGGGAGAGTTACAGGAACTCGGACCTGGAACACCGTGAACAGCGGCGCTCTCGTGCGGGAGCAAGCCACTCCCACAACCGGGCAAGCCAATTCGCCTGATCGTTCAGCGATCTCACCGTGAGTATCCAGAGTCAACCCTACTCAAACAATGCTTGCTCGATCAATTCGCAGAGAATGTGTCCCGTTAAGATGTGAGCTTCCTGGATACGAGGTGTCTGGTCGCTAGGAATGCAGATGCAGTGATCGACAGCGCTATACAGTTTCCCGCCGGTTTTTCCGCTCAGACCCACCGTGACAAGTTTCCGTTCGCGGGCCACGTTTACGGCTCGCAACACGTTGGGGGAGTTTCCGCTCGTGGTGATACCGAAGGCGACGTCATCAGGACTGCCAATCCCCTGGACCTGGCGCGCGAAAACGTCGTCAAAGGAATAGTCGTTGCCGATGGCGGTTAGGACGGAAGAATTGGTGGTCAGCGCCCAGCCCGCGAGGCTGGCTCGTTCTTTCAAAAACCGTCCGCTCAATTCTGCGGCCAGATGCTGTGCGTCCGCGGCACTGCCGCCGTTGCCAAAAAACAGGATCTTGTTCCCGGAGCGGAGGCACTTGGTCATTGCCTCCGCTACCTTGACCACCGCGCTCAAGTACCCTGAAGACTCCGACAGACTCTGCATCACCGCAGTGCAGTCGCGAATTCTGGCGACCGCGAGAGACCGCTCCGTATCCACGCTCATCGGACCTCTCCGGTCCAGCGTAATCGAAGGCTCTTCATGACTCGCTCCCTGACGCGTGGCCGGTTCCTCGAGGAACGATCGTCGCGCACCCGCCGCGGGCGCCGATGGTCGAGCGCAGACGTTCACGAGGTCGCACTGGTTTGGACCTCATTGTCCCGCACCGGGTCACCCGGGCCATATTCGAAATTGATCCTCTCCTGCTCGACCACCAGCGGTCGCTTCTGCACCATGGTATGGATGGTGCCGATGTATTCCCCAACAATGCCCATAAACAGCATCTGGACCGACATGAAGAAAAATACGCCGATGACCAACGGGGCGATACCAACCGAGAAGTTGTTCCAAAAGATCAGTTTGTACACGAGGTATGCCATCGACACCAGAACCGAAGCGAGCGCGCCCACAAAGCCGAAGAAAGTCACCAGCCGCAGCGGCACCTTGGACAGGTTGGTGATCCCGAGCATCGCCATGTCATAAAGCGAATAAAAATTGTTTTTGGTGATTCCGCCTTTGCGCTTGGGTTGATGGTAGGGAATGTCAAAATGCCGAAACCCAGCTTCCGCGATCATGCCTCGAAAGTACGGATATGGGTCGTCGAACTTTTTTATGACGTCCACCACCTTGCGGTCATACAAGCCAAAGCCCGTATAGTTCTCATAGGTTTCGACTCCTGAAAGACGGTTCACCACCTTGTAATATTGCTTCCGGATCCAGAACATCAAACCGCTTTCGTCGCTCGCCGCCTTGACGCCGATCACCACCGGGTAGCCTTCCTCCCACTTACGGACGAGGTCGACGATCATCTCCGGCGGGTCTTGCAAGTCCGCCACGATTCCGATCACGGCGTCTCCGCTCGCCTGATACAACGCGTGCATTGGCGAGCGTATATGGCCAAAGTTACGGGTATTCCGGATGACTTTCACGTTCTTATCCTGAGCAGCGATCGCCCTCAGTTCGTTCAGGGTGTTGTCGGTGGACGCATTATCAATAAAAAGATGTTCATATTTGTAGTCGCCCGCAGCGATGACGGCAGCGCGCACTTGAAGGTACACTTCGCGCACGTTGGCCTCCTCGTTATAACAGGGCGTGAGGATAGTCAGGGTCTTGGGCATCGGCCTCGGTTGCATCTAGGCACGCTTTAGTCTAGGTCGCGGAATGGCATAGCAAACACCTTCCCAACACTCTTCAGCGTAACGCCGCAAGAATACCTGGTAGTCGGGTGAAATCGAGCGGATGAGATTCGGTATGTCCCAAAGGTGCTCACTGCGGTGATACGTGCACACGGCGAGCACAGGTTGATGGCGTCGTAATAATTCACGCCCGCCGGCCAATGCTTCCGGCTCCGCGCCCTCGATGTCCATTTTGATATAGGTTGGCGTCACCGGCCATTCGATGTCATCCAGGCGGCGGCACTCGATCGTAGACCCCGCCTCCTGGGTCGTGATGTGGGATGAAGCAGAACTATTACAAGCAAAGGAGACCTGGCCATTCATGTTCCCGACCGCATAGGGCATCACCGTAACGCGATCCTCGATCCCGATCTTCTCCATGTTGGAGGACAATGCGCCCCGGTTTACCGGATCGGGCTCGAAAGCGAAGGCATGTCGGAACTCGCTTCCCCAATGACGATTAAAGCTCTGGATGCTATCGCCATCGAAACTGCCGCAATCGACAAACACTTCGTCGGGAGCCGGCGACAGTAGGTCCATAGGGAAGTACGTGCCCCTCGCGTCCAGTGGAGGCGAAAGTGCCGAAAAGTCCAGCCAGTATCGCCAGTGCAGCTGTTCGCGCACCTCGCGTCTTGAAAGTCCATCCTCCAGCATGGCGTAACATTGCCGGATACTGGCGCACTGTTCGCGAAACCTGTGGGGTAGTTCAAGTCCACATTGCGGAATGAAAGTGTCGGCGTATTTCCATAACAGGGGCGCGCATGCCGCCACCCGCTGGCAGCCAAGCGATGCCAACTGGCGACGAACTGAGGAACCTTGATAGATCGTAACGACAAAGCACGCGGTCTTGCCATACTGTTCCGCAGCCTCTGCGGCCGAGAGCACGGGGAGTCCCATCACCGGATGATGCCAAAGATCGCGGTTGTTGTCGGCAAACGCCAGAGGTTCGACTCCTGCTTTGCGCAGTCCGGCAAGGATGCCCTTGCCGAGCGGCCCAGCGCCGAATAACACCAACTTTTCGCCAAGTGGGCCGGCGAGGTCGTCGAAGGCATTGCGCTCACGTGCCCGCACTGCGTCTGGCGGTTCCGCTTCGATCCGCCGCAAGATATTTTCAAGTTGATCCACGTCGCTGCTTGTGGCTAGCTGAGTTTGGGTCACTGGCTCACTCCGACTTTGTCTTTCTCGTCGAACCTTAGCGATTCCACGTCGATTGTGTCGCACCGCCCATACCAGTCATAGAGATCCCTGATGGCGCTCTCGAGATCCCAAAACTGATATGCTCCCATTTCTTTCAGGATACGCGAGTTGTCGGCTGAGTACTCGGGGCCCATACCTTCGGTCATGACCGAAACATCGGGACTGAACTTGCACCCCGAGACCAGGGCAATCACCCGAGCTAATTCGGTCAGCGCGACAGGCCGTCCGGTACAGACGTTGTATGCCTTGTCGCGGGCGGTATTCTCGACGAACCAGCTCGTGATCTCGACCAGGTCTTTGACGTACAGGTAGTCAAATACGACATTCTGCCGAAGCACGATCGGCAATCGTTTCAGCGCCCGACAGCAGGCATTGGAAATGAAACGCACGGAGTAATCTTCGTAGGCGCCGAAAACTCCGAACAACCGCAAATTGACGATTCGGTCAGAGCGCTCGACATATTTAGCGCAGAGGTATTTCGAAAACCCGTACGAGTCCTTGGGCACGCGGGTATCGAAATAGCCCTCCCGCACCTGCGCGGGCAGTTGGATGCGGTCGTACTCCGCGCCAGACCCGAAGTGAATCATTTTTCCGAATTGCCCCTGGTTGCGGACAAGATTGAAAAACATGCGGCAATTCCGGTCGAGCAGATCGGGAGGAGCGGCCAATCGCCGATTCGACCGGGTGGTCGCTGCGTGCACGATCGCGTCGAAACGGTGAGTGCTCAGATATTCGCGCACCTTCTGATCGTCGAGCAGATCCAGGTCGGCAGAGGAGGGCGCCGACACTTCATACGTGGCGGCAAGTTGTTCCGCCAGATTTCGTCCGATGAACCCCGACCCGCCGGTGATGAGTATGCGCATTATGCAGGCGTCCGGAAGGAAAATTTCCTGTGTCCTACAAAGCTGTACACAACCATGAATGCCGTCAGAACAGCGCCGGCAATGTAGGGCGCCTGCGCGAAGAACCGGCTATTCCGCCGGATGACCGCGACCAGTACGGGTAAGGTGAGTACCGTGAACAGAATGCCTCCGCTGTAGACCGCGACGCAGCGGAGCCATTCATGCAGATAGTTGCCCTTGGTTTTGAAGACGAACCATTTGTAGCCGAGGTATGAGACCGAGATGTTCAGCAGACTCGAAATCACCGAAGCGGCAATATAACTGTAGGGAATCATTGGGCTGAGAATTGCGGTAAAGAACGCGTACGAGCCATAGCCAAACAAGGTATTCCAGGCACCCACCAGCAGGTAGCGCCCGAACTGAGCGGGCGGGATGTGCGGCGTAAGTTTCGTGCTCCAGTTTTTGGCAGAATCTGAGAGGCTCATCTGTTTGCAATCTTGACACTGTCGAAATGCCAATCCCGGACTAGACTGCAGTCCAGCCCCCATCCACTACAATGCTTTGTCCTGTCACGTAAGAAGACGCTTCCGAGGCGAGAAATAGCAGAGCACCCGCGAGCTCGCCCGCCCGGCCGATTCGTCCGAGGCATGTATTTGCTTTCAGTTTGGCGATGAATGGATCTCCGGCTTGAACGGAATTCGGACCTGCATCCTCCGTGTTTGAGAACGGTCCTGGAACAATTGCGTTCGCGCGTATTCCGTAGCTTCCCCAGAACGAGGCTACGTAGCGAGTGAAGGCGATCATTGCGGCCTTGGAGGCTGAATATGCCGGCGGATTCAAAAACGTTGTTCCTTCATACAGCGCAGGGCGAGGGGCCACGAATGCATACATGGTTGAAATGTTAATGATGCTCCCATGCCCACGGTCTTTCATGCCCGCGCCAATTTTCTGGACGGCGAGAGCCGGCCAGCAGACACCGGCGGTCAGATTTCGCATCCACACGTCGATGCTCGCTTGTTCCAAGGAACCCGCGGGTGTGTTGAATCCCGAAGACGGCGCGAGTTCATGAGCATTGTTGATCAGCACATCGACGGCATGGTGCTGCGCAATCTCATCCAAGGTTTTTGTCAATGCTTCCAGATCGAACATATCCACATAATAGCAATGCACTCGACCTGGGCCGTATTTCTCAGTCCAAGCTTTCTGCTGCTGGGAGAGTTTTGGCGGCCGACCGATGGCAATGAGGTCGGCACCGTTTGCGAGGAGGGTCTCGGCAAACGTTCGTCCGAGAAATCCGGAAGCGCCTGTTAACAACGCAACCTTGCGCTCGAGGGAAAACAACGACGATCTTTCGAACGATGACCGATTCAAAGGCGAACGATCTGAGGCTACCAACACGTTCTTCCTCCATCCACGACGAGATTTGCTCCAGTCATGTAGGAAGAGGCATCGGAGCAAAGAAACAGAATCGAGCCCTGATATTCGTCGGCGTGGGCCATACGAGCTAATGGGATTCGCTGATGAAGTTCTGCCAGAAAATCCTCGGGCTGGTGATTGAAAACTCCGCCCGGCGAAATGGCATTCACGCGGACACCGGCACTGGCCCAATAGGTCGCCAGATAGCGAGTGAGGCCAATCAGTCCGGTTTTTACGACGGAGTAGGTAACGGGCTTGACGGGCTGCTGGTCCTCGGGAAGGCTCGGTTGGCGATACAAGCGCTGATCCGGAGCGATCACGGCGAGGTCGGACGCAACGTTGAGAATGACTCCTTTGCCTCGCCTGGCCATCTCTGAGCCGAATACGCGGCTGCAAAGGAAAGCTCCGGTGAGTCCCACGCGTAGATCATCGTTCCAGATTTCGAGGGGAAAGTTCTCCAGGCGGGACCACACCTTGGAACTCGAACCGGGACCGCTCGGCTCGGCTTCGACCTTGGGGTTATTGGCAGCGTTGTTGATGAGAATATCGATGTGGCCGTAGCGCGCCAGCAGGCGATCTCGAACCCGCTCGACCTCTGCCAGTTGGGTAATGTCGGCGGCAAGTCCGATGGCGTCTACGCCGTACTTTTCTGCGATCGTGGCTGCGGTCACCTCGGGCTTCGCCTGGGGAAGGTCGAGCAGCACGGGAAATCCTTCCGCGGCGGCTATGATCTCGGCATGCTTGGTGCCGAGCAGTCCTGCGCCTCCGGTGATGACAGCTACCCGGCCGGTGAGGTCAAAGAGCGTCTGCGCTCGATTCCTCGCTTCAGTAACTTCTAGTTTGCCCGCCATCGGCCTTGAAACACGCTCCTGTAATGAAGGTGGCTGCATCCGAACAAAGGAACACCGCAATTCCAGCGATCTCCTCGGGCGTGCCGAAACGCGCAAGCGGCACGCTGGAGCCAATGTATTGCATGACTCGGGTCTTGTCCTTTTCCAGGTGACGTTCCCAGGTTCCGCCGGGGAATAAGATATTACCCGGTGCTATGCAATTCACCCGAATGCCTAGCTTGGCGACTTGGCCCGCGAGATTCTTTGAATAATTGATAAGCGCGGCTTTGGCTGCGCTATACGGAAGAGGCGCCGGAGTTGCTTCCACGCCTGTGATGGATGCGATGAACAATAGTACGCCCTGCTGATTTTCGGCCAGCAGCGGGATTGCGGCTTGGGCCAGGTTTGCGCTTCCCCAGAAATTCAAGCGAAAGAGGCGCTCCCACTCTTCACTCTCCAGTTGCCAGCCGGTTTTGCCGCTTCCCGAGCCCACATTGGCTACAACGACATCGAGGCGACTCCACTGGCCGTGGGTTCTGTGCAGAGCCTGCTCGATGGTCTTCGGGTCCGTGAGATCACCGCAGAAGGAGATGACGGATTCTTTTCCGAACTCGGCTTCGAACTCCGCGAGAGCTTGGGCTAACGGCTGCTCACTTCGACCGGTGATACAGACGCGGCAGCCTTCGCGCAGAAAGTCCGCGGCAATTGCTTTGCCAATGCCGCGGGAGGAGCCGGCAACCAGCGCTGCGCGATTTTGCAGGGAGAGTTTCAACTCGTTAATTGTGCCAATAGCCACGAACAAATGCCATATTCTGTTTTGCCCAGACAACTTCATCTCCGGGAGTTCCGCGTGCGACTTGCAAGGTGAAATCTCCTCGGTAGTCAATTTTTTCCAGGCATGAGAACAGAGTCGCGAAGTCAGCGTTGCCGGTTCCCAAAGGAACGGTCCCACCGTTTAATGCACGATCCTTAATATGTACGCTGCCGATTCGTTCACCGTACGCTGCGAACTCATTCGCTGTCGAATAGCCTAGCGACGCGCTGTTCCCCGAGTCGTAATTCACTTTTAGTTTTGGATGGGGTACGCGGTCGAGCAGGCTGGCGAATTCGAGCGGCGCGAGTGAAGTTTCGAGATGAATTTCGATTCCGGTCTCGTCCGCAAATGGCATGGCCGCCTGGAGAGCGTCTTGCACGGCAACAACGTTCTCCCTCGAACGAATCGCCGAGGCATCCACGAAGGGAATCACGACACGATTCACGCCGACCGTACTCCCGTTGCGGAGGATGCGTGCCAGTTCCTGCAGACGTTCGTCGAGTTCTTGTTCCCCGCAGCGCAACAGAGGTTTATCCATAAAGTAGTCGGCACAGACGGAACGAATGCAAACTCCGGTCGATTCCACGAGGTTCTTGAGGCTTTCGATTCCCGTGCCCGCGGGGTTACCCAGTGGATTGATATCGTGGCCGTAAAGGTCGTAAACCCACTCGATGTAATCGAAAGGAACTTTCGCCGCATGCGCAAACTCGCTTTGCCATTGATTGCGGGGGAAGCATTGAAAGCGGCCATCTTCGGGTGGCACCAGTCTCCCTCCCATGATTCCGAACTTTGTCATATCCGTCCTCAGCGTCCCTTAGAGTCATTCGTTCACTGGCTCGATGATCATGTTCCGGGCGAACTCGTTGCGATCCAGGAAAGGCCATAGATCCTCGAGGGGCTTCGCAAGGAATGATCCATCGGCACGCTGAATCGAGGTTACCCGCGGCGCCCTGATCTCGTCCGGAATTATGTGTACGTCGCAAACGACGGGTCCGCGGCTGCGCAAAATGCGTCGGACGGCGGCGCGCAAGTCCGTCCGCGCATCCGATGGATCCGTCCCTTGACCTTCGATCACCGCTGTCTTCAGACCATACGCGCGAGCGACCTTGCGATAATCCGGGATCGACACGCCGGTCTCCGGACTGCATCCGATGTTTGGCCCGCCGAAATAGTTCGTTTGACTGGCCCGAATCGAGGCGTATCCCTGGTTGTTGAGAACGAAAAGCTTGATTGGCAGTTGCAGGTGCGCGATGGTGGCGAACTCCTGGATGTTCAGCTGAAGCCCGCCGTCGCCGTCGACGCAGATCGTCTTCCTGCCGCCGCTTCCTAGACACACACCGATGCTTGCGGGGAGACCGTATCCCATCGCCCCCAGCCCTGCGGTATGAAACACGCGACGCCCTTTTCGCGCCCGGTACGCTAACAGAAAAACTTCAATGGCGCTTCCTGAGTCTCCGGACACGACGCGGTCGTTCGGTCCGACCTCCTGTCCGATGACTTCGGCCAGATGGTACACGCTCACGAGCCCTGGAGTGCGGTGCGCGGGCAAAACGACGGGATAACGCGTCTTCCAGTCCCGGCAGCGCTCGATCCACGGACTGAAATCCTTATTCTTATCGAGCGCCGAGCCCGCTTGATGCAGCATGTGGTCAATAAAGGCTCGAGCGTCGGCGCAGATCGGATTGTCGATCGCGCCTTCCAGTTTGCGCAACTCCGCCGGATCTATATCGACCACCGTTTTGTAGGCTCCCCGCGCAAACTGATGCGGATCCCAACCCATCAGCGGGGGGTCAAGACGGGCTCCAATCACGAGAACGAAATCGGCGTTCTGCAGCGCGAAGTTTGCGGCGCGAGATGCAACCGTGCCGGGCCGGCCGACGAGTAGCGGATCATCATCGTCCAACAAATCCATGGCCAACCAGGTCAGGCCCACCGGGACATTCAGACGACGAACCAGCTTCTCGAAAGCGGCAGCCCCGCCTGAAACTCGAACCCCGTTTCCCGCGAAGATGAATGGCCGCTCAGCCCGCTTCAAACGATCAATCACATCGCGGACCTTGGTAGCGATGTCGCCCCCTGAGTCGTCTGGAGAGCGCTGCGACAACTCGGCAGGATCAAACCCGCGCATGGCTTCCGGCTCAACCAGAGCAGCCTGAACGTCAATCGGAATATCGATCCAAACCGGACCGGGTCTTCCGATGCGAGCCAGGTATGTCGCCTTTTCGAGATGGTAGCGGATGCTCTGAGGATCCTCGATGGTCAGCGCGTATTTCGTAATCGGCTTGACCAGCGAGACAATATCAACCTCTTGACTGCCTCGTTGTCGCACTCCGAGAGGCGTGCCATCGGGACGGTACATCCGGTCGGCTCGCTTCACCTGGCCCGATATGACCAGCATGGGAGTCGAATCCAGCCATGCGCCGGCCACGCCCGTGATCGCATTGGTGCCGCCCGGACCGGTTGTTACCAGGGCGACGCCTAAATTGTTGGTTGCCTTCGAATAGCTTTCCGCGGCAATCGCGCTCGCCTGTTCGTGGTGGTTGCAGACGAAGGTCAAATCGCTGCAACGGGCGAGAGCATCGTTCAAGTGCATAGCGCCGCCTCCGGTAAGCAGGAAAACGTGCTTCACGCCCTGCCGGGCAATCAAGCTCATGACATAGTCGGCAAGTCTCATGCTCTCCTATCGACCTGACTTCGCTGCGATTTCGGCCGATCCCAGTAACATGTCCACGACCTCGCGCACGGCACCGTTCCCGCCGGCGAGCTCGGTGACCACCTGGCAATGCGCTCGGATCGAAGGGCGCGCATCCGCGGGGCAGGCGCTGAGACCGGCGATAGTGAGCGCAGGTAAGTCGTTCACATCGTCCCCAATGAAGCAAATCTCCTGCAAGCGCAACCCGTGGCGTTCGGAGAATGCGCGGAGCACACCGGCTTTGTCCCGGCAATCCTTGTGAACCTCGCCGATGCCGAGCTTACTGGCCAGCCGGTCGACCAGCGGGCTGTTCTCACCCGAGATCAGAGCAATCACCATGCCCGATTTTCGGGCCAATGACAGGCCCATGATGTCGGCAAAGTGAAAGCGTTTCCATTCTTCGCCGTTTGGGCCCCACCACACGCCGCCGTCGGTGAGTACTCCGTCCACATCCATGGCGATGGCCTTGATCCTATGCATGCGCCGCGAGCACCCGACGCAATTTCTTGATGATCGGCTGCTCCCGCTCGAGCACGCGCTTCACCCCATCGCCCATCGATTTCTCGATCAGACGAATGTCACGCACCAGTCGCGTGATTCCGTTGGGCTCGAGCGACGCAGCATGATCCGAACCCCACATCGATCGGTCCAGGGTGATATGCCGCTCGATGATGCAGGCGCCGAGAACCATCGCCGCCACGCTCGAGGGCAAACCTGTCTCGTGACCGGAATAGCCGACCGGAACGCCATAGCGCTCGATCAGTGTGTCGATGACGCGCAGATTCAGTTCTTCGTAGTACGCTGGGTAGGTGCTGCATGCCTGCATCAGGATCAAGTCCTTCTTGCCAAGGACTTCGATCGCGTGGTCGATCTGCTCAATCGTGCTCATGCCGGTTGACAGCAGAATCGGCTTTCCGATGGCTCGGGTATGCCGCAACAGATTGTCATCGGTCAGAGAGGCCGAGGCGATCTTGAAGCAGGGGACATCAAACTGCGCGATGAAATCGACCGACCCTTCGTCCCAACAGGAAGCGAACCAATCGACCTTCACTTCTCTGCAATAGCGGTCGATTTCCTTGTATTCTTCGATCTCGAACTCCAGCCCGCGTTTCAGGTCGCCATTGGTCGGTCCAAACGGATTTTCGCGTGGTTTCGCCAATTCCTCGGCCGAGTAGACAATATCAATCGTCCGTTTTTGGAACTTGACCGCGCTGCACCCAGCGCCCACCGCGACGTTGATTAATTGCTTGGCAAGATCGATATCGCCGTTGTGGTTAATTCCGATTTCAGCGATGACATAGCAAGGCTGTCCGGTTCCGACCATTTTAGAACCCAGTCGGATTTGGTCGTTGCTGGCTGCGGATTTGCTGTTCTTTTCGTCCTGCATCGTGATGCACTCCCTTCGAAAAAATCAAACCGGTGTTGGCAGCCGGCGAACTCATGATCGCCTGGCCTAGGCCCCGTGAACGGCGCAGGCGGCTTTTGGAATCTGATGGAAAATCTCCGCCATGTAATCGATCATTGCTTGCTCGATGCCGGGATAGAGCCCGATCCAGAAAACGTTGTTCATGACAAAATCGGTGTTCTGTAAATCGCCGATCACGCGCCGCGGAATGTCGCGATAGCCGGGCTGGCGTAGCAAGTTGCCGCCGAAAAGCAGGCGGGTGGCTATGTTCCGAGATTCCAGGAAGCGCACGATCTGGTTGCGGGTGGTCGGGGCGTGCGGACGAACGGCAAGAGGAAAGCCGAACCAGCTCGGGTGCGAATGCTCGGTGGCTTCGGGCAAAATGAAAATGTCGTCGAGATCGCCCAGGGCGGCGTAAAGTTTGGCGAAGTTCGCGCGCCGGGCGGCAATGAAGCCCGGCAACTTCTGGAGTTGCGCGACTCCAACCGCGGCTTGCAGGTCGGTCGCTTTGAGGTTGTAGCCGATGTGGCTGTAGATGTATTTGTGGTCGTATCCGGCGGGCAGGTCGCCCAGTTTCCATTCGAAGCGGCAACCGCAGGTATTGGATTTCCCGGGATCGCACCAGCAGTCGCGGCCCCAGTCACGAAAAGATTCAGCCAATTTCTTCAAGGCGGGAGAGGAAGTGAGCACGCATCCGCCTTCTCCCATGGTGATGTGATGCGCGGGATAGAAGCTGGTGGTCGCGAGGTGGCCAAAAGTGCCAACCGAGCGCCCTTTGTAGACCGAGCCGACGGCATCGCAGCAATCCTCGATCACCCAGAGATTGTGCTTGGTGGCCAGCTCCATGACCGCGTCGACGTCGAACGGGTTGCCCAGGGTGTGTGCCAGCATGATGGCTTTGGTGCGTTCGGAGACCGCGGCCTCAAGCTCGGTCACGTCGACGTTGTAAGTTGGAAGCTGAACGTCGACAAAGACCGGGATCAGTCCGTTTTGGATGATCGGATTTACGGTTGTCGGAAATCCGGCGGCTACGGTGATGACTTCGTCTCCAGCGGAGAGCTTGCGATCGCCAAGCGAGGGAGATGTGAGGCACGAAAGCGCCGCCAGGTTGGCGGAAGATCCGGAGTTGACCAGCGATGCACAACGCACGCCCATGAAGGCGGAAAACTCGCGCTCGAACTGGGCGGCAAAACGGCCGGTGGTAAGCCATGCGTCGAGCGAAGCTTCGACCAGGAATTCGATCTCGGTGCTGTCAAACACCTTGCCCGAGACGGGTACGACGCTCTCTCCGGCGACGAAGGCCTGCGGAGCGAGCGCGACGTCGTAGTACTGCTTCACCAGCGCACGGACTTCTTCACGCAGCTGGCGGGCAGTTTTGGTTTGCGTTATGGTCGTGGTCACCGCCATGGTCGAGTCATCCCCTGCCTGCATGGGCCATCGCGGTGGGCGCACCGAAAAACTCGCGATACCAGGCGAGCGTGCGATCAAGACCGGACTCGAGAGTGAACTGCGGCCGCCAGTTGAGCGCGCTGCGGGCGCGTTCGGCGCTTAGAAACTGATGACGAATTTCGTTGCTCGCCTGGTTGAGCACTTCAGGAGCGAGAGAAGACTTCATCTTCCGCAGGATCATCTCCACCATCTCGAGCACGCTGACTTGGCTTTCATTCGAGAAATTAAAAGCCTGACCCCGAAGCGCAGCATACGAAGCGAGGCGCTCGGCGAGTAACATGTAGGCGGCGGCGCCGTCTTCGATATAAAAGTAGTCCCGGACAAAATTGCCGTCGGAGCGCACGACCGGCCGCTCTCCGCGAAGGATGGAGCGAATGGTGCCGGGGACGACGCGGTTCCAGTTCAGGTCGCCACCACCGTAGAAATTCCCGCAACGCGTGATCGCGACCGGCAGGTCGTAACTGGCGGCATAAGTCTGCGCGATCAAATCGGCGCAGGATTTGCTGACATCGTAAGGATGACGGCCCTGTAAAGGCATTGTCTCGTTGTAGGGGAGATGCTCCTGATCGCCGTAGGCCTTATCGGAGGAAGCCACCACAATCGACGAGACCTTGGAGGAGCGGCGGCAAGCCTCCAGCAGATTCCACGTGCCCTCGATATTGGTGGAGAAAGTTGAGGCCGGGTTGCGATTGGCGATGCCGACGATGGTTTGGGCCGCCAGATGGAAGACGACTTCCACTTCGTACTCGCCGAGCGTGCGCTCGACCAGTTCACGATCGATGATATCGCCGCGCACGGTAGTGACCTGCTCAATACGCCGGCTGCGCACGAGTTCGCTTTGCGGAACCCAGTCGCGCACCAGGCAAACAACATTGGCGTCGCTCTCGATGAGTTGCTTCACCAGCCACGATCCAAGCAGTCCGGTAGCGCCGGTGACGAAGACGGAGCGATCGCGCCAGAATGAATTCATTCCGCCCACACTTTCCACGGGGTTTGCTCGCTCGCCCAGAGTTCATTCAGGTACTGGTATTCGCGGTACGTGTCCATGGCGAAAAAGAAGCCGTCATGGCGATAGGCCATGAGTTGCCCTTCGCGCGCCAGCCGTTCCAGAGGTTCCCGTTCGAGGATGCATTCGGGACCGTCGAGGTAATCGAGCACGCCTCGATTGAAAACAAAAAAACCGGCGCTGATCAGGCCGTTTGCCTTGGGCTTCTCCATGAAGCGTTGCACCTGGCCCTGGGCATCGGCTTCGAGCACTCCGAAGCGGGAGATGGGTGGCACGGAGGTGACGGTTGCGAGCCGGCCGTGCTGGCGATGAAACTCGAGCAGGCAGTTGATGTTGACATCGCTCAGGCCGTCGCCATAGGCGACCAGGAACGTGTCATCGTGCTCGAGATAGCGGGCCACGCGCTGCAAGCGGCCACCGGTCATGGTTTCGAGGCCGGTGTCGGCGAGGGTGACGGTGAAATCCTGCTCGTGATGGGCCCCCATAAATTCGACATGCGACTTGCGGCCTAGGCGAATTCTGAAATCGCTGTTCATGGCCTCGTAGTTCAGGAAGTAATCCTTGATCATGTTGCCGCGATATCCCAGGCAGAGGATGAACTCGCGCATGCCATAGTGGGCGTACATCTTCATGATGTGCCACAGGATGGGACGGCCACCGATTTCCACCATCGGTTTGGGGCGGAATTCGGTTTCTTCCCGGAGACGGGTACCTAATCCACCGCACAGGACAACAACCTTCATAGTCTGGGTTCCTGGATGGCGCCCTAGGCGCGCGGTAATGCTCCGTTTCCTCTCGTCTTTCTGACAACGGTTGTCTAACAACCGTGGGACGTATCGGACGAACGATCGCTACGCAACTTCAGTTATCCCACACACGAGCGAGGAAGGTGGAGTTACGAAAGTTTCTCGGAAGCTTCAATTCGAGGGGTGTCATGCCAACGAGTCCAAGTCCGTTTTGCGGTCCCTGATTCTTGTCTGCGAGGGAAATAGGTTGATGACCAAGACGCTGAACACGATTGAAAACACAAGAACGATTGCGCCGGCGAGATACGGGGCGCCGCGTTGGTGGCCGGGATGGCGCCGGATGACGCCGACCACCAAGGGAAGGGCGGCGACGGCCAGAATCATGCTGCTCGCGTAAACGCCGACGCAGCGAATCCATTCCTTCCGGTTTGCGGGCGTCCTGAAGACAAACCGCTTATATCCGAAAAAGGCGAACGGGATGCTGAAGAGATTGGCGAGCAGGCTGGCCAGAACATATCCGTAGGAAAGAAGCGGAGTGAGCAGCAGCGTGAACATTGCAAAGCAGCCATAGCCGAAGATGGAATTGCAGGCGCCTACTGCCAGATACCGGACCAGACTGAGCGCCCGCCCGCCTTTATCGTCGCTGGGCGCAACGACGACTCGAACCGCAGACACGGACGGCGCAGATCGGCGAGATCCAGTCTGTTGATCGGTCAACATCAGACCGTCATCGTAATCTTACAAGGCGGGTGTCAGAAGGTTACGATCGTTACCGGTCACGGCTGGGCGAGGGCTGCGGCTCGCTTGGGGAAGATGTTGCCGACGCGACGTATTTCGGCGCCCACAGCTTTCAGTTTTTCTTCGATGTTCTCATAGCCGCGATCGAGGTGATAGACGCGGTCGATGATCGTCTCGCCGTCGGCGACCAGGGCGGCAAGCACCAGCGAGGCGGAGGCGCGCAGGTCCGAGGCGAGTACGGCGGCGGCGCTGAGCGGAGTTCCGCCGCGTACGATGGCGCGGCGGCCTTCGATCTTGATGTTGGCGCCCATGCGGACCAATTCTTGCGCGTGCATGAAGCGGTTCTCGAAGATATTCTCGGTGATGATCGACGTGCCTGCGGCCTGGGTGGCGAGCGCCATGTATTGGGCCTGCATGTCGGTAGGAAAGCCCGGATATTCTTCCGTATTCATGTCGGCGGCTGCGAGCGGGTGATCGCCCATGACGCGGACGGAGTCGGCTTTCACTGCCGTCTTCACGCCCGTCTCGGAGAGCTTCTGCAGGATGCCGGTGAGATGCGCGGGATCACATCCGGCGACGTTGAGGTCCCCGCCGGTGAGAGCTCCGGCGACGATAAAGGTTCCGGCTTCGACGCGGTCGGGAATGATCCGGTGACGCGCGCCGTGCAGCTTGGTGACGCCCTTGATGCGAATGGTGGAAGTGCCGGCGCCGTGGATCTTCGCGCCCATGGCATTGAGAAGCGCGGCCAGGTCGGCGACCTCCGGCTCACGGGCGCAGTTCTGCATGACCGTTTCGCCCTCGGCAAGCGTGGCGGCCATGAGCAGATCTTCGGTGCCGGTGACGGTAATTCGGTCAAAAACGATTTCGGCGCCCTGAAGCCGTCCGCCTTTGGACGGATCGCTTTTGGATGGATCGACGACGGCCTCGACATAGCCATGCTCCTGCGTAATCTTTGCTCCCAGCCGCTCGAGGCCTTTGATATGCAGGTCAATGGGGCGCGCACCGATCGCGCATCCGCCGGGAAGTGAGACGTGAGCGCGCCCACAGCGCGCCAGGAGGGGTCCGAGGACGAGCGTCGAGGCCCGCATGGTCTTGACCAGTTCATACGAGGCTTCGGGAGCGGCCAGCGTGCGCGCACAAATCGTGGTGCGATGCTGGGCGCGTCCGTAGCCGAGTTCGACTTCGGCTCCCATCGCGGCCAGCAGCTTGCGGGTGGTCTCGATGTCACGGACTTGAGGAACGTTTTCGAGAATCACCGGCTCGTCGGTGAGCAGGGCCGCCGCCATGCAAGGGAGTGCAGCGTTTTTCGCGCCACTGATTCGAACGGTGCCAAGAAGAGGGTTGCCGCCGCGGATTACAAGCTTATCCATAGGTGAGTGGTTCCGGAAATACTTATAGCATCGCTTTCATTCTAACCACGATTGCCGTAACCACGGTGGTCCTAACCATGATTGCCTGGTTACGATTGCCGGAGGGCGGCGCGGACTTTGCCGGACGCGATCGCTCGGCGTACTTGCCCTTGGGAAGCTCTCAGCGCTCGAGCTGCATCGGTGCGATCGATCCCCGCCTTCGCCATCACCAGGGCCACCGGGACACGACCTCCCGCGGCGGCAAGGAGCTTGCGTGCCGCCGAGTGTTTGAGCCCGGCCGCCTCTTCCAGGATGCTCACTCCACGTTCGGCCAGCTTCTGGTTCTTGGTGTGGAGGTTGACCATCAGGTTGCCGTAGACATAGCCGAGACGGGTCATCGCTCCGGTTGTGAGCATGTTCAGAATCATCTTTTGCGCGGTGCCGGCTTTCATCCGTGTCGAGCCGGCGAGTACTTCTGCCCCGACCTCGGCAACGATCGCCACATGCGCAGCATCGGCGAGCGGGGATTTCGG
>Ga0302324_100004763_pt1 | contig 29935 bp, 32 predicted proteins | sample Palsa_T0_1_FD_201949 | JGI IMG/M metagenome (GOLD analysis project Ga0302324, IMG submission 201949) | Peat permafrost microbial communities from Stordalen Mire near Abisko, Sweden - Palsa_T0_1 | ecosystem: Environmental > Terrestrial > Soil > Palsa > Peat permafrost | place: Sweden: Abisko...
GAAGTCGCTCCCTACGACGAGGAGCACAAAACCATTGAGCATCCCGAACTAGGCCTGCTCCAGCTCCACTGCGACATCGTCCGGCACGAGGGTCTTCGCGTTGTCGTCTTCACCGCGCCCGCAGGAAGCACATCCGCCAAGGCCCTGATCGCCGCGCAGCGCCTGCCCCCGGACCAGCATCCGCTCAGTGCTTCTGAGGCCGGCCACCCTGCCCACCGGGCAGAATGACCCGCTGTCCGAGCGGCCCGACCTCACCCAAGACGACTACTACCGTCTCCGGCACCCTCGCGTCTGACCGCCGCCAGGCGCGTGACAGCGAGGCTGTCGGCCGCCATCTGGCCTTGCGCGTTGGCCGCGGGCGGGAGGTGCTGGGCATCTGCTCCCGGGCCGCTGACTGCGGCTGCCCAGTCGGCAGCATGAGGCAGCATGAGGAAGCTTTCCATGTCGAGTAAGGCGGAACCCGGACTCAGGCGCGACCGATGCGCGAGTCCTGCATGCGCTGGCCTGGCTGGGCGGCAACAACGACATCACCTTCGGTGTCTGGTCTGACATCATTCCCCGGCCGTATTCGGTGTCGGTGACCTTGTCGCAGGCCCGGGATCTCTCACCGACGGACCGGCGTTGTCGTCGACCGCCTGCGAGTTGCGATGACCGGCGATGAGACGAGTGGTGTCTAATCCCCCGCCCGGTCGGACCACATCAAAGCGCTTCGGGCAGCTCAATCGGCATGTCGGGTCCGTAGCGCCTCGGCCATTTTGGTCAGGGAGATCCGGGAGTTGACGCCGAGCTTGTCGAAGATGTGGCGCAGGTGGGTGTTCACGGTGTGCGGTGATATGAACAATGTCTCGGCGATCTCGCGGTCAGTCTTGCCTTCCGCGGCGAGCTGGGCGACGGCCGCTTCGGCGCTGGTCAGAGCCTCCCAGCCGGTGGCAGGACGGTCCGAGATGACGATCCGCCGCCGTACACCCAGCTGTCTGAGCTGGCCGCGGACCCGCGCGGCGTCCCAGCGGGCACCGGCCTGCACGTCGATCGCGAGGGCTCGGTCGAGCGAGGCGATCGCGTCACCGGTGGCGCCCTCCGAGACCTGCAACCGGCCGAGGTCCTCCAGTGCCGATGCCGTCGCTAGCGGGCGTGGCCCGGTCTCGAAAAGCGCCGCTGCGGTCTCCAGGTCGTAGGTTGAACTCCGCCACAGTCCCCTCGCGTGCGCCACCGCTGCTTTGAAGGAGACGACGCCGGGATTGAGCTGACAGCGACGCTCTGCCTGCTCGATGGCGTGCACGGAGAGTTCTTCGTCGCCGACGGCGACCGCGATCCGCACCAGTTGGGGATCGTCGGCTATCTCAAAGGGGAACAGGGGGAACAGCTTCAGGCGATCGTCATGACCGGAGGCGCAGAGCCAGTCGTGTGCCTCGTCAGGTTTACCCAAAGACATCGCGTGCAGCGCCAGGTACCAGGCGGCATGAGACCGGACACTCGGGGCGCTTGCCTGCAGCATGATTGTCGCGATCTCGGCCACCTCTGCCGCACCGCGCTCGTCGCCGGTGTGGATCTTCAACTTCCCCAGGGCAACGACCGAAGGAGCCTCGAGCACGCCGACAACCAAGTGCGCCTCGTCACGGCTGTGCCGTCCCTCAAGTGCTACTGCCGCCTCCCCGAGCTGACCCATCTGGAGCATCTGGCGCCCTCGTGAGGCCTCGAACATGCGCAGTGCCCAGTTCTGCCGGTCTCGCTGTGCGGCCGCAATGCCTTCGTCTATCGCGCTGAGGGCCTCCTCGTACCGGTCCGCAGCCGCCAGCAGCCAGGACCGGAAGTTGTGCGCGAGCCGCTGCCGCGCGTCTTCCTGGACGCCGAGTCCCCGGCGCTCGGCTGTCCGGAGAATCTCCAGGCCACGGCCGAAGCCGGAGACCTGGTAATGCACGGCCGATTCGGGGAGCTCAAAGGCGAACCAGCACGCGTGATTACGGCTCGAATACACCGCCTCGCGTGCTTCGCCCTCGATGGCGAGTGCCTCATCGGTGCGGCCGGCCACCACCAGGTTGTGAAACAGCGACGCCCAGAGCCAGGCTCGTAGATCGGCCGTCAGGTCCGGCAGCGCCAGGGCCGCGCGGGCATTGTCGGCCCGCACGTCAGGCGACAGGTCGAACATGCTGGCGACACTGAACCGCACCCGGGCCTCTTCCTCGGCTGGGAGCACCTGCCGCAGCGCGGTGTCGGCGAACCGCTTGCCTTCCTCGCCCAGGCCCGCGGCGAACAGGGAGATGGCACGTCTGGCCACTAGGGGTCCCCGAAGCGGATGCCGAGCGGGTGCCAGCTCCAATGCCCGGCCGGCCAGCTCGGCGGCGGTTGCAGGGTCGGTCGTCCCGAGGGCGTCAGCGGCTTGCAGCAAGGTGGCGATGGCGGTTTCGTCGCCGGGCTCGGCACTGTCCCCAAGCTGCTGCGCCACCTCGACGGGGAGCGCGCCCCGGGCCAGGAGCACATCGGCAGCCTGCCGGTCGAGGGCCCGGCGAACCGGGACGGGAGAGCTCGCCCGCACTGCCTCGCGGATCAGGTCGTGTCCGAAGGCCAGCTGGTCGTCGCTGTCGATGAAGATGTCGGCCTGGACGAGTTCCTTGATCGGATCCAGCAGGTCGGCGACCGGCGTCCGGGTCATCTCGGCCAGGTCATAGACGGTAAACCGCCTGCCCAGGGCCGAAGCGAGCGTGGCCAGGCGGTCCGCTGCCGGGGACATGCGCAACAGCCGGCCACGCATGTTGTCACTGACGCGCCGTGGGAGACGATCCTCGAGGAGCCTCGCTTTGCCGGACTCGACGGTCACGATGCGCTCGTCCTGGAGGCCGCGGAAGAACTCCATGAGCAGGAACGGGTTTCCCTTGACTCGCTCGGCCTTTTGCAGAAGCTCCTCATCCGGCTCCGCGCCCAGAACGTCGGTGGCGATCTCGGCGACCGCCTCACGGCGGAGCGGGCCGAGGCGGATCAGCTCGGCCCCCGCGTCTTCCAGCTGGTACTTGGCGGCTTGCACCGGTTGAAGGCCCTGATTCGGGCGGAACGCGATCACCCAGCCGACGGGAAGGGAGGCGAGCCGCTGTGGCAGCTGCCGCATCGCGACGGCACAGCCGTCTCCGGCCCAGTGGAGATCATCCAGGCAGATGAGCAAGGGGTCTCGGAGCGCTGCCTCCTCGATCAAAGCCTGGATGTCCTGGAGTAGCCAGAACCTCTGCTCGGGGGAGGCATGCAGGTCGCTCAGGGCGTCGCGGGCGATGAGGGGCCTGTCGCCTCCGAAGAGCGCGTCGAAGAGGGGGTCCAGGTCGACCGCCCGGCGATGCGGCTCTGACGCTCCTCGTCCGACTCGGAAGGAGCGTTCGGCGGCCATGGACGCGCACGCGTCCAGGAGCCGGGTCTTGCCGAGTCCAGCTCTCCCTTCGACGATGATGACCGAACCGACTCCCGACTGGACCTCATCGAGGCGGGTGACGATGGCAGCGAGCTCGTCGCCGCGGCCACGCAGAGGAGTCCTCCGAGTGCCTTCTACCATTCGGCCGTCACGTCGGGAGTGTACGCCTGGGCTGCCCGAGCCATCCAGACCACGAGGCCACCAGTAAGGGATAGCTGGACCGGAGCCTGGCGTCAGCAACAAATGGCTTTTTCGAGCGATTCCCCGATGATCTGCAGGGCGAAAAATCTCAGCTGGGAGCCGACACGTCAAGAGGGAGAATCCATGTCGCAGACTAAGCCGAGCATTGTGTTCGCCCACGGGCTCTGGGCCGACGGCTCATGCTTCAGCAAGCTGATTCCCACGCTTCAGGCCGAGGGATACCAGGTGGCGTCCTCACAGCACAGCCTCGACACGCCCGAAGGCGACGTCGCCGCCCTGCTGTACACCCTCGGCAGGGTCAGCAGCCCCGCTATCCTCGTCGGCCACTCCTACGGCGGAAGCGTCATCACCGCCGCGGGAACCGACGACCGCGTCGCCGGGCTCGTCTACATCGCCGCGCTCGCCCCAGACGAGACCGAGACATCCCAGAGCCAGCAGGAACAGTTCCCCGTCACCGACATCTTCTCCCACATCGAAGTCGCCGACGGGCGCATCTGGCTGCTCCCGTCAGGCACCGCGTACTTCGCAGGAGACCTGTCCGAGCAGGAACAACAACTGGTCTGGGCAACCCAGGTCACGCCGGCCCCGGACCTCTTCAGCCGCAACGCCCCCGGCACCGCGTGGAAGTCCAAGCCGAGCTGGTACATCGTGGCCAACAACGACGACACCGTCCATCCCGAGCTGGAACGCTTCGCCGCGAAGCGCATGGGCGCCACCACCTACGAGGTCGACAGCAGCCATGTTCCCATGCTCTCCCAGCCCGGTCTGGTGCTCGACGTCATCCGGGCCGCCGCCAACGGGGTCTGACTAGTCACGCCGGTCGGCGACCTGCAGAGGAGAAGGAAGCAGATGGCATCCGAACAGGTGCTCGACGTAGTGGTACGCCGCCACGTGTTCGACAGCGACCGGCCGTTCCAGGCCGTCCTGGACGGCATCTTCGGCGGCATCACCCGGCCCGACATAGGGGCGCTGTTCGGCAAGCTCGCGGCGAGCACGTCATACGAGCAGTTCAGCTCGCTAGTCCGGCAGGCGCAGGGGAGCGCCGGCCTGATGCTATTCCTTCAGCTCGACCTCGACGCCGCGCTGGCTCTCGACCCGCAAGCCAAACGCCAGACCGGGCGCCGCCTGGTCCGCCTGATCGCCGGCAACCCGGTCACGATGGAACAGATGACCCGCCACGTGCCCGACGCAGGCTCCTACGCGCCGGTCACGATCCTCCTCGAGCAAACGCCCGGCGGAACCCGGGTCGCCTACGACAGCGTCGCCAGCACCCTCGCCCCGTATCGTGACGCGGCCGCGTCACAGGTCGCCAGGCGGCTCGACGCCGAGGTGCTCGGGCTCTTGCGTCAGGTGACTGGCGTGCCCGCATCCGCAACTCGCTGAACCCTGCCCGCGACAACCACGATCCGCCGAAGGAGCGTCACCATGCCCATGATCGACGTATACGCCACGGCCGGGACATTCGCCGACCAGCACCAGCTCGCCGCCGATCTCGCCGCCGCGGTCATGACCATCGAGCAAGTACCGGACATCCCCATATTCCGGCAGAACACCGCAGCCTTCGTACATGACCTCGCCGATGGGAGCCTGTCCAACGTCGACGGCCGAGGCAACTACGTGCGTATACAGGTCCTCACCAACGCAGGCGCACTGGATCGCGGCAAGCAGCTGGCCGTGGTCGAGCGCCTGACGGACATCGCCGCCAACGCAGCGGGCGACCCTACTCTGTCCAGCCGGACATGGGTGCTCCTGACCGAAGCGCCCGACGGGGGCTGGGGCCTGGCCGGCCACGCGAACACCAACGAGGAACTAGTAGCCGCCGCCCGGGCCCAGATGGCGAGCCTGCAGACCGGCCAGCCCGCCAGCCCGCCAGCCCGCACCTGTGAAACCCGGAGGCGGGATGACTTCCTATTCACACGCCACGGCTCCGACCAGGTTCGCAGAAGTGGAGGGCGCTCGGATCGCCTACCGCAGCTTCGGCACCGGTAAGGGAACGCCGATACTTCTGCTGAATCACTATCGCGCCGGGATGGACCACTGGGACCCGCTGGTTACCGACGGACTCGCCCAGGGGAGACGGGTGATCCTGTACGACTACAGGGGTGTCGCCGGTTCAAGCGGGGATCCACGTGACACGTTCGAAGCCATGGGCCAGGACGCGGCTGCCTTCGTCCGAGTTCTTGGTCTGCCCGAGGTAGATGTGCTGGGTTTCTCGATCGGCGGGATGATCGGACTGGATCTCATCCGGACGAACCCGGAGCTGGTGCGCCGGCTCATCGTAGCCGATGCCAAACCCCGCGCCGGCGATACGGAGGGAACGGATCCCAGAGCCCGGACCGTGGCGGACAATCTGGTGCCGGTTAAGGAGGACTTTCTCTTTCTCTTCTTCGCGCCGTCCGAGACGAGTCAGCAAGCCGGCCAGGCGTTCTGGCAGCGGCGCCACAAGCGAACCGAGGACATGGATCCCCCGAGTTCTGAAGCCACGATGAAAGCCCAGCGGGCAGCCGTCGTCGAGTGGAGCAAGACAAAAGGTGAGCGATACGCCGAGCTAGCGGCCATTACACAGCCCACGCTGGTGGTGCACGGCCGGTGTGACATCATGCAGCCGCCGATTAATGCGTACACGCTCGCGCAGCGCATACCGTGGGCTCAACTGGTCATCTATCCCGATTCCGGGCATGGGGCAATCTTCCAGTACCCAGGGCTCTTTGCCGATCATGCGGCTCGCTTCCTCGATGCAGAGCCCGCCTTCACCTAGAGGGCCATACGAACCAGGAACTGAGAAATAAACCCGAACAGGAAGGCACTCGCATGCCCGCTATCACCGCCCGCGACGGCACAGACTCGACGCGCCCGGCCGGTCCGTACTCCGGCCTGCCGAACAAGCTGGTCGCCGCTTTGCCTAAGAGACCGGACCGCCTGTCGTCCGTACATCCCTAGAACTCGGCGTGATGATCCATCGATGCCGGAAAAAGAAAAGGAGAAACGACTCATGACTGAGAAAGAACTCGAGGCAGCCGCCAGCGGATTCCTGGACACGGCGTTCAACCTCGGCGAACCCGAGACGGCCGTCACCGAGCACGTCGGCGACAAGTTCGTCCAGCACAACCCCCAGGTCGCAGATGGAGCGGACGCATTCATCGCATTCGTCCATTCGATGCGAAGCCAGTTCCCTGAGATGCACCTGGACATAAAGCGCGTGATTACCCAGGGCGAGATGGTCGTGACGCACTCCCATATGACGCTCACGCCAAGGGAGCCAGGGCTGGCTCTCGCGGACTTCTTCCGTTTCGAGGAGGGCAAGGTGGTCGAGCACTGGGACGTCATCCAGAACATCCCTGATACCTCAGCCAACTCCAACGGCATGTTCTGAGCATGCGAGAGGCCCGGCGCTACCCGGCCACGACCGGCCGGTTTGCGAGCAGGCCGCACCTGGGCCTGCTTGCTGCCGGCGCGGCGCGCCTGGAATGCTTCCCAGGACACAGGCCGTGACCGCGCTCGGTCCACAGGAAAGCGGCGACGGGCCGGCTGGCCCGCGATGGCCTGTCCAGACCCGACAGCGGCGCCCGGCTGCCTGGCCACGCGGACGGCGACAGCACCCACGTCCGGGTCCAGATCCTGACCAACGCCGACGCCCTGGACCGGGACAAGCAGCTGCCCGTGATCAGCCAGCTCACCGCCATCGTGGCTGCTGCTGCCGGGATCCCTCGCTGGCCGACCGCACCTGAACCCTGCTCACTGGAGCCCGACAGGCGGATGGGGCCTGGCCGGCGACGCCAACATCAACGCCGAGCTCGCCCAGGGCCGCCCGCGCCGAGACAGCGAGCCTCCAGCCCGGACCGGCAACTGACAACCAGACCCGCACAGGAAGGCAACCCACATGACCACGATCACCAGCAAGAACCGCACGGTGCGATACTCGGAGCTTGCGAACACGCTGGTTAGTGCCGCGAACGGCATTGGCTACGCGTACCGCGACACCGGGCCTGGCGACGGGGTGCCGCTGGTCCTGCTGCAGCACTTCAGGGGGAATCTCGACAACTGGGACCCCGCGCTGATCGACGCGCTGGCCGCAGACCGCCGTGTCGTCACCTTCGATTACGCCGGAGTCGGCGGCTCCACCGGGCAAACAGCACACACCGTCGAGCAGATGGCGCACGAGTCCGTTGCGTTCATCGAGGCCCTGGACCTGGGCCAGGTTGACCTGCTCGGCTTCTCCATCGGCAGTTTCGTCGCCCAGCAGATCGCCTTGACCAGGCCCGCCATCGTACGACGGGTGGTCCTGGCGTCCGCGGCGCCGCAGGGCGCCGTCGGCATGCACGGGTGGGCGCCGGAGGTCATCGGCGCCATCGGCACGCCGCAGACCAGCCCCGAGCAGTACCTCGACATCTTCTTCGCCCGGTCGCCGGCCAGCCGGCAGGCCGGCCAGCAAGCCCTGCAACGCATGTACGGACGAACCGAGGACCGGGACGCGGAGACGACCTGGGCGACGCGCGAAGCGCAGTATGACGCGGTCTGCACCTGGGGGATCCCCGATCATGCGCTGCTGCAGCGGCTCAGCTGCCTGCAGATGCCGGCGTTCGTGGCCAACGGCGACAGCGACCCGATGATCCTGCCGCACTACTCCTACCTGCTGGCCGGATTGATCCCGCAAGCCCAGCTGAAGATCTACCCCGACTCGGCACACGGATTCCTGTTCCAGCACCACGCCGAGTTCGCCGCCGACGTCTGCGCCTTCCTCAGCGATTCGGGCTGACCGGACAGGAACACTACATGAACGCCGACGGGAACGTGCCCTCGCATCGTCCATTACCCGCAAAAGGAGATTACTTATGCCCGCCTCAGCCGACTCGCCCATTAAGCCACAGATCAAAACGATCGACGGCCTGTCCATCCGCTACGCCGAAAGCGAGCCGCGCGAGGTATCGGCGATCCTGCTCAGCCCGTGGCCCGAAAGCCTCTACACCTTCGAGCAGATGTGGTCACGCCTGGCCGAGCACGCCCACCTGGTCGCGATCGACCTGCCCGGCTTCGGGCACTCCCAACGGCGCGACGACCTCCTCAAATCCTCAACGATGGGCGAGTTCGTCGCGCACGCCGTCGAGGCGTTCGAACTGACCTGGCCGCATGCCGTCGGCCCCGACATCGGCACATCCACGCTGCTGTTCACCGCCGCGAACCATCCCGGCCTGCTGCGCAGCGTCACGGTCGGCAACGGCACCGCCGCGGTGCCCATCCAGATCGGGTCCGTCCTCAAGGACGCCGTCGACGCGCCGAACCTGGACGCGCTCCGCCAGATCGACCCGCACCAGGGCGTCGACTCGGTGTTGGCCTTCGTCGAGCACTACAAGCTCCCCGAACACGTCCACCAGGACTTCCTCGAAAGCTACGAAGGAGACCGGTTCGCCGAATCGATCCGCTTCGTCCGCTCCTACCATGACGAACTGCCGGTGCTTGGCGACCTTCTGTCGATGATCCAGACACCCGTCCAGATCATCACCGGGGACCACGACCCTGGCGTCCTGCCGGTAAACGGCGAGTACCTGCACGAGCGCCTCCCGCACAACAGGCACGACCACCTCGATGCCGGGCACTTCGCCTGGGCGGACGCCGCCGACGACTACGCCCGGCTGCTCATCGACTGGTGGAACGGAGGCTACGAGCGGGTCTGAGCCACGCGAAGCGAGGGGAAGGAGGCCGGCCGTGGACGGATCAGAGCTGGTTTTCATTCTCATGCCTATCGTCATCCCGCTCTTCCTGGCCCTCGGGATAGCCGCTCCGTATATCGCGGACAGCCGCGCGAACAAGCGCCGGCGCGTCCATAAGAAAGGAAAGATGACACCATGACACTCGCCAGCTTCGAGGCCGCCCTAGAACGCACGGACGAGCTTGAACTCACCACGACTGGCCGGGCCACCGGCAAGCCGGTCTCCTGTCCGGTGTGGTTCGTCAGGCGCGGCGAGAAACTGTACCTGGTCCCGGGCGACGGAACGGACAGTCAGTGGTACAAGAACCTGCTCAAGACGCCCGCAGTACGCCTGACCGCCCGCGGCGCCCAGTACAGCGCGATCGGCACGCCGGTCACTGACGCGAGCATGTTCGCGCGGGTACTGGAGTATTTCCGCGCCAAGTACGGAGCGAAAAACGTGGGCTCGCTCTACCCGCACCCGAACGTAGCCGTCGAGATACCTCTCGCGTAATGGCTGAGTTCACCCATGACGCAGTACCACGCCCCCGAACGCCGCCCCTCGACGGGCTTATCATTACCATTCTGGGCGGCACCGGCGAACAGGGACGCGGGCTGGCCCGGCGGTTCGCGATGGCCGGGCATCCCGTGATTATCGGTTCCCGCAGCTACAACCGGGCCCGCGCTGCTGCCCAAGAGATCGGGCACGCTATCTGCGGGCTGGCCAACCGCGACGCCATCCGCGAGGCGAACCTGGTGATTGTCGCGGTCCCCTACGAGGGCCATGGCGAGTTGCTGGCGGGCCTGGCGGCCGAACTTGCCGGCAAGATCGTGGTCGATTGCGTGAACCCGCTCGGCTTCGACCAGGGTGGCGCGTACCCGCTGCCGGTTCCCGAGGGCAGCGCGGCGCAGCAGGCTGCCGCCCTGCTACCCGGCAGCAGGGTGGTGGCGGCGTTCCACCATGTGTCAGCCGTTCTGCTGCTTGACCCTGAGGCGGAAACCCTTGACCAGGACATCTTGGTGCTCGGCGACGACCGGGCCGCCACCGACTTGGTGCAGGCGCTGGCCGCCCGGATTCCGGGGGTACGGGGCGTGTACGGGGGCCGGCTGCGCAACTGCCGCCAGATCGAGTCACTAACCGCGAACCTGGTGTCCATCAACCGCCGCTACAAGGCGCATGCCGGCCTGCGCATCACTGATATCTGAATTACCGGCCCGGCGTAGCCATCGACTACCAGCAAGGTCCTGGAATTAGGAGAGACCAATGAGCGACGAGGACGGTATCCGCCGGACAATCGCGAAATACTGCCAGCTGTTTGATTCCAAGAAGTGGGATGAACTGGCAGAGATATTTGCCGAGGATTCCTCGGTGACGTCACGCCGGGGCACATTCCAGGGCAGGGCGAACGTGATCCGTGATCTTCAGAGCGCGATGACCGGTGATTATCACGGCACGTTGTTTACTGCCAATACCTGGATAATGGTCGAGGGTGACACGGCGAGTGCCGTATCCGATTTCCTGGAAGTGGAAGACGCCAGGATAGTGACGACCGGAACGTATCATGACATCTTCATAAGATCCGGCGATTCATGGCTCTTGGCGAGCAAGGAGATCCGCCGGAAGTGATGCGGGAACGGCTCGGATAACCACTGGCCCTGGCATGAAATAAGGGCATGCCGGGGAGTCCGCAGGAGGACGCTGAACTATGGAGATTGAGGGATCGGTCGCGCTGGTGACCGGCGCGAGCCGGGGAATCGGCCTGGCGTTGGCGCGCGCCCTGCTGTCCCGCGGCGCCGCCCGGGTGTACGCGGGCGTTCGGCGGCCCGGGGACTTCCGTGAACCTGGAGTAGAGCCGCTGCTTCTTGACGTCACCAATCATCAGCATATCGAGGCCGCTGCGGTGAGAGCTTGCGACGCGAGCATCGTTATCAACAACGCCGGAATTATTGCCGGCCCGGAACTGCTGCGCGGCTCTCTGGACGGGGCGCGTCGCGAAATGGAGGTCAACTATCTCGCCCCATGGGCACTGTCGCGTGCGTTCGCGCCGGTCCTGGCCGCCAACGGCGGCGGAGTGCTTGTGAACGTGCTCTCCGCGGCCTCGTGGAGAGCTAACATCCGGTTGCCTGGTTATTCGGCATCCAAGGCTGCCGAATGGTCTTTGACCAACGCTTTGCGGATCGGTCTGCGGGAGCAGGGAACCGTGGTCGTCGCGGTCCACGTGGGCTACGTGGACACCGATGCCACCAAGGGACTTGACGTCCCTAAAGTCAGCGCGGCGGAGGTCGCCGAGAAGACTATGGACGCGATCGCGCGCAACGATTCCGAGGTGCTCGTCGATGAGGCCGCCAAGCGGGTCCGTTCTCTGCTGTCCGGTCCCTTGGATCTGATGTATCCCGCGCATTGAGCAGCGGGACGCTAGCGCGAACGCGGCTATGACTTGGAGATCATGGAGGGCAGTATGACCAGGAGCAGAACAATGCGCGCAGTGGCAGTCCGGAGGTTCGGCGAGTCTGCGTTGATGACGGACTTGCCTGCTCCTGGTGCGGAGGATTCGGTCCTGATACGAGTCAGTTATGCCGGCGTCAATCCGGTGGACTGGCAGCTTGTCGACCAGCTGACCCCGAACTCGCCTTTCCCTTTCGTTCTGGGCGTCGATGTGGCCGGGTTGGTCGAGCACGTTCCAGCCCAGGAAACCAGGCTTCACGTCGGCGACCGGGTTTTCGGGATGGCACGCACCCACGGGTCGTACGCCGAGTACACCGCGGTGCCGGCGGGCGGGCGGACAGAGCCGCTGGCGCGCATTCCCGACAGCGTTCCCGACGATCAGGCCGCCGCCCTTCCGGTGGCGGCGATAGCCGCGCTGGGTTCGCTGGAACTCCTCGCCCTCGCTCCCGGCCAGCGCCTCGTGGTGATGGGGGCAGCCGGCGGAGTCGGAGGTTACGCGGTTCAGATGGCTGTGGCTCGCGGAGCGCGTGTCATCGCGACCGTACGCGGAGACGCCGCCGCCAGCGAAGCGCACCGACTGGGTGCCGAGGACGTCTACGACGTCGACGCCGTAGACGCTGTCCACGCACTGCGGGAGTCCCACCCGGACGGCGTCGACGCAGTCCTCGACATTGTCAGTGGCCCCGGCGGGATCAAGCGAGACGCGGAGATCCTCAAGCGCGGCGGCAGGCTCGTCTCCACCACGTTCACCGCGGACGTGGACTGGTTCGCCGAACGCAAGATCTCGGCATACAACATCGTCGGGCACACGACTCCCTTCGGCGGTACGCCTAACCCACGCCAATCGCCGCAAGGACTCGAGGAGATCGCCCGGATGCTGGCCACGGGGACAATCACGTCGCGCATCCGCACCACGGTACAACTCGGCGATGCGCCAACCCTGCTCACGACGCTCCGCGCCGGCGGACTACGCGGCAAAGCAGTCATCCGATTGCATTGACTCGATCGGCACAAGCAGATCGCGGTAGCGGGAGAGCGACCATGTTCATAGCTAACCTGGCGGACCCGGCGGTCCGCTCCGGATGCCGGGCCGGATTCCCGCGACCACCTGTACTTCATCGCCTTACCGGTAGCGAGGCCCAGGAAATCGCGGAGTGCTTTATATCCGCACGGACCAAGGCGGACTCCCTCGTTGCCGTTGCCTACCAGCAGCTTGAAGAGCAGACAGACCGGCAGTTCGCTGCGCTCACCGATCCGCGAGGTCCCTACCGCATCACGGTCGCCGGCACGGGCCAGGCCACCCCGTACCGCGATGCTGACGAGCTCATCGCGTCGGTGTCCGCCACCCGGACCCTGCAAGTCACGACTTCCCCCGCGGACCGCGCCCATCCTTTGCTCAGCGGCGAGGCAGGCGGCGCGTACTACCGTTTCCGGGCGGTGCACGATCTCATCGGCCACGTCGCGACCGGATACGGCTTTGACCGGGACGGCGAGTATTCAGCCTGGCTCGTGCAGCGCATCCTGTACACCGGACTCGCCCGCTGGGCCGCCGCGACGGAGCTGCACGGGGAGATCAGCGCACTCTGGGCGACCGGCCAGGTCGCCGAGCACAAGGCCGTGCTCCTCGACCGTGACCTGCTCAAGCGCCACTCTGGCCTCCGCGAGAAACCCGGCACGATACCCAGGCTGCCTCAGCAGTGGCGCGCGGGCCCAGCCGAGGACCGGGAGCGTTCAGGTGGCGGCTCGGTGACGGAACATCGCCCGGTACTCCTGGGGTGAGGTGCCCAGGCGCCGGTGGAAGACGGCGCGCACCGAGGCGGGCGAGCCGAGCCCCGTCAGGCGGCCGAGGTTCTCCACCGGCTCGTCGGTCAGCTCCAGCAGCTCACGGGCATGGTCGAGGCGCGCGTCGGTCAGCCAGGCCATCGGCGAAGTCCCGGTCTCCGCACGGAAGCGGCGGACGAGCGTACGCCGGGACATTCCTGCTGATCCCGCGATCGTGTCGAGGCCGAGGGGCTCGGTGAGGTGGCTGAGCAGCCAGGTCCGCAGCGGCGCGAGCTGGTCCCCCGAGGCATCTGGCAGCAGGCGTTCGACGTACTGTGCCTGCCCTCCGGCCCGCTGCGGAGGCGCGACGAGGGCCCGGGCGCGGCGGTTCGCCGCCGCGGCCCCGTTGTCCCGGCGGATCAGGTGCAGGCACAGATCGATGCCAGCCGTGACTCCGGCCGAGGTGAGGATGTCCCCGTCGTCGACGTAGAGGCAGTTGGGCCGGACGTCGACAAGCGGGTACTCCCGCTGGAGTCTGTCCGCCACCTGCCAGTGGGTGGTGACCGGCCGGCCGTCGAGCAGGCCGGCCGCGGCCAGGGCGAAGGCGGCCGAGCAGATGGAGACCAGCCGCGCCCCTCGCTGGTGGGTGTCCCGCAGCGCGGCCAGCACGTCGCCGGACGGTCTCGCGTCGATGTCGCGGTATCCGGGAACGACCACCGTGTCAGCGTCGGCCAGCGCGCCCAGCCCGGCCGAGGCAGTGACGCAGAACCCGTCGCCGTGCACGGGACCGGCCGCGCACACCGTCAGCTGGTAATGCGGGTCCGTCCCGAAGATCTGCGCGGCGATGCCGAACTCGAGCGGCAGAACGCCCGGCAGCACCAGGACCGTCACCCGGTGACCCATGGCCCGATCCTAGCGAAGAATGACCCCAGGGCCACTTCCCGGGATCCGGGCCGGTGCCTACCGTGTCTGTATGGATGACATCCTTGCCTTGCCAGCCGGGCCGCTAGTCGGCGCCGCCCTGTCCCTGGCGCAGCGGACCGAAAGCCCGCCCGTCGCCGACCACAGCATCCGCTCGTTCTTCTTCGCCCGGCTGCTCGCCAGCCAGGACGGCAGCGCCGGCGCCGCCGCGTACGACGAGAACCTGCTGTTCGCCGCCTGCATAATGCACGATCTCGGGCTGGGCGCCAGCGCCCCAGGGAAGGAACGGTTCGAGGTCGAAGGCGCCGACCTGGCCGCCGGACTGCTCCGGCGGCACGGCGTCGCGGCAGCGGACGTCGACCGAGTCTGGGAGGCAATCGCCCTGCACAGCTCGATAGGTATAGCCGGCCGGCGGGGCCTGCTCACCTACCTCACCCACAAGGGTGTCTTCACCGACGCCGGCCAGTTCACCGACCTGCCAGAGGACCTCCGGCAGCAGGTCTTCACTGCCTACCCCCGGCCGGCCGGGGACACGTATATCCGGGACGCGATCGTCGCGCACGCCAAGCGTTCGCCGGCCGCGGCCCCGCCGTACTCGATCGCCGCCGAACTCCTGCGCCAGGAACGCACACGCTGAGCCGGATGCCCTCAGGTGCACGCCCGGTTGTCCGTAAGAGCACGGGAATGCGGCGTGCGGTTCAGGCGTGCTGCCGCAGGAAATCAGCCAGAGGGCCGTTCACCTGGTCGGGATGAGTCAGGCCGGAAGTGTGCCCAGCGCCCGGTATCACGATCAGGTCCACGGCCCCGGGCAGGCGATCGCGGAGCATCTGCCCCAGCGGTAGCGGGATCGGCTGATCAGCCTCGCCATGCACAATCAAGGCCGGCTGAGTGATCTGGCTGAGCCGGGCCGAGATGTCGTCGGCACCCATGAGCACGGCCACCGCGTCGGCTAGCCGCTGCTGAGGCTGCTCACGCCAGGCTCGCAGCCAGTCCTGGTGGATCTCGGGCTTGCCGAGCAGCATGCCGAGCAGGACCGGGGCCACCGCATCGGGACCGCCGTCACGGAAGCGGTCGCGCATGCCGCTCATCTGGGCCAGCGTCTCCGGCGGCCAGGCCACCGCGGCGGTGTCGATCAGGACCAGGGCCTTGACCCGTTCGGGCGCGCGCAGGGCCGCGCGCAGCGACAGGAAGCCGCCCTGGGAATGACCGGCCAGAGTCGCCTGTCCGGCACCGAGGTGGTCAAGCAGGCCGAGCAGATCGTCGGCAGAGTCCCAGTACGTGTACAGGCCGCCGTCGTCCTTGGTGCGCCCGTGCAGCCGCTCGTCCCAGGTCACGCACCGGAACTCGCCGCGCAGCGCCTCGACCTGCGGTGCCCACATGTCGCGGTTCATCAGGTTGCCGTGACTGAAGACGACCACCGGCCCGCCGCCTCCGGTGTCCTCGAAATATAGTTGCTGACCATTGACTGACGCGAAAGGCATTTCGTGTCCCCAATAGGAATATCCGTGTGTCCGATCGCTTACCAGGCGGCTTGTCCTGGAACTGGCCAATGCGTGGCCGGTAAAGCGCGATCGTTGAGGGCTTCGCGGTGGTCGCGAGGCCTGGCAATGGCGGACGCCGGCTCCGGATGCGCCTGTCCGCACGATGGCTGCCACATTCGGTATCGGCGGGCGGCTGCAGGTCCTCAGCCACGGAGATCTCACCCGCCACGGTGAATGAGCTCGGTCAGCTGGTCGAGTTCCTTCGCGATCAGCTCAGGAACTTCCAGCGGTGACAGGTGCCCGGTACCCTCAACGACCGTCATGCGGGCCCCGGGTATGAAAGGCAGCAGGTTGGCTTCCAGGCTCTCAGGCGGGTCGACCCGGTCCTGCCGCCCGGCCAGGACATGCACCGGTACTTCAATGGCTCGGGTGACGGCAGTGATGTCCATCGTGATGCCGCCCAGAGGCCAGGCAAGCTGAGCTTCCCGGTTCCCGGCAAGGCCGTCATTGATCATCTGCTCCCGAAGGTCAGGAGGCAGTGGCTGCGCAGTCAGCATGTGCTTGAGCGCGTCGCTGACCGTTTCGCGGCTGTCGAAGGCGTGCGTGAGTGCCTCTGCCGCCTTGGCATCGAAGGCAGGGCGCGGCGGTGCAGGAGCGATGAGCGCGAGGGCTGCCAGGCCCTCCGGCCGTCGTGAGGCAGCAAGCTGGGCCACCTTTCCTCCCATCGAATGCCCGACAAGGACATACCGGCCAAGGCCGAGCCCGGCGATAACGGCGAGCGCGTCGTCGGCTAGCTCGCTGATCCCGTACGGTCCCGGAAGATCGCGCGCCGCCCCCCAGCCCCGGTGGTCGTAGGACACCACGGCGCATCCCGGGGCAAGGCGGGCGATCACGGGGGCGAAGGTACGGTGCGAGCCACCCCAGATGTGCAGGAACACCAGCGTTGGCGGCTTGCCGGGTTGCGCCCATACCGGCAGCCGTCCGCCCCTCACGTCCACTTCAGTGCTTTTCATGTTGTTCACCGGAACGCTCATTCCTTGCCTCATCGGAGTTTCTGCTGGGGAACAGGCCTTGGGTTGCTGCATTACTGCTGATGGGACCGGCACGGCCTCAGTAGCCGACGGTAAAACGGGTCTGATGGTGGGCTGGCTTCTCGATCTCATCGACGAACGCGATGGCGTAGTCCGCTCCGGAGATCTCGGATTTGCCGTTGGTATCGGTGACCAGGACGTCGGAGTCCAGCCTGAACGTGCCGGTCCTCTGGCCGGGGTTCCACGAGCCGAACGACAGGGCCGGGCTGAGGTAGAACCAGTCGACCGTGGTGCTGGCTCGCCTCAGTGCATCCAGTACGCGAGCGTTGGCCTCGGACTCGGGCTTGTACTCTTCCGGAAGCGTGTCCAGCACCAGCGGTCCGCCCTCGGCGGCCAGGAGGCTCGCGGCACCGCCGACTATGCCAAGCCGCGCTCCGGCTACCGCGTCGAGCAGCCCGGAGACGATGGTGTCGAGATCCGGCCCGTCGGCCGGATGAGCGGGCAGGGCTACCACGACCGCGTCCGCTCCCTTGACGGTCTCGGTGCGGAACGCCGGATCATAGATCGACCCGGCCCGCAGCTCCAGACCCGCACGCGCGGCGGCCTGAGCAGTGCCGCGAGCGACACCGACCACGGTGTGACCGCGGTCGAGCAGTTCGGCGGTGATGTGGCCGCCAGCGTAGCCCGTGACGCCGAAGACAACGATTCTGGACATGACTCTCCTCTGTTGACCGGTGCCTGAGCAGGTCGTTCAGGCACGTGGTGGCTGCCGGATCCGGCTCTTCCGACGCTATGCGGCCGCATCGGTACCACCCGGATACGCTGGCGACAGGAGATGGTCAAAATGCGACACATGGCCGACATACCTGATCTCGGTTTCGCCGCTCCAGTCGGCCTGCCCCCGGGACTTGAGGTGATGACCCTCGCCGACCTGCGCGGGCGGGCGGCGGACCGCATGGGTGCCGACTTCATGCGGCCCCAGCGCCCGCGCTTTCATCACCTTGTCGCGTTGCAGCGGGGCAGGCTGCGGCAGACGGTCGACTTCACCGGCTACGGCCTCGAACCAGGCACCTGGCTGTGGGTCCGGCCCGGGCAGGTGCACCAGTGGGGCGACCTCACCGGCGTCGACGGCACGCTCATCATTTTCGAACAGGGCTTCCTGGATCCGGCAACGAGCGCTCACCTCGGCGACCCATACGGCACCGTCGTCCGCGTCCCCGCCGAACCGGACCAGGAGGCCCTGCGTGCGGCCACCAGTGCTCTTGAGGGAGAGTTCCGCACCCCGGGTCGCCTGCCGCTAGAGATCCACCTGGCGATCCTGCGTCATCTGCTGTCCGTCGTCGTGCTCAATCTGGCCCAGCTGGGCGCCTCGCCCGGCAGCCCGGCGCCCCAGGCCACACAGACGTTCCTGCGGTTCCGCGACGCGGTCGAGACCCGCTTCGCCAGTACCCGCCGGCTTGAGGACTACGCACGGGCTCTCGGCTATTCCACGCGCACGCTCTCCCGCGCAAGCAGCGACGCCGCGGGCGTCGGAGCGAAAGAGTACATCGACCGCCGGGTGCTGCTCGAGGCCAAACGGCTCCTCGCGCACGGCGACCAGCCAGCGGCGAAGATCGCCGCACGCCTCGGCTTCTCCAGCGCCACGAACTTCAGCAAGTTCTTCCACCAGCGCGCCGGTACCTCCCCGCTCGCCTTCCGCCACGCTGTGCGCGGCACGGCCATTAGCCGGCCGTCCCCGCCAGCGGATCCTGACGGAACGCTGCCCAACCTCGGCGTCACTCTTTCGGATGTGGACCGCCCGGCGACGCTGCCGCCACCAAGGGCGCGGTCGCGCTGACCGCTGTAGTGCCAGACCGGTACATCCTCGCCCTGGCACCTTCCTGTCCCACCAGTCTCATCGACCACCCGGAAGGGCAACAGATAGGACGGACCTGTAACGACCTCACCGCTACGGAACAGGTCACAGCGTCCCCACATCAACTCGTGCCGCAGGAATTCATCGTCTTCGCGCACCCGGGGAGCCCGTAGAGCTACCCAAGGGGGACGAGGTGGAGGAAAGTGCAGTCAACAGACATGTGGGTAAGACGTGGGGCGGTGCGCCTCGGGCTGAATTGCTGATGGCGCACGGCGGTCGCTGGGGGCGGCCCTGGCGAGGCGGTCCCGGGCTGGCGCCTCCGCTTACCCGGTTCTGGCTCGTGTCACGGCCGGTCGGTCATGATGCGGTCATAGGTGCGGCGGGCGCGGGCGCTGCGGGCGCTAGATCCCGGCCAGCTCCCCGCCCGGTCGCGGTGAGCACTGCGATGATCGCGGCGTCGCGGCGCTGGGCGAACGAACGGCCCTGGCAGGTCTTGTCCAGGGCGGATAGTTCTTCGCTGGTGAAGACCGGCACCAGCTTCTCGGTCACCTTGGGCGCGCAGCCGGATCATAGGGTCCGTGACCTGTTCCTCCTCGGCGAGCCAGCGGAAGAACTGCTGCAGGGCCCGGAACTTGTTGCTGGCGTAGGCGTCGCGGTAGCGGGTCAGCAGGTGGACCAGCCACGGCGTGCTGCTCGGCGAGGAAATGCGAACCGAGCAGATGGCCGCTCTCGACCGGTATGACCAGTCGTTGCAGCTCACCTCGGATGGCCTGGTGGCCGCGCAGCAAAGCCACCAGGAGTGGTGCGTCCGCCTATGGGATCGCTGGCGCGGCCGTCAGCTTCTGCAGCTCGGCCGGCTGTCCGATGCCGCCGCCACGCTCGAGACCATCGCCGAGCCAGGAGACGGCGTCAGCCCGGCCAGCATTCACGACGCCGCGGCATTGGTCGCGCTCGGGCGCCTGGCCATCCATCACGGCGATGCTGCGCGCGGAGGGAGACTTGGACGGCACCCGGTCCGCGTTCGAGGCCGCCCTGCGGATCGACCGTCGGAACGGGAACAGCAAAGGCATGGGCCGGTACCTGCCTTGGCCTGGCGTGCCTGGCCGACGATGCAGGCGACTGGGACCGGGCAGATGTGCTGCACGGTGCCGCGCAGGCGCTTCAGGACCGGACGGGCATTCCCTGGGATGAGATCGACGCGCGCCTCCGTCGGGACAGCCTCGCCCAAGCGCGTGCGCGCCTGGGCGATGAGCAGGTGGAGCGTCGATGAACGGATCCCCCGCCACCACGGCCTGATCGCGTGCCTCGAAGATTCCCCCAGGCGTTGACTCGTCCGTCGTCTTCCCTTCGAGTGCCCGACTCCGGCCAGTTAACGCGGCTCGCACCCGGATCCGACTCGGCGCCAGCTGACTAGGGCGGCGTTGCCCAAAGTTAGTAAGAAAAGGCAACCGACGTGTTACCTCCATCCATCATCCTGATCTGTGTGCACCGCCGTCAGGTTCTTGATCGCTACCTACTTATAGAACCGGCCTCGTCGCATAAGCAGACCTGGGAAGCAGAGGTTCGGCTGGCTGGCGTCGCTAGGAGTATCGGCGCAGTTCAGAGGAATCTTGAGCGTCGAAGAGGCCGCTTCCTAGTCAGGCCAGGAACCAGGCTGCAGGTCCTCAAAGAGTTATTGCCGGCCGACCTTGTCCCGTGTAGCGTTCCTGTCAGAGTCCATCACGAAATGCAACTCGGAGGTGCGGTGGCGTGGCTACTCGAGATGCCCCGGCTGGTGTCCCCCTTACGTCGGTCCAGCCGGATGACTATCCACGGTTGAGCCGTGAGGGGCTGGGGGCGCTGAAGTTCAACTGGCGTAAGGCCAACGTCAAGGACGACTGGACGAAGGGCGGGTCGCTGTCGCACGCCTGGGATCGGGTCACGGGCTGGCCGTACTGGAAGAAGCCGTCCTATGACCTGGATTACGGGATGCGGGTCCTGGCCAAGATCGCCCAGGAGGTTCCCGCCTGGCGTGAGGTAGTCGGGGAGTCGGCCGTCCTGCTGACCTCGCGGATGCCCCAGTACGCGGCGTGGTTCGACTGGGTGGAAGAGGTCGGCCATGACCCGAACCAGCGGCATTACTCCTATCTGCAGTACCGCAGCCTGATCCCGCCGGGGTTCGCCGGCGTGTACAACTCGCCGGGCTACATCGGCAATGGGCTGAACACTCACCTCGACGAGATCGAGGCGTCCCTCATGCTGGCTACGCGGCGCACGCCGCGCGCGGAGCACCCCTACTACCCGCAGCATTCGCCGGCAGTCGGGCGCCGGTTCGACCCCGACCCGATCTACGCCAACGGGTCCTCGAACATGATGTACAAGGGGTATTTCGCCCACCAGCTGATGCTGGGCTACGTGATGACGGGGAACGGCAGGTTCCTTGAGCTCCAGCACCTGGTCTACGACGACGAGATCCAGTACGACTACAGCGTGACCGACATCGTGCGGATCATGTGCGAGCAGCACCTGGGCGACGTCGACGAGAACGGCTCGCCGCTGCTGCCGGGCATCGACTGCGAGGTCGGGAAGATGTTCCCGGTATGCGTGACGGTCGGCGGCCTGGCCGCGCACCTGCACGACGAGGTCTTCGGCACCAGGTACCGGCAGGGCTATGACCGGTGGCTGGGGTGGGCCAAGGACAACATCGCCGGCGGGAACACCGAGCCCGACGGAGGCTTCGCCTGGTGCGCCCCGTACTACGACCGGGACATTCCGTATTGCATGAGCGAGCCACACCAGCAGCTGGGGCCGTTCTTCATCGGCCCGGCGATGCAGCTACTGCCCGTCGAGCCGGCCTTCGCGACCCGGATCTACGAGGGGATGATCAAGAATTTCGGGCGTATGGACGACGACGGCCTGCACATCGTCTGGCCGCCCGCAGTGGTCGGCGCGGACGACCGCATCGATCCCGCCTCCACCTCGGGCGCGCTGACCTATGCGCGCGAGATCGGGGACCTCGAGCGCGCTGAGGCGCTCGAGCAGTGGATGGGGACGCACGGCGGCGCGACGTATGACAACGGCGAGTTCTACTTCACCTACGGCCTGGAGGAGGAATGGCCGCGCGGGATCCCGAACGCCTGGGCGACGCTCGGCTACATCGGTGGCGCGGGCAGCCTGCGCCGGATGTACAACGAGCTGAATCTGGAGAAGTTCGGCCAGCCCACGCTGGAGGGTGTCGACTACCCGGGTGTCAACGTCAGCCAGGCCAGCTATGACGCCGCCAAGGACGTGCTGGTCGTCAGTATCTCGCCGGGCACCGCCCGGCTCGGGTCGGTCACGACGTTCCGGGTCACTCATTATCCCTACGGCCAGCGCGGCCACCAGGTCCTCGTGGACGGCAAGGAGCACGACGACTGGAGCGATGCCGGGCCCGGGGAAATAGTGGTCCGGACCACAGTCGCCGACCACACACTCGTCATTCGCTGACATCTGCCGTCGCGGTGGCGCACCGCTGCGAGCGGCGTCGAGGAGACGATTTCATGGCACTGGAGCGCCGGACCTACCCGTTCACCGCGATCGTCGGCCAGGAACCGATGAAGCTCGGGCTGATCCTCAATGCGATCAATCCCGGGATCGGCGGCGTCCTGATCCGCGGCGAACGCGGCACCGCGAAGTCGACCGCGGTCCGTGCTCTCGCCGCGCTGCTGGCTGAGCAGGTCGTCGTGGAGGGCTGTGAATACGGATGTGATCCGGACCAGCCCGACGGGTTCTGCGATCAATGCCGGGCCCGGCTTGAGGCAGCGGGCGGCCCGTTGCCTCAAGCCACTCGCCGGATGCGGGTGGTCGAGCTGCCGGTGAACGCGTCCGAGGACCGGGTGGTGGGGACCATCGATCTGGAGGCCGCGCTCGCCACCGGCGCCAAGCGGTTCGAAGGGGGGGTGCTTGGCCATGCTCACCGCAACGTGCTCTACGTCGACGAGGTCAACCTGCTCGATGACCACATCGTCGACGTTCTGCTTGATGCGGCGGCGATGGGCGTCAACGTTGTCGAGCGGGAGGGTTTCTCGATAGCTCATCCGGCGCGGTTCATCCTGGTCGGGACGATGAACCCGGATGAGGGCGACCTGCGCCCGCAGCTGCTCGACCGGTTCGGGCTGTGCGTGGACGTCGCCGGGGTAAGCGACGTCGACCAGCGGGTGGACATCGCCGATCTGCGCACCCGCTGGGACCGGGATCCGGCCACTGTCAGCCTCGAGTTCGAGCCGCGCGAGGAGGCGTTGCGGACCCGGATCCGGGACGCGATGAAGCGCTGCCCGGAAATCGAGGTGTCCCGGGCGATCCGCCGGGTGATCGCCAACCTGAGCATCCTGCTCGAGGTCGACGGACACCGGGCGGACCTGGTGCTGGCCAGGGCGGCCCAGGCGCTGGCCGCCTACCAGGCCGCTGACGAGGTTGACGCACAGCATGTCGGGGCGGTGGCCCCAATGGTGTACGAGCATCGCCGCCCGGAGCGTCTGGCCGGCCAGAGCATGAGTGAACTGATGAACCGAGTGGTAGGGGCGGAGGCTCGCCGCACTCACGGAGCGCCGGTACAGCAGCTGCCTGCGCTGCGCCCGATCAACATCTAGGCCGGGGTCGCGTGATACATAGCCGGAGGACGTTTCCGTTCAGCGCGATCGTCGGACAGGACGAGCTCAAGCTCGCCCTGTTCGTCAACGCGGTGGACCCGCTGCTGGGCGGTGCGCTGATCCGCGGTGAGCGGGGCAGCGGGAAGACGACCGTCGTCCGTGCGCTCGGCGGCATCCTGCCAGTGCAGCGAGTGGTGGCCGGCTGCCCGTACCGCTGTGACCCCGACGACCGTGAAGCGATGTGCGCGGCCTGCGCGGTGCTGGACCCGGACGTGATCCCGGTCGCCACTGAGCGGATGCGAGTGGTCGAGCTGCCGCTCAGCGCATCGCTGGAACGCGTCGTGGGCGGTATCGACATCGAGGCCGCGCTGCGCCACGGGGCCACCCGGTTCAGCCCCGGGATCCTGGCCGCGGCCAACCGCAACGTGCTCTACCTCGACGAAGTCAACCTGATCAACGACAGCGTCGTGGACGCGCTGCTCGACGTCGCGGCGTCGGGAATCAACACCGTGGAGCGTGAGGGCGTCTCGGTCACCCACCCGGCGCGGTTCGTGCTGGTCGGTACGATGAACCCGCAGGAAGGCGAGCTGCGCCCGCAGTTGCTCGACCGCTTCGGCCTGTGTGTCGACGTGACCGGGTTCACGGACGTAGAGCGGCGCGCCGAGGTCGCCGATCGCGAGGCGGCGTTCCAGCGCCGGGACCCTGCCTTCGTTGCCCGGTACGAGCAGGAGGACCGCGGTCTGCGAGCGTGGATCGAGGCGGCCCGCGCTGGGCTCGGTGGCGTCAGCATCGCACCGCCCCTGGCCCGGCTGATCTGCCAGACCTGCGCCGACGCCGGGGTGGCCGGACATCGCGCCGACGTGGCGATGCACCACGCGGCGGCGACGCTGGCCGCGCTGCGTTCGCGACGTCGCGTGACACCCGCGGACGTGGACGATGCCGCCGCGCTCGCCCTGGCCCACCGGGCCAGACAGCCGATCGAGCGCCCGGTCCCGCTCCCGCCGCAAGACGGCCAGGACAATCCGGCGGACTCACCGGGAACCCGCCTCGATTCAGAGAACATCGAGATGCACCAGCCGCGCGCGCCTCACCTGGGCCCGCCCGATGATGCCGCGCAGCGGTCCGCGGACGACACCGCGCCGTCGTCCGAGGGCGGGGACGCCGAGGACAGCGGGGGCCGGGGGGACGCCGACCCCGGCGTGGGCGGCTACCTTGTCACCGCACCGCGCCCGGGAAAGGTGGACGTGCCGCTGGTCGAGCTGCGGCGCACCCGACGCGCGCGAGCGGCCAGCGGGAAACGCATGCTGAGCGAGGCGACCGATCACCGGGGCCGCTACGTCAGGTCGCGAACACAAGATCCGGTCACCGACGTCGCGCTCGACGCGACGCTGCGCGCCGCCGCGCCGCACCAGATCGGACGCGGCCGCAGGCCGGGTGAGCCGCTGCGCCTGCGCCGCGAGGACCTGCGGCAGAAGGTGCGCGAGCACAAGGTCGGCAGCCTAGTCGTCTTCCTGGTCGACGGGTCCGCCTCGATGGGCGCCCGGGAGCGCATGGCCATGGCCAAGGCCGTGATCCTGTTGCTGCTGCACGACGCCTACGTACGCCGGGACCGGGTGGCGGCCATCGTGTTCCGCGGCCGGTCGGCCCAGACCGTGCTTGAGCCCACCTCGAGCGTGTCGTTCGCGCAGCGGCAGCTCGCCGAGCTCGCGGTGGGCGGCAGTACGCCGATGGCCCACGGCCTCTGGTCGGCCTACCAGCTCATCCGGCGTGAGCAGCATCTCGATCCGACGCTGCGCCCGCTGCTCGTCATGGTCTCCGACGGCTATCCGAATGTGGCTATGAGCGGCGGCGACCCCTACCGCGAGTGCGTGGACATCGCGACACGGATCGGCCGTGACGGCATCGACGCGCTGGTCGTGGACTCTGCGCGTCCCGCTCTGGCTGATGTCGCGGTGCCGATGTACGAGGACCTGCGTCCCGCGGCGTGCAGGGCGCTGGCCGACCGGATGGGGGCCGCTTACTTCCCCATGGCACAGATGTCGGCCGGCCAGCTGGGCCGCCTGGTCATCCGGCTCCGGGCCCGCCGATGAGCGGCCGCAGCAGACCAGCTGTCCCGGCCCGCGCACGCAGCGGTCTCAGATCGTAATGACGTGATCCGGGGGATTCCCTGACAGTGCCTCGTAGAGGTCGGGGAAGCACCCCACCACAGCTCCTGCCACCGCGCCCTTCGCCTTGACGCCGCCTGGGCTGCCCGGCGTGCCCTCCGCGAGCCCGCGCTCCAGCGCACACTGATCGCACATCATCAGCAGGATGTTCTGCTCCTGCGCGACCTTGGACAGCCTTTCCCCCAGCGGGTCACCCTCACGCAGCACGAAGTTGTTGTCGTCGAAGAAGAACATGCCGACGACCTCCGCTCCGTGGCCGTTCGGGTAGCCGGTCGTGCCCTCCAGCTGCGGCAGGATCATCTTGCCGAGCTTGTAGCTTGCCGTGTGCCCGGAGGTCGAGAAGACATAGGCAACCTTCATCGCGGTTCCTCCCGAGAGGTCACGCTTCGCGCGGCCGACGCGGCGGCGATCACCGAGCGGACGCAAAGCAAGTTGTGATTTGAAACGAAGTATGGCGGACTGTGATGCCACGCGTCAACCACCTTCTATGCCCGCTCATCTGGAACCAATGAACCCCGAACCCTTCAGTATTGGGAGGTGATCGATCAGTTGTTAACCATTACTGACTCGTGTAGCGTTCAGTTCGAGTCCGCCGCCAAGGTGGGAGGCCGACATGCCGGCAAGGGTTCGCGATCTCAGCGTTCTGCTCCTCTCGACATACGATCTGGGGCACCAGCCGCTCGGCCTCGCGTCCCCTGCGGCGTGGCTGCGGGAGCTAGGAGCACGAGTTACCTGCCGTGACCTGGCGATCGATGAATTCGACGAGTCAGAAGTCACCGCGGCCGACCTCGTTGCGTTCCACCTGCCGATGCACGCCGCGAGCCGCCTAGCGGTGCCGCTAGCCCAGCGGGTGCGCAGCCTCAATCCTCGTGCGCACCTGTGCTTCTACGGGCTCTACGCCCCGGTGAACGAAGGCTTCTTGAGGAAGCTGGGCGCCCAGACCATCCTGGGGGGCGAGTATGAGGACGGGCTGGCTGACCTGTACCGGCGGCTGCGGGCTGCGCCGGACGGGCATGCGGGAGCCCAGTCCGAGCCAGTGATCTCGCTGGCACGTCAGGCATTCCGGACGCCGGACCGCAGCGGGCTGCCTGACCTGGACCGCTACGCGTACCTGTCGGTCGGCGGCGACCGGCGAACCGTCGGCTACACCGAGGCCTCGCGGGGGTGTAAGCACACCTGCCGACACTGTCCCATCGTGCCGGTCTATGGCGGGAAATTCCGCCTGATCGCCCGCGACGTCGTCATGTCGGACGTGCGGCAGCAGGTTGAGGCAGGCGCCGTTCACATCACCTTCGGCGACCCGGATTTCTTCAACGCGCCCGGACATGCGCTGCGGCTGGTGACAGCTGTGCACGAGGAGTGGCCCTGGCTCAGCTACGACGTGACCATCAAGATCGAGCATCTGGTCAGGGAAGCTCGCCATGTCCCGATGCTGCGAGAGACCGGGTGCATCTTCGTGACGAGCGCGGTGGAGGCCGTCGACGACACGATTCTCGAGCGGCTGGACAAGCGCCACACACGTGCCGACCTGGAGTCAGTGGTGCGTAGCTTCCGGGCTACGGGGCTGGTCCTTTCTCCGACCTTCGTGGCCTTCACGCCCTGGACGACGACGGACGGGTATGTCGAATTGCTCGACACGATCTACCACCTTGGCCTGGTGGAGGCCGTCGCTCCCGTGCAGTACGCGATCCGCTTGCTCATTCCGGCCGGCTCGCGACTGCTTGAGCTCGGCGAGATCCGCGACCTGGTGGGGGAATTCGATCCCGCGGCCCTCGTCTTCCCGTGGTGCCACCCAGATCCTGCGGTCGATGAGCTGCAACGTGAAGTCATGGCGGTAGTCGCGGCCGCTGTCCCCGGCGATGACCGGGCCGGGATCTTCGCGCGCATTCGCGAGCTGGCTTGCGCACGTGCGGGCCGCGTGGTATCCGGGATCGAGCTGGGCGCGGCCGACGGCGGTCAGAGCGTTCCCCGGCTGAGCGAGCCATGGTACTGCTGCGCGGAGCCCACCGAGGGTCAGCTCAGTTCTTGCCCCGGTTCCGCGGCGCCCCGTCCGTCAGTTTCGCCAGCACCGCTAGCTGCTGAGTACCTGACGGACAGTCATCAAATCTGATAGCGGAGCAAATCAGGAGCGTTGCCGATGCTCGATGTTCGCAAGCTCGCCGCGCTGCGCGAGATCGCGGTCCACGGCTCCTTCTCAGCGGCCGCGCGGAGACTTAGCTACAGTCAGTCTGCCATCTCTCAGCAAGTCGCTCAGCTCGAGCGTGAGGTTGGCACTCTGCTCATCGAGCGCCGGGGACGCAGGATACGGCTGACCCCGGCGGGCCAGGCGCTCGCCGATCGTGCCGGCCCCATCCTGCGTGATCTCAGGGAAGCCGAGGCTGAGCTCGAGGCCCTCACCGGGCTGCGGCGCGGCACGTTGCGCCTAACCGCATTCGCCTCAGCTGCCGCGACGGTCGTGCCGCCTGCGGTGACCCGATTCCGGGCGGGTCATCCCGGCGTGGCGATCGCGATGACCATCGCGGATTCCGGCGCTGCCCTGTCGCAGGTCGCCAACGGCGAAGCCGACATCGCGATCATCAACACGCCGGACACGTTCGCGGCAGGCCGCGCGGTCGCGATCTCGGGTCTGCTCGAGGACCCGATGCGAGTCGCTCTGCCGCTCGGTCACCGGCTCTCCGAGCGGCGCAGCCTGCGGCTCGCGGACCTGTCAGCAGAGCCGTGGGTGCTCGCCACCAGCTCGAGCTGCGCGGACTGGGAGGTCTTCGCGTCCGCTTGCCGCCGAGCCGGCTTCGAGCCAAGAATCGCATTCCGCCATGATGACTACCTGGCGCTGCAGGGCCTTGTGGCTGCAGGGCTGGGCGTGGCCCTGCTTCCTGATCTCGCGACCGCCTCGGTCAGGGACGATATCGTCCTGCGCACCCTGGTGCCCAGGGGACCGGTGCGTCATATCGCTGCGGTGATGATGGCCGGCAACTGCCAGTCCCCGACGGTCCAGGCGATGCTCGAAGCGCTCCGTGACAGCGCCGCGGCGTACTGCCCTGCGGTCCGCGCCGCGGGATGAGTCCCGGGCAGCGGGCAGCCAGGCCGGATGTACTGATGTCATCGGACGCAGATCGTGCGGGAGGTCCGTCCCGCCTGGCGCTAGACCTCAGGCCTGGCCGCTTACGTCGCCCGTTGCCTCGCCAGTGAGCGGCCCGCCTCTACAATATTGGCGCCGGGCCAGTCACGAATGACGACATTGATGTGCCCGACCGCCGATCCGATCGCGTCGTGGGTGACCTCAACGATCTTCTGGGTCAGATCGATCGTCTCCTCCTCCGTAAGGCCTGTCTCCAGATCCACGTGAATGAACGGCATTGCGTCCTCCTCCAGGTCCGGGTCAGCCGCGTGCCTCGCGCTGGCGCAGTTGTTCTTCTCCGGCCATATCACGGCCATCCGGGCCGGGTTCGTACTCGGGCACGTGCTCGCCAGCATCGACGAAGTTAAACCCCGGCATCTCGCGCATAACCAGGAAAATCGAGTCGACCGGCTGACCGACCGCCTCGGCAACCACCCTGGTAAGCCCGCTGGCGAGCTGCCGGAGCTGGGCTTCAGTGCGACCTCGCCTGATGTCGCATTGGATGATGGGCATAGTTCGCTCCTCCCAGCCCCGACGAGTCTGGGGGGAGCGGCTCGTCGGCGCGTACGGCGCTGACGAAACCAGTAAATATCATTTCGCAACTGAAGGGAAGACTCTGGCGCCGGATATCGTGCTCGCGGCCTTGGCGCTACCAGGCGTCGACTGCGAAGTAGGCGCGCAGATCACGCCGGTGGACCTCTTCTTTGCAGCTCTCGCAGACCGTGACCGGCTCGAGCATGTGGCCGCAGTTCTTGTGCATAAGCTGCAAGGGCGGCTCATCGACCTTGTAGCGGTTCCCCCAGCGCAGCATGGCCAGCAGCACCGGGTAGAGATCCTCGCCTTTCTGCGTCAGGACGTACTCATGGCGCGTGGGCCGCTCCTGATAAGGCCGTCGCTCCAGAACCTCCTCGTGAACAAGCAACTGCAGCCGGTCAGTCAGGACGTTGCGGCCGATCTGGAGCTTGGCTTGGATGTCCTCGAACCGCCGCACACCGCGAAAGCACTCGCGCAGGATCATCATGGTCCAGCGCTCGCCGATCACCGCCCAGGTCCTGGCGATGGCGCATTCCTTCTCCGCCAGCTCCTCATGTCTCACCCCGCCAGTATACCGAGTCAGTCCCGGATCATGACGGATCAGCATCCGCCCGCCCACCAGGAGCGCCTCGGTCAGGGCGGCCTGTGGCATCCGCTTTCCCTGCTGGTGTTTTGCCGAGTTCGGGTACTCCGTTGACGAGTTGCCGATAGTAAGTCAATAATCGTTACTGACTCTAC
>Ga0302324_100004765_pt1 | contig 29930 bp, 26 predicted proteins | sample Palsa_T0_1_FD_201949 | JGI IMG/M metagenome (GOLD analysis project Ga0302324, IMG submission 201949) | Peat permafrost microbial communities from Stordalen Mire near Abisko, Sweden - Palsa_T0_1 | ecosystem: Environmental > Terrestrial > Soil > Palsa > Peat permafrost | place: Sweden: Abisko...
CCTTGTGGTTGTTTCAGGGTTGGGGCGACTAACGGCCTCTAAGCTAGGATGGACTGGCCGCTATGAGTTCCTTCGGATCAACCCCGCCGCCGCCCTCAGGACCACCGCCTTCCGGCGCCTCCGGTAATACGCCAAAAAATTTCGGACCCTATGAAATCATCGCGCCGCTGGGCGCTGGCGGCATGGGCGAAGTGTTTCGCGCACGCGACACGCGTCTTGGTCGCGAAGTCGCGATCAAAATTCTGCGCAGCGACGTCACCAACACCGCCGACCGTCGCGCGCGGTTTGAGCGCGAGGCACGCACCGTCGCCGCGCTGAGCCATCCCAATATTGTTGCGTTGTACGAGGTCGGCAATGCCGACGGCGTGGAGTACACGGTCAGTGAACTCGTCGTCGGCGACTCCCTGCGAACGGTGATGGAAGCCGGCGCGCTGCCGGTGCGTCGCGTCGTCGAGTTAGCGACGCAGATGGCCGACGGCATGGCCGCAGCGCACGCGGCGGGAATCGTTCATCGCGATTTGAAGCCGGAAAACGTGATGGTGACCCACGACGGCCGCGTCAAGATTCTCGACTTCGGTCTGGCGCGGGTGATGACTCCGGGTGGAATTTCAGGCAGCGGGGCTGGAAGTGGGTCAAGCGCGGAGACGATTGCCGGTGTTGAAGCGACGCAGTACATGACCAGCGCAGGAATGGTGCTGGGGACGGCGGCGTACATGAGTCCCGAGCAGGCCAAGGGGTTGGAAGCGGACTATCGCAGCGACCAATTTTCTTTCGGGCTGATCGTTTACGAGATGTTGAGTGGCAAGCAGACGTTTGTGCGCGGCTCTGCGGTTGAGACGATGGCCGCCATTGTGCGCGACGAGCCGGAGCCGCTGGAAGGAAAGATTCCGGTGCCGCTGAAGTGGCTGGTCCAGCGCTGCCTGGAGAAAGAGCCGTCGCAGCGCTATGACTCGACGAAGGATTTGTATCAGCAACTGCGCATGTTGCGCGACCACTTCTCTGAGGCTTTCACCAGCACGATGCAGGGAGTTCCGCCTGAGGTTGCCGCAGCTGCTGAGTCGCAAGGGAAGCGCGGCGCCGCAGGATGGATGATTCCGGTTGCGCTGCTGGCAGGCCTTGCAATTGGAGCGGCGGCATACTTCCTGAAGCCAGACGGCGCTGATCTGTCGAAATATCGCTATACGCCCTTCGCAGTGAACTCGGGCCATCCACTCTGGTCGCCCGACGGCAAGATGGTGGCATATCAAGGCGACGTGGGGGACGCCATCGAATTATTTATGCGGACTCTGGACTCGCCCACGCCGCAGCAGTTGACGCATGTTGGCGGGTCGGTGCGAGTGGTGAGTTGGTCGGCTGACTCCTCCCATATTTATTACGTGGAAACGATGCCGACGGAAACGGTTGGCAAGGTACTTTCCGTGGGTACCGTCGGCGGCGACCCGGAGACAGTCTGGACGGCGGGGCAGGCGATTCCGAAAGAGCGCCAGGATTATATCGCGAGGCAGTCGATCACGATATCTCCCGATGGCAAGACGGGCGCGTTGTTTGCCGACCTCGGGGACAAAGGCGGATACGACGTTTACATCTCAGAGCCGATCGGGTCGCCTCTGCGGCGTTATCCCAACTCTGGAATTTCTTCCGCTCGAGTTTTCAATTCGCCGCGACTGCAGTTCTCGCCGGATGGTAAGCAATTGATGCTGGTTCGCGCCGCTGACCAGGGCGACGAGTGCTGGCTGCTGCCATGGCCCGCCGGGTCGGGCAAACCGAAACAAGTGCTCGAGAAGATGCCGCATGAAGGCGGCACTCCACCAATTGCGTGGATGCCGGACAACCGCCGCGTGGTGGCCGCGTTGGTCACGGGCGCGGCCGCCGGTCAGCATCTGTTTCTTGCGGACACACAGTCAGATCGCCTACGCCAAATTACCCAGGGCACCGGCAACGAATCTTCTCCATCGGTGTCGCCAGACGGAAAAGCGATTTTGTTTTCTGAAGGCAGCTCGGATGGAGACATCATCGCAATGTCGCTCACCGACGGTTCAACAAAACCATTGGTAGTGACGGCGCGGTCGGAAAGTCTTCCTGCATGGGCGTCGAAGGCGAGCGAGATGGTTTATCTATCGGACCGTCTGGGTACGGAAGATTTGTGGCTGCATACGGAGAATGCCGATGGCACGAGCAGCGAGCGTCCTCTGATCACGCGCGACAGTTTTGGCTCGGACTCGCCTAGGTGGGTGTACGGCGCAACTCTTTCGCCGGACGGCAAGCGAGTGATTTTTGTGACAGTGGCTTTCCGCATGGGCACCACTGCGCTGTGGGAGGCGTCTGTCGCGGGCGGGGCGCCGGTAAGACTTACCGATGGCCACAACGGCGACACGGAGTTTACAGGTGACTGGTCGCCCGATGGTGCGCAGTTTGTTTACCTGGCTCTGCAGCCGGACGGAAAAGACGCGCTGAAAGTGGTACGGACATCAGGCGGCGGCACGCCGCGAACTTTGGTGCCTGACGTTGGCGGAGAGGTCCCAAGCTGGTCGCCGGACGGGAACTGGATCGCATATTCGGAAGGCAACGATCACTGGCGCCTGGTGTCGCCGGATGGGACGAAGCACGTCGATCTCGGCACCATCGGAACGGCAAACTTGGGTTGGGCCAAAGACAGCAGGAGCGTCTATGGAATTCGCTACGACGCCGGAAAGTTTTACCTTTTTTCTCTCGATATAGCGGCGCAGCCCGCAAAGATGCACGACATCAAGGAGCTTGACTCGAGCCTGCAGCCGCGAACTCATCTGGGTCCCGCGATGCGCTTCACTCTCGCACCGGACGGCAAGAGCATCGCGTATTCCACTGCTAAGGATGAGAGCAGCATCTGGATGCTGCGCGGCTGGGATTAATCCTGTGGTGCGCAGCAATAACAAAGCGCTCCTGCAAAGGAGCGCTCTTGATTTGTAACAGCGAAACGATTATTCGGCGTCGTACTGCTGCAGAACTTCACCTTCCAGCATCAAGCGCGGGGCAGACGAGTTCTGGTTACCGCTACCGTTGTTGGTGCTGCGCCCACCTTGGTTGCGACGGCGGCGTCCGGCAGGACCGCCACTCGACTGACCGCCGCCCTTTTGCGGGCCGCGGTTACTGCTGTACGGCGAGCGGCTGGAGCCGTGGCTCGCAGCACCACCACCGGACTGGCCACGACGTTGCGGCACCTGCATCAGGCGCAGCTTCGAAGTGTCGACCGGGCGGACGCGCTCTTCGTGGGCAAGCTCGTTGCCGCCGATGACGACGCGCTCGATCTTCCGCTGAATCTTGCGTTCCAGCTGGGCAATTTCGCGCCGTTCCAGAGCGGTGTGGAAGGTGATGGCAGTGCCGGTTTCTCCGGCGCGGCCAGTACGGCCCGCGCGATGGATGAAGTCTTCGGCAATCTTCGGCAAGTCATAGTTGATGACCTGCGCGATGCTGTCGACGTGCAGGCCGCGGGATGCGACGTCCGTTGCGACAAGCACCTGGACTTTACCCTGCTGGAATTGTTCCAGCGCGCGAACGCGTTGTGACTGCGAGCGGTCGCCGTGCAGCAGCGCAACTTCGATGCCGGCTTTCTGCAATTTGCGGGCTACGCTCTCCGAGCGGCGCTTGGTGCCGACGAAAACCAGTGTCGGACCAGGCTGCTGCTGGATGACGCGCTGCAGCAAGTCAGCTTTCTGCGTCTGCTCAACTTCGTAAGCGACGAGTTTGACGCCGTCCGCAGTTTTCTGCGCCGAACCGAATGCGAGCTTGACCGGATTCTTGAGAACTTCGTCGAGCAAATGCGCGACGGAAGGCTCAATGGTCGCGGAAAAGCACATGCTCTGGCGATGTGCTGGAAGCTGGCGAACGATGCGGCGAATGGCAGGAATGAAGCCCATATCCAGCATGCGATCAGCTTCGTCGAGGACGAGAACTTCGATCTTGTCGAGCTTCAGCAGGCGCCGCTTGAGGAGATCTTCTAGCCGGCCCGGAGTGGCAATGATGACGCGCGCGCCGTGACGCAGCGCTTCAACCTGCAGATTCTCACTGGCTCCGCCCATGATGACCGCAGCCTTGGGAAGAAAGCGCGCAGAGATGTCGCGATAAACTTTTTCGACCTGCAACGCGAGTTCGCGCGTCGGCAGAAGAATCAAAACCGCGGGATGCCGCGGAGCTTTGTAAGGCTCCGCGCGAAGCGCCGGATGCGCGTCAGGATCAACCGGACGCGGACGCGCCTGGTTCATCAGCCGCTGCACAATCGGCAGTAAAAACGCGAGCGTCTTGCCGGTGCCCGTCTGCGCGGTGGCGAGAACGTCTTTGCCGGCGAGGCCATGCGGTATTGCGGTTGCCTGAACCGGCGTCGGCGTAATAAATCCGAGCGCGTCCAGCTGGCCCTTCAGGGCGGGTGAAAGGTTGAGTTCGTGGAAAGTTGTAACTGTGTCGGGCGTGGAAATGGCCTCGGGCGCAGCGGCCTGTGGTTTCACTGATTGCATTTGAACTGTCTTGCTCCAAGTGGTGCATGTGGATTGGCAGCCGCGACGCAGAGCATAGCCTGCGTGTTCACGTTGATCTCTTGCTCAATCGCATCTTTTGCACGGAACAAGCCAGTTTTAGGGACCAGCGAGGATTCAAGACCAGATCTGAATCCAGGAATCACGCTGCGTCTTCTGGCTCTTCAACATTCGTAACGGTACGAGAAATCGCCAAGCCGATGCAGGCCTCTGTGCACTTACAGTGTAACAGGAATCGTTGTCACTGGCGAGCGCAGTATGCACGGACGCCGCAGAGTGGTTGCTCTGCGGCGTCGCTGTTTGTTGGTTGGGAGAGATTTACTTCGCGGTGCCGGAGCCGGACGTCGAGCCTGAGCCGGAGCCCGTCGAACCACTTCCAGAGCCCATGGAGCCGGAGCCGTTGGTGTTATTCGTGCCGCTTGAGCCGTTCGCCCCGTTCGTGTTCGTGTTGCCGGGCAAAGTGGTGGTTGGGGCGGTCGGGTCACTGCTCTTGCCGTTCTGCATGGTACCGGTACCGTTTTGTCCCGTGCCTTGGCCCATGGAGCCGGTGCCGTTCTGACCGGTGCCCTGACCCATGGAACCGGTCCCCTGACCCATAGAACCAGTGGAGCCTGCGCCCGCGCCGGTGCTTGCTCCAGCTCCGGCTCCAGCACCAGCGGAACCTGCGCCGCCGCCAGCTGCCTGGGCATAAGTAAGTGTCGAACCGCAGAGGGCGAGCGCGCCGGCAGCGGTGAGGGCTAGAACTGTATTGCGAATCTGCATGGAAAATCTCCTTGGGTGTCCCGACTGAAGCTGAACTTGTCAGCATTGCGGGATACGGGGGATTGGATGCGGCGCCTCTGCAGCAATGAATATGTAGTTTGCGTGAGAGCAAACTTTAGACTTTTTCACGAAAACTTTGGATAAAGAATTCGCGAGCGCGAGGCAGCGTCATGGCCGCTGCCGGCATCCGGGTTTCGGCCCCGGTTTTCCAGAGTTACCTGCTGGATTCACCCGATATTTACTCGATTCGAGTTACGTATTCCATGTCCGCCATGCATCTTAATCTTCATGATTACCATTGACGAGCGTGAGGAATCGGCTGAGATGGTTGAGGAGCAGGTGGAACTGCTGGCACATTCTCATCCCTGCGAGGTGTGCGGTGCGGAAAGCCGCTACCTGTGGACAGAGAGCATGGGGCCGGCACGCGGGATCAAGCGGCAAGCATGTCAGCGCTGCGCGCCTCGATACATGAAGCTGCGCGCGGCTTAGGCTCGCGGATTATCCGGCGTGTAGCGGGTGATAATGCAGCCGTTCTTCAGCGGCCACGCCTCTTCCAGCTTGAACCGCTTGCGGTGAATTCCCTTCCGAAACAGCAGGTTGCCCTCGCCCTGCAGCACTGGAACAATGCAGAGGCGAATCTCATCAAACAGATTTGCGTCGAGGAATTGGGCCGACAAGTCCGCACTGCCGAAGACGAAGATATTCTGTTTGGCTTGCTGCTTCAGGCTGACCACGGCAGCGATGGCGTCGTCCTTGATCAGGCGTGTGTTGTTCCACGCCGCACTCTCCAGGGTCCGCGAGAAGACTACTTTCGGCAGACTGTTCATCATGCCGGCGATGTTGTCGGTCGCGTTCGGCCAGTAGGCAGCCATGCCCTCGTACGTGATGCGCCCGAAAATAAGAGCATCCGCGGTGCGCAGCTGCTCGGTGGCGAAGGTAAAGAACTCCTCGTTGAGCGCCTGCTGGTGAAAGTCCAGCTGCCAGCTTTTCGCGCCCTCGAAGTAGCCGTCGAGGGTCATCAGGTTCCACAGGATTAGCTTGCTCATGCGGCCTCTAACTTTAAGGATAGATACGGTTCAGCGTTCTTGCGAATGGAATGGTTTCACGCACGTGCTCCAACCCGCAGAGCCATGCAACTACTCGCTCAATCCCCATGCCGAATCCGGCGTGCGGGACCGAGCCGTAGCGGCGTAAATCCAGATACCACTCGAAGGATTCCAGCGGCAAGTTATGGTCGAGAATCCTCTGCCGCAGTAACTCGTAGCTCGACACACGCTGGCTGCCACCAATAATTTCGCCGTAACCTTCGGGCGCGAGAACGTCGACGCAGAGCGCATATTTGTTGTTCTCCGGATCGGGCTCCATGTAAAAAGCCTTGATCGCCGCGGGATAGCGATGCACCATCACGGGCTTGTCGAATTGGCTGGAGATATAAGTTTCGTCGGGCGAGCCAAAGTCGTCGCCGTAGGTGAACTCGTGGTCAATCTTGTGCTCGGCGAAGGCGTCGGCCAGCATTTTGACGGCTTCGTCATAACTAAGTCGCGGGAACGGCGGCAGGATGGCTTCTATCTTTGCCGGATCGCGGCCGATTGTTTTCAGGTCGTGACTGTTCCAATCCAATACGCGCCGCGCGATGTGACTTACGAAATTTTCGGCTAACTGCATAATGTCTTCCAAGCCGGCATAAGCTAACTCGGGTTCGATCATCCAGAATTCTGTCAGGTGGCGACGCGTTTTTGATTTCTCCGCGCGGAAGGTCGGGCCAAAGGAGTAGACCTTGCCGAGCGCCAGCGCAGTTGACTCTATATATAGTTGGCCGGACTGGGTGAGGAAGGCCGGGTCGCCGAAGTAATCGACCGTGAAAAGTGTAGACGTGCCTTCGCACGCCGCCGGTGTCAGGATCGGCGGATCGGTGCGGACAAAGCCGTGGGTGTCGAAGTACTCCTGCGCGGCGCGCATGATGGACGCACGGATGCGCAGGATCGACGCCTGCCGCGGCGAGCGGACCCAGAGGTGGCGACGCTCCATCAAAAAATCGGTGCCGTGTTCTTTCGGCGTGATCGGGTACGGCGCATCTTCCGGCACCAGGTGGACGATCGTCAGGTCCTCGATGTCCAGCTCAAAGCCGCCCGGTGCACGCTGGTCGGCACGAACTTTGGCGCGGACGATGACAGATGATTCCTGCGTCAGCGACTTGATCCGCGCGAAGACGTCTTCAGGCACAGATGATTTGTGGGCGACGCCCTGAACCGTGCCCGTGCCATCGCGGAAGATGGGGAAGACCAGCTTGCCGGATTCGCGCAGGTTATACAGCCAGCCGCGCACGTTGACGGACTGGCCGTCATGCTGGGCGAGCGCGGAGATGGTGGTGATGGGAGTTTCGGTTGCAGCGGGTGCGGATGTGGTTTCGGGAGTCATGGTGGGAACACCCAATTTTAGCGCGTGTCGCCCCGGACGCATGTGCTGCGAAGCCTTAAGACTCCCCAATCAAGCTGGGCCGACTTCTAGATGGCTGGAGTTTTGTGTTGCTCGCGGGCGGTCAGGTGGAGGCCGGTGTGGTCTGGCGCGATGTGATCGACCTGGGCGAGGAGTTTTTTTGCCTGCGCGACCAGGACCGCTGGGTCGGCCGAGGGGCCGGTGCGCTCGCCGGTACGGGAGGTGGAAAGGGCGCCGCTGAAGAGCGGATCAACAATCAGAGTTTTGGCAGGCGGCGACTGGTTGCGCGCGGCCTGCAGCAGGATGGCTGCCTGATCCGACGAAACGGTGTGACAGAGGACGACGAGGTCGAAGATATGGTCGCGCAGCAGCAGAAGTGCGGCAGGCGGGTCAGTGACACTGACCGAAGCCTGCAACGCTGTGGCCAGAACAGCCGCGCGTGATTTGGTGAGAATCGCGTCATTTCCGACGGATAAGATGGACGACATGTTCTCTCCGAAGAGCGCAAAAAGTGAAACAGGAATGAGGTGAACGGTAGCGAGTGTCAGGCCTTCGGAAGGAAACAACGAGTGCGGATGCCGGGCAACAGTGCCAGGCAAACTTTCAGGCGTCTGAAACGAAATCATCCCAACGAGGATTTCGGCCGCCTTCCGGCTTCGGCAGTCCGACTCCTTATAGGTACAGACGAAGGACAGGGGAAGTTTGTTTAGTAGACGACTCAGGATGAGGGCAGTCGGTTCGATGGAGAACATAATGCCGACTTTATTTGCGAGTTACATCGTTGGTTTACTACACCGGCAACATTCTGGGCTGCGCCGACTCGTATTGGGTGCGGACGACCGCATAACATTCGCAGGCAATTTTTTCCAGGCCAGGCCGGTCGAGGATACGGATCTTGCCGCGGCTGTAGTCGATGACGCCCCGGTCCTGCAGCTCACCGGCCGTGATGGTAACGGTGGAGCGGGTCGAGCCGAGCATCTGCGCGATGAATTCCTGGGTCAGGACGAGGTGATCGGTCTCCGTGTGGTCGGAGGCCATGAGCAGCCAGCGGGCGAGCCGGGATTCAACCTCATGCAGGCGGTTGCAGAGCACGGACTGCGACACCTGGATGATGTGCGAATACAAAAAGGCGTGGAACAGGCGGAGGAACTCGCCGCCCTTTTCAAACTCGGGGCGGAGAATGGAGGCGCGGATGCGGTAGCCAGCACCGGCGCCCTGCATGAGTGTGAGGTGGGAGACTTTCGGCTGCCCGAGCAGGACGTGAAAGCCGACGACGCCTTCGCGGCCGGTTACGCCGACTTCTACCGAACGGCCGTTTTGCGTGATGGCGTCGGTGGAGGCGAGACCGTGTTCGAGAAAGTAGAGGAACTCAGTGCGGGTATCAGGCTTGACGAGGACGTAGCCTTGCGGCAGGTCCATGAACTCCAGATGAGGCGCAAGGACGGCAAGTTGCTCCGCAGGCAGGCCGGCAAGAATCAAGTTTCGCGTGGCCGCGAGAGTTCTCGGTGTCGTGCTATCGGTTGCCAAGGGGTCCCCAGTACGCAGCCAGCTAAAAAACTCGTCGAACGCCACGCCACGACCTGGGAATCGTAACCGGTTGGGGAAACGAGCCAGTCTAGCTCTGAGGCGAGCGTAGTCTTGTGTGCGCTGGATGTCTGTGCGGAATCGCACACTGGTTGCGGTGTTTGCACAAACGCACTGATGAGGACTTGATTGATAGCGCCGGCGTCACCCCCCCCGATCAATGTTCCACGTGGAACAATTGCGACCTGCGACCCTGCTACGGAGTTTGTAACAGCGTGAATGCAGATTCTGCTTGCGAGGTGATTTGTTCTTCGTCGTCGCCGAGGGAGTAGTGGATCTCAAGATTCATCGCTGGTTTGTGGGGAGCATTCTCAAGAATGCTGATCGTCTCCGGCCAGGGCAGGCCGCGGGATTCCAGCTGTGAGGTTTGGGGCGACTCGACATAGAGAGAATCGTCGGCGGGCCAGAGGTGCGCGTCGCGGGTCCCGTCGTTGTCATGCAGGTGGGTGGTCGTAATCCGCGGGGCGAGTAGCTCGAGCATGGCGAGATATTCGGAGTGGATGGCTGCGCGGCCGACTGTGACGGATTTGTCGTCGGCATGGCTGGTGGATTTTTCGCGGGCGCGTGTCGTCGCGACCATGTGGGCATGGCCGGTGTCAAAGCAGATGCCGACGTCGTCGAAGTGGCCGGTGTTCAGCACCTCGAGCAGGTACTCGGGGCGCGTGACATCGTTCCACAGATTTTCCAGCGCGAGGCTGACGCCGAGCGGGCGGGCGAAGGCGCGGAGATGCTCGATGGCGGAGAGGGCGTGGTCTAGGACCGCGTCGGACCAGGACTGCTCGCGCTCATCGAGATGCAGGACGAGGAAGCTGAAGGGAATCTGCTCGGCGACTTCGATGGCGCGCTTGATTTCGTCCATGGCGGCGATGCGTTCCGCGCGTTCGCGGTGAACGACGTTGTTGAGCTCGCGATGGCTGGAGAGTTCGCGGTACATGGGAGCGTGAAGCGAGTGCAGCTTCATCGGCGAGCCGGCGAAGTACTGCGCGAACTCGCGAAGGGCCGGGCGGCTGGTGTAGTCAAAGTGCGGAGTGGAGGCGAAGATTTCGACCGCGCTGGCGCCGGCCGCAGCGAGAGTGTCCAGCTGAGTAGGGTGCAGCGTTTGCTTGAGAAAAATGTGAGTGGACAGGACTGGCTGCATGGCGACCGCTAAGTCCATGGTAGCGGGTTCGCGAAAAGGACGCGAGTGCCGGCCTGAGCGACGCGGCAAATTGCAAAAAAGAAGAGCCCCGGGACGGTTGGTCTCGCGGGGCGCAGCGGATGGGTGGTCTCGGTTGCGCTGGCAAATTATTGGAGCGAGGTCGCGACCGTGCTGGCGCCGACGTTGGACGGATGTTGCGCGTTGGCGAAGGGGACGGCGATCAGTGCTGCCAAGAGTGCAATGCCGGCGGCGATGGCAAAAAGAGTGACGCGAAAACTTGGTGTCGTGGGCTGGGCGGTTGCTACGGCGGTTGCTGACATGGCGGGGGAGCCTCCTCAGGGTGAGTTGGTCAATATCGTTGACGACAATGAATCCGCCGCCAGTGAACGGGGACCCGGTTGCCGATGCTCTGGTTATAGCGCGGGTTTTCTGCGGCGCAACATTGCTCGAACGCGAGGAAACTGAGACGCCACGTTAGAAATCAGGAACATATGCCCCGGAGGTGGTGCAGAACAGCGCCTGCAGACGCGTTGCTTGCCGGAGGTGGCGGTTGCGGAACCGAGCTAAGTAAACTGAGCAGATGCAAGTGGTTGATGTCGGGTTAATGGCGGCCGGAGCGGCGGCGCTGGTGGGTGCCGGGGTGTACGGGGCGATGGCGCCTGGGTCTCAGCTGTTCGGGCGGACGCTGGTGGCGGGCCGGGATCCGCGAGAGCTGGCGCTGACGTTTGACGATGGACCGAATGGCGATACCACGGAGCGGATGCTCGATTTGCTGGCGCGGAACAATGTGCAGGCGACGTTTTTTCTGGTGGGGCGCTACGTGCTGGCGCAACCAGTGCTGACGCGGCGGATTGTGGAGCTGGGACACACGGTGGGCAACCATACGATGACGCATCCGCGGCTGCTGGCGCTGGGGCCGGCGGCGACGCGGGCTGAGATTGCCGATTGCGCTAAGGCGATCGCGGACGCTACGGGTGTGGAGGCGAAGATTTTTCGTCCACCGTTTGGCGGGCGCTGGCCGCATACGCTGCGAGTTGTGCGGGAGCTGGGTCTGACGCCGGTGATGTGGAATGCGATGGGCTTTGACTGGCGCGAGAAAGATGCTGCCGTGATTTCGGCGCGGCTGGCGCGGGGGATGGAGGGGAATCGCGCGGCGGGGCGGGCGACGAATTTTCTGCTGCATGATGGCAGCCACGCTGGGATGGGTGCAAATCGTGAGGCGACGCTGGGAGCGGTGGAGCTGGTGCTGCAGAAGTATGCGGCGACTTCGCGATTTGTAACAGTGGACGCGTGGATTAATCCAGGGCGATGAGATTCTCAACTTCGCGGGCCAGCATCTTCTGGTAGAGAACGCCAGTGGCGTATTTTGCGAAATGGGGGCTGTCCTTGTGGGCGTCGAGTGCGGCTTGGCCGCGATATTGCTCGTAGATGAGGATGGTGTCGGGAGTGGACTCGACTTGATGGGCGATGTAGCTGATGCAGCCGGGCTCTTCGCGGGATGCGGCGGTGAGGCTGCGGAGGGTGGCGGCGATTTCTGCGCGGTCTTGGGGCGCGAAGGTCATGCGGACGGTGAAGGAGAGCATGCCTTCATGATGGCACGCGGCGCGGGAGATGCCACACAGAGCGGCCCGCGGTCACAGGAGTGAGCGCGGGCCGGTGTCGTGAATCCAGCGAATTATTTGAGCGTGACTTTCAGCGTGGTTGAGGTGGAGGCGTTGTCGGAGCTGTCGCCTGCGTACTTGACGACAACGTTGTAGGTTCCCGCGGCGTAGTTGCCGGTGGTGGATTTGAGGGTGGCGACGCCGGAGGTGTTGAGGGAGACGGTTTCCAGGGTTTCACCGTCGGCGGTGAAGGTGACCTTGCCGGTGGGTGCGCCCGAGGACTTGGTCGAGCTGCGGACGACCGTCGCGGTGAGGGTGATCGAGCCCGGCCGCGTGACCGGGTTCGGTGAGGCGGTGACGGTGGTGGCGGTTGCGGCCTTGTTCAGCGTGACCGTGACCGCGCTGGATTTGGACGAGCCGTCATTGCTGTCACCCGCGTAGGAAGCGACGACCGGGTAGCTGCCGGTGGCCAATCCATTGCTGCTGGCTGAGAGAGTTGCAACGCCGGAGTTGAGGCTTGCCGAGCCGATAGTTTCTCCTTCGACTGAGAAGGTGACCTTACCGGTGGGTGCGCCGGAGCCGGAGGTCTTGGCTACAGTCGCGGTGAGAGTGACGGCCTGGCCGACGTCAGCCGGATTGGGTGACGCGGTCAGCTTCGTGGTGGTGGCGCTTTGCGTGGGTCCGGCCTGGGTGATGGTGAAGGTGCTGCCCGCGATGGTGATGGTGCCGGTGCGCGTGGCGCCGGTATTGGCAGCGACCGAGTATCCCACCGAACCGGAGTTGGAGTTCAGGCTGCCGGAGGTAACGGTGATCCACGACTCGTTGCTGGTGGCGAGCCAGGCGCAGTAATTTGCGTCCGTGACGGAGACTGTGCCGGTTCCGCCGCCGACAACGACGTTGGCGGAGGAGGTGCCGAGTTTGAAGCTGCAGCTCGTGCCCGATCCTTTATAGACGGTGAAGAGGTCGTTGGTCGGCCAGCTGCTGACGCTTTGCAGCGCGGTCGCGATCTTGTTGGTGGCGTCAGACTCGGGCTCCTCGATGTTGTCGCCGTTGCGGGTGTTGAAGACGGCGCCGAAGGTGAGGTTGCCGCCGCTGTAGGACTTCGTCGTGTCGATGTGGACGAGTGAGTTGGTGCCGGGAAGGCTGCCGAAGAAGGTGTAGATCCAGCCTTCGCCGACGGGCGAGGTCGGGTAATACGTCACCGTGCTGGTGCTGAGATGAATTTCCGCACTGGGGTTGTTGATGATGGCGGGGCCGATCTGGCCGTTCATGATGTCCCACTCACGGACGAGGTCGATGGCGGAGCCGGCCCAGCCGCCGTTGGCGTGATTGAGTGGCAATGAATAGCCGCCGTATTGCTCCGGTACTTGCGCACCGTTGGGGTCGTAGACGTTGGTCGCGAGCGGCGCGCCGGGATAGTCATAGTAGGCGGCTTCGTAGGGCAGCTGCTGGTTAAGGAAAGTTGCGGCCGGCTGGATGCGCTCAAGTCCTGCGGGCGCGTAGATGGTGTTCTGCATATAGCTTTCGTAGCTGGTGTAATTGCCGCCGCTGACTTTGGAGATGACCTGGCCGAGAACGATGTAGCCGAGATTCGAATAGGCGTAAGTGGTGCCGGGGGTGTGCTGCAGCGGCTGGCTCATCATGAACGCAATCATCTCGGAGGGCGTTGCGGGGACGGCATCGCCGAAAGCCTGGGCAGCGGTGTCTTCATATTCGAAGATCGGGTCGGGGACTTCGGTGTCGTCCCAGCCGCCTTCGTGCAGCAACAGATCCTGGATGGTGATGTCGTTCAGCTCGGTGTTATACGTGGTGCCGGCGGGTGGCGACAGGTCCGTGAAGATCGTGACAAACGGCTTGGTGGTCAGGCTGAGCTTGCCGTCTTCGATCAACTTGTAGATGCCGATTGCGGTCAGCGGCTTGGAGTTGCTGGCGAGCCGCATGATGGTGTCCGGCTGAACGGGATTGTTGGTTGCCGTCTCGGCGTAGCCGTAACCGCGGGCGTAAACCAGCTTGCCGTTGAAAGAAATGGCGACAGCTGAGCCCGGAGAGCTGTACTGCGTCATCAGATTTTCCATGATGGTGTCGACAGGCGCGAAGACCGAGACAGGCTGGCCGCTGATGGGCTGCTGGGCGTGCAGAAATGTCGGGATGAGGCACAAGAAGGCGACGGCAAGGGCCGCGCGGCGAGCGAGAGGCATGGTAAGGCTCCTACAGCAAGGTTTTGGCGAGGGGGTAGTGCAAGTCGGGCAGGACCTCGAACTTAGCAGACGGTCGCCCGAAATGTAAATGGAAAGTGGCAAGGGATTGGTCATTTTACGGTTACGTTTGCAGCGGTTGAAGTGGAGGCGACGTCGGACGAATCGCCGGTGTATTTCGCGGTGATGGCATACGTGCTTGCCGCGTAGCCTTTGGAGGAAGCGGTGATGGTGGCGACGCCGCTGGAGTTGAGTTTGACCGTGGCGAGCGCAGTGCTGCCGTCGGCGTAAAAAGTGACCGAGCCGGTGGGCGTTCCGGTTGCTCCGCTGGCGGAGCGCGTGACCGTGGCGGTGAGAGTGACGTTAGCCGGCGGAGTGACGCTGGTCGGCGACGCAATCAGAGTTGTGGTAGTGGGAGCTTTGCTGAGCGTGATGTTGGTTGCTTTGGACGCCGAAGAATTGTAACTGGAACTGCCGGAATAGCTGGCGATCACCGGATAGGTCGCGGGAGCGATGCCGTTCGTGGAAGCTTTCAGTGTCGCGACACCGGAAGAGTTGAGCGCGACGGTGGCGAGCGTCTCGCCGTCCGCAGAGAAAGCGACGCTGCCGGTTGGGGTACCCGCAGATCCTGTAACTGTGGCGGTGAGAGTGACAGGCTGGCCGACCGATGGTGACGTGGTCGAACTGGCGAGCGTGGTGGTCGAGGGAGGCTTCGTGACGGTGAGGGTGGCGAAGCCGGACTCGATGCCGCCGCAGGTGAGCGCGTAGGTGAAGGTTCCGGCGGCCGTGGGTTTGATCGTGACCGAGCCGTTCGTGGTGCCGCCTCCAGGATTCTTGCCGGTCCATGTGGAGCCGGCTCCCGTCGCGCCATTCTGCACGAAGGCGTAGCACTGCTGCATGGTTTGCGAATACGCGCCGGCGACGGACCAGGTGAGACTGGTCGAGCTGCCAATCAAGATGGAGGATGCGCCGAGAGTGAGTTGGACGGGTGCGGCGAGCGCGGGAGTATGCGCCAGCTTGAAGACGGTGCCATCGCCGTAGCCGCCGCCATATGCGGTGGTGCCATAGAGAGCGCCGTCGGTGCCCTGAATGAAGCTGGCCTCTGGATATTCACCATCGGCGCAGGCGCGCTGGCTGCAGAAAATATAGATCGGCGTGAAGGTGGTTCCGGAGAGCTGGAAGACGACGCCATCGGGGTCGGGTTGCACATTTCCCTTGATGGTCGAGCCATAGAAGTTGCCGTCGGAGGCCAGGTAGAGGCCGATGCCGGGCGCATATCCGTCCGTGCAGTTTGTCTGGCTGCAGAAGTCGTAGAGCGTGGTCAGGCCGCCACCAGTGGTCAATTTAAAGATCGTGCCGGCACCATATCCGTTGCCATCGCCGGTATTGGGGCCGCCGGATGAGGTAACTCCGTAAAAACTGCCGTCCTTGGCCTCGACGAGCGTGCCGTTCGGGCCGGGGCCGTCCGCGCAAGGCACACCGGTCATGTAGCAGAAGCTGTAAACCACGGCATAGCCGCCACTGGCGCTGACTCGGTAAGCAACGCCGCCGCCATTAGCCCCACCGGATCCGGCCACGCCGTAGAAGTTGCCGTCGGAACCTTGCAAGAGGCCGCTGGTTGGCAGGCCGCCGTCGGCGCAGCTTTTCTGACTGCAGAAGTTGTGCAGAACGGTGAGCTTGCCGGCGGGGGTGAGTTGAAACACGATGCCGCCCTGGTTGCCGCCGCCGTAAGTGTTGGGGCCGCCACCGGCGACGCCGTAGAAATTCCCGTCAGTTCCCTGGACGAGCTGGCCGGGGTTGATGCCATCCGTGCAGACGCTGGTGTAGACAGCGCAGAAGGCATAAATCACCGAGTACGTTCCCGCAGGAGTGACCTTAAAGGCGACGCCCGCGTCATTCGCTCCGCCCTGCTGGGTGGTGCCGTAAAAATTTCCGTCCGAACCCTGGATGAGGTCGAGGGGACCTTGACCGTCGGCGCAGCTCTTCTGGATGCAAAAGGAGTAGACAGTGGAGGGCGTGCCGGAGGGCGTGACCTTATAAACGGCGCCGGCATATTGCGTGCCCCCGCTGTAGGTGGTGCCATAAAAGTTGCCGTCCGCCGCCAGGACTAGGCCGGAGCTGGGGTTGACACCGTCAAACCCGACACTGAGGAGGCCGGACTCGGTGAAGCCGTCCGTCTGTGCATGGGCGACCGGGGCGATTGCGAGCAACGAGAGGGCGGCTATGGCGAGGTGGCGGAGCGAAAAGCGCATCATTTTCTGGGTCCCTTAGCTTGTGGTGAAAGCAGTATGCGGCCGGGCCGCGCGCGGTCAAAGGGGCAGGACGGGACAACTCGGGACAAGAAGGGACAAACGGCCGCGACGAGCCACAGACTTCAATGAACGTCACCAAAATCAGAACATTTATCCTTACCCGGAAGCCATTTATCCACGGGGTGATCCAGATGAGGTCCTTGACTCGCAAAATTTTGTGCGGCGCAGTTCTTGCTTCTTTTTCAGGTGTTTTAATGATGGCGCAAACATCGTCGCCGGCCAGTCCGTCGGCTGACCAGGCGGCAACGCTGGTGAAAGTCACGGCGCTGCGCGACAGCTTCATCGACCACGTCCATGCTGCAGGCTTCACTTGTCCGATTGCAGCACCGGCTGTGCAGGTTCGCGACGTGGCTTCCTTCGGAGACTACGACGAGGCGACCAACACAGTCGCGACGACCGACTGGTCGTTGCTGCCGCCTGAGCGGAGAGCGATGTTTTTTGGGATGGTGGGACCGGGTGCGGATGAAGCCGCGGCGCACGCCATGTTTGAAGACACGATGCACCGCTGGATGCTGATCCACGAATTTGCGCACTGGTGGCAGGCTTGCCGGGGGCAGATGAACGTGACGAGCGATCGTCCGGCGTTTACTGTGGGGCTTGAGGCTGACCGAATCACGCTCGCATACTGGCGCGACGTTGATCCGCTGCTGGTTGCAAAAGTTGCGGCCGTGACGCAGGGCATGCTCGACCATGTGCCGAGTCCCGTGCCGGCGGGGCAATCTTACGAAAGCTACTTCAATCAGAATTACAAGACGATACCGCCGCCGCTTCGTCCCTGGTTTGCCTCGCACATGGTCCTGACCGCGATGGCGGAGAAGCCGCCTCCGACGTTTGCGCAGACGCTGAAGCTGTCGACCAAATAGCTAATTCGTAACAGAGCTAGCTACAGTTTCCGGCGCAGGTATTCGAAGCCAATGTAGCCGATGAACGCGGAGATAAGAGCGATGCCGAGGTCGGTCGGGGTGGCCAGGTCTTTGATCGCTGTCCAGAGAGTCTTGCCGGGGATTGCATGGCGGGTGAACTCGCCCATCAGTAGGTTGGCGTAGAAGAGGAAGACGATGAACGTGATTTCGATGACGGCGCGCCAGATGGGCTTGAGGCGGCGGCGACTGGTGCGCTCATTTTTCATGGCGTCCAGTTTATGGAAGCACGTTGGCGAAGTCGGGAAGAGTCATGGTCTGGTCGCGGTCGGGGCCGGTGGAGATCATGCCGATGCGGGCGTCGGAGTTGTCTTCGAGGAACTTGAGGTAGTGCTGTGCGGCGGCGGGAAGTTGGTCAAAGTGCTGGATGCCTTCAGTCGATGACTGCCAGCCTTTGAGCGTGGTGTAGACAGGAACGATGGATTCCAGGCCGCGGACGTCGGCGGGGACGATGTCGGTGACTTTGCCGTCGATTTTGTAACCGGTACAGACGGGAATTTCTGCGAAAGAGTCGAGGACGTCCAGCTTGGTGACGACCAGCCACTGGGTACCGTTGACGCGATTGGAGTAGCGCAGAAGGGGCAGGTCGAGCCAGCCGCAGCGGCGGGGGCGGCCGGTGACGGCGCCGAATTCTTTGCCGCGGGCGCGGAGTTCATCGCCTGCTCCGCCGTGAATTTCCGTCGGGAAGGGTCCTTCGCCGACGCGCGTCACGTAAGCCTTGGTGACGCCGATGACAGTTTGGATCGCGGTCGGGCCAACACCGGTGCCGGTCACTGCTCCGCCTGCGGTTGCGGATGATGAGGTGACGAAAGGATACGTCCCATGGTCGATGTCGAGCATGGTTCCTTGCGCGCCTTCAAACATGACGGACTTGCCGTCGCGAATGGCCTGGTGGAGCAAATGTGCAGTGTCAGTTACAAATGGGGCGAGTCGCTCGGCGGCACGGGCGTATTCGTCGTAAATCTTGCTGGGGTCGAGCGGGTCCGTGCCGAAGAGCGCGTGGGCGACGGTGTTTTTTTCATGGCAAGCGTTGTAGATGTGGGTGCGGAGGATGGCCGGGTTCAGCATGTCGACGACGCGGAGGCCGCTGCGGGCGGCCTTGTCTTCATACGCGGGCCCGATGCCGCGGGAGGTGGTGCCAATCTTCATGCGGCCGGGTGCGTTCTCGGCGGCGAGCTCGATCATGCGGTGGTAGGGGAGGATGACCTGGGCGCGATTAGAGACGAAGAGCTGCGGCGCAACGTCGAGGCCGAGTGCGGCGAGCTTGTCGATTTCCGACAGCAGGGCCATGGGGTCGAGGACGACACCATTGCCGATGACGGCCTGGCAGTCCGGCCGGAGGATGCCGCAGGGGATGAGCTGGAGGACGAAGCGCTGGCCGCCGATGATGACGGTGTGTCCGGCGTTGTGGCCGCCGGCGTAGCGGACGACGACGTTGAAGTGCGAGCTGAGGACGTCGACAATTTTGCCTTTGCCTTCATCGCCCCACTGGGCACCGAGAACTACTGCAGTTTTTGCTGGCATGATGGTGAACTTGGGCGGGAGTGCGCCCTTAAGGATTGTATCGGAGTTGGGGCTGGGTTCCGACGGCGCGGGTGCTGGTGGATCAACCAGCGAGTTTTGCGCTCGCCAGCCGGTTCAGGCTTACGTCTTGTTCAGCAGCCTGCAAGGCGAGTGAGCGATGGAGATCGGGAGGAATGCGAACTCTGAATTCACCGCTGTAGTTTCTCTCCGATAGAGGTTCGGGAACAAGTTCGCGATTTTTCGCAGGTCGGCCCAGTCAGCGCTCACTCAATCATTTTCAGAGATTGAGTCGCAGGAGTCTCGCATTCATCCTGGCGTCGGCGAGACGGCGTGTGTGCGCTTTCTCTTCTTCTGCTTTAAAAAACCCTCGCGATACAAATAGCGGGAGGAGGATGGCTATGAGAATGCCTGTAAAAATCGATATAAACGCGGCCAGGTTCATGTCGGTCTCCTGCAGATAGTCTACATCGGCCCGGTTTGAGCACCTAGAGCGCGGCTTTGATTTTTGCCAGAACTGTTGGCCAGGTTTTTGACCTGGGATTAATTCCGTCGAAGTGGCCGGCGTTGTCCATGCGGGTTACTTCGACGTGGTCGCCGGATTTTCTGGCTTCGGCTGCGTAATTTGTGAAGAGGTTGGACCACTCTGAGCGGTCCTCGGAGAGGAATTCGGTTTTGCCGGAGTAGAGAAGTTGCTGGGGGACGCCGGTGGGGAGCAGGCCTTCGGCGGAGCCCTGGGCGTAGCGGGTGGGGACCTGCTGTGTGGTTCCGCCGAGAAACTGCTGGATGACATGCGCGCCGCAGACGCGGTCGTCGAGGGTTGAGGCGGCTGCCAGGCTGGGTGGGCCGTCGATGTCGACGACGCCTTTGATGGGGAGTGGATTGGGCTGGTAAATCTCGCTATCGGGCGGAAGTTTTTTGCGGGCGGCTAGCCAGAGAGCCAGCTGGCCTCCGGCGGAGTGGCCGATGACGATGACGCGGGAGAGGTCGAGGTGGTTGGCGGCGGCGAGATTGCGGAGATCGTCGGCGGCGAAGCTCAGGTCCTGGTAGGTGCCAGGCCAGCCGCCGCCGGGATTACCGGCGCGGCGGTACTCGACGTTCCAGGTGGCGACGCCTTGCTGGACGAGTGCGGCGGCTAAGGGGCGGAGCAGATCATGGGAGGTCATCTCCGGCGGAAGGCCGCGGAGGGTAGAAACCCAGCAGCCTCCGTGGAGGAGGATGGCGACGGGGAAATTTGTTCCGCTGGCAGGCCCGGTGCGAGGCGGAACGCTGAGTTCGCCGAATTCGAGCGGATCGGGCCCATAGGCGATGTGGGTGGCGGAGGGCGCTTTCTGGTTGAGAAGGGCGAAGGGGTCAGTGGTGCCGACGATGGCGAAGTAAACAGCGCGTTGCAGCTTGTGGCCACCGAAGCGGAAGGTGAGGCCGGCGACGACGATAAGTCCGATGACGACGCCTAAGGTGATGAGGCTGTAGCGGAGGATTTTCTTCAGCAACGGCGAGACCTCTGCCTTAGTAAATCATGGAGTTACTAAACTGCCATGAGGTGCCGGGCTCTAGTATGGGGGCAGGCAGAGGAAAAGGCGGGAAGCGATGGAGACGAAAGAAGCGATCCAAGTGAGGAACACAAAGCAGCGCATGGAGGCGACGGATGTGGACATGTCGGGATCGATGTTCACGGGCGTGAGTTTGAGTGGGGCGAGGTTTTATGATGTGAACTTTTCCGGCGCGATGATAGAGAACTGCAATTTGTCGGGGCTGCTGGCGGAAAACGCGAACCTTGCTGGCGCGCGGATAGTGGATGCGGACCTGACGGGAGCGGCCATTGCGAAAAGTGCGATGGAGGGGATGACGATTGACGGCATTCTGGTGGCGGAGCTGATCGCGGCGTATCGCGACGCGCACCGGAAGGCCAATTAGGGTCAGTATCAGGGCAAGGACATGGCATGAGAGTGGCATGGTGATGGGGTTCGGGGACTGGTATCCTCCGTGCGATGAAGGTGACGACGCGGCGCGGATTTTTGCGGGATGTAGCGGCCGGGGCGGCTGCGACTGGTGCCTGGGCGGTGCTAGGGACCGCGCTGCCCGGGGCGCGGGCGTTGGCGCGAACTCTACCTTATATAGGTAAGCCGGCGGGAGTGGCGTGGCCTCCGGACGCGGCGGTGCTGGCGGCGGATCCCCTGCGGCCGCAGTTCCACCTGCTGCCGAAATATGGCTGGATGAATGATCCCAATGCGCCGACCTACTGGCGCGGAAAATACCACATGTTTTACCAGTACAATCCCGGGGCCGCGGTGTGGGGAGATATGCACTGGGGGCATGCGGTGAGTGCGGACATGGTGCGCTGGGAGCATTTGCCGGTGGCGCTGGCTCCAACGGCGGGGAGCTATGACGCGGATGGATGCTTCACCGGCAGCTTTGTGAATGATGCGGCGCTGGATGGCGGGACGGCGACGATTGTCTATACCGGCGTGCAGGCGGTGAGTGATCCATCGCAGGCGACACTGCGCGATGGGACGCATAATTTTCGCGAGGTGCAGGCGCTGGCGACGGCGAAAGATCCGATGCTGCGGTGGTGGGAGAAGCTGCCGGCGCCGGTGATTGTGCTGCCTCCGGCGGATTTGAATGTGTCGGGCTTCCGCGATCCGAGTGTGTGGCGCGAGGGCGATTTTTACTACATGACGGTGGGATCAGGGATTCGCAACCAGGGTGGAATGGTGCTGCTGTACCGCAGCCCCGCGAAGGGGCCGGGGGCGTTGCGGGAGTGGGAGTATCTGCATCCGCTGGCGCAGGGAGAATGGAATGGCAAGGACACGCGGGATGCGGTGGACTCGGGTGAGATGTGGGAGTGTCCGGAGGTGTTTCGCCTGGGGCGCTGGCATGTGTTGATTTATTCCAGTGAGCGGCGGGTGTTCTGGCAGACGGGAAGTCTGGACGAGAAGACGATGCTGTTTAAGAAGCTGCATGAAGGCGTGCTGGACGGCGGAAATTTTTATGCGCCAAAGACGCAGCTGGATGCGAAGGGCAACCGGATTTTGTGGGGATGGGTGTCGGAGTCCCGCTCCGATGATGCGTTGAAGGCTGCGGGTTGGGCGGGATGCATGAGTTTGCCGCGGATGCTGGGAGTGGACGATGACGGCATGCTGCTGATGACTCCGGCGAAGCAGGTGGAGAGCTTGCGCGGGTCTCCCAAGGCCGGTGAAGGCTGGCGCGGCGGAGAGTTTCACGCCGTGCTGGTGGGGACGGATCCGGTGCTGCGGCTGATGGATTCTGATGATTCGACAGCGCCGTGGCTTGAGGTTGAGGTGCGGACGACGGATTCCGGGCGACAGCTGCGGGTGGGAGACAAGTATGTCGGGATGCCGGCGGCGTCCGAGGTCGACCTGCGGATTTTTGTCGACGCGAGCGTGGTGGAGATCTTCGCGAACGGGCGGGCGTGTTTGACGGCGCGGGTGTATCGGCCGGTGAAGGGGACGCTGGGTGCGGAGATTGACCCCAAGAGCGTGAAGCGGCTGGAGGTTTGGCCGATGCGGGCAATATCTGAGAACCGGCTGACCACTTAAAAATGAGAAATTCTGAGCAGTTCTCTTGTGTTGACATATTCTATCTGGTAGATATATCTTTCAGATATGAAACTGACGACAACTGACTACGCGGTGCTGGGGATGCTGGGCATTGCCCCGATGTCGGGCTATCAGTTGAAGCAATTTGCGGAAGGCACGCTTGGCTATTTCTGGAGCGAGAGCTTTGGGCAGATTTATCCAGCGCTGGCGCGGCTAACGCGTGATGGCGAGATTCGCGAAGTGGCGAAGAAAAAGCCAGCGGCGGGGCGCGAGCGTCGGGTGTATGAGCTGACGGCGAAGGGTCGCAAGCGGCTGGGGGACTGGATGCCGGAAGCTCCTCGTGCGCAGGTTCCGCGGGATGAGTTGTTGCTGAAGCTGTTTTTTGGCGCGGAGGCGCCGGTGTCCGTGAGCCGGGTGCATTTGGTGAAGCAAGCGGAGAGAGTTCGGGCGCGATTGGCGGAGTACGAGAAGGTCCGGAAGATGTTGCAGCGGATGCACGGCGCTCCGCCGCCGGATGGATCGCGCGTGGTGTGGTGGGAGATGACGCTGCGGCGCGGGATCCTGGATTCGCGGGCGGAATTGGAGTGGTGCGAAGAATCCTTGCAGACGCTGGAAGCTTTGGCCAGCGCGCGGAACGAGAAGCCGAAGGGTCACGTAGCTAAACGCAACACACAGAAGAGGTGACGAGATGTTTGCACACATGGCGCATCACGACTGGCCAATGTATTTGCGGGTGTTCTTGATGATCCACATTGCGTGCGGAGTGCTGGCGTTTGTCTGCGCGCCCGTCGCGCTGGCGACGGTGAAAGGCGGCCCGGCGCATCGGCGCTGGGGAAAGATTTATTTCTGGGCGATGGCAGGAGTTGCCGCGACAGCCTTGGTTCTGTCCATCATGCTGCCAATTGTTTTTCTCGCGCTGGTGGCGGTGTTCAGCTTTTATGCGGCGTACACCGCGTATCGCGTTCTGTATCTGAAAAAACTGGCGCAGGGCATCACCAAGCCGAAGTGGTATGACTGGGCCGCAGGCGGGGTGACGTTTTTGGCGAGCCTGGCGCTGGCTTTGTTTGGCGCGTTCCGTCCGGCGGTGGTGGGGAACATGGGCATTGTCTCCATTGTGTTCGGCTTTCTCGGGATGCGACTTGCGTATGGGACGTTGAAGATGTTGTGGAAGCCGCCGGCAGAGAAGATGTTCTGGTGGTACCGGCACATGGGCGGGATGATCGGCAGCTACATCGCGGCGATGACAGCTTTTTCGTCGGTCAACCTCGGGCAATTTTTCGGCAACGCGTGGTGGGTGTGGCTGTGGCCGACGATGATCGGGGTTCCGGTGATCTTTTTCTGGACGGCGAAGTACAAGAAGAAATTTGCTCCGAAGACGGTGGCACCGGCGGCGTGAAGCAACGGCTTCCTGAGAAAATAGTTGGGAGATGCCGGAGCTTCCTGAGGTTGAGACAGTTGCGAATGGGGTGAATGCGCGGGTGCGTGGCGAGCGCATTGTTGCGGCTTGGTTTGGGGACAAGCGGGAGCCGATGAAGACAGCTCCGGCGGTGATGGAGCGAGTACTGACTGGGGCCGTGATCGGTCGGGTGCATCGCGTAGGGAAGACGGTGGTGATGGATCTGGCGCGCGAGGACGCGCCGCCGCGACAGATGCTTGTTCATTTGGGGATGACGGGGCAGCTGCTGGTGAGCGATGGCGAGGCGCCTCGGGCGAAGCATACGCATATGGTCCTGTCGCTGGCGGATGGGCGGGAGTTGCGGTTTGTTGATCCGCGAAGGTTTGGGCGGCTTTCGATTTTTGGGATGGAAGGGCCGGATCTTGGGCGGGGTGGCGCGAAAGCAAAATCGAAAGCAAAAGCAAAGACCAAGGCGAGGGGTTCTTCGCGAAAACCTTCTCAGCGTGACTGCGCGATTTTGGACAGTGCCGCAGAGTTTGCCGGGAGTGGGGCGGAGCCGCTGACGATTTCGATGGAAGCGTTTCGCGAGCTTTTCCATGGGCGGAAGACGCCGATCAAAGCGGCGTTGTTGAATCAGAAGCTGCTGCATGGTGTGGGGAATATTTATGCCGACGAGGCGCTATTTCGGGCCGGCGTACGGCCGGGGCGGCAGGCTGCAAAAGTCACGCGTGTGGAAATGGAGCGGCTGCGGGTGGGGCTGGTCGAGGTGTTGCGGCAGGCGATTGCTTTGGGTGGGTCGTCGGTGAGCGATTATGTGGACGCGGACGGGATGCGCGGATTTTTTCAGGTGGAGCACAGGGTGTATCAGCGGACGGGGGAGCCTTGCCTGGTCTGCGGGCGGCCGATTCGCAAGGTTGTGATCGGCGGGCGGAGTTCGCATTTCTGTCCGCACTGCCAGAAGTAGCTACGGCTTTCCAGCCCCTATGTGCTGCCGGACATATTTCCCATTCTGGGAGGTCGCGGGGGGCGGTGAGGTCTAAGTCCTATGAAATTGCGAAGTACATTCCGCGCGGAAGCATAGAAATCAAGGGCCGCTGGGCAGAATCTTGCGCTAAGTCTTTTAAATGCAATATCGGCGGAACGGAACGCGGATTGCTAACAACATATGTGGCCAGTGACGCACTTGCCTTCTTTGTAGACTCGCCAGTGCGCACCATATACCAAGTCTTCAGGCCGGATGACAGCCACTCCTGTGAAGAGAGATGGCGCACCGGCCGAAGCAACTCCGACACATCTGAAGCCAGCCGTTTTATTTTTACGAGTGCGATATGAGCAGCAGAGTTGCGGACTTCCCGAAGCGATGGGGTGCACCACAATGGTTCCGTGCATCCTAAGACGCAGGTTTGGTTACTTGCAATTGAAGTTTTCGAGGACTAGTATCAGATTTGCCTTTCAATGGAGTGGAATGCAGGTACGAGCTTAGGGCCGGCCGGAGCATTCCTCTAGAAAAGTCTAGATAAAGAAAAGTTAAACGGTAGAGCGGGGCTGAAAAATGCCTGCTGGCGGCTGGAGTATGGGCCGCAAACCGTGGAAGCAGTGAGAGAAGCACTCATTCGGAACAAAATGGCAACGACGCGAAGCTGCCCGGCGGAAGTGTAACAACTGCGCGTGGGCGGTCGTGTGTGCGGACGACTGGATTGGCGTTCGCAAAGTGAAGCAAGGCAACGCAATCGCAACAGCAAGTGAGCGATTGCAAGGAACAGAAGTATCTGAGACTTATCCAAGGCAAAACAGGCGGGCCGGTAAGACGGCGCTGCCGCACAGGAAGTGCAACATATGAGCACAGAGCAAAACCAGCCGGGGGCGCCGGAATATAGCGGGGGATCGACGGGATCTTCTGAGGGCGCAGGCGAAGGGGCCGCAGCAGCGGGCCAGAGTGCAGGACAGAATGGGCAGGGAGCGGGGCCGGGACCGGGCCGCTTTCGGCGTCGCCGGCGTCGCAAGAAGAGCGGCGGGGGCGGTGGGCAGAACCTGCAGGCTTCGGCAGACGGCGCGGTAAATGGCGCTTCTGCGAATGGAACTGCGACTGCGAACGGCACAGTGATTGAGGGCGGAGCGCCTGCCGAGTTCACGCAGGCACCACGACCGGCGCAGGCCAACGGCCAGCAGAATCCGCAGGGTCAGCCGGGCGAAGGTGGCGGACAGCGTCGCCGGCGCAAGAAAAAGGGCGGCAAGAAATTTTTCCAGGGCGGTACGGGCGGTCAACAGACGCACCAGCCGGGCAATCGCGTTCAGACGCATCAGCCGGGGAACACGTTCAGCGGCGGCGGCGGATTTGGCAATGGCGGCGGTGGCCGTCGCAATAAGAAGCGCAACGGCGGCGGCGGCGGAAGGCAATTTGTTGGGCCGATGGACCACAGCTATCGTGCGGTGAATGGCAATTACGCGGAGAACCCGCCGTCGACCATTCAGGTGAACGGCAATCACGGGCGGAGCTACAACCACAACGCGCACATGCAAGACACGGGCCACCAGTCACAGTTTCTGCCGACGTTCTACGAGCCGCCAGCTCCGGTGATCAAGGAAGACGCGCCGGTTCGTGTTTTCTGCATGATTGAAGACCTATTTGTAACTGCAAAGATTACAGAAGCGGCACGCAAGCTGGGCGTGAAGATCGCGTTCATCAAGGGTGAAAAGGATGACATCGCCCGGATTACGGATGCGCCGGAAGGCGAGCGTCCGAACCTGGTGATTCTCGACCTGAACAATGCAAATGCCAAGCCGTTGACGGTGATTCCGAAGATCCGCGCGAAGCTGAAGAAGAGCGTGGCGATCGTCGGCTTCCTGTCACATCTGCAGGGTGACTTGAAGGCCAAGGCAATGGAAGCGGGTTGCGACAGCGTGATGCCGCGTGCCGCGTTCAGTCAAGGTTTAGTTGGGATGTTGCGGCGTTATGGGCTTGAGGAAGAGCCGGAGCTGAACGACGCGCAGCCTACTTATTTTCAATAAGAGCAAATTACTGTTACGAATTAAGGCCTGCTGGCGACAGCGGGCCTTTTATTTTGCTAGAAGCTGGCTTCGAAGATGCGGAAGCGACGTTCGAGCGCCCATTCCTGGCGGGCGTGTTCGCTGGATTTGAGCAGCGCCGCGCATTTTGCGGAGGGATTGTCGGTGGTGGGCAAGTCGGAGGCACAGGGAGCTGCGAACTTCGCGAAGTTGTCGGGCTGGGCCCAGAGGTCGTCGCCGGGGAGGAAGGCGTGGGCGATGCTGCTGCGGGCTGTCTGCTTGAGGTCGAGATAGGTGAGCGAGAATTCCTGCGCGGCGCGGATGTATTCGTGGGTCAGGTCGATGCGGCTGACGCCTTCGTCGTCGGTGGAAAGAGCTGTGGGGACGCGGTTCGCGCGGTAGATGGGGAAGGGATGATCTTTTCCCTTGACGTTGAGGATGACGTCGTTGCTGGTGAGGTTGATCTCGACCATGGTGTGCTTCGCGGCCATTTCTTTCAGCAGTGAATCGGCGTTGTCCTCCCACATGAGGTCGACGCCGTGGCCGATGCGTTCGGCGTGGGCCTGTTCTACTGCGAGGCGGACGTGATTAGAGAGGCCGGCGGGTGGGACGAGGCCGGCGGCAAGTTCTCCCGCGTGCAGCGATATGTGCACTTTCGGATACATATTGTGGAACCAGCCGAGCCAGCGCATTTCTATCGCGTAATCGTGCATGGAGGCATAGGAGTCTTCTGGCATCACGTAATTGATGCCGACGACGCGGGGGTCGGCGTTGGCTAGTTCGAAGGCGAGCAGCGTCTGGGCGAAAACCGCCTGTCGAGGAATTGCTCGGAGAACCTGGAAGAGATAGCGAATCGTTACAGCGCATGCGGGCTGGGGGGATGGTGCGGCGCAGTGTTCGAGATCGCGCTGCTGCGATTCAGCGACGTCGAGCATTTTGCTGGCGGCGGGGACGCCTTCGCGGAGGCCGACGGCTAAGAGCTTGTCGCGGGCGGCGGCGAAGTCGGCGTCTGTGGCATTGTCCGGCAGGATCAGATTTTGCGCGACGCCGAGATGGGCGCCGTGGCCGTCGTCGAGCGTCTCCATGATTTCGAGATACTGCTCGTTTTGCGCGGCTGCGCGAGTGGCGACTTCGTCCAGCCATTCGCCGCGATGGGATTTGCTGACTTCGTCAAACTTATCGAAGGTGGCGAAGAAGTGGTCATGACCGCTTTGCTGTGCCGTCGGGATGAAGTTGCGCATGGAGAAGCTGTCGACCAGGGTGTCGTATTCCGACTGATTTTTTGGAAGCGCAGCGGTGTCGGTGCCGGGCTTGCAGGCAGCTTTGTCGGCTGCGGGTTTGAGAAGGCTTGCCGTGTCGGGGTTGAAGCAGAGACTATCGGTCGCGGCTTCTGCGAGGTAGGTCTCGGCGTAGACTGCGCCGCCGAGGTGCATGTGGAGGTCGGCGCCTTTCGGCATGCGGACGAGGAAGGCGCGGAGGGTGCCGGTATTGGCGGAGGCTTCGCGGAAGGCTTTGGCGGCGCGGGCTTCGGCGGCTTTCGGGGATGACTTTGTTTGCGCGGACGCGATGGCGCAGGAGGCCAGGATGGTGACGAACAATGCTAGGCGCGTGCGGGAGGTGGGGATGAGCATGGCGCGAGGTAGAAGAAGAAAGTAGCATGTTGGCTTTGCTGGTGGAGGAAGAATGCGCGGAGCTGTATCAACTGGGCGATGGTTGGCGGGCGGATTGTTGCTGGCGTTGGGTGGAGTTGCAGGCGCGCAGCAGTTTCACACGGTCCAGGTGCCGGGAGCAGTGGATGGCAGCGGCACGCCGCTGAAGATTGTGCAGGCGACGCAGGCGGGGAAGCCGTTTACGGTGGCTGGTCCACAGGGCGCGGTGCTGGGGGAGCAGAGCGGCAATTTTGAGGCTTGGGTGTGGCCGATGAAGCTGCTGAGTCATCTGCGGATTACGGCGGAGCTGAAGGATTACCCCGTGCCGATTGATGTCAACGAGCAGGCGGCGACGATCGATGTGCGGCCGGAGCGGACGATGATCGTCTACTCGCACGCGGCGATCACGGTGCGGCAGATCATGTTTGCGCCGCGCGAGACGGCGGATGGGACGGGCGTGGTGGTGCTGTTCCAGGTGGACGCGGTGCGGCCGGGGACGCTGAAGTTTGAGTTCACGCCTGAGGTGCGGCGGATGTGGCCGGCTCCGAATTATGGCGTGCCGAGTGCGGAGTGGGTGGCGCGGTCGGCGAATGGCGGCGGATTTTATGTGCTGCATACCGACATGCCGCAGATTGCGGCGGCAGTGACGATTCCGGGAGCGGAGCCGGGGGTGCTGGCGCCGTATCAGGAGAAGCCGAAGACTTTTCCGCTGGAGTTGCGGGTGGCGTTTGATCCGGCGCGGGATCGAAATGTGCAATTTCCGTTACTTATGGTGGCGGCGAATGGAAATGTTCCAATTGCAGTGGCGAATGAGGCTGCCACATCGGCCAGGCCGGGGAGTGATGCGTCGAATCCGGTGGTCGAGGCGCATCCGCTGAATGGCGGGACGCCGGCTACGTCCGCGCAGCTGGGGGCGCAGCTTTTGCAGTTGAATGATGCGATTCCTGCGCTGTATGCCGGGACGGCGAAATTCTGGAGTGAGTTTTTAGGTACACATTTGAGCGTGGCGACGCCGGATAAGAAGTTCGACGATGCGATTCAGTGGGCGGAGGTGTCCATTGAGCAGGCGCAGGTGCGCTACAAGCCTGCGGGTGCGACGGCGGAGACTGGGCTGACGGCGGGATTCTTTTCGTCTGGTGATTCGGCGCGGCCGGGGTTTGGCTGGTTCTTTGGTCGGGACACGTTATGGACGATGTATGCGATTGACAGCTTCGGCGACTTTGACCTGGCGCGGCGGGCAATGGATTTTGTCATGGCCCGGCAGCGGGCGGACGGCAAGGTGATGCACGAGTATTCGCAGACGGCGGACGAGGTGGATTGGAAGGCGTTTCCGTATGAGTATGCG